>Ga0208783_10001990_pt1 | contig 11879 bp, 12 predicted proteins | sample DEB19_08_DNA_2_FD_184529 | JGI IMG/M metagenome (GOLD analysis project Ga0208783, IMG submission 184529) | Aqueous microbial communities from the Delaware River and Bay under freshwater to marine salinity gradient to study organic matter... | ecosystem: Environmental > Aquatic > Marine >... | reverse complement strand
CACTCACTCGCCGCGCAAGAGACCGGTGATGACCTCGAGTCCGCGCGCGATCGTCTCTTCCTTTGCAGCGAACGACAGGCGGAAGTGGGTGTCACGCGTCGAGAAGACCTTGCCAGGGATGATGAGCACGCTGCGCTCGATCGCCCTCTCGACGAACTGCGTGGCGGTCATGCCAAGGTGCTCGGGCACCTTCACGAATGCGTAGAACGCGCCGCCCGGCGTCGCGACCTCGGTGAGTCCGCGCAGCGCTCCGAGCACCGTGTCGCGTCGCTTCTCGAAGCGATCGACCCACGGCTGCATGTCGATCTCGTAGGCGTGGGCTGCGGCGTACTGCGCCATGCTGGGCGCGCACACATAGGTGTACTGCTGCAGCTTGGCGATCGACTGGACGATCTCGTGCGGGCCCGCCACATAACCCAGGCGCCACCCGGTGCAACCGTAGGTCTTGCCGAAGCCGCGGATGAGCAGACAGTCCTTGGTGTAGCGCGCGGGCGTCGGGAAGCGTCCGCCCTCGCGCGACTCGCTGAAGGTGAACTCGTCGTAGATCTCGTCGGAGATCAGCAGCACGCCCTTCGCGGCGCAGAGGTCGACGATGTCGGCGAGCTCCTTGTTCGAGAGCACGACACCCGTCGGGTTGCCTGGGCTGTTGATGAGCACGGCCTTCGTGCGCGGCGTCATGAGCTTCTCGATGCGCGCAGCGGTCATGCGGAAGTCGGGATAGGTGTCGCACAGCACGATCTTGCCGCCGGTGAGCGCGGAAAGCTGCGGATACATCACGAAGTACGGGTCAGGCACGATCGCCTCGTCGCCCGCATCGAGCAGGCACATCATGCCGAGGACCAGCGCGCCGCTGGTCCCGCTGGTCACGATCGCCGAGAGGTTGTCCTGGCCGTAAACCCAGCCGACCTCGCTGCCGAGGCGCTTCCAGATCGCGCCGAGCAGCTCGGGGCAGCCCTGGGTCTGCGTGTAGCCGTTGCGGTTCTCCTCAATCGCCTTGATCGCAGCGAGCTTGAGTGCGTCGGGCACGGGAAAGTCGGGCTGTCCGATCGAGAGGTTGATCGGATCCTTCAGGTGCGCCGCGAGGTCGAACACCTTGCGGATGCCGCTCGCGTCGATCGACTTGGCGCGGTTCGAGAGGACCTTGTGGACATCGAGTCGGGCGTGCGAGCTCGCCTGTGTGCTCGCGCTGGTGCTGGCGTGGGCTGCGGTGGACATCGTGGTGGGTCGATGGAGAAAGGAAACGCCTCCGACGGAGTCGGAGGCGCTTCAATGTACAAGGATGCACCGCGTGGCGGCGCTGGTTCACTTCTTCGCGGCGGTCTTCGCGGCCGCGGGAGCGGCTGCATCGGCCCCGGCTGCGGCGGCTTCCTTCTTGGGCTTCTTGCCCGCGGCGACCTTGATGCTGCGAACCTTGGGCAGGCCAAGCGGCGAGTTCTTGCCCGCGGCGAAACGCTCCGCCTCGGTGAGCTTCGCGACGCGCTCGTTGCGGGTGAGGACATTGCGGTGCTGGTTGAGGGCACCGGACTTGGTCTTGAGGCTGCTGTGAATGCTCATGATGGATCTGCCTGCGGCGTCAGCCGTTGTAGAGTTTCGGATAGCAACCGCTGAAGTCGGCGTTTCCACGACCGGCTGCCTTCCACTGGAGGCCGACCTTGAGGATGCGCGCCTTCAGCGCCTTCGCTCGAGCTCCGTCGAGCTCCGACTTTGGAACGCCGGGCAGGACGGTGATTTCGCGAAGTCGACCATTGTGATCGGGAACCACCCATGCGTCAAGCCCACGGTCGCGACAGAACTGGACCATCTTGTCGGCGTTGGCCTCGAGGACGGAGGCAACGACGAAGTAGTTGAGTCCCGACTGCCTTGGATCGATGCCCTTCGGCATGGGACCGAGGGGTTGACCCTCTTCCGACGCGCTCGGAGTAGGAGAACCGCCGCTCGGCACGGCTCGGTTTTCGGACGCAGGGGCGGGCCCCGCGGGCTGTGCCGGCTTGCCCGCGTCCGGCCCCGACGCGGGGTCGCGTCGACCGCTACCGGGGGCGAGTTCGATCGAGGACGGCGCAGCGGCACGGATCGACGGCGCCATCGCGCCGTCGGCAGCCGCCTGATCGGCGTCCGACCGGTGGTCGGATCCCCGCGCGACCCCCAGTTGGTACACCAGGATCAGCGAGACGATCGCGAACGCCGCACCGATGACGCCCCAACTCGGGAGCGGAAACCGCGCGCGCGAGTGGCCCATCCCCGAAGTCCCCCTTCGAATGGCTGATGAGGCCGATCCGTCCGAAGACCCGCCGTCTGCGGGACCGGGCGTCGGTGCAGTCGCGGTGGTCGGCTGCATCGCGGAGGCCTTGGAAGGCTTCAGGCCGATGCCTGAGGTGCCCGGCACGCGCGGCTGCACCTTGATGGGAACGAATGGGGCCGCCCCACCCGGGGCCTTGCCACCGCGAGCGCGACCGAGGAGTTCATAGAGCGCTGGTGCACCCTTGCGTGCCATGCGGGATCCTCCAAGATTCATCGACGAAGGGCGCGGAGTCTAGCAAGCGCCATCGCGGCGCAAGCGCAATCAGCAGGAAATCACGGGGAAAGGCCGCCTCAGGCGCGCCCGATCTCGGACCATCTCGAGAGCGACGCGGCAAGGCCCTGCCTCGGATCGGTCCATTGGCGCGCGTCCACCACCGGCGCCCGGCGGAACCCCGCTGTTTCGAGGGCCACGCGGAGCGCAAGCGCGTCGAGCCGCGACTCGCGCGGCTCCAGGATCGGGGCGCGAAGCCCAGACCGCGTGAGGTCGACGAGGCGCACGCCTCCGAGCAAGGACCGCGACTTGAGCGCGAGCAGCGAGGGATCGGCGCTGACCGAGAGCGCGGCAGCGCAGTCGATGCTCGCCAGGCTCGGCGGCGTGATCTCGACAAGTTCCGCTTCCGAAACGACGGGGATCAGTAGCTCCACGCCGTGCCGCCCTGCACCTTCCGCAAGCGCGGCGCGCACATCGGGCGGGGAGGTCGGCGGCAGCGGCACGGTCACGGGGACGCGGCCGAGCATTGCCGCGAACTCGATCGCGGCCTCCGCCGCGTCGAGCGCACGCCCGACATGTGCGGCATCGCTGAAGTGCGCGGCTGGGATGAAGAGGTCGATGCCCGAGCAATCGAGTTCGTGCCGAGCGATGGTGGCCGCAAGGTCGCGGCGCGCCGACTGCGAGAGTTCGCGCGGGCGGGTCTCGGGATCGGTCGCCGAGAGCTGCACGCCGCGGTAGCCCGCCTGCCCGAGCCACTCGATCGCTGCGCGCGTGTCGGCGCACGCGCGCGACGACACCAGCGGCGAGATCGTCGCCGCGAGCGCAGGCCTCGGATCAGAGTGCGACACGGGCATGAGGCGGAGTGTACCCCCGCCCGCATCGGTACCATCCGCCCATGCTGCGGCTCGCCAATGTCGTCTTCTGGATCGCGCTTTCGCTCTGGCTCTCGTTCGCGATGGTCGGTGGAATCGCGGCGATGGCGATCTTTCCCGCATCGCGGGAACTTCCGCTCTCGATGGAGGGCTACGAGGGGTTCATTGCCGCCGAACCTGTGATGGGTCGCCAGCTCGTTGCGGGGCACCTCGTCGAGCGCGTCTTCGCTCTCGCCGACATGCCGCGGCTGGCCTGCGCGATCGTCTGCGGGCTTGCGCTCCTGACCCAACTCGCGCTCACCCGCAAGCCGCCGCTCGCCCGCACCCGCTTGGTCGCCCTCGCCGTCGGCGCAGGCGCCCTGCTCGTTGGCACCTTCTACGCGCTTCCCGCCTTCCAAGCGAAGGACCGCGCGTACCGAGAGGCTGCCGCAACCCAGGGCGATGCCACCATTCAAGAGGCTCGAGTTCGAAACAAGGAGGTCACCGTGGCGCACGAGATCGCCTCGAATGTGGCGAGCGTCGAGGTCGGCGCCGTGCTCGCCCTGATCGTCCTTTCGTCGATCGCCTCGGTCGGGGCGGGTCGCCGTGAGTGAGCCCCGCCGCTCCGCGCCGAAACTGCCGAAGAAGACCCCAGCCCAGAAGGCGCGGGCCGCGCAGCTCCTCTCCGCCCTGAAGGCGCGGTACCCCGATGCCCATTGCGAGCTGAACTGGACGCAGCCGCACGAGCTCCTGATCGCCACCATCCTGTCCGCCCAGTGCACCGATGTGGCGGTGAACAAGGCCACCCCTGGGCTCTTCAAGGCGTTCCCTGCCCCAGGCGACTACGCACGCGCAACTCCCGATGAAATCGAACCCTACATTCGGTCGATCGGGCTCTTCCGCAACAAGGCGAAGGCCGTCCAGGCCACCTGCCGGATGCTGGTCGAGCGCTTCGGCGGCGAGGTCCCGCGAACGATGCACGAGTTGCTCCTCCTGCGGGGCGTCGCCCGCAAGACCGCCAATGTGGTCCTCGGCAACTGCTTCGGGATCAACGAGGGCGTGGTGGTCGACACCCACGTCGAGCGGCTCTCGCACCGCATGGGGCTCTCACGCGGCAAGACCCCGCAGGCGATCGAACACGACCTCATGGCGCTGTTCCCGCAGGACGACTGGTGCCTGCTCTCGCACCTCCTGATCTTCCACGGCCGCAGGTCGTGCAAGGCGCGCGGCGGAGCATGCGCCGGCGACGCAATATGCCGGCGGTTCTGCAGCGAGTCGAAGCCCTCGCGCGCGGTGCCTGCGACGCGCAAGAAGCCCGCGTCGACCCCCTCCAAGAAAGTGGGGAAGAAGCGTGGTACAAGTCGATGAAGTTGCGTCCCGCGCTGCGTGGGACGAGCAGTCAACCGCATCGCAAGGAGCGCGATTCGCGTGAGCATCGAGAACCACGATTTCGGACGGCGAGAGCCCGTGTCGTTCCATGGACGGAACCTGCACTTCATCGGCATCGGCGGATGCGGCATGAGCGGACTCGCGCTCATGCTTCGGAACCGCGGCGCCCATGTGACCGGCTCCGACCAGTCGGACGGCGACATGATCCGCCGGCTCGACGCAGCACGCATCGATGTCCGAGTCGGTCCCGCGATGCAGTCGCTGCCGGCCGGCACCGACCTCGTGATCGCGTCGGCTGCGATCAAGCCCGACCATCCTGAGATCCTCGCTGCACAGGCGAAGGGCATCCAGTGGATGACCTATGCCGAGGCACTGGGCATGGCGCAGCGCGGCATGACCTCGGTGTCGATCGCCGGAACGCATGGAAAGAGCACGACCACCGCGATGACCTCGTGGGTGGGCATCCGCTGCGGGCTCGACCCGAGCGTGATCGTCGGCGCGACCTGCGACCAGCTCGGCGGCGGCACGCGCACAGGCTCGCGATTCATCCCGACGGGCCTGCAGCAGGACCGCCCCGGCATCCTGATCTGCGAGGCGTGCGAATTCAACCGCTCGTTCCACCAGCACCGCCCGATGATCGGCCTCATCAACAACATCGAGGAGGATCACCTCGACTACTACTCGTCGCTCGACGAGATCATCGGGAGCTTTCAAGACTTCGCGAAGCTCATCCCGAGCGCCAGCGAGGGAGGCAAGCTGCTGATCGCCCAGGAAGGCGCGCATCGACGCCAGGTGGTCGCTGGGCTCGGGTGCCAGGTGGCAACCTTTGGCTTCTCACCCGAGGCCGACTTCCAGGTCGTACACGATCCGCAGGCGAACCGCGTGGGGGTGCTCTGGCACGGCCACTGGATCGCGGCGTGGAACAACCGCATGCCCGGCAGCCACAACGCGCTCAACGCCGCGGCGGCGGGCATCATCAACAACTGGCTCGGCGCCGACTGGGACGAGGTCGCGCTCGCGCTCGGCGAATTCGCGGGCCTCGATCGCCGCAGCCAGTGGCTCGGCACCCGACCGCTCGCGAGCGGCGCGCGCGTAAAGGTCTTCGACGACTACGGCCACCACCCGACGGAGTGCGAGAAGACGCTGCGCGCGCTGCGCGCCGCGCAGAACCCGAAGCGGCTCATCTGCGTCTTCCAGCCGCACCAGCACAGCCGCACGCGCTTCCTGCTCGAGCAGTTCGCCACCAGCTTCGAGGTCGCCGACGAGGTGATCGTCCCGCACATCTACTTCGTGCGCGACAGCGAGGCCGAGAAGACCCGCGTGTGCGCGCAGGATCTCGTCGACCGACTGGTGTCGCGGGGAACGCGCGCGACCCACATCGGCTCGTTCGACGCGATCACCGAGCATCTCGAGCAGCACAGCGAGGACGGCGACCTGATCGTGACCATGGGCGCGGGGCCCGTCAACGAGATCGCCAAGAAGTTCCTCGTGCGCGGCAGGCCGCAGACCGAGTTCTCCCCGGGCATGCTGGGGCAGGCGGGATGACCGTGGCGAGCCCATCGAAGCTCTACTCGGATCTCGACGTGCGCGTCGAGCTCGACGCACCGCTCGCACCGCTCACTTGGTTCGGGATCGGTGGACACGCCGACGCCCTTGTGCGCCCGAACACGATCGAAGCGCTCTCGACACTCGCCTACCGCTGCCGTCGAGACCTTGTGCCGCTGCGCGTACTTGGTTCAGGCGCGAACCTTCTCGTCGACGACGCCGGCGTCGATGGAGTCGTGGTGCGTCTCGACAGCGAGCTCTTCCGCAAGGTCGAGTTCAACTCCGACGGCCTCATCGAGCGGATGCGCGTCCATGGCGGCGCGTCGATGGAGCGGCTCGTCCAGGAGTGCGCGCGCCGCGGGCTCGCGGGCATCGAGCCGATGTCGGGAATCCCGTCCTCGCTCGGCGGCGCGATCCGCATGAACGCGGGCGGCAAGTTCGGCGCGATCGGCGATGTCGTCGACGCGGTCGCGATGATCGGTCCCGATGGCGACCTTCGCGTGTACACGCGCGACGAACTGCGCTTCGACTACCGCCGCACCAACCTGCCCGAGGGCATCGTCGTCTGGGCAAGCCTGCGGGTGCAGCCCGACGACCCCGTCGCCTGCCGGCAGCGCGTGCTCGACATCTTCGCGTACAAGAAGTCGACGCAGCCGATGTCGGCCAACAGCGCCGGCTGCATGTTCCGCAATCCGACCATGCCCGATGGCACGCGCGAGAGTGCGGGGCGCCTGATCGACCGCGCGGGCCTCAAGGGAACGCGGGTCGGAAGCGCATTCGTGTCGAGCGAGCATGGCAACTTCATTGCGATCGAGAAGAATGCCGCAGGCGCGCGCACCGACGACATCCGCGCGCTGGTCGAGCTGATCCAGGAGCGCGTGCTGCGCGAATCCGGGGTGGAGCTCGAGACGGAAGTCGTGTTCTGGCGACGAGGCGAGCAGTCGTGAATCGATGCGAGGCAGACCCGTGACGCAGAGCCATGACAAACCCCGCACCGTTGGCGCGCGCAAGCCGCGCGTCGTGGTGCTGATGGGCGGACCCGACGCAGAGCGCGAGGTGAGCATCATGTCTGGCACGCAGGTCACGAGGGCGCTGGAGGAGAGCGGTGCCTTCGAGGTCGTGCCCCTCACGATCGTGCGGACCGTTGCCGAGAACATCCTCGCCGAGCGCCCCGACGCTGTCTTTCCGATCGTGCATGGACCTTGGGGCGAAGGCGGACCGCTGCAGGAGATCCTTGAGTCGATCGAGCGCACGCACGGCGTCGGCTTCGTGGGGCCCAAGGCGAGGCCGGCGGCAGTCGCAATGGACAAGCTCGCGACCAAGATGGTGGCGACGAGCGTCGGCGTGCGAACGCCCCGGTCGCGCCAGCTCGTGCGCGGCGAGCCGCTCGATCTCTCCGCACCGCTTGTGCTGAAGCCATCGAACGACGGCTCCAGCGTCGACCTCCGCATCTGCCGAACCGATGTCGAGGCGGCACGCGCGCGCGCCGAGCTCGAGGTCCGTCGCGAACATCTCATGGCCGAGGACTACATCGCCGGGCGCGAGATGACCGTGGGCATCGTGAACGGCGAGGTGCTGCCGATCATCGAGATCGTGCCAAACGCGAAGGCGGTCGAGTTCTACGACTACGAGGCGAAGTACACGCGCGAGGACACGCAGTATGTGCTCGATCCTTCGTTGCCTGCGGCAGTCGCCGACGAGATGCGCACCGCGACCAGGCGCGTGTTCGACGCGCTTGGGCTGCGCGATGCGGCCCGCGCCGACTTCATGGTCGACGACCGCGGCGCGTGGTTCCTTGAGATCAACACCGCGCCAGGCATGACCACCCACTCGCTGATCCCCAAGGCCTCGCGCCACCGCGGCGTCGAGATGCCTGAGTTCTGCGCATCGCTGGTGCGCGCCGCCATTGCTCGGGCAGGGACGACTCGGGCGGGCACGGCTCGGGCAGACACGGCTCGGGCAGACACGGCTCGGGCAGACACGGCTCGGGCAGACATGCGGCAGCCGCCCCCCATCGTCGACACGGACACCCGCACCTCGGCTGGTGCGGCGAGATAGCACGCGCGGAGACGCGCCAACAGGAGAGGCCACGGATGGCCCGCAAAGACTCGTTCTTCAACACCTACATCGCAGGCACCTTCGACCGCATCTCGGCAACCGTCCGCGGAGGCGGAGATGACCCAGATGGCAGCGGAGGCGGCAAGTCCAACTTCGCGTTCTACGCAACCTGCGCATCGTTCCTCGCGGCGGTCGCGTTCCTGGTGATCTTCGTTCCGCGGATGCGCGGGTACCTCGAGAACCGGAGCTTCGTGGTTGCCAACGACATCTCGGTCCGATTCATCGATCCGCCGTCATGGCTCGACCGCACGCGCCACGAGGAGCTCCGTCGCGCCGTGGTGAACGCGGTTGGCGACGGATCGTCGGTGGATCCCGCGCGGCTTGCGATCGCACAGTCCGCGCTGGAGCAGTCGGGATGGTTCAAGAAGATCCGACAGGTGAGCCTCGAGGGCGTTGGCGGATTCGCCATCGACGCAGAGTTCCGCACACCGTTCGCGCTGGTGCTGCATGAAGGCAAGGAGCACCTGATCGACAGCGATGGCTGCAGGCTGGCCGCCGAATGGACGCTGGGCGAGCGCGCCGAGAATCCCCACTGGGTCACCTTGGTCGGCGTCGAGGCTGCACCGAAAGGGGAGCCCGGCTCGCAATGGCCGGGCGCCGATCTGTCGGCGGGCATCGAACTCCTCAAGGCTGTGTGGAATCGCCCGTGGGAGAAGCAGATCACCGCGATCGATGTGTCGCGCCTCCAGCAGGATGGGCTCGTCATGCTGACGCGCGGCGGCGGCCAGATCTTTTGGGGTCTCCCTCCAGGGACGCCAACTTCCGCAGAACCGCGCGCAGACGCGAAGCTGAAGAACCTCGACTACCTCTTCTCATCGACCGGCTACATCGACTCGGGAGGCGAACGCGTGATCGACCTGCGCACCGACTTGCCGTCCGTGAAGCAACTCGCCACGAAGACCCCCGAAGCCCAGTGACGCAGGGCGTCGCGCCGCGATGCCGTGACCAGCATGGACCCATCCGCAGCGATCGACCCGCCCCAGGATCCAACGGCACGCGTGGCCAAGAGGCCGCTGTTCGTGCCGCGCGGACTCGTGGTGCTTGCGTCGATCTGGATCTTCCTGTCCTGGGTCTCGCTGTTCGGATTCCATCCTCCGGTGCAGCCCCAGGCGGCGAGCTACGCTCCGTCGATCCAATTGCTGATGATGCTGATCGGCATCGGCATCGCCATCGGATGGCCCTTGCTGCGGCTGTCGGCGCGTCCGTCATCGATGCCGACCGCCCAGGCCGCGCTCGACGGGCTGTCGATCTTCGTGCTGTTCCAGGTGGTCGTGTGGCCACTGCGGCTCGTGACGAACTGGACGATCGCGCGCGCGGTTGCCGTCGACGCCTCGATCGCTTCTGCGATCATGCTGACCGCAGCGATCCTCTCGATCACACAGGGAAGCTGCTCTCCGCGCACGCGCGCAGGCGGCATGCTGGCTGCGGTCGTGCTGGTGCTCGCACCGCTGGCGATCGGCGCGCGTGCGTCGGACTCGTCATGGGGGCGCATGCTCACGGCGCCCTCCGCCCCAGCCCTGATCGCTCGGTGTGCAGAGCCCTCCACGATCGACCCGTCTCAACCCGACCGCGGCCTGCTCTTCCGTGCGTACGCCCTCGCGAGCGCGGCATGGGCCGTGGCGTTGGGGGTCCATGCGCTCGGTCCCTCTGCGAAGTCCCGCGTTTCTCCCGCGAACTGAGGCGGGTCGACCGAAGCCGCGGAATCCGCTATTGTTCCGTCGCGACGCGGGAGTTCTCTCCCGCGTCGCCCGTTTTCACGCGCGGCCGAGCCGCGCCCGTCAGACAGGTAGGCCGCCTTATGGATTTCATCACCTCCGAAGAGAAGACCATGCTCCAGGAGAAGCTCGCGGAACTGCGGGCTCTCGACAAGGTGCTCATCCAGCGCATCGCGGAGGCCCGCGCGCTCGGTGATCTTCGCGAGAACGCCGAGTACCACGCGTCGCGCGAAGACAAGGCGATGAACGACGCCAAGATCAAGGAAATCGAGGAGCGCATCCTCACGGCGCAGGTCGCCGACTCGAGCGCGCTCCCGCAGGACATGGTGTTCGTAGGCGCGACCGTGCGCCTGCGCGACGAGGACCGCGGCGACGACGATCTCTACCGCCTGGTCGGACAGGCGACGGGACGGTTCGACCTCGACTACATCGAGGTCACGACCACGAGCCCGATGGGCATGTCGCTCATGAAGGCGCGCATCGGCGAGACGATCCGGGTGGATCTGCCCCGCGGAGCCAAGCGCTTCACCATCATCGAGATCATCCTGTAGCGAGGTCATTCCGTCACGAGGCGCTTGCCGCGCTCGGTCGTCTCGACGCGAACCTCGCGGCCGGACGGATACCGCACGCGCACCTCGACGGGGCCGGTCCCTGGGCCGAGCCCGAAATGTGCCTCGGGCGCGACATTCGACTGGAATGGTCCGCCGCCCACGATCCAGCGGCGCTGCACGCGGTCATCCGCCGTCACGGTGATTTCCGCGCCGACCGCACGGCGCCGGTCGCCGGGCACGACGATGATCCAGTCGTCCTTCGTGTCGTGGTCGTTGCGGATCACCCGCAGCGGCTCGTTGAGGCCCGCGATCACGGCATCGATGTCGCCGTCGTGGTCGAGATCCGCGAACACCGCCGTCCGGTCGACATGCGGCTCGCGCTTCCACGCGCCCGCCGATGAAACCGCGCGGAAGCGCGCTCCGTCGCGCTCCATCAGCAGCGGCGGCTGCGCGTAGTCGGAGTCCATGAGCCGCTTGGTCGCCTGCGGGTAGACATGACCGTTCACGGCGAGGAGGTCCTCGTCGCCGTCCTGGTCGAAGTCGTGGAAGCCTGCGCCCCAGCCAACCAGCGTGCGGCTCGGCGCGCCGAGCCCGAACTGGTTGGTGCGGTCGTCGAAGTTCGCGCCGTCGAGGTTCAGGTGCAGTGTGTTGGTGTCGCTCGAGAAGTTCGTGGTGAAGACATCCGGGCGTCCGTTCCCGTCGATGTCGGCGATGGCGACGCCCATCGTCGCCTGCGTCGATCCCTCGCCATTCACGGCGATGCCCGAGCGCAGGCCCTTGTCGGCGTACTTCCAGGGCGTGCTCGCGACGAACAGGTTGTTCTCCTGCGAGTCGTTGCCCACGAAGATGTCGGGCAGGCCGTCGCCGGTGAAGTCCAGGATCGCGACATTCAGCCCGTAGCCTGGCTTGACCGCTGCGATGCCGCAGTCGGCGCTGCGGTCGGCAAAGGTGCCGTCGCCGCGGTTCTCGTAGATCGCGTCGTGCGCAGCGGGATATCCGCGCGGGCCGGCGAGCACCTGCTCGCCCTTGAAGGTCGCGGGCGCGAGCGGCTTCGACGGATCGAAGTCGACATAGTTGCACACGTAGAGGTCGAGATCGCCATCACCGTCGAGGTCGGCGAACGCGGCGCTCGTGCCCCATCGCGGGTCGCCGACGCCTGCCTTCGCGGTGATGTCCTTGAAGGTGCCGTCGCCGCGGTTTC
>Ga0208783_10001986_pt1 | contig 11895 bp, 10 predicted proteins | sample DEB19_08_DNA_2_FD_184529 | JGI IMG/M metagenome (GOLD analysis project Ga0208783, IMG submission 184529) | Aqueous microbial communities from the Delaware River and Bay under freshwater to marine salinity gradient to study organic matter... | ecosystem: Environmental > Aquatic > Marine >... | reverse complement strand
GACCGAAGGCATCATCACGTCGAGCACGAGCAGGTCGGGTGCCCGATTCATCACGGCGTCGAGCGCGGCCGCACCGTCGGGGACGGTCTCGACCTCGTAGCCCTCGAGTTCGAGGGCTCGGGCGACGGCTTCGCGGATGGCGCGGTCGTCGTCGGCGACGAGAATGCGGGGGGCCACTCCGCCATTGTGGAGCACCCGGTTGAGGAGCCGGTAAGAGAACGGCCCGCCGGACGGCCGAGCCGTCCACCGACGAGCCGATTCATACGCACTCCTTACCTCGGATCGCACCCCGCCTTACCCGGAGCCGCGACGATGACCTCATGAACGACACCACGCCCACCCCCGGAACCCCCGACGATCCGACCGCCGACGAAACCCCGGTCGGCCCCACATCCACACCACCCGACCCCGCGCCGAGCACCCCCCCGCCCGGCGGATCGTCGGGTGGGGTGATCCCCCGCGGTCGCCGCCTCATCCTCGCCGTGGTCGCCGCCGCGCTGGTGGGGGCCCTCGCCGGCGCCGGCGCCGTGGCCGCGTTCGATTCCGACGGCGACGCGCCCGGGGGCCGGGAGCGTCCGAGCCTTGATCGATACGGTCCGGACGACGCTCGTCGCGGCCCGGGCATGGGGCCGAACACGATGCCTCGGGAGCGTCGCCTCGAGCGGATGCGGGAGCATCGCCTCGAGCTTCGTGAGCGTTGGGCCGACGGGCGGCGCGGACCCGGCGCCCGGGCCGGACTTCCCGGCGGTCCCGGGGGGCGCTTCCCCGGCCGCCCGGCGTGCGATCGGGATTCCGACGGCCGCACACCCGGCCCGATGGAAGTCCGGCCCGGCCCCGACGATGACCGGCAACTCCCGCCCCCGCCCGCCTGATCCGCTCGGGACTCCCCGGGGCGTCCGTCGTACACTCAGGGCGTGGCACCGGAGTTCACTCACCTCGACCCGCTCGGCCGGGCCCGAATGGTCGACGTCACGGCCAAGGATCCGAGCCACCGACGGGCCGTGGCCCGCTGCCGGGTCCACATGGAACCCGAGACCTCGTCCCGGATCGCCTCGGGGGCGATCACCAAGGGCGACGTGCTCGCCGTCGCCCGGGTCGCCGGGATCCAGGCCGCCAAGCAGACGCCGCACCTCCTGCCGCTCTGCCACCCGCTGCTCGTCGGCTCGGTGCTGGTGAACTTCCGGCTCGAGGACACCTACGTCGAGATCGAGGCCAACGTCGACACCGTCGACCGCACCGGAGTCGAAATGGAGGCGCTGACGGCCGCCGCGGTCGCCGCCCTCACGATCTACGACATGTGCAAGTCGATCGACCGGTCGATGACGATCGGTGACCTCCAGCTGTGGGAGAAGACCGGCGGGCGCTCGGGCACCTGGCGTCGCGAGGCCGAAGAGTCCGATCCGTTCTCGCTCTGACCGCACACTCGAACTCTCGGGCCACCTTCCGTCCACCGGGGATCCACCACTTCCGAACGCCGCGTCTGTACCTTCGACGTCACCTGGAGGCGGTCGGGAGGCGTAAGCGCTGGTGGTCCTGCTCATCCTCGCAGCGTTGTGGGCGGTCGTGCTACTGCCTCCCCTCATGCGCTCGCGGGCCGGTCGGGGCGGCGACTCGATCGCCGCCTTCAACGACCGCTTGGCGCTGATCGGTCGCACCAATGGCACGCTGGCTCCCCTCCCCGAGGAGCCCGTATCCACCACGGGCACCCGCGCGACCCGCCGCCGCCGTGAGGTACTGCGGGTATTGCTCGGGGTCGTCGGGATTACCGCTCTCGCTGCCGTCGCCACCGGATCAGGCTTCCTGTGGACGATCCAGGTACTCGCCGATCTGGTTCTCCTCGCCTTCCTCGGCTTGTGGGCCTGGATCCGTTCGCTGCAGCTCGAGCAGCAGCACAAGGTTCGATCGATCCACTTGCGAACCACGGCACCCCTGGCCGCTGACGCGTCGTATCGCCGCGCCGCATCCTCCTGATCGGCCGCAGACCGGCTCGGGCAGCGATTGCTACGCTGGCGGCTCCCTCGGGGGTGTAGCTCAGCTGGTAGAGCGCTACGTTCGCAACGTAGAAGTCGGCGGTTCGAGTCCGCTCACCTCCACTCCACCGGCCGATTCGACCGCCTCTCCACGACACCGGCCGCTGGTCTCCCGCGCGATTCGTACGACGATACCGGCGTGAGGAGGTTCACCCGTCTGCGCTCCGGCACGGGATCGATCGTGCCGACACAGCCAGTGCCGCTGCGCAGGCAGTCGAGGAGCTCGGCGAAGATCCCGAACGCTGGCTCGTACTCGGGCCTGACCGCGCCGTGGAGTCTGCTCGAGGTTGTGGTGCTCGTGACCGTCGAGGGAGACCAGATCGCGATTGACGCCACTTCGATGAGAGCCAGGTATCAAAGGTTGATGGAACGATGACGAAGCAAGTCCACGGTCACACAAAGTCCGGGAATCCCGTGACCGACGAGATGATCGAAGGGTTGGCTGCGGAAGCCGAGCGAGGGTATGACGTCGATGACATCATGCGCCGACGGGGTGGACGTCCCCTGATGGGAAGCGCAGCGGCCGGGGTCGAGTCCGTCCGGCTCGATCCCGAGCTCCGAGAGGCATTGCGTGAACGCGCTGAGCAGGAAGGCCGCACCAATTCCGACGTGATTCGCGACGCGTTGCGTCGTTACCTGCGCGCAAGCTGAGCGGTTCGAGTCCGCTCACCTCCACTCCGACTGATGCTTCTGCCGCATCGGATCGAACCGACCATTCCGGCCCACCGCATCGGTATTACGGTGCCGATGTGTCCACATCCCCCCCCTCTGCGCCCGGGACACCGGTGACCGACGAATTGATCGAAAGGTCGGTTCCGGATTCGGGGCGAGAGCACGCCGTCGCCGAAATCGTGCCTCAGCGGGGCGGAACGAGTTCTCCCGTGACCCGGTCGCGGATTACCGCTACGGCTGCGATCCTGACCGCCGCCGTTGCGCTCGCGGCCTGCGGGAGCGGTCCGGATCGCGCCGAGCGTCGGAGCGCATCGACTACGGCGAGTTCGACGCCGACCACTGTGGATCACGCCCGTATTCACCACGGTTCGGTTCCGACTTCCGCCTCGCCGACCACGCGCGCCCCGGTCCCGGGTGCGACGGCCGCGCCGACCCCCGGCCCCACGCAACCGCAACCGCAACCGCAACCGACAGCACCGGTCCCCTCACCGACGACGGTTCCGGCCACCACCCCGCCCACTACCGTGAAACCGTTCGATCCGAATGCCCCGATCGACCTCAGCGGCACGCCCGGCGTGACCCCGGCCCAGGTGACCGCCGCCGAAACCCTGCTGCGCACCACCCTCACCGTCCTCCCCCGGTTCGCGACGACGGCTGCGGCCTACGCCGCCGGCTATCGGAGCATCGGCGACGCCCTCACCGGTGACGAGCACTGGATCAATTGGGCCTATCTCGATGACGGACGCGTCTTCGATCCGCGCTACCCCGAGTCACTCGTGTACCGCGTGCCGCGCTCCGGGTCCCCGAAGCTCGAGGCGGCGATGTTCATGCTCCCGACCGGGAGCACGTTCGTCGACATCCCCCCGCTCTACCGGAGTCCGCTCACACAGTTCCACGTACACCGCGACATCTGTTTCGCAGGCACGGTCGACCCCCTCCAGCGGGTCGTCGCCGGGTTCGCGAACAGCGCCGGTGAGTGCCCGGCCGGCACGACGGCCGACGGCAACGTGCCAATGCTGCACGTCTGGATCGTGCCCCACCCGTGCGGCCCCTTCGCCGCGCTCGAGGGCATCGGCGCCGGCCAGGTCGCCGACGGCGAAACCCACAACTGCGACACGCTCCACAGCGGGCACTGAGCCCTCTCCGGAGAGAGGGAACGGCGGGAGGCATTACGACGGCGGGGATGACGGAGGACCTGATTCCGGAGTGTCCCCCTGGCGCACGCGGCGCTTCCCTTCGATACGTCATCGGCATTCTTGGCCACTAGCACCAACCTTCGGACGTCGACATCGAAGTCGTGATCCCGAGGCCGACGCAACGACCTCCAACGCGGCTCAGTCTCGCCGAGAGTCGCACCTCGCGACACCCAACGGAAGCCGGAATCCGAAAGCCAGCACGACCCCATATTCGGCGAGCACCTCTGGGCGGGACCAGGCGTCAAGTACCCGTTCCGAGGCGCCCAGGAGTCGATTGACGTCAACGACGCGGGCGACCCCTCGAGAGCTACCGAACTTCACCTGTGGCCGTCCTCGATCGTTCCTATTCGAAGGAGACTCCTGGGCAGGCACCTGACCTCGTCCCCGACTCACGAGACTTGTCGATTGAGTATCCTTCACCTCAGTTGGACCGAACCGAGACGAGGGCACGAGACCTGTCTTTCTCGTCTCCCCATCAGAGTGACCGACCCTGAACTCCATACCCTCCTTCACCGCTCACGAGTCGGCCGTCATCGAGTCGGATGCCCTCATAGGCAGCGGTACTCGCATATGGCACCACGCCCACATCCGCGCTGGAGCCCGCATCGGTTCGAACTGCACCCTCGGCAAGAACGTGTTCGTGGACGCAGGGGTGGTGATCGGCGACTGGGTGAAGATCCAGAACAACGTCTCGGTGTATCGCGGAGTGAACATCGAAGACGAGGTGTTCATCGGGCCGAGCGCGGTGTTCACCAACGACCGTTTCCCCCGAGCGCGAACCCCCTCGTGGGAGGTGATGTCCACGATCGTGCGCCGAGGGACGTCGATCGGCGCCAACGCCACCGTCGTGTGCGGGGTGGAACTCGGCACCTGGTCCACGGTAGGTGCCGGTGCTGTCGTCACCCGGTCGTTGGCCGCGCACGAGCTCGTCGTCGGAAACCCTGCCCGTCGGGTGGGTTGGGTGTGCAGATGCGGCCAGGTCGCGTCCCGAAACCCCGTACCTCCGCCCGACCTGCGTTGCGTAACGTGCCGGGATCTGGCTCCGTGACCCTTCCCATGATTCCGATCTCGGTGATCCAGCTCGGCGAGGAGGAGGAGAAGCTGGTCATCGAGGTACTGCGGTCAGGGCGCCTCGCGCAGGGGCCGATGGTCGATCGGCTCGAGGCCGGCTTTCGGAACCTGACGGGAGCTGCGCACGCAGTGGCGGTTTCCTCGGGCACGACGGCCTTGGTCGCTGCGATAGAAGTATTGGACCTCGAACCCGGGGCGGAGGTTCTCACAAGTCCGTTCACATTCGTGGCGACAGTCAACGCAATCCTCGAAGCCGGCGCTGTGGCTCGATTCGTCGACATTTCCTCGGACTTCACCATGGACCCAACCCGCCTGGCCGATGCAGTCGGGCCGAGGACCCGGGTCGTCATGCCGGTCCACCTTTATGGTCAACCAGCAGATATGGAAACCATCAGCGCTATCGCCGAGCACCATGGTCTCGCGGTTGTCGAAGATGCTGCACAGGCACATGGTGCCCGTGTGGGAGCCCGCCGCGTCGGGACCTGGGGCCAGGCTTGCTTCTCGCTCTACGCCACCAAGAACATTACGACCGGTGAAGGTGGCATCATCACAACCGACGACGAGGCGCTTGCGGACCGACTGCGATTGCTACGGAACCAAGGCATGCGCGCTCGATACAGATACGAGTTTCCCGGACACAACTATCGGATGACCGACCTGCAGGCTGCGGTAGGCATCCCCCAGTTGGACCGACTCGAGCAAATCACCGCGACCCGACGAGCGAACGCTGCGATGTTGCGCGCCGGACTCGAGGACCTCGAGGGCCTCCAACTACCGAGTGAAACCCCGGGGCGAACGCACGTCTGGCACCAGTTCACCGTCAGAATCACCCCGGAGGCACCGCTGGACCGAGACACCGCCATCGGCGCTCTCGCCGAACTGGGCGTCAACGCGGGCGTCTTCTACCCGAAGGCGGTATACGACTACGACTGCTACCGCTCACACCCCAACGTGGTCGTCGAACCGATGCCCCGCGCGGAGGCGGCAGCGAAAGAGGTCTTATCGCTGCCTGTACATCCTGCGCTTACGAACGCCGACCTCGATCGCATCGTGACCGCCGTACGGAAGGTGCTCCGTGCTTAGGTTGGCGGTTGTCGGCGCAGGCATCATGGGCGCAAGTCATGCCCGAGTGTCAGTGGGGCTGAATGGTGCCACCGTCGTCAGCGTGGTCGATCCTGACTTACCTCGGGCCTCCGCCATTGCGGGCCTGATCGGGGCTCGTGCAGTGGCATCGGTGGACGAAATCCTCGCTGACATCGATGCCGCGATCGTCGCTACACCGAGCGACCTGCATCTCCCGGTTGGGCTCGCACTAATCGAAGCGGGCAAGCACGTCCTGATCGAAAAGCCGCTCGCCACGACGGTGGCAGACGCCGAGCGATTAGTTGACGCCGCGTCACGGACCCGAATCACGCTGATGACTGGTCACGTCGAGCGCTTCAATGCCGCGGTGCTCGAGCTCGACCGTTTGATCGACAACCCAGTGCACATCTCCGCATCACGCATTAGTCCGTACTCGTCGCGCGTCGGCACTGGAGTAGTCCTGGATCTCATGATTCATGATCTCGACATCGTGGCGTCCCTCGCCCGCAGTCCGGTAGCCGAGGTGGCCGCGGTCGCCCGGCGTCTGCGCTCCGACACCGAAGATCTGTGTAGCGCGGTGCTCCGCTTCGAGAACGGCGTCACCGCTGACCTGACTGCCAGCCGCATCGGTCAGCAGAAGATCCGTACGCTCGCCGTTACCCAGACCGACAATTTCGTTTCGGTGGACTTAGTGCGTCAGGACGTAACTATCAATCGGGTGGACCACTCCGAGTACGTCTCGACCGAGGGAGCCCGGTACCGCCAGACGGGAATGGTAGAGATCCCATTCCTCGAATTCCGCGGCGAACCTCTCCTACTCGAACAGCAGGAATTCGTACGGGCCGTCACGACGGATTCGGAACCGCGCGTCACCGGCGCACAAGCGATCGAAGCATTACTTCTAGCACACCGCGTGCTCGCCGCCGCCGGAGCCTACTGACTATGTATCGAGGCAAGGTCATCTCCATCTCGGTACCCGCGCATAACGAAGCGAAGCTCATCGCTGACGTCATTACCGGAATACCCGCCTTCGTCGATCACATCTGCGTCGTCGACGACTGCAGTACCGACGAGACCGCCGCCATCGCTGCCGCAGTCGGCGATTCACGCGTGCACCTCATCCGCCACGAGGTCAACACCGGGGTTGGCGGCGCCGTCATCTCCGGCCATCGCAAGGGACTTGACCTGGGTTGTGACGTCAGCGTCGTCATGGCCGGTGACAATCAGATGGATCCCGGATATCTACCGGCACTCCTCGACCCCCTGATCGACGGAGGCTTCGGATTCTCGAAGGCCAATCGATTCTTCTCCATGGAGTCCTTCCGGGGCATGCCCGGGTACCGAGTGTTCGGCAACGTCGTGCTCTCGTTCCTCACCAAACTCGCCAGCGGCTACTGGAACCTCTTCGACCCGCAGAATGGTTACACGGCCATCACCCGAGAAACTTTGGAGCGACTCGACCTCACCCGTATCTCGCAAGGCTACGAGTTCGAGAACGATTTACTGATCAACCTAAACATTCTCGACGTGCGGGCTACCGATGTCGCCGTGCCTGCGGTGTACGGACAGGAAGCCTCCGGCATCCGCCTCAGCCGGGTGATCCCTGCTATCTCTTGGCTACTAGTCCGCGGGTTCTGGAAGCGACTGATTTGGAAATACGTAATGCGTTCCTTCTCGCCCATCGCGTTGTTCTTTTTCACAGCACTCCTCCTACTCTTGTGGAGTTTCGTCTTCGGCCTCTGGGTGCTGGTCGAGACCCTCGGAACTTCGACGGCCTCGACTGGCACCGTCCTCCTCGCAATCGTGCCATTCATGACGGCTGTCCAACTCTTGCTCTCCGCTCTTGTGCTCGACATCCAGCAATCCCCGGACCGCTGACCCGAGTTCGGCGCTGCGCGTTGGATACGGCCGCGTTCGTCGCGCCGCCGACCTAGCCCGAACCACGTGGGCAGCTCGACTCGAGCGAGGGCGAGACCGCCACCGACGGACCGTTCCGTTCCTTCCGCATCGGCGCCGTCATCACCGCGCGTCCTGAGCAGCGGCACATCCGCACCCAGGTCCGGTCACCCGGCCGGAACCGCGCGGGCGACGCCCTCGGGACTGAGTTCAACCCGACCCGCCCCCACGAGGTCCCCTCGTGGCACCGACCCCTCTACGTCCACCGCGTACATGCCAACGCCGAGACCCTCGACTTCCCCGATCCGAGAACCCTGCCAGACCCCTGACACGGGACACGCCTCGTCGAACGGAGATTTACGGCCCGGTCGAAAACGGTGATGGCCGGGACGCAATGGGCGATCACCTTGACGATATGGACCGTAACGCCGAATAGACACCACTGCTGCCGTCATCGACGCAGACGATGCAGGTGAAGTGATCCCGAACGGCTCGAACCACATCACCGAACACCCGTTCCTCATTGAAGACGGGGATGACAACCCGAGTGTCGCCGTTCACGCTCTTCGATCCCTGCTGAGCCCGACCGGAGGAGACGAGCCGCCGATGCTGGGTCTTTCGCCCGGATCGGGGTGCCACCGCTCAGCGCACGAGATGTGCGAATCTGGGGCGCTGGATTCACTCAACGCCCCGCGCGGCGGGATCAGCACCGCGCCGAAGAGGCGAGCAAGGAGGCGGTACCCGTGAACCCGGGGACCGAGCCGATGACGGAAACCGAACCGGTCGTCGATCTCCCCGACGACACGCGCCGCAACGGGCTCCTGCGCCGGGTCCGCCGACCCTCATTCGATATCTCGCGTGACGGGCCGTACCTCCTGGTCGCGGCGGCAGTGGTATTCGCTATCGTCCTCCTGCGGTCCGAGTTACGGGAGGTCTACTTCCCGAACGATGCCAGCATGCACTCGTCCTGGGCGCGCTTTGCCCAGGAACAATTCCGGGCCGGTCGCAACCCCTTCGATCCCTGGTACCCCTTCCTCGGGCTCGGCGCAGCGCAGTTCCATCAGTACCAGGTGCTCTCCCACATCGTGGTCGGGGCCCTCAGTGCCGTCGTCGGCGATTGGACCTTCCGCTGGTCGGCCTACCTCCTCATCTGCACGTGGCCGATCAGCGTGTACATCGGCGCTCGGCTCCTCGGCCTCGATCGCTGGCAGGCGGCAACTGCGGCGCTGGTTTCACCGCTCGCCGTGAACAACAAGGGATACGGCTTCGAGTGGGGCAGTTTTCTCTGGCTCGGGAGCGGCATGTGGTCGATGCTCTGGGCGCTCTGGCTGCTGCCGATCGCCTGGGGTCTCTCGTGGCGGGCCGTCGCCCGCGGTGAACGGTACGGGCTCACTGCGTTCGTCGTCGGGCTGACCTGTGCGCTGCACTTCCTCACCGGATACCTCGTGCTGCTCTCGCTCGGTGTCTTCGTTGTCGTGCGGCCGCATCGGATCCCGAAGCGACTGCTGCGGGCTGCGGTGGTCGGCGTAGGCGGGTTGCTGATCTTCGCTTTCGTCTTCATTCCGACGGTGAGCGACTTCGCCTTCGTGAACCGGGACGTGTTCAACCAAAACACCTTCTGGGCCGACTCGTTCGGCCCGGGCAACGTGTTCTCCTGGTTGGTGAGCGGTGAAGTCTTCGATTCCGCGCGCCTCCCCGTCCTCACCATCCTCGCCGCACTCGGTCTCCTGGGGTGCGGGTTCCGGGTCCGGACCGCCGAGTGGGCCCGGATCCTCCCCGGACTGCTCGCCCTCAGCCTCGCCCTCTACTCGGGCCGGCACGTGGTCGGGCCGGTGATCCGCCGACTGCCGGGCGGCAGCGACCTGCTTCTGCACCGCTACATCACCGGCGTGCACCTGGCCGGTTTCCTCCTCGCCGGAGTGGGAACCACCTGGCTCTTCCGCCGGATCTCGGTGCTGGTTCGATCGATCCCTCGGTTCCCGGCTCCACGCGTCGTCGGCACCGGGGTCGCTGTCGTACTCATCGGCGCCCTCCTCCTTCCCGCGATCGGCGAGCGGAAGCGCTACGCGGACTCGAACGCCGGGTGGACGGCCCGGCAAGCTGCCATCGAGGTCGTTGCCGCCGGCCCGATCGAGACGCTGCTCTCAATTGCGCGGGAGAACGCCGACGGCCGGGTCTACGCCGGGGCGTCGAACAACTGGGGTCGGCAGGAGAACACCCTCTTGGAAGTGCCCCTCTACATGGTGATGACCCAGACCGACACCGACGGCATCGGCTTCTACCTGCGCACGGCATCGCTCAACAACAACGTCGAGCCGTACTTCGATGAGCGGAATCCGGCGCAGTACGACCTGTTCAATATCCGCTACGTGTTGCTCCCCGATTCGCGGCAGCCTCCCGTTCCGGCCCGCGCCGTTGCACAACTCGGCGGGTACTCGCTCTACCGGGTCGAGACCTCGGGCTATCTGAAGGTGGTAGACGCCACCGAGCCGATCGCCGCCGACCGCACGAATATGGCCGAGGTGATGCGGCCCCTCCTCGCCTCACCGCAGATCGCCGGAGCCCGGCACCCGCTCGTGGCGTTCGCCGGCCGTCAACCGGAGGCTGCACCCTCGGCGAGCGCCTCGAATCCGCCGTCTACGCCACCGGGACGGATCGACAGCCAGACCGCCGACCTCGAGACCGCCCGCTTCAGCGGAAAGGTGACGCTCGATCGGCCGGGCTGGGTGATGCTCAAGGAGTCGTACCACCCCCGCTGGCGAGCGACGGTCGACGGAAAGACCGTGACACCCGAGATGCTCGCCCCGGCCTACGTCGGTGTCCCCGTCCCGGCCGGCGAACACACCGTGACCTTCGAGTACGACTCGATCTCGTCGTACCCGTACCTCATCGCCTTCGGTCTGCTCGTGCTGGTCGCGCTCATCGTCGGACCGCGCCTCTGGCGCCGCGAACGCCGCCGACGGGCTGCAAAGTCTGCGGTCGACCCGCTGTAGGGGGACCCAGCGGCGGAAGTGCTCCATCGCTCGTGCGAGGAGTTCTCTCACAACTCCCGAGGCGCCGCGACATCCACTGCACGCCGAGCACCGACATCGAACAGCGCCTCTTCGCCCTTTCTGCTAACGGCGCATGAGAGCGCCCGACCGGAACGGCGGCCGGCGGCTCCGGGCCGATGCTGCACGTCTGGATCGTCGCCAACCCGTGCGGACCGTTCGTGTCGCTCGAAGGCATCGGCGTCGGCGAGATTGCAGCCGGCGAGACCCGCGCCTGCACCACGGTTCGCGCCGAGCGAAACCATCGCTGCCACGCTTCATCTCGATTCTCAGGACGCGAGGCCAACGTTGCCCGCAGGGTGGGCCGCTGGCACACCGGGTCAGGAAGAGAGCGTCAACGTCATCTGGTAGAAGCTAGAGGAGTCGTTGGCTACGTTGACCATCTTCCACGCCACTTCGGCACCAGCCGCGACGCTCACGCTCGTGGTCGACGGAGTGCAAGACGTCACGTTCGCCGCCATGGAGCAGGTGATAGCCGTATCGCTGTTGTCCACCACCAGCGTCCACGTCGTAGCGACCGTTGAAGCCGTCCTCCGAATGGAGTAGAGCGTGAGCGTTCCACCGAACGGCAGGCGTTGCGCCTGAGAATAGAATGCGGCGGCGTTCTTCACCGTAGGTCCGTTGCCCGCGACACCGGCGTAGCAAGTCCCGTTGTTGCATCCAGCCCCGGAGTACATGAGCGGGATCTGGGTCGGACCGGTCGCACCGGTCGCACCGGTCGCACCGTTCGAGCCGGTTGCGCCCGTCGCACCGGTCGCACCGGTCGAGCCGTCAGCGCCCGTCGGGCCCGTGGCACCGGTCGCACCGGTCGCACCGGTCGAGCCGTCAGCGCCCGTCGGGCCCGTGGCACCGGTCGCACCGGTCGCACCGGTCGAGCCGTCAGCGCCCGTCGGGCCC
>Ga0208783_10001982_pt1 | contig 11901 bp, 9 predicted proteins | sample DEB19_08_DNA_2_FD_184529 | JGI IMG/M metagenome (GOLD analysis project Ga0208783, IMG submission 184529) | Aqueous microbial communities from the Delaware River and Bay under freshwater to marine salinity gradient to study organic matter... | ecosystem: Environmental > Aquatic > Marine > Coastal... | reverse complement strand
AGTGGTTCCACACCGGGGACATCGGTGTGCTCGACGAGGATGGGTACCTCAAGATCGTCGACCGCAAGAAGGAACTCATCATCACCGCCGGGGGCAAGAACATCTCGCCCGCGAACATCGAGGCGGCGCTCAAGGCGTCGGCCCTCATCGGGCAGGCCTGCGTGATCGGTGACGGTCGGCCGTACCTCACGGCGCTGCTCGTGCTCGACCCCGAGGTCGCCCCGGTCTGGGCGGCGAGCGAGGGGATCCAGGACACCTCGGTGCGTGCGCTGGCCGAGAACCCCGAGGTGCTGGCCCAGATCCGGGCCGACGTCGACCACGTGAACTCGAACTTCTCGCAGGTCGAGGGCATCAAGCGCTTCGCGGTGCTCCACGAGGAGTGGATGGCGGACTCCGAGGAGCTCACCCCGACGATGAAGTTGAAGCGCCGCGGGATCATGGCCAAGTACGCGGCCGAGATCGAGTCCCTGTACGCGTGATCCCGGCTCTCGCGGGCCCGGTCAGCGCGCCGTACTGCGCCCTGAGGTGATCGGGCCCGACCGCACGGCACTCGCCCGTGTGCTCGAGCGGCACCGCGCGACGGCTGCGCCGGCGTGCGCGACGGTCAGTCGACCTGGGCGACGACCACGTGGTCGCGGCCGCGCACCATGGCGTCGTCGAGCGCGTGCGCGGCCCGCAGGATGAGTTCGTCCGCGTCCAGCGCGTGCGACGGGTAGCAAGCGACGCCGGCCGAGACCGTGATGCCCTCGCCGGCGGGGCTCGAGTGGAGCAGGCCCCGCAACCGCTCGGTCGCCCACACCGCGCCGGCCTCGGAGGTGTTCTCGAGCAGTGCGGCGACCGTCACGTCGTCGGCGCGGAACGCCCCGTCGGCCTCGCGCAGCGTCTTGCGCAGCACCGCACCGAGCGCACCGAGCGCGTGCTCGCGGTCGTGGGCCGCGAACCCCTCGATGCCGTCGATGCGCACGAGCACGAGCGAGACCGGGTGGAGTTGGCGGCGGGCGGCGGCGACGCGCTGGAGCAGCAACGGCTCGAGCAGCGTGGAGTCGAGCAGTCCGGTCGTCACGTCGACCGCACCGCTCGATGCGGGTTCGGTCCGTGCCTCGTGCAGGCGCCGCACCTCGGCGGCGAGCAGATCGGCGTCGGCTCGGGCCGCGGTGTGCGGGCCGACGAGGGACGCGCCCAGCATGGCGGCGACCATGGCCAGGACACCGGCGGCGAGTCCGAGGACGGCCGCGTCGGCCACGAGTCCGACCACGCCGACGGCGAGGCCGGCCACGCCGACGAGGACGAGCAGGGTGAAGCGATGGCGGCTCACGGCCACCATCATCGGTCCTCAGGCGCCCGGAGTGGAGGAAAAGTTCTCACGCCGGTGCTCGAGGCCGAGTTCGGCGAGGTCCGCCACGATCTCGGAGACCCGGAAATCCTTGGGCGTGTAGACCCGGGCCACCCCGGCGGCGAGCAGCACCGGCTGGTCGGGCTCGGGGATGATCCCGCCGACCACGACCGGTGCTCGCACCCCGGCCTCCCGGAGGAGCCGGACCGTCTCGGGGACGAGTTCGAGGTGGGAGCCGGAGAGGATGGACAGGCCGACCACGTCGACGTCCTCGTCCTCGGCGGCGCGTGCGATCTGGGCTGGGGTGAGCCGGATGCCCTGGTACACGACCTCGAGGCCGGCGTCGCGCGCGGCCACCGCGATCTGCTCGGCCCCGTTGGAGTGCCCGTCGAGTCCGGGCTTGCCGACGAGCAGGCGGATCGGTCCGCCGGTCTCGGCCGCGGCGGCGCGGATGCGCTCGCGCACCTCGACGAGTGCCTCACCCGGGGCCGAGGCCACGCCGCCGACGCCGGTGGGGGCGCGGTACTCGCCGAACACGCCGCGCAGCGCGTCGGACCACTCGCCGACGGTGCCGCCGGCCCGGGCGAGGTCGATGGTGGCCCGAACGAGGTTGGCCTCCGTCGCCGCGACCCGTCCGAGTTCGTCGAGCGCGCTCGCCACCGCGCCCTCGTCCCGGGCCGCCCGCCACGCGGCGAGGCGCTCGAGCTGCTCGGCCTCGGCCGCCGCATCGACCACGAGGATGGCCGCCTCGCCGTCGATCCCCTCGGCGAGCGGTGACGGTGCGGTCTCGGTGTACGCGTTCACCCCGACGACGGTGATGTCACCGGCCTCGATCCGCCGGACCCGGTCCGCGTGCGACTGCACGAGCCGACCCTTGAGCTCATCGATCATGGCGAACGCGCCGCCACCGTCGAGCACCCACTGGAGCTCGGCCTCGGCGGCCTCCTCGAGGTCGGCGGTCTTGGCCTCGACGACCTTCGAACCCTCGAACAGGTCCGGGTACTCGAGCAGGTCGGTCTCGAAGGCCAGCACCTGCTGGATGCGCAGCGACCACTGCTGGTCCCAGGGCCGGGGGAGGCCGAGGGCCTCGTTCCATGCGGGCAACTGGATCGCCCGGGCCCGGGAGTCCCGGGCGAGGGTGACCGCGAGGGTCTCGAGCACGATGCGCTGCACGTTGTTCTCGGGCTGGGCCTCGGTGAGGCCGAGCGAGTTCACCTGCACCCCGTACCGGAAGCGGCGGAGCTTGTCGTCGGTGACGCCGTAGCGCTCCTGCACGATGCGGTCCCAGAGTCGCCCCATCGCCCGGAGCTTGCACATCTCCTCGACGAAGCGGATCCCCGCGTTCACGAAGAACGAGATGCGCCCGACGACCGCCGGCATCTCGTCGGGGGTGACCTGACCGCTCTCGAGCACCCCGTCGAGCACCCCGATCGCGTTCGCCATGGCGTACGCGATCTCCTGCACCGGCGTCGCGCCGGCCTCCTGGAGGTGGTACGAGCAGACGTTGATCGGGTTCCACTTCGGCACCTCGCGCACGGTGTGCGTGATGACGTCCACGGTGAGGCGACGGCTCGCCTCGGGCCCGAAGATGAACGTGCCGCGGGAGAGGTACTCCTTCACGATGTCGTTCTGCGTGGTGCCCGCGAGCTTGGCGACGTCCTCACCGCGCTCCTCGGCCAACGCGATGTAGAGCGCGAGCAGCCACATCGCCGTCGCGTTGATCGTCATCGAGGTGTTCATGTCCTCGAGCGGGATCTGCTCGAAGAGGGCGCGCATCTCGCCGAGGTGGGGGACCGGCACCCCGACCTTGCCGACCTCGCCACGGGCGAGGATGTGGTCGGGGTCGTACCCGGTCTGGGTGGGCAGGTCGAACGCGACCGAGAGGCCGGTCTGTCCCTTGGCCAGGTTGGTCCGGTACAGCTCGTTCGACGCCCGGGCCGAGGTGTGGCCCGAGTAGGTCCGCATGACCCAGGGGCGTTCACGCGTCACGTCGTCATCCTCCGGGTGTCCGACACCGTGCGGTGCCGAGGTTCGCTACTTGCGGTAGTCGTAGAACCCGATGCCGCTCTTGCGGCCGAGCCGTTCGGCCGAGACCATGCGACGCAGCAGGGGTGCGGGCGCGTAGTTCGGGTCCTTGAACTCGGTGTACAGCGCCTCGAGGATCGACAGGCTCGTGTCGAGTCCGACGAGGTCGAGCAGCGCGAACGGTCCCATCGGGAAGTTGCAGCCGCCCTTCATCGCGGCGTCGATGTCGTCGCGGGTCGCCACGCCGGCGTCCATGAGCCGGATGGCGTTGTTGAGGTAGGGGAACAGCAGCGCGTTCACGATGAAGCCGGCCTGATCCTTGACCTCGACCGGGCCCTTGCCGCAGGCCTCGGCGAAGGCACGGGTCTCGGCGATGGTCTCGTCCGATGAGGTGATGGCCCGGACGATCTCGACCAGCGGCATGGCCGGGGCGGGGTTGAAGAAGTGCACCCCGCAGACCCGCTCGGGTCGGCCGGTCTCCATCGCCATCTCGACCACCGGGAGGGTCGAGGTGTTCGTGGCCAGGATGGCGCCGTCCTTGACGATGCGGTCGAGGTCGTTGAAGAGCTGCTTCTTCGTCCCCAGATCCTCGAGGATCGACTCGATGACGAGGTCGCAGTCCGCGAGCTCGTTGAGGTCGGACACGCCACGCACCAGCGCGAGGGCGGCGTCGCGGGCGTCCTGGTCCAGGCGACCCTTCTCGACCTGCTTGTCGAGCGACTTCTGCAGGCCGGCCACCATGGCGTCCGCGCTCGCTTGGGACCGGCTGCGCAGGATCACCTCGAAGCCGGCCTTGGCCGCGACCTCGGCGATGCCGGAACCCATGATCCCCGATCCGACGATGCCCACCCGCTTGATCTCGCCCATCGCTTCCTCGCCCTTCGTTCGACGCGGGCCCGGCGCTTCGACGGCGCGCCCGGCAAGGGGCCGAAACGTACCGGAGCGGTGCCGCGGCATGCCACAGGGGGCGCCCTCGGATCGGCTGTTAGCGTCCGGTGCATGGCTGAGGAAGCGGTGCGCGGGACGTTGGCGTTCGTGGGCGGGGGTGAGTGGTCGCCCCTGTCGTCCGGTCTCCACCGGACCCTCCTGGAGCGGGCCGGCGGCGGACCGGTCGTCGTCATCCCGACCGCGGCGGCGTTCAGCGGCCCGGAGCGGGTCGGCCCGGCGGCCCGGGAGTGCTTCGCCGCGCTCGGTGCCGAGGTCGTCGTGATCGACGCGCTGCACCGCGAGGAGGCCGAGGACAAGGATCTCGTCGCCCCGGTGCGTGAGGCGCGCTTCATCTACCTCGCCGACGGTTCGCCGTTGCACCTGCGGTCGGTGCTCAAGGACTCCGCCCTGTTCAAGGCGATCCGCGGCGCGTGGCGCGACGGTGCGGTGCTCGCGGCCTCGGGCGCCGGAGCGACGCTGCTGGCCGATCCGATGGTCGACCCGCGTGGCGGTGCCTACACGGTCGGGTTCGGGCTCGTGTCCGACCTCGCGGTGTTCCCGCACCACGCGACCGCCCCGGCCCACCTGCTCGAGCGGTCGCTCGAACTGCTGCCCCGGCGCTCGTTCCTCGCCGGGGTCGACGACCACACGGCGCTCGTGCGGGAGGCCGACGGCACCTGGCGGGTCGTCGGCGACGGCTGGGTCACCGTGTACACGCACACCGACGGGCCCGCCGCGACCCAGGTCGGCTCCTACGCCGCGGACTCGGTGATCGACACCTTCTCGATGTAGACCGGCTTCGTCGGGCGGTCGTTCGCGCCGGTCGGCACCTCGGAGATCGCCTGCGCGACGTCGAGACCCTCGGTGACCACACCCCAGGTCGCGTACTCCGGCGGCAGCCCCTCGCCCTGCGGGCCGGTGACGATGAAGAACTGATCGCCGAACGTGCCGGCGGGCGCAGCCCCCGTCTTGGCCGCCGCGATCGCCCCGAGCGGGTACGCTCCGGAGGGGAGTTCACCGATCACCGTGGACGGCGGCGTCCCCGTGCCGTCCCCCTGCTTGTCGCCACCTTGGATCACGAAGTCCGGGATGACACGGTGGAACGTGAGCCCGTCGTAGTAGCCGCTCCTCGCGAGCTGTACGAAGTGGTTCGTGGCGATCGGCGCGTTCTTCGCGTCGAGCGCGAGCACGATCGTGCCCTTCGAGGTGCGCATCGTCGCGGTGTACTGCTTGTTCGGATCGATGGTCGTCGAGGTCGTCGGCTGGGTGGTGGTCGACGGGCGCGTGGTCGAGGTCGGGCGCTCGGGCGTGGTGGTGGTCGGGTCCGCACCGTCGTCACCGGAGGCCCGCAGCTGTGACCACGCGAAGATCGCCACGACCGGGATGAGGACGAAGGCGAGGTTCCGGTAGGTCCGGTTGCGGCGCGTCCGCTTCTCGGCGGCCTCCCTCGCGGCCTGGGCCTGGGCGCGGTTCTGCTTCTGCCGCTCGCGCTTGTCGGACTTGCTCACGCTCGCTCCTCGTCGGGTTCCGGGTGGGGATGCTCGGGTCGGGACTCGTCGTCAGGTGGACGCGCTCACCGCGGCGCCGGGCCCGGGGTCTGCGGCGCCGGTGCGACGTAGGTCCGGCAGGCCTGGCCGCGCAGCGACGGGCAGGGCGGGTACGCGATCGGCAGACCCTTGGGCACCTTCACGCGGGACAGCACGAGCCGCGATGCGCGCGGCCCACCGGTCACCACCGTGTTGCGCACCGGCTCGGAGTTCGGGATGGTCTCGAAGGTCCAGAGCGGACGGTTCCCGCCGGGCGCCTGGACGGAGAGGCGGATCCGGGAGCCCTTCCGGAACGCGTGCGCCACGGGGAAGAGCGCGACCCGCATCCGGGTCGGCTCGCCCGGCACGAGCGTCCGGGCGTCGTCCTCGAGGTGGGTCTGGCGTGGGTCGGTCACGGTGGAGGCCCGGCGATCGAGCTTGCGGTGGCTCGCCCGCAGCCAGCCGCTCTGCACGTAGACCTCGGAGCCGTCGGGGCGCACCTCGGTGAGGGTCACCTCGACGTCGGTGTCGCTGGCGGTCGAGGCCAGGGTCAGGTCGACGCTGCCCGGGCCGGCGATCGCCATGGTTCGGGTGAGCGGCGGCGTGATCCACGCGAGCGAGGAGGCCGAGTCGAGCGGCACCCAGTTGTAGGAGGGTGTGGCCTGCCAGATGCCGGAGCTGGAGCCGGTGTAGGTCGAGCGCGGCCGCGCGTTCGGCTCGTAGTTGAACGACAGCGTCTCGGCGCGCTCGGCCGCCTCGGCCGTCAGGGACCCGTCGGACCCGAGGTGGAACACCTCGGCGGAGGTGCCGGGGAGCGGCCACCGCGACGCGGTGCTCTCGGTGGCGGGCAGCGGGCTGCCGGCCTGGGTCCCGGGTCGTGCGCCGTTCTCCCAGAGGATGCGCACCCGCGGCTCGGCCTCGAAGGACTTGAGCGCGGTGCGGTACGAGGAGAAGTCGCTGAACCGGTCCTCGGGCACCGTGATGTTCTGGACCCCGGTGATCGTGCCCCAGAGCTGTGGGGCGAGGGCCCGGAGCTGCGGGTTGATCTCGGGGATGCGGCGCGCCACGTAGAAGTCGAGGAACTCGAGTTGGCGCGTCACCACCTCGGGGTCGAGGGAGTCGGTGTGGGTCCCGTTCTGCGCGGTGACCCGCAGCGGGACGTCGGCCGGGAAGGCCGCGAGCATCTCCGGCCAGTGCCCGCCGGTCTGCTCGTCCTGCCATGCGCCCGCGATGAAGGTCGGGACCTGGATGTCGCCGAGGAACTCGGCCGGCGCGACCGAGTCGAACCCGGCCGGGTACCCGGGGATGCCCTCGGTGCTGTAGTACGGGTTGTCACGGATCGTCTGCATGAGGTCGACGTTCTGACCGCGCAGCCGGAGGTTGGCGGCGCAGGTCTCATCGCCCTCCGCGACCCGCTGCTCGACCCAGCGGGCGCCCTTCGGGTTCGGCCAGCGGTTCTGGTCGAGCCGCTGTTGGGCCCAATCCTTGGCGAACCCGTCGTTGTAGATGCCGCCCGGGTAGAGGGTGCCCCGGTAGGTGTCGTCGATCACCGACAGCGGGGTGATCGCGGCGAGGTGCGGCGGTCGGGTCCGGGCGACGAACAGCTGCGAGATGCCCGGGTAGGAGATGCCGACGAGGCCGACCCGGCCCGCCCAGGGCTGGGCCGCGATGGTCTCCACCGCGTCGTACCCGTCGAGCGACTGGATCTGCTCGAAGAAGTTGAAGGAGCCGCCCGAGCACCCGGTGCCCCGCATGTTCACGCCGACGTAGGCGTAGCCCTGCAGGTTGCCGATGATCTGGAACGGGTTGAGCGACACGGTCGGGTTCGACGGGTCGTAGCCCGAGTACTCCATGAGCACCGGGTACGGACCCTCGTCGGCCGGGCCGGGCAGCGACACGTTGATGCTGAGTTCGGTGCCGTCGCGCGTGGTGAGGTAGCCGTAGCCCTCGTCGAGCTCCTGCCGCTCGTAGAGCGACTTCGGCGGGGTGTCGTCGGCCGCGTCCACGGTCAGCGGCTTCGAGGTGGCGAGGCCGGCCACCGCCACCCGGTACCCGGTGCCGGGAGCGACGTCCCGGAACACGTAGCCGCCGAGGTCGTCGATCGTGCCCCGGTCGATCGTCGCACCGGCGCGCTTGAGCGCGACCTTGGCACCGGGGGTGGCACCGACCACGTACACCTGCTCGACGCTGCCGCGCGCGTCGACGGGTCGTGCGGTCTTCACCGCGGCGCCGGCCGGCACCGCCGTCGACCCGACGATCGCGAGGGCGCCGACCACGACGGTGGCGACGAGACAGTGGTGGCGTGTGGACACGGATCCCTCCGGGGGCGACGGTGGTCGTCGGACCGGCGCATCGTTCCACACGGCACCGGCGGGCGTCCCGTCGACCCGGCCGCCGGGGTGGTCCGGACCGGGAATCGAGGCGGGTCGCGCGGGTGCGCGCTGGTACCGTCCCGGCCCGTGGGACTCGTGGTGCAGAAGTTCGGAGGGACCTCGGTCGCCGACCCGGATCGGATCCGGGCCGTGGCGGACCACGTCATCCGGACCCGAGCGGGCGGACACGACGTGTGCGTCGTGGTGTCGGCCATGGGCAAGTCCACCGACGATCTCCTGCGCCTGGCCGCCGAGGTCGCCCGCGACCCTGCGGGGCGCGAGATGGACATGCTCCTCACGGCGGGCGAACGGATCTCGATGGCCCTGCTCTGCATGGCCATCATCGACCGCGGGGTCCACGCCGTGTCCTTCACCGGCTCGCAGGCCGGCATCGTCACCGACACCGTCCACGGTCGGGCCAAGATCCTCGAGGTGAAGGGCGACCGCATCCGCGACGCCCTCGCCGAGGGGTCGGTGGCCGTGGTCGCCGGATTCCAGGGCATCTCGACCGACAAGGACATCACCACCCTCGGTCGCGGTGGATCCGACACCACCGCGGTCGCCCTCGCCGCCGCGCTGGGCGCCGAGGCCTGCGAGATCTACACCGACGTGTCCGGGGTGTTCACCGCCGACCCCCGGATCGTCCCGAAGGCGCACAAGCTCTCGAAGGTCTCCTACGACGAGATGCTCGAGATGGCGGCGACCGGGGGGCGCGTGCTCGCGCTCCGCTCGGTCGAATTCGCACGCAACTACGGCGTGCCCGTGCACGTCCGCTCGAGCTTCACCTGGGAGCCGGGCACCTGGGTCGTTCAGGAGGACCCCTCGATGGAGCAGGCGATCGTCAGCGGAGTCACCCACGAGACCGCGGAGGCCAAGGTCACGATCTCGCGCGTCCCGGACGAGCCGGGCGTCGCCGCCCGGCTGTTCCGTCGGCTCGCCGACAGTGAGATCAACGTGGACATGATCGTGCAGAACGTGTCGACCGATGGGCACACCGACATCTCCTTCACCGTCCCCGAGGTCGACCTGACGCGCACGCTGCAGGTCGCCGAGGAGATCGCGACCTTCGTGGGCGCGAGCGGCGTGGCGGCGGACCCGGACATCGCGCGGGTCTCGATCGTCGGGGCCGGCATGCGCACCAACCCGGGCGTGGCGGCCACGATGTTCGAGGTGCTCGCCGCCGAGGGTGTCAACATCGAGATGATCAGCACCTCGACGATCCGGACCTCGTGCGTGGTCCGGTCCGGCGACGTCGAGCGGGCCGCCCAGGCCCTGCACTCGGCGTTCGGGCTGGACGCGGGCTGACGATGGGCGTGCGCATCGGCGTCATCGGGGCGACCGGACTGGTCGGCCAGGAGATGCTGCGACTCATCGCCGAACGCGACTTCCCGGCCGACGAGGTGCGGGCGTACGCGTCGCCGCGCTCGGAGGGTCGGGTGCTCACCTCGGGGGAGCGGGAGATCACCTGCGAGGTGCTGCGCGACGGCTGCTTCGACGGTCTCGACATCGTGATCGTCGACGTCGACGATCCGATCGCGCTCGAGTGGGCCCCGGTGGCCGCGGCGGCCGGTGCCCGGGTGGTCGACAACTCGGCCGCGTTCCGCGGCGAGGCCGACGTGCCGCTCGTGGTCGCGGAGGTCAACCCCGAGGACCTGGGATCGCTGCCGCGCAACATCGCGTCCTGCCCGAACTGCACGACCATGGTGCTGCTCACCGCGCTCGCACCGCTGCACCGGGCGGCGAGCATCGACCGCATGGTGGTGTCGACCTACCAGGCGGTGAGCGGCGCGGGACAGGCCGGCATCGACGAGCTCGACGAGCAGTGGGTGGCCCGCGCTGCCGACCTCCCGCCCCTGCGCCGCGCCGCGGCCATCGACGGGACGATCACCCCGGGCCGGGTCTGGGGCGCGCCGATCGCGGGCAACGCGATCCCGCTCGCCGGGTCGGTGAAGGACGCGGGGTACACCTCCGAGGAGTGGAAGCTCGTCCGCGAGACCCACAAGATCCTCCACGACGACTCCATCCGCGTGACCGCGACCTGCGTGCGCGTGCCGGTGTACGTCGGCCACTCCATGACCGCGAACGTGCAGTTCCGGTCGGCGATGGACGTCGCGCGGGCGGCGAGACTCCTGGCCGACGCGCCGGGGGTGCGCCTCGTCGACGGCGGGGCCGGGGCGCCGACCGCGCTCGAGGGCGCGGGCATCGACCCGGTGCTGGTGGGGCGGCTGCGCGACGACCCGACCCAGGCGAACACGATTGACCTCTGGGTGACCGGGGACAACCTCCGCAAGGGGGCGGCCCTCAACGCCATCCAGATGGCCGAGATCCTCGTGGCCCACGGCTGAGCGCCGCCACCGCGCGTCGGCCCGCACGGGCGTCCCGCACGCGCGTCCCCCACGCGCCTCCCGCACGCGCCTCCCGCACGCGAGGACGGCGCCCCGGAGGGCGCCGTCTACGGTGGTCGGGATGCCGGGATTTGAACCCGGGGCCTCAGCGTCCCGAACGCTGCGCGCTAACCAAACTGCGCTACATCCCGAAGGGGTGGTGAGTGTAACCGGGCGCCGCTCAGGCCTCGCCCTCGACCGCCCGGACCGGGCTGAGCAGCCGCCTGATCGCTCGGCGCAGCTGACCGGCGTCGACCGGCTTCACGAGCACGGCGTCGGCATCGGCACGCTGGGCGATGTGGCGGTCGGCCTCCCGGTCGAGCAGCAGCAGGATCGGCAGCTCCGGGAGACGACCGGCGGCGGCCTCGAGGCGCAGGTCGATCGCGGTGGCGATGCCGCCCTGGTTCGCGATCTGGAGATCGAGGATCACGAGGTCCGGCGCGTCGGCGGCGACGGTCGTGCGCACGTCCTGCCCGCGGGTGACCTCGACGACGCGCTGGCCCGGTCCTGTGAGGCTCGTGCGGATCTGGTCCCGCACCCAGGCGGCTTCGGCGGCGACGAGGATGGTGGTCACGGGCCGGAGGCTATCGCCGGTCGGCGGTGACCCCCCGACCGGGCGCGTTCAGGTCCCGTCCGGCGCGAGCAGGCGCTGGGCGATGGCGTCGAGCGCCTCGACATCGTGGACGTCGTGGGGCAGGAAGGCCACGAACGACACCGCGGCCCCGGTGCCGAGGCGCATCCGGACCCCCTCGAGGTGGCGCCGTTCCCGTGCGGCGACCTCCTGGAAGTCCCCGAGGGTCTCGAGGCGGTCGGCGAGCCGGCGACGGGCCGCCTCGACGGGCGCGTCGGCCCCGGGGAGGGCGCGCAGCGCGGCGGCGCGCGCGTGGAGGACGTCGCCCCGTTCGGTCCCGAAGTGTGGATGCACACGGTTGACCACGAGCCCGGCCACCCGGAACCCGTGATCGCCGATGGCCTGCGCGAAGTACTCGGCCTCGAGGACGGCATCCCGGCGGGGTGAGGTCACGAGCACGAATCGGGTGGTCGGCTCCGCGATGACCTCACGCACCCGGCGCGCCCGGTCCCGGAACCCCTCCTCCATGCCCTCGAAGGCCCGGAAGAAGGCGACGATGTCGTCGACGACCTCGGTGCCGATGACGCGACTCGCGGTGCGCACGAGGGCCTGCACCGCGACGCCGGCGACCCGCAGACCGGTGCGGGCGGGGGCGACGAGGACGCGGAACACCCGGTTCTCGAGCAGGCGCAGCAGGCGCTCGGGCGCGTCGAGGAAGTCGAGCGCATGGCGGCTCGGCGGCGTGTCGATGACGATGAGGTCG
>Ga0208783_10001981_pt1 | contig 11907 bp, 11 predicted proteins | sample DEB19_08_DNA_2_FD_184529 | JGI IMG/M metagenome (GOLD analysis project Ga0208783, IMG submission 184529) | Aqueous microbial communities from the Delaware River and Bay under freshwater to marine salinity gradient to study organic matter... | ecosystem: Environmental > Aquatic > Marine >... | reverse complement strand
GCGTGTTGGGCACGGTCGCGCGGCATCTGGCGGACATTCTCGAGACGGATGCGTCGGGCATCACCGAGGACAAGTCGTTCGTCGACGATCTCGGTGCGGACTCAATCGCGCTGATCGAACTCGTCGACTCGCTCGAGCAGGAGTTCTCCGCCACGCTCGACGGGTTCTCGTTCGACGACGACGAACTCGCGCAGCTGAAGACGGTCCGCGATGCCGTCGACTACGTCATGCGCGCCCACGGCGCCTGACCCGCACCGGAACGCCGCATGGACAGGCCCGCGGAACCCGATCTCCGTGAGTTGATGGGAATCATCGGCCACGATTTCGCCGACCCGTCGTTGCTGCGGCTCGCCCTCGTCCACCGGTCGTACCAGTCGGAGCACGCCGAGCCGGACTCGAACGAGCGGCTCGAGTTCCTCGGTGACGCCGTCCTCGGGTGGGTGGTTGCCGACCTGGCCTTCCACCGACTGCCCGACGACCCCGAGGGCCGTCTCTCCGACCTGCGCCAGGCAGTGGTGAACACGGGCGCGCTCGCCGACAGGGCGCGGGAGATCTCTCTCGGGGACTACGTCCTCCTCGGACAGGGGGAGTCGGCGGGAGGCGGCAGGGACAAGGACTCGATCCTGGCCGACTCGTTCGAGGCGGTGATCGGGGCTGTCTATCTCGACGGGGGTGACGCCGCCGCGGCCGCGTTCGTGCGGAGGATGCTGGCGGCATCAGTGGAGGACACCATCCCCGTGCTCGACACGGTGGACGCAAAGACGGCCCTCCAGGAACTGTGCGCCGCCGAGGGCCTGCCCGCGCCGCGGTACGACACTGACGGCGAGGGGCCCGACCACGACCGCGTGTTCACCGCGGAGGTGACCGTCGACGGGCGCGTGCTCGGGTCGGGCACGGGCCGCACCAAGAAGTCCGCCGAGCAGGTCGCCGCGCGCGCGGCGATAGCGGCACTCTCGCGCTGACATGCCGGAGCTGCCCGAGGTCGAGACGGTCCGTCGCGGCATCGAGTCGCGTGTTATCGGTCGCCGCATCGGCGAGGTCACGGTGGGCAGGGAGCGCAGCGTCAGGCGGGTGGGCCGCGAGGCTGTCATCGCCGGCCTCACCGGGGCCACTGTCACCTCTGCCGACCGGAGGGGCAAGTACCTGCTGTGCGACCTCGACACGGGGGACAGGATGATGGTCCATCTCCGCATGAGCGGACGTGTGATCGTGGCGACCAGGGGAGACCGGCGCCCCCCGCACACCCATGTCGTGCTGCCGCTCGCCCCGCGGGGCGGCGTGCACGAGGAGATGTGGTTCGTGGACCCGCGCACATTCGGCGAGGTGGTGGTCTACGACCCGGCCGAGGAGGATGCCGTCCTGCCGGAACTCTCGCGCCTCGGGGTGGACCCCGTGCGCGACCCATTCGACGCTGACATCCTTCGGGCCGCGCTCGCGGGCCGGCGCGGCGCCATCAAGCCGTTGCTCCTCGGCCAGCGTGTCGTCGCCGGCATCGGGAACATCTACGCCGACGAGATCCTCCACCGTTGCCGCATGCGATGGGACCGTCCGGTCGACTCGCTCCGTCGTCCACAGGTGAACCTCCTCGCCGAGCAGACCCTCGCGGTTCTCTCGGAGGCGATCGAGGCGGGGGGCTCCACGCTCGACGACACCCAGTACGTGGACGTCGAGGGCAACACGGGCTGGTTCCAGCTGAACCATCTCGTCTACGGCCGCGAGGGCGAGGGGTGCCTGACCTGTGGAAAAAGTCGGATCGAGAGGGTCGTCGCGGCGGGCCGCTCCACCTCGTTCTGCCCGCGCTGCCAGCACTGATTTCCCGCGGCGATACGGGGTCCGCGCGAGCGCCCAGCCATTACTGTGGGAGCGCCGTGTTCCTGAAGTCGCTCACCCTCAAGGGTTTCAAATCGTTCGCAGATGCGACCGTGCTCGAGATGGAGCCCGGTGTCACCGTCGTCGTCGGACCGAACGGGTCTGGCAAGTCGAACGTCGTCGACGCCATCGCGTGGGTGCTCGGCGCGCAGGCTCCGTCGTCCGTCCGGTCGCAGAAGATGGAGGACGTCATCTTCAACGGCACCAAGAAGCGCGCCGCGCTCGGCCGCGCCGAGGTGATGCTCACTCTCGACAACTCCGCCGGCCTGCTGCCGCTCGAGTTCAGCGAGGTCACCGTCAGCCGCACGCTCTTCCGCAACGGCGACAGCGAGTACGCCATCAACGGTGTCGAGTGCCGCCTGCTCGACGTGCAGGAGCTGCTGTCCGACGCAGGCGTGGGGCGCCAGCAGCACGTCATCATCAGCCAGGGCCAGATTGACGCCGTCCTCACGGCCCGTGCCGAGGACCGCCGCGCCATCATCGAGGAGGCGGCCGGCGTCCTCAAGTTCCGCAAGCGCAAGGAGAAGGCGGAGCGGCGCCTCGAGTCGACCGAGGCGAACCTGCTGCGCGTGCAGGACCTCATCCGTGAGGTGCGCAGGCAGCTGCGGCCGCTCGAGCGCCAGGCCGAGGCGGCCCGCCGGCACGAGGAGGTGCAGGCCGAACTCCGCGCGCTGCGCCTGTTCCTCTCGGGCCGCGAGATCGCGGGGATGCGCGCGCGGATGACCGCGCTGACAGGGGAGAAGGCGGAGCTCACGGCGCTCGAGGCCGAGGTCCGCCGTCGTCTCGCCGCGCTGGACACCGAGGTGCTCGCCGCGGAGGCAGAGCTCTCGGCGCGCGGCGACTCCGGGGTCAGTGACGAGCTGGTCCGGGTGGAGCAACTGCGCGAGAGGGCGAGGGGCCTGTCGGCGCTCATCGCCGAGCGCCGCCGCGGACTCGAGCGCGACCAGGGACAGATGATGGCCGACGACGTGGTCGCCACTCTCGAGGCCGACGTGGCCCAGTCCCGCGAGGAACTCACGGAGGTCGAGCGCGGGCTCGCCATCGCGGCGGAGGAGGCGGAGAGACTGCTCGCCGAGGAGACGGTGTTCGAGAAGGAGCGCGAGGCGAACGGGATGTTCGCCAGCGTGCCGTCGTCGCAGGCGTCCAGCGCCGCCGCCGAGGTGCGCGGCGAGCTGCGCACGCTGCGCAACACGGTGGAGCAGAACGCGGGCGAGATCCAGCGGCTGCAGGCACGCATCGAGCAGATCGCCGCACGCGACCGGGAGAACGGCGCGGAGGTGCAGGGACTGCAGCGGGACCTCGAGGACGCCGAGAACGCGGTGTCGGTTCTCCGCGAGGAGATGGCCGACCTCGAGCGCCGCCGCGACCTCGCGGAAACCGGGATCGACCGGCTCCAGGACGAGGTCATCGCGGCGGAGCGCCGCCATGCCCAACGCGCGGCGAGGGTCGAGTCCCTCATGACCGCCGACGCGGCATCGCGCGCGCGTGCGGGTGCGGGTGCTCTCGCCGCCGTGCCGGGAGTGATCGGTGCGCTCGTGGATCTCGTCGTGATCGACACGGGCTGGGACGCCGCGGTGAGGGCAGGTCTCGGCGAGGCGGTCGGGACCGTTCTCGTGGGGGATGCATCGGTCGCCCGCGATGCCATCAGGTCCATGCGGACGAACGGTCACGTGGGTGCAGTCCTCGCGCTCGGCGCCGTCACCGGCACGGGTGCGGTCCCGCCCCCCGGGTCGCAGTCGCTGCGGTCGCACGTGCGACCGTCCGCTTCCGCGCCGGCCGGCGCCCAGCTCGACACTCTGCTCGACACTCTGCTCGAGGGCATCGGTTTCGTGGAGGACGCCGATGACGCGCTCGCGGTGTCGTCGGCGAACCCGTCGGCAGTCATCGTCACCCGCGCCGGTGACCGCTTCGGGCGCAGCGCATGGCGGATCGGTGCCGCCGACGAGCTCGGCTCGCAGGAAGTCGTGGATGCGGCCCGCCGCGATGAGGCGGCGGCACTGTCCGAGGTGGCGCGCCTGAAGAACGACCAGGACGCGGCACGGCAGGAGCTCACCTCGGTGCGCCGGCTGATGCTCGACACCCAGCAGCGTCTGCAGCGCCAGTCGGAGGCGGTCGAACTGGCGGCGGACACCCTCACCAGTGCGGTCAACGAACGCCGTGCGGGCGCGACGGAGCAGCAGATGTCCCGCGATGCGATCGAGGAGATCCGTGACCGCATGCAGCAGTACACGTCGCGCGTCTCCGAGCTGGAGGGCATCCTGCCGGCGCTCGAGGAGAACGAGGCGGCCGAACTCGCCGCCGTCGCGGCCTTCAACGAGGCCCGCGCCGCGTTCGACTCCCGCCTTGCGCACCTGTCGATGCGCCGCACGGACCTCGAGGTGAGGCTCGCCGGGCTCCGCGAGCGAGACCAGTTCCTGCGCCAGCGGATCGAGGAGGGGGAGTCCAAGCTCGGGGCCAACTCCGAGGCGCGCCAGGAGGCCGCGAGCCGCAGACAGAAGGTGGAGAGGACCATCGAGGCGATCGACCGTCTGTCTGCTCTTGTCGAGTCCCACCGCTCCGTCACCGAGACGAGGCTCACGGAACTCCACGAGATCCGTCGCCGCCAGAGCGACGAGGTCCGTGCCGTCGCGGCACGTCTCGACCAGTCGCGCCGCGACCGCCACGCGGCCGAGCAGGAACTCGAGGCAGCCCGCGAGCGGGCGCGCCGGGTGGACCTGGAGGAGACGGAAGTCCGCATGCGTCTCGAGGCAGCTGTGGAGACCCTCCGCCGCGAGCTCGAGGTGGAGCCAGAGACGGCGGAAGCCGCCCCGATGCCCGAAGTGCCGGAGGGAACCACGCATGCCGACCGTGCGAGGGCGCTGGAACGCGACATCAGGCTGATGGGGCCCATCAACCCGCTGGCACTCCAGGAGTTCACCGAGCTCCAGCAGCGCCACGAGTTCCTCGAGGAGCAGCTCGCCGACGTGCGCAACACGCGTCGCGAACTGGCGCAGGTGATCGCCGCCATCGACCAGGAGATCCAGTCGGTGTTCGCCGCGGCGTTCGCCGACGTCAGCCACAACTTCGTCGAGCTCTTCTCCCTGCTGTTCCCCGGGGGCACCGGCAAGCTCGCCCTCACGAACCCGGACGACCTGCTGAACACCGGTATCGAGATCGAGGCCACCCCGCCCGGCAAGACGTTCAAGAAACTGTCCCTCCTGTCCGGCGGCGAGAGGTCGCTCACCGCGGTCGCGTTCCTGTTCGCGGTGTTCCGCAGCAGGCCCTCGCCGTTCTACGTGATGGACGAGGTGGAGGCCGCGCTTGACGACGTGAACCTCCACCGGTTCCTCAGCCTCGTGGCCGAGTTCCGCCGTGACGCGCAGCTGATCATCGTGAGCCACCAGAAGCGCACGATGGAAGCGGCTGACTGCCTGCTCGGCGTCAGCATGCAGCCGGGAGGTTCCTCCAAGGTCGTCACCGAGCGCTCCAGCGCGATCACGGGCTGACCATGCTCGCCGACTCCGGTCCCTCAACCGCACTGGTCATCCTTGTCGTCATCGCGGCGGTGGTTGTGTGCGCCGCCGTCGCGTATGTCCTTCTTCGTCGGGGCCGCACGCCGGCGGGAACGGATGCCCTGCCTGCGGACACGCAGCGCGCAGTGACGGAACCGTCATCACCGACCCGCACCGCAACAACGCAGCTCCGTGAACCGCCCGTCGATGTGCCTCCGCCCGCCGAGCCCCGGCCGGCGGAACCTGCCGCTCCGCCCCACCCGGTCAGGGACGAGGAGCCGGCACACGAGGCACCCGCCGAGCCGACGGTTCGCGAAGAACCCGGTGTTGATGACCACGCAACGACGCAGGCACCCGCCGTGCCGTCGGTGCGTGACCGTTCGGAGCGGACCCGTTCACTCTTCGGCGATGCGTTCCGCAGGATCCGCGGGCGTTCCGGCGTTCCGCAGGAGACGTGGGACGACCTGGAGGAGACCCTGCTGCGCGCGGACATCGGCGTCCGGCTGGTCGACAGCCTCCTCGTGCCGTTGCGCGACAGGGTGAAGTCGGGCGAACTCTCGTCGCCCGATGCGGTCATCGATGCACTGCGCGGGGAGATGACCGCTGCGCTCTCCACAAGCGACCGCACGCTCCGGCTCGATGCCGAGGGGAAGCCGAACGTGTGGCTCTTCGTCGGCGTGAACGGCGTGGGCAAGACGACCACAATCGGAAAGGTCGGCAGCGCACAGACCGCCGCAGGGCGCACGGTGCTGATGGCGGCGGGGGACACGTTCCGGGCCGCCGCAGCGGAGCAGCTCCAGACGTGGGCGGAACGGTGCGGTGCGGAGTTCGTGCGGGGCAGCGAGGGTGGCGACCCCGCTTCGGTCATCTTCGACGGCATCCAGAGCGCCTCGGCGCGCGGCATCGACCTGGTCCTGGGTGACACCGCGGGGCGCCTGCAGAACAAGTCGAACCTCATGGAGGAGCTGAAGAAGGTGCGCCGGGTCGCGGAGAAGGCCGAGGGAACCGTGAACGAGGTGCTCCTCGTCATCGACGCCACCACGGGGCAGAACGGGCTCTCCCAGGCGCGGGAGTTCGCCGCGGCGACCGATGTGACCGGGGTGGTGCTGACGAAACTCGACGGTTCCGCGAAGGGCGGCATCGTGTTCGCCATCGAGACGGAGCTGGGGATCCCCGTGAAACTGGTCGGACTGGGCGAGACGGCGGCCGACCTCGTCGCGTTCGACCCGGCCGAGTACGTCTCTGCTCTCTTCGGGTAGGGAACCCCGGGCGGCACCGGGAACGTCACAGAATGAGACAAGGAGGTCCCCATGACCACATCCAGGTTCCCGGCCGCGATTGCCGTGGTCACCCTCGCGCTCGCCTCGTGCGGATCGGCGGGGGCCGAGATTCTCGACCTCGGGGGTTCGCCCGCCGCCAACCGTTCCGCGTCGGGGGAGTTGGCCGTTGACTCCGGCGCGCTGATTGCGCCGCTCAACATCACATACTCCGCATCCGAAGAGCTGACCGCAGAACCGGGGATCGACACATCCGGTTCGTTCCGGGCGTGGCGCTTCGATGTTCCGTCGGATCCCGCGGCCTATCTCCGTCGCGTCGTCACCGCGCTCGGCATGTCGGGAAAGGTCTCGAAGGACGCAGACGGCAACTACACGTTGCGGAACGGTGACCGTTCCCTCGCGTCCTACGGGGACGCAGCGTCGCGTTGGTGGAGCTACTCAACCCCCTCCGCGGGCGGGACGGCCGTGAGCACCTCGCCGTGCGAGCCGGCGGACCGCTCTGCTGACTCGGTGCCGGCCCCCGACGCGCCCGGGTGTGCTGAACCACCCGTTCTCGAACCCACACGTAATCTCCCCACCGAGGCGGAGGCACGTGCCGCGACCGAGAGGTTCATGGCCGCCGTCGGTCACGATGACGACGGAACGCTCGAGTACCTCACCGAGTCGGACCAGTGGTCGGTCCGCGTGAACGTCCAGTGGATGATGGGCAAGGACCCGGGCGGCGCGGGCTGGTACTTCGCCTACGGGGAGGGCGGCTCCCTCGTGTCCGCCTTCGGCCAGATGTTCGTGGTGAGGGAAGCCGACAGGTACCCGGTGGTGTCGATCGACGAGGCGATCGAGCGCCTGAACACGGGGATGTACTCGATGCTGCCGATGGGGTGGTCGGCCTGGTCGCCCACGGGCAGCGCCACCCGCGACCAATCCTCGTCGGGCAAGACCGAGGTGGAACTGCGGAAGGTGGTCATGTCGTTGATGCCGTACTGGACATCGGCGGGTCGCCAGATGCTCCTCCCGGCGTACACGTTCACGGGTGCCGGGGGAGAGACCGTCCAGGTGCTTGCAGTGCGCGACGAGTACATCTCGCGTCCTGTGCCGTCCACCGGTGATGTCGTCGTGGACCCGGGTTTGCCTGGCACGGGTGGAGGAAGCTCGGGAGGGGGGAGTACCGATGGATCCCCCAGTGCGGACGTGCCGGTTGGCGAACTGCGCGCGGAGGATGCATCAGTGCTCGTCGGTCTCGCGGAGGACGAGGCCGCGAAGGTCGCAGAGGGCAACGGCTGGACGGTGCGCGTGGCGGAACGCGACGGCGAGAAACTCATGGTCACCACCGACTGGCAGCCGAACAGGGTGAACGTCGCCGTCCGCTCGGGAAGGATCACCGAGGTCCTCTCCGTGGGCTGAGGGACCGCCGAGACCTGCTCTCGGTAGCCTGTCAGCGTGTTCGATTCGTTGAGTGACCGCCTCCAGGGGGTCGTCAAGAAGATCCGCGGCAAGGGCCGCCTCACCGAGGCGGACGTCGACGAGATCCTCGGCGAGATCCGCACGGCACTGCTCGAGGCCGACGTGAACGTCTCCGTCGTGCGCGAGGTGGTCGCGCGCATCCGCGAGCAGGCTGTGGGTGCCGCGGCATCGCAGGCGCTCGACGCGAGCCAGCAGGTCGTCAAGATCGTCAACGAGCAGCTCATCGCCATGCTCGGCGGCGAGACACTGAAGATCACCTACGCCGGCCAGCCACCCACGGTTGTGCTCATGGCCGGACTCCAGGGCTCGGGCAAGACCACCAGCGCCGCCAAGCTGGCGCGCTGGTTCAAGTCGCAGGGTCGCCAGCCCCTGCTCGTGGGTGCCGACCTGCAGCGTCCCGCCGCCGTCGAGCAGCTGCGCACCCTTGCCGGCCAGGTCGGCGTGCCCGTGTTCAGCGAACCGGGCGACCCGGTCGCAACCGCCAGGCGCGGTCTCGAGGAGGCCAAGCGACTGGGCAAGGACGTCCTCATCGTCGACACCGCCGGCCGGCTCGCCATCGACGAGGAGATGATGACGCAGGTCGCGGACATCTCGGCGGCCGTGCGGCCCGACTACACATTCCTCGTCATCGACGCGATGATCGGCCAGGACGCCGTCAGCACCGCAGAGGCGTTCCACAACAGGCTGTCCATCGACGGCGTGATCCTCTCCAAGCTCGACGGCGACGCTCGCGGCGGCGCGGCGCTGTCGGTGAAGAGCGTCATCGGCAGGCCCATCGCGTTCGCCGCGACGGGCGAGCGCATCGACGCGTTCGAGCAGTTCCACCCCGACCGCATGGCCGGGCGGATCCTCGGAATGGGCGACGTGTTGTCGCTCATCGAGCAGGCCGAGCAGGTGTTCGAGAAGGAGCAGGCCGAGAAGGCCGCCGAACGGCTCATGGAGGGCCAGTTCACGCTGGAGGACTTCCTCGAGCAGCTCCAGCAGGTGAAGAAGATGGGGCCCATCTCCGGCCTCGTCGGGATGCTCCCCGGCATGCCGAAGGAACTGAAGAACGCAGAGATCGGCGACGACCAGGTGAAGGTCACCGAGGCCATCATCCGTTCCATGACCAAGGAGGAGCGCGCCCGGCCTGAGATCATCAACGGCAGCCGCCGCACGCGCATCGCCAGGGGCAGCGGCACCGAGGTCGCCGACGTGAACCGGCTCATCAAACAGTTCTCCGAGATGCAGAAGATGATGAAGCGGATGGGTGCGCTCGCCGGACCCGCCGCGGGCAAGGGCAAGGGGAAAGGCAAGGCCGGCAAGGTGAACAAGCGCCAGGCCATGCGCGAACTGGGCGATCTCCTCGGCGGTCAGGGCGGCATCCCGGGTCTCCCTGGTGGCCCTGGTGGCCCGGGGATCCCTCCCGGTTTCCCGCCGTTCGGTCGCTGAAAACGTGGTCCCGGGTCCGTTGGGGCTCGGCACGGGGCACCGCTAGCCTTACCTAGTCCCAGAACGGGTCCTTTCCAGGAGAACATCGCACATGGCAGTCAAATTGCGCCTCACCCGCGTCGGCAAGACCAAGCAACCGCAGTACCGCGTCATCGCGGCAGACTCGCGCCGCGCCCGTGACGGCCGCTTCATCGAGATCCTCGGCCAGTACAACCCCCGCACCGAGCCCTCCACGCTGAAGATCGACAACGACAAGGCCGTCGCCTGGCTGCTGAAGGGTGCCCAGCCGACGGAGCGCGTGAAGAAGCTCCTCGAGATCAGCGGCGCATGGGCCCAGTTCTCGGCCGCGAAGTCGAAGTGACGCCCGTGTCCGATTTCGACGACAACGAACTCGAGGCCCCCACGGCCACTGCCGTCCTGGAGCACATCGTGCGCAGCATCGTCGACGATGCCGACGCCGTCTCCGTCTCCTCCAGCACCGGCCGCGGTGACAAGGTCAAGCTCGAGGTCCGCGTGGGCCCCGGCGACCTCGGCCGCGTCATCGGCCGTCGCGGCCGCACCGCCCAGAGCATCCGCACCGTTGTGCGTGCCGCAGCGGTGAACGACGACGTCGACGTCGACGTCGATTTCGTCGACGCCTGACCCCGTCGATGCCCGGTCCCGCCGACGGCCTGCTCGAGGTCGGTCGCATCGGCAGGCCCCACGGGGTGCGCGGGGACACGTACGTCACCTTCACCTCCGACGTGGCGTCGCGCCACGAGACGGGCTCGGTGCTGTTCGTCCTCACTTCCGCCGGCACGCGCCGTCTCGAGATCACCTTCTCTCGCGCCGAGAAGGACCGTCACGTGGTCCACTTCTCGGGCGTCGACGACCGCAACGAGGCCGAGAAGCTGACCAACAAGGTGCTGTACGCCGAGCCGATCGACGACCCCGACGCCGTGTGGGTGCACGACCTGGTCGGGTCGCGCGTGGTCACCGTGGGTGGCGACGAAGTGGGCACCTGCGTGGCGGTGGTGCAGAACCCGGCCCACGACCTGCTCGAGCTGGACAGCGGCGCCCTTGTGCCCGCACCCTTCGTGGTCTCCTGCACCGGCGGGGTCACCGTGATCGACCCGCCCGAGGGTCTTTTCGACCTCGGTGACTGAGGCGCGCGGCGGTCCGGGCCGCGGCCACGGATAGTTCGGTAGGTTCGCTGCGTGCGCATCGACGTGTTCACCCTGTTCCCCGCGATGGTCGACGGGTTCTGCTCGCAGAGCCTCCTCGGCCGCGCACGGGAAAGTGGCCAGGTGGATCTCCGCTGCCATGACATCCGCGACCACGCAACCGACGTCCATCGCACGGTGGACGACTCGCCGTTCGGCGGCGGTGCCGGCATGTTGATGCGTCCCGAGCCGATCTTCGCCGCGGTGGAGGCCGTTCAGCCGCCGCGCCCGCTGCTGCTGCTGGGCCCCGGAGGCGAGCCGTTCACGCAGGCGATCGCCCGGAAGCTCGCCGATGCCGGCGGGTTCAGCCTGCTCTGCGGGCGCTACGAGGGTGTCGACCACCGTGTGCGCGAGCACCTGGTCGACCACGAGATCTCCGTCGGTGACGTCGTGCTCGCGGGCGGGGAGGTTGCCGCGTGCCTCGTCATCGAGGCGGTCACGCGGCTGGTTCCCGGTGTCATGGGCAACGCGGAGTCTCCCGTCACCGAGTCGTTCGGCGCCTCGGGTCTGCTCGAGGAGCCGCAGTGGACAAGACCGGCGGAGTTCCGCGGGTGGGAGGTGCCCGGGGTGCTGCGCGGGGGAGACCACGGGCGGATCGAGAAGTGGCGCTTCGTGCAGGCCCTGCGCCGGACTGTCCTGCGCCGCCCGGACCTCATCGAGGCCCGCGGGGGCCTGTCCGACAAGGAAAAGTCCTTGTTGGAAGGGGCCGACCCCGTCTCGTATCCTTCACTGTTCGCCGATGAGGGCCGTTGAGGCCCGCCAGGCACACATTCGAGCCCACAGGAAGCCACCATGAAGACCACCGACATCGTTGACAACCAGAACAAGCGCGACGACATCCCGTCGTTCGGCCCCGGTGACGAGGTCAAGGTGCATGTGCGCGTCGTCGAGTCCGGCAAGGAGCGCATCCAGGTGTTCCAGGGCAACATCACCGCAATCCAGGGCTCCGGCATCGCCGAGACCTACACGGTCCGCAAGGTCAGCTACGGCGTCGGGGTGGAGCGCACGTTCCCGGTGCACAGCCCGTCGGTTGCCAAGATCGAGGTTCTCCGCAAGGGCGACGTGCGTCGCGCCAAGCTGTACTACCTCCGTGATCGCGTCGGCAAGGCCGCCAAGGTCCGCGAGAAGCGCGAGTCATAAGGACGGTGCCGGCCGGCCGGTCGGCACACTGCCATG
>Ga0208783_10001978_pt1 | contig 11917 bp, 8 predicted proteins | sample DEB19_08_DNA_2_FD_184529 | JGI IMG/M metagenome (GOLD analysis project Ga0208783, IMG submission 184529) | Aqueous microbial communities from the Delaware River and Bay under freshwater to marine salinity gradient to study organic matter... | ecosystem: Environmental > Aquatic > Marine > Coastal... | reverse complement strand
ACCGTCTTGCCTGCAACGGGTGACGAGGTGCTGCGTGCCTCGAGTTCGGTCACGGTAACATGCTTCAGGAGTTCGTCCACCACCTCGGTGTTATGCGGCTCACCAAAGAACTGCACCAGCGCCTCGGCCACAATGCCGCCGATGCCGTCGATGGCGTTGAGCTCACTCCAGGCATCGCCCTCCATCGTGCCGGCCGCGATCATCTGTTCGCGGAAGTGGGCGGCCGTGCCATAGGCGCGGGCGAGCGCGCGCGCCGTCGTCTCGCCGACATGGCGGATCCCGAGCGCGAAGATGAAACGGTCGAACGCAATGGTGCGGCGTGCATCGATGGCCTCGAACAGCTTCTTGACGCTCGCCGCACCCCAGCCCTCGCGGTCCTTCAGGCGCTTCAGCGATTTCCTGTCGCGATCCTCCAGCGTGAACACGTCATGCGGCCAGGCAATGAGGCCATCAGCATAGAATTCCTCGATGATCTTGTCGCCCAGCCCTTCGATATCAAAGGCATTGCGCGAGGCGAAATGCTTCAGCCGCTCGACGCGCTGGGCAGCGCAGATGAGCCCGCCGGTGCAGCGGCGAATGGCGTCCACCTTGCCGGACGCGCGTTCCTCGCGCACCGCATGGGACTGGCAGACGGGGCACCGCTGCGGGAAATGGTAAGGCTCGGCATCGTGGGGCCGCTTCTCCGGCACGAAACCGAGGACTTGCGGAATGACATCGCCCGCGCGCTGCACGATGACGGTGTCACCCTCGCGAATATCCTTGCGGGCAATCTCGTCCTCATTGTGCAGCGTGGCATTGGTGACGACGACGCCACCCACGGTCACCGGCTTCAGACGCGCCACCGGTGTCAGCGCGCCCGTGCGACCCACCTGGATGTCGATCTTCTCCAGCACCGTCGTCGCCTTCTCGGCGGAAAACTTGTGGGCAAGGCCCCAGCGCGGAGACCGCGAGACGAAGCCGAGGCGCTGTTGCCAATCCAGCCGGTTCACCTTGTAGACGACGCCGTCGATGTCATAGCCCAATTCCGCACGCTCGCTCTCGATGAGGCGGTACTGCGCCAGCAGTTCCTCGACCGTGCGGCAAAGCTTGGTGAGCGGATTGGTGGGCAGGCCCCAGGACGTGAAGGCCTCGATGACGCCCATCTGCGTCTTCGCCGGAAGTTCCGGCGCCTCGCCCCAGGCATAGGCAAAGAATTTAAGAGGGCGCGCCGCAGTTATCGCCGCATCGAGCTGGCGCAGAGAACCGGCAGCTGCGTTGCGCGGGTTGGCGAAGATCTTTTCGCCCGCAGCGAGCTGCTTCGCGTTCAGCGCCGCGAAGTCCTTGTGGCTCATGTAGATCTCGCCACGGATTTCGATCAATTCCGGCGCTGAAACATGCAAACGCTTCGGCACGTCATGAATGGTCATCACATTGGCCGTGACATTCTCGCCCTCGAAGCCGTCACCCCGCGTGGCCGCCTGTACGAGCTTGCGGTTCTCGTAGCGGAGCGAGATCGAGAGTCCGTCGATCTTCGGCTCGGCTGTGACCGCCACCTCTTCCGTGTCGGACAAGTCGAGGAAGCGGCGAATGCGGCCCATGAAGTCTCGTGCATCCTCCTCCGAGAAGCCGTTGGAAAGCGACAGCATGGGCACCACGTGGCGCACCTTGCCGAACTTCCCGGCAGGGCCAGAGCCCACGCGGCGCGACGGCGAGTCATCGCGGATCAGGTCCGGGAAGCGCGCCTCGATGGCGTCGTTCCTTTGGCGCAGCGCATCGTACTCGGCATCCGAGATCAGCGGCCGATCCTGTTCGTGATAGGCGCGGTCGTGTTTCGCAATCTCGGCGGCCAGTGCCGCCAACTCAGCGGCGGCCTCGAGGGGGTTGAGGTCCTCGACGGGCGTCTGCGTCTTCTTCGGCATGACTATCCCCTGCCCCGCAACAGCTCGTCAGCCTGGGCGCGGGCAGCTTCCGTGACCTTGGCGCCGGAGAGCATGCGCGCCACTTCCTCGCGGCGGCTTTGGTCGGAGAGCGGCTGAACGCGCGTCACCATGCGCTTCGACGCCACTTCCTCCATCTTCGAAATCAGCATGTGCTGCGAAGCGCGCGCGGCCACCTGCGGGCTGTGGGTGACGGCCAGCACCTGCAGGTTCTCGGCAAGCCGCGCAAGCCGGGCTCCGATGGCATCCGCCACCGCACCGCCGACACCGGTGTCGATCTCGTCGAAGATCAGCGTGGGCGCGGAACCCCGGGAGGCGAGGATCACCTTCAAGGCCAGCATGAAACGTGCGAGTTCGCCGCCGGACGCGACCTTCATCAACGGCGCGAGCGGGGTTCCCGGATTGGCTGCAACCATGAACTCAACACGGTCGATGCCCGTGGCGCCAGGCCTTCCGGCATCAGTGTCGAGCGAAGTCTCGAAGCGGGCGCGTTCCAGCTTGAGTGGCGGCAGCTCAGCCATCACCGCCTTGTCCAGCGCCTTTGCCGTCTTGCGGCGCTTGTTGGAGAGCTTCTCGGCGGCAGCATCGAATGCCTCGCGCGCGGCCTTGAACTCCTGCTCGAGTTTCCGGAGCCGCCCGCCACCATCGCTGAGCGTCTTCAACTCATTGTCGAAGCGCTCGCGCACGCCGGCCAGCGTATCAACCGTGCACTTGAACTTGCGGGCAGCTGCACGCAATGCGAACAGCCGCTCTTCAGACTTCTCCAACTCCTTCGGGTCGAACACGAAGGCGCGCTGGGCCTCGGCAATGGCGCGCTCTGCCTCGGACACTTCCGCCAGGACGCGGTCGAGTGCCTGGCAGACGTGGTCGAGCCTGCCGCCCGCTGTCTCGCGGCGGCGTTCGAGCTTGCGCAGTGCCGCATTGAGGCGCGCCACCGACGTGCCGTCGCCCGCCAGCGCTTCCCCTGCGTCGGTCAGCGCGTCGGCATATTGCTCGGCGGACATCATCATCTGGCGGGCTTCGGCAAGGATCGCCTCTTCGCCCGGAATGGGATTGAGGGCGCGAAGTTCCTCTGCCGCGTGTTCGAGATAGTCACGTTCGGATTCGGCGCGTTCCATCAGCGCGCGGTGGTCGTTCAGCGCGTCCTCGGCAGCGGATGCGCGCGCCCACAGGGAAGCCACATCGTTCACCTCCGACTCATGTCCACCGAAGGCATCCAGCAGGCGGCGGTGGGCGGTGACGTCGACAAGCGCGCGGTCGGCATGCTGGCCGTGGATTTCGGCCAGTGCCACGGCAATCTGGCGCAGCAGGTTGAGGCTGACGGGCTGATCGTTGATGGCGGCACGGCTCGGGCCGTCGGCATTCTGGATGCGGCGGATGACCAGTTCGCCATCGGCATCCACCCCCTGTTCTTTGAGGATGGCGAAGGCCGGGTGGCTGCGCGGCAGGGCGAATGCCGCCGTCACCACGCCACGCTCGGCACCCGCGCGCACCAGCGAGGAATCGCCGCGCGCGCCCAGCGCAAGGCCCAGCGCATCGAGAAGGATCGACTTGCCGGCGCCGGTTTCGCCGGTCAGCACGGTCAGCCCCTTGTCGAGCGCCACGTCGAGCTTCTCGATGAGCACGATGTCGCGAATGGAGAGAGCGGTCAGCATGGGCCGCATTTATAGCGGAGTCGGAGCCCGAGGCGACAGCCGATTTAAAGCGGGTTGACGGCGTCGAAGGCCTTGGAGATCCAGGATTCCGAATTGGCTTCCGGCGCCACGCCGTCAGCTGATACCAGCCGGTAGGCATCCCGGTACCAGTCCGACTGCGGGAAGTTGGTGCCCAGCACGGCCGCCGCCGTCTGCGCCTCGGAAACAACACCCAGCGCCATATAGCCCTCGGTCAGGCGGTAAAGCGCCTCGGCCGTCTGGTTGGTGTTGCGATAGTCGGTGATCACCGTCTTGAAGCGGTTGATGCCGGCGAGATAGGCACCCTGCCGGTAATAGTAGCGGCCGACCTCCATCTCCTTGCCGGCCAAGTGGTCACGCGCCACCATCACCTTCTTCTCGGCATCCTGCGCATAAGGCGTGCCGGGGAAGCGCTGCGCCACCTCTTCGAGCGCCTCGAGCGCCTTCTTGGTGGCGGACTGGTCATGCCGCGTATTGCCGATCTGGTCGTAGTTGCAGACGGCTGCCAGATAATAGGCATATCCAACGTCCTTGCCGCCGGGATGCAGGGTGATATAGCGGTTGGCAGCGTTGATCGCGTCATCCCACTTGCCCAGCTTGTAGCTGATGTAGGACTGCATCAGGATCGCCTGAGTGGCATAGCTCGAATAGGGATATTGCCGCTCCACCTCGCCGAACTGCTTCAGCGACGATTTGAGCGAACCATCGTTCAGGTCAGCCAGCGCTTCGTTGTATAGCTTGGCGACGGCGGCATTCTCCTGCGCGGTGACCATGTCGGGCGCGAGCGCAGCGGAGGAGGACGCCGTAGCCGACGAACTCGAATCGTCGCCCCAGATTCCGTCCATCAGGTTGGTGGCGCAGCCAGACAGCAGAACGGCGACCATTGCAGCGGCGATGCCTTGCGATATCCGTCTCGTCACCTGCACCGAAAACCCCAAGCTGCACCCGCCAAACGTGTCATAAACCACGGCGTGCCGGACGCCAACATGCGAAGCGTTTAATGCGGCAAACCCGGCGGAAGTATGACCCGCCGGGTTTGTCCTGTTATCCTGCTAATTCAATCAGTTGGCCTGTCGGCGCAGGAAGGCCGGGATCTCGAGTTGGTCATCGTCGAGGTGCTGCTCGTGATGCTGATGCGTGGCCGGTGCGGCCGCGCGGGACTGCATCGGTGTGCGCTGCGCGGCGGGTTGCATGGCGATCGAGGGCTCGCGTTGAGCAGGCGCCGATGCCGGCGGATCGTCCTTGCGGCCGAGGCCCACCGAGGCGAGACGCTGGAACAAGCCTGGCTTCTTCTTCTGGGCATGGTCGGCGATGGTCTCGATGCGGCTCTGCTGTGCCTCGATCTGCTTCTTCACCTGAGGCGGGAAGTCTTCGATGGCCGGCATGCGGACACGCGCAGTCGACGGTGCGGGCGAACGCTCCGGAATGACGGCAGGCGGAATGAGCGGCAATGCTTCGACACGATCTGCCTCAACCCGCGCCTGCACGCTGACAGGTGGCACAGGGGCAGCGGCCCGGGCGGCGGGGACCGCAACCGGCGCGGCCGCAATCGGCGTGGGCACGGGGGCGGCAGGCACCGCCGGCTTCTTGGGAGGCGTGGTCTGCCCCTTGCCGTTCCACCCGAAAACGGATGGCTTTTCGACCTCTTCCGTTTCGACAGGGGCGTTCTTGCCCTTGAGGGCTTCGGCAGCAAGGCCAGTGGCGACCACCGACACGCGCATGATGCCCTCGAGCGATTCATCGAAGGTGGCGCCGAGGATGATGTTGGCCTCGGGATCAACCTCTTCGCGGATGCGTGTGGCGGCTTCGTCCACCTCGTAAAGGGTCAAGTCAGGGCCGCCGGTAATCGAGATCAGCAGGCCGCGCGCGCCGCGCATCGACACGTCGTCGAGCAGTGGGTTGGAGATGGCAGCCTCGGCAGCCTCGATGGCGCGCTTGTCGCCGGAGGCTTCTCCGGTGCCCATCATGGCGCGGCCCATCTCGCTCATGATCGCCCGGACGTCGGCAAAGTCGAGATTGATCAGACCTTCCTTGGTCATCAGCTCGGTGATCGACGCGACGCCGGAATAAAGCACCTGGTCGGCCATGGCAAAGGCAGCAGCGAAGGTGGTCTTTTCGTTGGCGACGCGGAACAGGTTCTGGTTGGGGATGACAATCAGCGTATCGACGTGCTTTGCGAGCTGCTCGATGCCGCGCTCGGCTGTCTGCTGGCGGCGCACGCCCTCGAACTGGAAGGGCTTGGTCACAACGCCGACGGTCAGGATACCCTGCTCCTTCGCCGCCCGGGCGATGACGGGGGCCGCACCTGTTCCTGTGCCGCCACCCATGCCGGCAGTGATGAAGGCCATGTGGGCGCCCGCGAGATGGTCGAGGATTTCGGGCAACGCCTCCTCCGCGGCTGCGGCACCGATCTGCGGCTGAGATCCGGCACCCAGCCCCTGGGTCAGGGCCGTACCCATTTGGATGCGGCGCTGCGCGGCGTTCTGCATGAGGGCCTGCGCATCGGTGTTGGCAACGACGAACTCGACGCCGTCGAGCCGACTCTCGATCATGTTGTTAACGGCGTTTCCACCGGCACCTCCGACGCCGAATACGGCAATGCGGGGCTTGAGATCGGAGAGATTCGGAACGGTCAGATTGATGGTCATTTTGCGTAGCGCCCGGAATTGATTTGCCCGCTTACCTATTTCTTACCAAAACCATAACAAATGGTTAATGCACGCTAACCATTGGCCTTTCCGGCCCCAATATGTGCCCAGTAATGGACCGGTGGGGTAACGCTGGGTTTAGGCTATCGGCGCCCTGCGCGCTGGCCGGTGGGTGTCCACCAGGCGGCTTGCCAGCACCTTGTCGACGCGCCTGCCGTCAAGGTCCACGACTTCGAAGCGCCAGTTGCCGATCTTCACGGCCTGGCCGAGCGAGGGCAAGTGCTTGAAGGCGTCGATCACCAGCCCGGCCACCGTCTCGTAGCGGCGCTTGGGCGGCAGGGTGAAGCCGATCAATTCCGCCATCTCGTCTGCCGCCATGTCCCCCGGCAGCAGCCACGAGCCGTCGTCGCGCTGCACCGCCCGGTCATCCCCCTCGCCCATCGGCTCGAGGCTGCCGGCGATGGCGCTCAGCAAGTCCGCGGCGGTGACAAGGCCCAGGGTGCGGCCATACTCATCCTGCACGAAGGCGACGTGGATGGAAGAGCCGCGAAACAGTTCCATCGCCTCGAGCGCCGGCATCGATTCGGGGATGACCGGCACCTTTTGCACCAGCTTGTCGATCTCCAGCTTGCGGCGCTCGAGCAGCGCATCGACCACGTCCTTGATCACGACGATGCCGATTACGTCGTCGGCGTCCTCGCCGTGGACGGGGATGCGCGAATGCGGCGTGGCCACGATCTTCTTGCGCAACTCCGGAAGCTCATCGTCGATGCCGATCATGTCGATGTCGGTCATCGGCGTCATCAGGGCGCGCACCGGCCGGTCACCCAGCCGCATGACCCCGGCGATCATGTCACGCTCGCCGCTCTCGATGACGCCCGCTGACTCGGCCTCCGCGATCAGCGACTTGATCTCTTCGTCGGTAACACCTGCCTCGCTCGACTCCTTCAGCCCCAGCAGTCGGATCAGCGCCCGGCCAGACCCATCAAGCAGCCAGACAAAGGGACCGGCAATCCGTGACAGCATGCCCATCGGGGCGGCTACCCGGCAGGCGATTGCCTCCGGGTGCTTTAGCGCAACCTGCTTCGGAACAAGTTCACCAATAATAACAGATATATACGTGATTATAGTGACAACGAGGGTGAAGCCCAGCGGGCCGGCATAACCATGCGGCACTCCGAATTGCTCCAATACACCAGCCAGACGGTCGCCGAGGGCCGCACCTGAAAAGGCGCCGGCCAGGATGCCGACAAGGCTGATGCCAACCTGAACGGTCGAGAGGAAGCGTCCCGGGTTCTCGGCAAGGTCGAGCGCGGCCCGCGCTCCCCGCACACCCCTGTCGCTCATCGACTTGAGCCGGCCGGGGCGGGAGGACACGATAGCCAGCTCCGACATGGCGAGCAGGCCATTGAGCGCCACGAGGGCCAGGACGATCAGGATTTCAAGCGCGAACATTGAGGCCACGCATATAGGGCCTCAGCGCGGTGCAGGCAAATGGGGGCTCTCCCCCGGGGTCAGAAACTCTCGACGATCCAGCGGCCGACGCGGCTGACGTAGTTAAGCTGCGCGCGCTCCACCTGCCTCGCCTTGTGCTTGGGTATCTCATGGTGCAGGTCAGGCTTCAGCGCATAGTTGAGCAACCCGGCACAGACCGAGAAAGCAGGCGCATGGGCGCTTTCCGGCATGCCCGGCACGTGGGCGGGAAAGCCCATGCGCACCTGGCGGCCGGTCCAGTGGCTGGCCACCTCCTGCACGCCGTTCAACTGGCTGGCGCCACCGGTGACGACCATGCGGAAACCACCGAAATGGCCGAGGCCCGAACCATCGAGCCGGTTCCGCAGCATCTCGAAGGTTTCCTCGAGGCGCGGACGGATGATGCCGGTGAGCATCGACTTCGGCACCTGCTGCACCGTATCCACGCCGCGCTCGCCGAGGAGCGGCACGGAAATCATTTCGCGCTCGTCGACAGAACTCGACAGCGCCGAGCCCCACAGCGTCTTCATGCGTTCGGCATGCGCGATGGTTGTGGACAGGCCACGCGCGATGTCATTGGTGATGTGCTGGCCGCCGATGGGCAGGACGTCGGCCATGACGAGGTGATTCTCGTGGAACACAGCGAAGGAGGTGGTGGAGCCACCCATGTCGACAACGGTGACGCCCAGCGACTTCTCGTCCTCCGCCAGCACGGCACGGGCCGCCGCATAGGGCGCGATCACGAAGCCGGCGACCGAGAGGTGCGCGCGCTCCACCGCCATGACGAGGTTCTTGAGGTGCGGCGCCTCGCAGGTGACAACGCTGAGTTCGAGGGCGAGGTTGTCGCCATAGAGCCCGGCCGGGTCCTTGATTCCGCTTGCGTCGTCGAGATGATACTGCAGCGGAGTGATGTGCATGAGCGAGCGGCGGCCAGGATCGACCTGGTCGAGGGCGGCATCCAGCGCCCGGTCCATGTCCTGCTGCATAACCTGGCCCGACTGGGTGGGCACCGAACCGATGTAGCGCTGCGACTGCGGGCGGCCGCCCGAGACATTCACGTAGATTTCGCTGATGGTGCGCTGGGCCATACGCTCCGCCGCATCAACGGTCAGGCGGATGGCGCGCTCGACGTCGTCCATGTTGACGATGCAACCGGCGCGAATGCCGCGCGAGAGCTGGTATCCAGTGCCCAGCACCTTGAGGGTATGCCTGTCGTCCGACTCCGACGTCCGGTGCTTGGCGGGAACGGCCTCGGCGATCAGGCAACTGATTTTGGTCGAGCCGATGTCGAGGGCCGCGACGAGTCCGCCCTTCGGCGCCACCGATCCCCTGCTCGCGCCCTTGCCCTGGAACTGAACAACCGTCATTTACGCCAACCCTTCGGAACTCACGTCACCCCGGCCGGCCTCAATTGGTTCCAGCCACCGTCTTCTTGTCTGCGGGCTTGGTCTCGGCTGCGGCGATGTCCGCCACCTCGACCGTCACCCGACCCGGAATCCGCAGATCCAGCGAGCGGATGCCGCGCGCCAGGATCTTCTGTGTCTTGTTCAACTCGTCCGCCGTGGCGATGGCCTGCTGCCAGTCCCTTTCCGGCAACTGCACCGTGATGCCGTTGTCGAGATAAAGGGTCCAGCGCCGGCTGCCGACGCGGGCTGCTGCCTTCACCTGCAACATTATGTCGGGATAGGCTGAAAGTTGGTTAACAAGTTCAGCTGCGGTGGCATTTGCGCCCTCGCCCGTCACCAGCGGCAGGCGCACCATTTGCGACGCTTCGAGACCGCTCATCGCGGCACCCGCCTTGTCAATCACGTAATAGGCGGCCCCGCGCTGCCAGATGGCAAAGGGCTCGCGCTCCTTCACCTCGACGACCAGCTGGTTGGGAAACAGGCGCTGCACCTTGGCCGACTGCACCCAGTCGAGGTTCTGCAGGATGTTACGGGCCTGCACCGCATCGAAGCCCATGAGCGAACCGCCGGGCTGCACGCCGATGGCTGACAGCAGTGTCTCGGGCTCGTGGTGCTCGAGGCCGGTGATGGTGATCTCCTCGGCCGCCATACCGACGACACTGGCCGCCTTGCCCGGAAGTTGCAGCCAAGGGCTTCCCTCGTAATCGAGGTAGCCACCATTGGAGAGGCCCCACATGATCACACCGCCCAGCAGCAGCAGCGCCGAGGCGCGCGCCATGAGGCGCACCTTGATGGTGTTCCCCTGGTCGAGCCAGGACCGGCTGCGGCGCTCATAGACGGCAAAATCTCCGGTCATCTGTCCACCGACGCGTCATTGACCATCCAGGTCACCAGATCCTCGAAGCTCTGTCCCGCATGGGCCGCAAGTTCGGGCACCAGCGAGGTGCCGGTCATGCCCGGCTGGGTGTTGACTTCGAGCACGATCAGGTCGCCCGTCTTGTCGTCATAGCGGAAGTCGGTGCGCGACACGCCGCGGCAGCCTAGGGCGTTGTGAGCCGCCAACGCGTGCTCTTGGCATTTGGCGTAGACATCCGCCGGAATCTGGGCGGGCAGGATGTGCTGCGAGCCGCCAGGCGCATATTTCGCCTCGTAGTCGTACCAGCCCGAGCCCTTGGACACGATGTCGATCACGCCCAGCGCCCTGTCGCCGATCACCGCGCAGGTCAGTTCGCGGCCGGGCACGAAGCGCTCGACCATGGCAAGGGCGCCGAAGATGGCACGCTCGTCGAGTACCGCCCGTACCGGCGCATTGGCACCTTCGAGCACGATGTGGACGCCGACGCTGGAACCTTCCGCGACGGGCTTCACCACATAGGGAGGCGTCATGGGATGGCCACTGGCCACCTCCTCGAGAGGAACCAGAATGCTCTCGGCCACGGGAAGGCCAGCGGCGCGAAACACGGTCTTGGACTTTTCCTTGTGCATGGCCAGCGAGGACGCCAGCACGCCGGAGTGCGTATAGGGGATCTGCAGGGTTTCGAGGATCGCCGCGCAGCAGCCGTCCTCGCCCCATTTGCCGTGCAGCGCGTTGAAGGCCACGTCGGGCTTCACCCGCTGAAGGTCGGCAACGACAGTTTCGCGCTTCACGTCGATAGGCAGGGCTGCAAAGCCTGCGCGCTCCAGCGCAGCCGTGCAGGCCTTGCCGGAATTGAGGCTCACTTCGCGTTCGGCGGACCAGCCGCCCAGCAGCACGGCAACCGTCGTGTTGGACGGCAGACGGCTCATGCACCACCCTCGCGATTGCAGCCGATACGCTTGATTTCCCAATCGAGATCGATGCCCGACGTCGCCTTCACCCTGGCGCGAACGGTCTCGCCCAATTCCTCGATCTGCGCGGCAGTGGCCCCGCCTTCGTTGATCAGGAAATTGCAGTGGAGTTCCGATACCCTGGCAGGACCGACGGCGAAACCACGCATGCCGGCCTTGTCGATAAGCTGCCAGGATTTGTTGCCGGGAGGGTTCTTGAAGGTGGAGCCGCCGGTGCGGCTCTTGATCGGCTGGGTGGCCTCGCGGCTCTCCGTGATCTTGTCCATGGCAGCCGAAATCTCCGCGGGGTCACCAGCACGGCCCTGAAACAGCGCCTGCGTGAACACCAGGTCCTCGGGCGCACCACAGTGGCGATAGGTGTACTTCATATCCGCATTGGAAAGCACGTGAATGGCCCCTGACCGGTCGACTGCGCGCGCCTCGATCAGAATGTCCTTCGTCTCGCCCCCGTAGGCCCCGGCATTCATGCGCAACGCACCACCGATCGTGCCCGGTATACCTCTCAGAAAGGTTAATGAGTCGATACTTTTCTCCAGTGCATAGCGCGCCACGCGCACGTCCAGCGCCGCAGTGCCCGCGCGCACGCGGTGACCAGGCTCCTCAGTTACGTCCGCAAATGCCCTGCCCAGCCGGATCACCACGCCGGGTACGCCACCATCGCGCACCAGCAGGTTGGAGCCGACCCCGATCACATGGACAGGAATGTCCTGCGGGGTCCCTTTCAGAAAGGCCGCGAGATCCGCTTCGTCGGCCGGCGTAAACAGCGCTTCCGCCGGGCCGCCGGCGCGAAACCAGGTAAGATCCGCCAGCGCCGCATTCGCCTCCAGCCGCCCGCGCACCCGCGGCAGGCGCTTGAGCAGCGCATCACCGTCCAGCCCGCTCATGACTGTGCCTTGTCGAAAGCCTCCAGCTGGCCCGGCAGCGCGTAGGCCCATTGGGTGATCGTGCCTGCACCAAGGCACATCACGATGTCG
>Ga0208783_10001977_pt1 | contig 11918 bp, 5 predicted proteins | sample DEB19_08_DNA_2_FD_184529 | JGI IMG/M metagenome (GOLD analysis project Ga0208783, IMG submission 184529) | Aqueous microbial communities from the Delaware River and Bay under freshwater to marine salinity gradient to study organic matter... | ecosystem: Environmental > Aquatic > Marine > Coastal... | reverse complement strand
TACCCGTCTGCGTGCTTTACAAAGGAAGGCATGGTCGTGATGTGGTCCACGCACGGCGCGGACCCGAAGGGCAGCTTCGCCGGGCAATACGATGCGAACATCGGCGGCGGCAAGCGCGCCATCCTCGCGCTGCCCGCGAAAGTTCCGTCAAGCCCGCCCGTATCTCCTCCCGCAAGCCAGACCCTGAAGGCCCCGAATCATCCCTGAAACTCCTTTCCACCATCCTCGCCGTTCTGCTGCTGGCTCCGCTCGCCGCGATGGCCTCTTCCGCAGCACATTTCGCCTTCAATTCTAATAGTAGCCATGCTCTTTTAGCACCATGATCCGACTGCCTCGCCGCTCATTCCTCAAAGCCCTTTCCTTTGGTGCCAGTGCTCCTCTGCTCTCGCCCTTGGTTGCCCGCCTTCAGGCCGAGAGCCGCGGGGTGAAGCCGATGCGCTTCGTCTTCGTGGTCGAGGGCAACGGATTCCCGGCGGTGCAAGCGCAGCCGGTTGGCATCGTCCGGCCCGAGATGCCGAACCTGCGCAACGCGGGTGCCTCGAAGCAGAACGGCGCGGAAGCCTTGGTTGACCAGCCTCTGTCGGCACCGGGGGTCAGCCTGCCGGAGGCACTCGCGCCTTTGAGCCGGCACCTCAGGCGCCTGACCATCTTGCAAGGGCTCTCGGGGCGCGTTTGCGGCGGCGGGCATTCCAATGACTTCGGCGCGCTGGGTGCGTATTCGGCGCGCGCTGGAGCGAAGGACATCACGATTGACGCCGCGCTGGCGCGTGCGAATCCCGGCATTTTCCGGCACGTCGCGTTGGCGATTGCCAGGGATCCGAAGCCGAGCATCGTCTATTGCTGCTCGGCTTCCGGGCCGGATCAAAAGGTGCCGCATTATCAGGATCCGGCGCTCGCGTATAACATGCTTTTCGGCAGGATTCTCGGCGGCAACACGAAGGCCGAAGTGGGCACGCAATCCATGGTGCTCGACTTCATGGCCGGAGACATCCGGCGGATCAAGGGCCAGTTGCCTCGCGAGGATGCGGACAAGCTGGAACGGTATGCGGAGGCCTTCGCGAGCATCGCGCGGCGGCAGTCCAAACTGGCGGACGTTGACCCGCACCGTATTCCGGCCTTGCGAGAGGAGATCTACAAATCCGAGGTGGAGATCAAACGGTTGGAAGCTCACTTCGACATGGCGGCCACCGCGCTCATCACCGGGCTCACCAACACGGTCACGCTCGCATCGGGCGCGGGCAGCCCGAACTTTGAGGTCACGTTCAAGGGCCTCGGCATCACCGTGGACAAGCACCAGATCGGACACCGCTCGGTGGAAGGTGCGGAGAAGATGGAACTCAAGACGCGCCAGTTTCACATGGAGCTGATCGCGAAGCTGGTGGACCGGTTGGAGGCGGTCCCCGAAGGCAAGGGAACGATGATGGACAACACGGTAATCGTGTATCTGAGCGACAGCGCGGAGAATCATCACTCGACCTGTTATGAATGGCCGATGCTCGTGCTGGGCAATCTGGGCGGGAGGCTGAAGGCGGGCGATCGGTTCATTAATGTGCCCAAGTATGGCGAGAAGGGACATCGCACGGTGGCCGGGTTTTACACGACGCTGCTCCATGCCGCCGGGGTGCAGGTGAATCATTTCGGCCAGCAGGATCCGGAGTTGAAAGGCGCCGTGGTTCAGGCCGGGCCAATCGGCGAGTTGCTCGCGTGAGCCGGCTTGTCCTTTGGTCGTTGTTGCTCGCGGGCGCGCTTGCTGGCGTCGCGCGTGGCGAGCACCGTCATGCCTTGCTGATCGGCAACGGGAAGTATCCGAAGGCGGAACTCGTAACTCCGCCGAATGACATCCGCGCGATCGGCGAGGCATTGGCGAAACGCGGCTTCGTGGTGACTCAACTCGAAGATCTCACTGCTGAAAAGATGCGCTCGGCCTTCGATGCCTTCGCACGGTCGGTGCCCACGCGCGGCACGGCGCTCATCTACTTTTCGGGCTACGCGCTGCCGAACAGGAATGCCGGCGATCCCAATGCCGACAACTCGCTACTGCCGATTGATGGCAATCCCGCGAATGCTGGCGCGGTCAACAACTCGCAGACCGGCGTGGTGCAGTTGTTGAACCGGCTCGCGGCCGAGGGCGGCAGCGCGCGCACTATCCTGATCGTGGACGGTTGCATTCGTCATCCGAGCCGGGCCGCGGACGCCCCGCTCGGGCTGGTGAAAACCGCCACCAGACTCCCGGCGGACACCCGCATCATTTTCGCCGCGCCGATGGGCGAAGCAGCCGCGCCGGAGCGTGAGGGACTCTCGCCATTGGCCAGGAAACTGAGCGCCGATTTGAACTCACCGAAGCCGCTCCACGCGTTCCTCGACGGCCTCGCGCCGACGCAGGAATCCACTCTGGCCGATCTCGCGCCCCTCGCGCCGCCCGCCTCGCGAGTCATCGCGCTGCCCGCGAATTTTCAGCCGGGGAGTAAGGCCGGCGACGAATGGGTGAATCCGCTGGGCATGGTGTTTTGCTGGTGTCCTCCCGGGAGATTCACCATGGGCAGCGCCGTGACTGAAGTCGGCCGGGACGAAGATGAAATCCCAGCGGAGGCCGCGATTCCCGAAGGCTTCTGGATGGCCAAGTTCGAGTTCACGCGCGGCGAACTCAAGGCCCTGACGAAACAGTCCGGGACGTATCTCTCGACCGGCGATCACAAACTTTACCCTTTGAACAAATTTCGCGGGGACTTTCCCACGACCTTGCTCGCGAAGCTCAACGAGACCGCCCCCGCCGGCTGGCAATATGCGCTGCCGACCGAGGTCGAATGGGAATACGCCGCGCGGGCCGGAACGAAGACGGCCTATTACTTTGGCGACGAGGCCGCCGAACTCGGCAAGCACGGCAACTTCGCCGATCGCACCCTGCGTGAAAGCACGTCTGTCGGCGAAGTGGGAAAGACGATGAAAACCAAGCCGTTTCTCGGCGACACTCAGGCCGGACTGTTCACATACGCGCACAAGACTTGGAGCGACGGCGTCGCAAACATGGCGCTCGTCGGCAGCTATCCGCCGAATCCTTGGGGCCTGCACGACATGTGCGGCAACATGGCGGAACTCACCGCCACGCCCTACCACCCGGAACGAACGCCACCGGAGAAATTCGACGTGAGAAGCGGCTGGCTCTGCAAAGGCGGTAGCTGGATCAGCCCCGCGTCCAGTTGCCGTTCGGCGGCGCGCGGGCAGTTCACTTTCCTCGCCCGCGAAAACCAGACCGAGAACTATCTCGGGCTGCGGTTCATTTTGAAAAAGAAATAGGCCAATGACACGTCCTTTGAATCCATGGCATTTTTTCACCGCACTTGGTGTGGCGATTTGCTTCGGAGCGCACGCGGCTGAAATCGCGCCGGGGCCGTTCTTCGATCGCTATTGCGTGGACTGTCATGACAAGGCCGAAAAAAAGGGCGGCGTTTCCGTCGAGGGAATCACGACATTCAAAGCCGCCACCCCGGAGGCTTGGGCGTCGGTGCGCGAGCAAATCCTGCTCGGCCAGATGCCGCCGAAGAAAAAGATGCAGCCCGGTGCGGAGGAAAAGAAGCAGATCACCGAGTGGATCGCAGCATCGCTGCGGGCCGAGGGGCACCATGTCGTGAACTGGCTCGATCTGCCGAACTACGCCAACCGTGTGCCTCACGAAGCGCTGTTCCGGTCGCCACCCCATCCTGCGCCCGCTACGGTGGTTCGCATCTGGCGCAAGCGGCCCGCAGCCTACGTCGCCAAAAATCCGTCCGGAATCCAGCCATTCTCGCTGCTGCCCGGCCAGCAGATCAGCGACTTCAGCACGCTCTACGCAGTTGATGAGCCGTCGGCTGAAATCGTCCTGCGCAACGCACAGCAACTCATTGATGGCAGCACGCGGACCGAGCTGCGCGACGGCAAGGTGGTGGCCGCCAAAGGTGCGAATGCCCAGGGTGTGTTCTTCCCGTTGTTGCATCCGGAAAAAGCCCCGACGCCGGAGGAGTTCCGGCAGGTGTTGAACTGGCAGTTCCAGCAGGTGCTGCAACGCGCTCCCACGGACGAGGAATTCACCCGCATCCGCAAACTCCACGACGGCGTGAACGCCGCCCACGGCCGGCTGCAAGCCGCGCGTGCCGCCTTGATCATCCCGCTACTGATGCCCGAGTCCCTCTACCGCTTCGAACTCGGCGCTGGCCCGCTCGATGCGCACGGCCGCCGGCGTCTGACCAAGCCGGAGATTCTTTCCGCGCTGCACCACACGCTGTTCACCGCGCCGAGCCACCCCGTGATTGATGCCGCCCGGCGCGGAGACGAACTCGCGACCCGCGAAGCTGTGTCGGCACTGGTGATGTCCCTGCTCGATGGCAAACGGCCAAACGCGCGTGTGCTGGAATTTTTCGACGAATACTTCGACTACCGGAAGGCCACGGGCGTGTTCAAAGAACCGCCCGCCAACGCAGACTTCAATGCGGGCGGCTTCGTCCGCGACACGCAGCGGCTGATTGAAAAGATCGTCGGCGACGACCGGGACGTGCTTCGCCGCCTGCTCACCACCACGCAGACATACATCAGCGACGACAGCGACCTGCCCCGCGGCCATCGCTCATACAATCTGCCTCCCGATTGGAAGTGGCGCGACGGCCTCATTGATCTACCCGCCGACGAACGCGCCGGCATCCTCACACAGCCCGCCTGGCTCGTCGCGCACTCGGGAAATTTCGACAACGATCCCGTGCGCCGCGGCAAATGGATCCTCGACCACCTCCTGGGCGGAGTCGTCACCGACATTCCGATCTCCGTCTGCGCCGTCGTGCCCGAGGACAGGCAGAAGACCCTCCGCGAGCGCTTCGAAGTCATCCGGAACAAGGCCTACTGCTGGCAGTGCCACTACCAGATGAACCCGCTGGGCATGGCCTTCGAGAGCTACGATCATTTCGGCCGCTACCGCCTGTTGGAACTAGATCGCCCCGTCAACGCCACCGGCGCCGTCGTTGATATCGGCGACAAAACCGTGGACGGCGAAGTGTCCCATCCCATCGAATTGATTCATCGCCTCGCGAAATCAAAGCGCTCGCAGGAGATGTTCGTGCGCTACGCCTTCCGTTTCTTCCTCGGCCGGAATGAAGCTGTCCGCGACGCGAAGACGCTTCAGGAAGCAGACCGGGCCTACGAGAAAAGCGGCGGTAGCATGAAGGCGCTGGTGGCGTCGCTGCTCAGTTCCGATTCATTCCTGTATCGCAGCGTCGAGCCGTGAACTGCCGCTCCGGTATTGAATCCTCAATCGAAAACATCTGGAAAGATGCGACGGCTGTTGCCGTCATGAACACAGAACAACTCAAAATGATGAAATTTAACGTCTCAACGATGAAGCGGGCCGCGAGCCTGTCAGTGCTGTTGGCAACCGCGCTGGCGGCCGGGTCCGTGATCGCGGCGGAACCGGCGGCGGCTCGGGCAGACTGGCCGCTTTGGGACGGCAAGGAATCGGTCGCCGACTACGCCAGGCGCGCGGGCATCAAGGACGTGCAGATGGAGTTGGATCTCGGCTCTGGCGTCGCGATGAAGCTGACCCTCATCCCCGCCGGCAAGTTCACCATGGGCGCGGTCATTGAGCGCCGCGAGGGCGGAGCCTATTGGCAGACCCCGCACCGCCAGGTGACGATCAGCAAGCCGTATTACATGGGCATCCATGAGGTGACGCAGGAGCAGTTCGGCCAGATCATGGGCGCTGACCCCAAACGGGATCGCAGATACGAAGAGGCCAACGCCCGTGACAAAGAGAAACCAAGGTGGCTGACGGGCAAGAAGCATCCCGAAGCCTTTCTGCCATGGAATGAAGCCGCGCAGTTCTGCGAGAAGGTCTCGACCAAGACCGACATGAAGGTCTGGCTGCCCACCGAGGCGCAGTGGGAATACGCCTGCCGGGCCGGGAGCACGACGCGGTTTTACTGGGGGCACGAGCCCGCCGATGTGCATCAGTTTGAAAACTTCACCCGCATTTTTCCGGGTGAAACCCTGACAACCGCCAAGGACGCCGGCGGGTTCCGCACGACGGCGCCCGTGGGGTCATTCAAACCCAATCCTTTCGGTCTTTATGACATGCTCGGCAATGTTTCCGAGTGGTGTCACGACTGGTTCACAGGCAATTACATCGGCGCTCCCACGCTGGACCCGGCCGGGCCGGGTTTCAGCCCGCCAGTGCCCCTTGCTGGTCCGATGCATGTCGCGCGCGGCAAGAATTTCAGCGACGTGTGGGACTGGCCTAACATCATCAACCGCCCCCAGCACTGGCACACCTACCCTTGCGGCTTCCGTGTGGTCGTGGCCTTGAAATCCACCACCGGCACGGCACCGGGGGCAGTGGCTTCCTGGGCCTTGGGCAAGGGCGGGCATCTCCTCAAGGCACCGGCCGCGGCCGGTTCCGCAACGGCGAAAGTCGAGAATCCCGCCAAGGCGCCGGCGGATATCAAGCTGCTTGTGCCGCCGGGCTGCCGCGCGGCGTCCGGCACGCAGGCCGAGTCCTACACGAAGTCCGGCTGGGCACAGGCGATCGTGCATGAGGGCACCGGCATGGAGATGGTTTACATCCCGGCGGGGAGTTTTCTCATGGGCAGCCCGGCCGATACGACACGTTCCCAGCAGGAAACGGAGCGGGGTTGGGTGGCACGGTTCGAGAAGCCGCACCAAGTGACGCTGACCAAGGGATTTTACATGGCCAGGCATGAGGTGACGCAGGCGCAGTGGGAAAAGGTGATGGGCTCCAACCCGTCGCTCTTCAAGAACGCGGGACCGAACGCGCCGGTGGATTCGGTGTCATGGCATGACTGCCAGACCTTCGCCACGAACGCCGGCGGCGGACTGCGCCTGCCGACCGAAGCGGAGTGGGAATACGCCTGCCGCGCGGGGACCCAAGGCCCGTATGCCGGAGATCTCGCTGAAACAGGGTGGTATGACGGCAACAGCGATGGCACCACGCATCCCGTCGGCTTGAAGAAGCCGAACGCCTGGGGGCTTTACGACATGCACGGCAATGTGCGCGAGTGGTGCCAGGACCTATCTTCCAACGAATACCCGAAAGAGGACGCGACAGATCCGACCGGGCCGGCGAAGGGGGATGATGTTGGGAGTCGGATACTACGCGGCGGCAGTTGGGCCGACTATGCCTTCTATTGCCGCTCGGCTGCCCGTGGCTGGTCTCATCCGAAGTTGTTCGGAATCCTGTCCGGCAAGAAAAACGTCTGGGAGGATGCCCAGATGCCTCGCGATGGACATGGCATGCTGGCGCTACGCCCCGATTTTGGTTGTCGTTTCGTGATCGCTGCAACCCGTTCGGCTCAGGAAAAATCAAAGTGATGACCGCGAATCTCGCTTTGATGAAGCGGGCCACCAGCCTGTCTGAGCTGACGGCAAGGGTGGAGTTTCGGAGGAGATTCCACGCTGGATGACCCGCAGCCGCGCATTCAACGAGGCGTCAGCTTGCGCCGAACCTGTGGCCGCCGCACCCGTCCACAGGGTGCGGAGGGCGAGCAGGAGCAGCCGGGAACGGACGCGTTTGACATGCAGGGATTACTAGGAATGGGGGGATCGAGCCCCGCCGTGGGACGTGAACTCGTCACATGACAACTATTCCAGCCAGGTTTGCTGCGGCGTGAACGCCGCGCTCCGATTGCGTTCTCTCCACTTCCGGCGGTTTTGACTTCGGAATTCGGGTTCAACTGAGTAATCTAGGTTGAACCCGAACGCTGAAGTTGAACTGAAACCGAGGGCGAGGAGCACGGCCCCTAAAGCCGCAGACATGGTCGAGTTTCAGCGCCGTTCGACTCTCACTGTGCCAGCCGGCCTGCTGGCTACGGGCGTTCGCGGTGGTCCACAGAGGCTGCTACTGGCTGCCAAGCTTTTCTGACTAGGATTCCTGGTTTGAAGGTCGAACCCGTGCGGCTCCCCAATCACCCGCCCCGGCCGGGGCAGGATGGCGGGCCGACAAGCAGACTGCGGTTGCCAGCATGAAACCATCTCTTGCCTCTGCCACCGGCGCGTGCGTCCGCTGTTTGGGTGTCGCTGCGGCGCTGCTCCTGAACCAGTTGGCGACGCCCGCCGCCCAACTCCTTGTGCCCGCCTCCTTCCCCACCATTCAGGCCGCGGTTGACGCAGCGAAGCCCGGCGATGTCGTGCTCGTGCAGGCGGGCACTTATCGCGAGCGGGTGCGGTTGAAGGAGTATGTCACGTTGCGCAGCGCGGGAACCGATGCGCCGGGGAAACTGGGCCTAGCCCGGGCCGAGGCGACCATTATTGATGGAGCCGGCAAACCTGAGACGAGTTCGGGCGTCGCGATGGCGGAAGGCACGGTGCTTGACGGCTTCACTGTCACAGGCATCGGCCGCTATGACGACGCGGAATGGCAGCGGCATTTCAACACGCGCGGCAACGAGCAGCCGCACGAGCACATTGGCGCGCCTGGAGTCGCCGGCATCAGCATCCAAGGCGTGAACTGCGAGGTGCGGCAAAACATTGTCCACCACGTCGGCTATACGGGCATCGCGATCACCGGCGTGGACGGGCGCGTCTGCATGCCGCTGGTCGTGAGCAATGTCTGCCATCGCAACATGGGCGGCGGCATCGGCTCGATGAACGGCTCGCGGGCCACCATTCGGGGCAACCTCTGCTTTGAGAATTTCTACGCGGGAATCGGCCACGAGAACGCCAGCCCGCTCGTGGAGTTGAACCGCTGCCATGGCAACATCCGCGCCGGCATCGGGATCAGCGAAGGCGCGTCACCGACCGTGCGCTCGAACGTGTGTTACCTGAATCGCCGGGCCGGCATCGGCGTGCGCACCGGCAGCACCACGCGCCCGGTCATTGAGCGAAACGAGTGCCGCGAGAACGGCATGGCGGGGATCGGCGTCGAGGAGGAGGCCGAACCGACGCTGCGGTTCAACCGCTGCTTTCGCAATCTCCTCGCTGGCATCGGCGCGCGGGACCACGCCCGTCCGCTCATACTCGGCAACGAGTGCTTTGAGAATGGTGAGGCCGGGATCGGCCTGATGACCGGCCGAAGCACCCAGGTGATTAGCAATCATTGCCATCTGAACAAGTCCGCCGGCATCGGGCTGGCCGGCACCGGCACGAACTCCGCTGATTTGATCGCGAACCGGTTGATCGAAAACGCCACGGTCGCGATCGGCGTCAACGCGGGCTGGGCGGTGACACTGACCGGCAACGAGCTGGCGCGGGCCAACGGGATGCCGCCGCTCATGATGGTTTTCGGCGGTGCTTCAGCGGGGTTGACCAACAACACGCTCCGCGGCGGCGGCGTGGCGGCGATTCGCACCGCCGGCAATGTGGTCGTCAGAGACAACCGAATCGAAGGCACTCTGCTGCGCAAGGCTGGACCACCCAATTTCGGCATCTGGGCCCTGCCCGGCGCGCGGGTGGAAATGACCGGCAACACGGTGAGCGGCTGGCGTCATGCCCTGTTCGCGGAAGGCGCTGGTGTGACGGCCCGGCAAAACGCGGTGAAGGACGCCAACACCGCTGCCTTCCTAGTGCGCGGCAAGCCAGCCCAGACGGTGGTGACTGGCAATCAAGTGGCGGGCGCGGGGGTGAAGGAGTTGCTGCTGGAGCCGGAGACGAAATGAACCATCGCCGCAGGCCACCGAGCTTCGACTTCACGCTGGACGCTCGGCGGCGGGCTGGCAATTTTCTCATGATGACAAGCCTGACACTCATTCTTGCCGCATTGCTTCCGCTGAGCGCCGCGGCGGCGCAAGGCCCGGGCGGCACGGCCAATATCGAGTTCAACCGCGACATCCGCCCCATTCTTTCCGAAAATTGCTTCTACTGCCACGGTCAGGACCCGAATCACCGCAAGGCCGATCTCCGGCTGGATGTGCGGGCGGAGGCGTTGAAGGGCAAGGCGTTCGTGCCGGGCAAGCCCGACGAAAGCGAGCTGGTGAAGCGCGTGTTCACCGCCGACCACGATGACTTGATGCCCCCGCCCAAGTCAAACCGCACGCTCACGCCGGCGCAGAAGGAACTGCTCAAGCGCTGGGTGGCCGAGGGGGCGGAGTATCAGGCGCACTGGGCCTACCTCGCGCCGCAGCGCCCGGCATTGCCGGCGGTGAAGCGGGCGGACTGGCCGCGCAACGATCTGGACCGGTTCGTCCTCGCGAAGCTGGAGGCAAATGGACTGTCGCCTTCGCCCGAAGCCGATCGGGCGACACTCATTCGCCGGCTGTCGCTGGACTTGATCGGCCTTCCCCCGAAGCCGGAGGAGGTGGATGCCTTTGTCGCAGACACCGCGCCGGATGCTTACGAGCGGCTGGTGGACCGGCTGATGAAGTCGCCGCATTATGGCGAGCGTATGGCGTTGCCGTGGCTCGACGCCGCGCGCTATGCGGACAGCAATGGCTTCCAGCAGGACGGCGACACGTTCCAGTGGGTGTGGCGGGACTGGGTCGTGCGGGCGCTAAATGCGGACATGCCGTTCGACCGCTTCTCCATCGAGCAGCTCGCGGGCGACCTCGTGCCGAAGCCGACCGATGACCAGCTCATTGCCACCGCCTTCAATCGCAACCACCTGCTCAACGGCGAGGGCGGGGCCATCGCCGAGGAGCAGCGCTTCAACATCCTCTTCGACCGCGTGGACACGACGGCCACGACCTGGCTGGGGCTTACCCTGGCCTGCGCGCAGTGCCACGACCACAAATACGACCCACTCACGCAGCGCGATTACTACGGGCTGATGTCCGCGTTCAATCAGGTTTCGGAGAACGGCCTTGCCGGCGGCGGCCCCGGCCCCAAGCGCATCGCCGCGCCGTTCATCGAACTGCCCAACGAGGAGAACAATCAATGGCTCTCGGCGCACGAGGCGAAGCTGAAGTCCGCCGAGTCCAACGGGCAGGTGAAGGAGAAATTTGAACTCGCCCTCGCCGCGTGGACATCGGGCCTGACGCCGGATTCCAACACGCCGGACGGCAAGCCGTTGCCGACCAACCTCACGGCCATTCTCCGCGTCGCGAGTGACAAGCGCAGTGCGGCGCAGAGCAAGGAACTGGCAGGCGGACTCCGCACGCAGTTTGAAACGAAGGTCTGGACCGGCATCGCCACCAAGGACCCTGCGGCGAAGAAGGTCGAGGACTTGAAGAAGGAGGCGGAGAAGTATCGCAAGGAGGAAATCCCCCGCGTGATGGTCATGCGCGACGACAAGCCGCGCGAAACCTTCATGCTGGACCGGGGCGAATACTTGAAGCCGAAGGACAAGGTGACGTTCGCCACGCCGGCCTTCCTGCCCGCGCCCCCTAAGGACGCGCCCGCCAACCGGCTGGGCTTCGCGCAATCGCTGTTCGTGCCCGAGCATCCGCTCACCGCGCGCGTGCAGGTGAACCGGATGTGGCAGACCTTCTTCGGCGCGGGGCTGGTGAAGACGGCGGAGGATTTTGGGGTGCAGAGCGAGCTGCCGTTGCATCGTGAATTGCTGGACTGGCTGGCGGTCGAGTTCCGCGCGCGTGGCTGGAGCATGAAGCAGATGCACCGGCTCATCGTGACGAGCGCGACGTATCGGCAGAGCAGCCGCGTGAGCCGCGACCTGTTACAGCGCGACCCGGAGAACCGCCTGTTGGCGCGGGGCGCGCGCTTCAGGGCTCCGGCGATGGTTTTGCGCGACACGGCCCTCGCGGCGAGCGGCCTGCTGGACGCGCGCATCGGCGGCAAACCGGTTTATCCCTACCAGCCGGATGACGTGTGGGAGACGTTGGCCATCACGAAGGAACGTGACTTCACCTATCCCGCCTCCACCGGCGCGGACCTTTACCGCCGCAGCCTCTACACGTTCTGGCGGCGCACCATCGGCCCGGCGAACATGTTCGATGCCTCCAACCGCCAGACGTGCAAGGTGCGGGTGGCCACCACCAGCACGCCGCTGCACGCGT
>Ga0208783_10001976_pt1 | contig 11934 bp, 10 predicted proteins | sample DEB19_08_DNA_2_FD_184529 | JGI IMG/M metagenome (GOLD analysis project Ga0208783, IMG submission 184529) | Aqueous microbial communities from the Delaware River and Bay under freshwater to marine salinity gradient to study organic matter... | ecosystem: Environmental > Aquatic > Marine >... | reverse complement strand
ATCCAGCGCTTCCGCGTCGCGCAAACGAGCGACGTGGTGCTCATCGACGCTGCGAGTCAGAGTCATCTTGAACTCGTCAGCGCCCGCGGTGGCAATGCTCACACGCTTTTGAGCGCCCTCGACCGCACTTGCACGCCGATGGGTGGCCGCAAGCTCCGCCACTGGGTGCTGCATCCATTGCGTGATCTTGATACACTCACGCAACGCCAGGACATGATCGCCGCCTTCCTCGATGAGCCCATGCTCCTCAGCCAGGTGCGCACCCTGCTCAAAGAAGTGCGGGATTTGGAACGCACGAGCAGTCGCTTGAGTCAGGGCAGCGGCAATGGCCGGGATTTGCAGGCTTTGGCGGTGTCTTTGGACGTGGTTCCTACTTTGAAGACGCTCCTGTCCGACTGGTCGGACAGGTCTGACGTGTCTGACCGTCTCACTCAGCGCCTCCACGACCTCACCGCGCTCTCTTCCGAAATTCAACGCGCCATCGTCGATGAACCGCCGATGCAGATCAAAGAAGGCGGCGTCTTTCGCGAAGGCTGGCTACCGGAGCTTGACGAACTCCGCAATGCCTCCACGCTCGGCCGCCAGTGGATCGCGGATTTGCAGGCGCGTGAGATCGAGCGCACCGGCATCAAGAGCCTCAAGATCAAATACAACGCCGTCTTCGGCTACTTCATCGAGATCACGAAGGCAAACGTCGGCAGCGTGCCCACCGACTACCACCGCAAGCAGACCACCGTCAATGGCGAGCGCTACATCACCGACGAGTTGAAGCGCATGGAGGACAAGATCCTCGGCAGCGAGGAGCGCAGCAAGGCGCTCGAATACGAGCAGTTCATCGAGCTGCGCGGCCGCGTGCTGCAGCACCTCGCGCAGATCCAGGAGACTGCCGAGACCATCGCCGTGCTCGATTCACTCGCCTCGCTCGCCGAAACGGCGCGTTTATTTCATTACACACGCCCCGTGCTCAATGAGACGCGGAATCTCTTCATCCGCGACGGCCGCCATCCCGTGCTTGATCAAAATCTCACGAGCGGCGAGCGCTTCGTGCCGAATGACATCACGCTGGAGCCCGAGGAGAGCCGCCTCATCCTCATCACCGGCCCGAACATGGCCGGTAAGAGCACGTATTTGCGCATGACCGCATTGCTCACGCTCATGGCGCAGATCGGCAGCTTCCTGCCCGTCGCCAGCGCGGAGATCGGCCTCGTCGATCGCATCTTCACCCGCATCGGTGCCAGCGACGACATCGCACGCGGCCAGAGCACCTTCATGGTCGAGATGAACGAGACCGCGCTCATCCTCAACAACGCCACCGAGCGCAGCCTCGTCATCCTCGACGAGATCGGCCGCGGCACGAGCACCTTCGACGGCCTCAGCATCGCGTGGAGCGTCGCCGAGCATCTGCATGACAAGGTCGGAGCGCGCACCTTGTTCGCCACGCACTACCACGAGATCACCGCGCTCGCGCATAGCCGCACGGCCGTGAAAAACTACAACGTCGCCGTGAAGGAGTGGAACCATCAGATCATCTTCCTCCACAAGATCCTCCCCGGCTCCGCCGAAAAAAGCTACGGCATCCAGGTCGCGAGACTCGCCGGTCTCCCCGAAAACGTCATCGACCGCGCCAAGGAAGTCCTCCAGCAACTCGAATCCGGCCACCAGCCCGCCGAAAGCGTCAAAGAAGTCCCCGTGGCCACGAGCGTCCCCGCGAAGACGCGGAAGAAGCCGCGGAGTGATGAGGACGCGGGGCAGATGTCCCTCTTCCAATAGGCGTTCCGCGTCTGCCGCCGCTCCTGCTTTCTCACTGCGGTGAAGGCGATCGTGAGGCTCCGCAGGCGGGCCTCGATGCCTGGCTCCTGCTATGGGGAAAGCGCGGCGATAGACCGAGCTGGGCCAGGGTGGGTAGCAGGGAGAGGAGCATCAGGGATCGCATGGCGGAAAAGAGAGCCGCTAAAAACACGACTGCCCGTCCCCATCCTTCACAACCACGCCGAAAGGGACGTTCACTCCTTCTTCTTGCCGGAGGCCAGCGGCATGATGCCCAGCTGGCGGGCTTCCTCGATGGAGATCATCTGCACCTCGGGATCATCACCCTCATCGAAAGCCTCCACGTGCTCTTCGAGGCTTTCATTGGCGGAATTGACCGCCGCCTCAAAGGTCTTGAAGGAGGCATTGTGCTCCTTGTGCTTAATCTTGGCAGGCAGCTTTGGCAGGTCCTTCAGTGGCTTGAGGTTGTCCTGCCCGAGCATCGTGGTCTCCAAGCCGATCAGCTCGGCATCATCCCCTTCTCCGTTCATGAAGGCGATGAAGCAATGGCCGGGTACCATCACCAGATACACATCGATGCCAATCTTGCGCAGGATGGAGGCCATCAGCACGGAGCCGTCCACGCAGTTCGCCTGGCTGTGCTGCACGCTCTCGTCGAGGAAGCGCACGCTCTGGCTGGAGGCATATTTACTCGGCGTCGTGGTGGTGATGCTGCTGTATTTGATGCCGCGTCGCTGTAGGGCATTCCAGATGGCGAAGACCTGCGCCACCACCACATCGGGGTCACCGGACTGGTAGCCGTCAAAGCTTTCGATGATCCCTGTGTCCTTGCCGACATCCAGCGCCTCCTTGAGCAAGCCGTTGATCCATGGATGATTTTCGTTCACATAGGCAGCGAACATGAAGGAGATATCGTCGAAATCTTCGCCTGCCTCGTCAAACAGGATGTAGAAGGGGCAGTCGTTGATGGACCGCAGCACCACGGTCTCGTTCACCTCCGGCAGTTCCTTGCCGTCGATGTTCACCTTGATGGTCACATTCGCCGGGCGCTGCTCAATCACTTGGCGCAGCACCTCATAATCCCACACCGCCTTGGGGAAGATGTGCATGACGTCATGCGCGCGCCGGGTGGTCCCGCTCCATTTTGAGGGTTTCAGAAACCCTTCACCGCTCATCTCGACAGTGATCTTCGCGCCTTTTGGCACCTGAGTGAGCTCTGCGGCGATGAGGCCGTTCTCGTCCCCATAAATGGCGATCTCGTCTTTTTTGAGCTTGGGATCTCCCGGTCCTTTTTTGTCCTCCGCGATCTGCTCTTCGCCATTCCAATCCATCGTGGCCGTGGCGATGATCATGCTGGTAAAGAGATCCGGCCCTGTATAGCTCCACACGCTGACTTCAGGCGCCTCCTGAGCGAGGCTGATCGAGACGGCAGAAAACAGGGAGAGAAGCGCTTTTTTCATCGGAGGACTGTCTCGCACCCTAGCAGTTGATGACCACACCTCCAGTGCCAAGATCACTTCAGCTTCTTTGCGGGCGCATCGCCCAGCTTCAGGCTGGGGACCTTGGCTCTATCGTTCACATGGAAGGCCAGCCAGTGGCCGTTGGCAGCATGAGCGGGAAAGTCGCAGGCCAGTGCGTCGTCACACAGCTTGTCTGCGCTGAGGCAAAGCTCACTTTGGCAAAGGCCATGCCCTGCTACGGCTTGGGGTGCGGCGTGAAGTTTACTCGAACGATTGTTCAGCATGGCGAACGACGTAGTTTTGGCCCATGGACATTCGCAATGAATCCACCCTTCACGAGATCTTGGCCCAGCTGAACCGGTCACAAATCGATCGTCCGGAAGAAATGATCCAGCGTGCGGTCTTGGACTACGATTTCGAGTTCAAGGAAAGTCTCCGCGTCCGTCTCGAAGCCCAGCCAAAGGGCGGCACGACGCTCCGGAAGATTCACGCGAAAATGCCCTGGGGAGCGAAGCATGTCTATCAACTGGTCAGTGAGGACTGTGAACTGGGCATTCATTTTGAAGCGGCGTTTGGTGGGAATATCGCCCACTTCGCCCACCACATCTTTCGAATCACAGGTGAAGGCGGCCCGCTCGGATCGATTCATTATTTCCCCAACATCCGATTCATCTTTACGAATCGCGAGCCCTGCACGGCCTTGTCCTTGATCGATTTCGAAGGTGAACGCCTTGTGTTTTACCGAGCCGATACGGCCGGCTTTTTCCGATCGAAGGCCTATGCTGTTGTCACCACCGCAGCTGGTGAGTTGGTGGCTGTCATAGTTGAAGTGCCGGGTTGGTTTCGGCCGAAGTGCCATATCAAAATGTACCGCTCTGCCCACGATGTGTTCATCGCTTTGCTGATGGCGACGTTTCATGGACTCGTTTTCCGGGTCCACTGACGGGTAGATCAATCGCTGGGGGCACGTTCTCCGGGGTTGCTCAGCAGTGGCGTGCAAGGTCCTGAAGGGCTCTTTGAACGGCTGCAATCATTCGCTGCAGCTGCTCCGCGGTCACGCACAAGGGGGGCATGAGAACAATCGTGTTTTGGATGGGGCGGGTGAGCAGACCGTGCTGACGCGCAGCAAGACAAACGGCGGCGCCAGTGCCCGCAGGTCCTTCCACATCGATGCCTGCGATGAGACCGATTTGGCGCGTTGCAAGCACGCCAGGCTGTTTTTGCAAGGTGTCGAGCTCACTCGCGAGAAGAGCGATTCGGGGCTGCAAGCGTTCCAAAACAGCCTCGTCTCGGAAAAGGCGCAAACTGGCCAGCGCAGCAGCGCAACCGAGCGGGTTGGCTGTGTAGCTGTGGCCATAGAAAAAAGTGTGATCCGGCGCGTGGAAGCCTTCGAAGACCCGTTGTGTCGTCAAGGTGGCCGCCATCGGCAGGTAACCACCCGTGAGACCTTTGGCGAGGCACAAAAAGTCCGGCACGACGTCTTCATGCTGGCAGGCGAACATCTTTCCCGTGCGGCCAAAGCCTGTCATGACCTCGTCGAGGATGAGAAAGACATCCTTCTGCCCGCACCACGCGTTCAAATCCCGCAGCATGCCCTTTGGCCACAGGCGCATGTTTGCCACGCCTTGGATCAAGGGCTCCATGATGACGGCGGCGAGTCGTTTTTGATCTTCCATAGGAAGGAGATCGAGAGCATCGAGACTTGCGACGCGAAGCACGCGATAGCCAAAAGCATCGGCACTGCCTTTGAAGGTCGGAATGCCACCCAGGCTCGCCGCGCCTAGGGTGTCGCCGTGGTAGGCACGATCAAAGGCGACGAGGGTATCGCGTTCGGGCCGTCCGTTTTGTCGCCAGAACTGCAAGGCCATGCGCACCGCACATTCGATAGCGGTTGAGCCGTCGTCGGAGAAAAACACGCGCTGCATCTTCTCACCCGGCAGCAGATTGACGAGCTCCTTGGCCAGCAAGGCCGCAGGTGAATGCGAAAAGCCCAGAAACGACGTGTGCGCCACCTTGCCGAGTTGCTCGATGATCGCCGCGTTGATCGCGGGATGGTTGTGGCCGTGGATGTTGGTCCAGATCGAGGCATTGCCATCCAGATACTCGCGCCCGTGTGGGTCCCGCAGCACACAGCCGTTCCCGCTTTCGATCATGAGGGGCTCATGCTCCGTCGCTGTCCATGCCTGCATTGGCGTGAAGGGGTGCCACGAGTGGCGTTTTTCGAGTTCAGCGAGTGCGGCGGGCGTCATCAGCGGCCAAGAGAAAACAGGCTAGCCCTCTCGGCAACGGGTTCTGGTCGAAGCAGTCTAGCAAGTCCATTCGCCCCAACCCATCGCCGCGTGACACGGGCGGCAAAGGTGAACGGTCCTCAATGCGCCGTGGCTTTCTCGGCACCGAGGCCGGTGTGTGCCCGCACTTTCAGCTCGGCAAACTGCGCTTCGGCCGTTGCGTCACGGGCAGTGAGAATGGCACCGAGGTAGGCAGCAAGGAATCCCAGCGGGATGCTGACGATACCCGGATTTTCGAGAGGGAAGGGATGACCGAGGAAGGCGGGGCCATTTTTGCTGAGCAGGATGAGCACGATGGAAGACAGCAGGCCAATTCCCAGCCCACAGACTGCACCGGTGGTGTTGAAACGCTTCCAGAACACACTGAGCACAATCACCGGCAGATTCGCCGAGGCGGCGACGGCAAATGCGAGGCCGACGAGGAAGGCCGCGTTCACGCTGGGGCCTAGGTAGATAGCGATGCCGATGCTCACCGCACCCACGCAGAAAGCGGTGATGCGGGCCACCTTCACTTCCTGGCCGGGCTGGGTCTCCTTGCCGTGATGGATGACGTTGGTGTAGAAATCATGCGCGAAGCTGGCGCTGGCGCTCATCGTCAGGCCGGCGACGACCGCGAGGATGGTGGCAAAAGCCACCGCGCTAATGAAGGCGAAGAACAGCTCGCCACCGAGATGCTGAGCGAGTGCCGGGGCGACCATGTTGGGGTTCGCTTTGCCATCGGAGAGAATTTGTGCCTTTTGCAGAATTGTGGCCGCCCCAAAACCGAAGAAGGTCGTAAGAATGTAAAAGAGGCCGATGATCGCCATGGCCCACACGACGCTGGAGCGGGCCGTTTTCGCATCCGGCACAGTGTAAAAGCGAACGAGGATGTGCGGAAGGCCGGCCGTGCCGAGCACGAGCGCGAGGCTCAGCGAGAGGAAGTCTGTGGGCCCCCACGGACCCTTCACCGCGGTGCCGTATTGCAGGCCGGGTTGAAGAAGGTTTTTTGGAGCTTCCGTGCCCGCGTAGGTGGCGGCGGCCACGGAATCAAAAAAGGCTTCGAGGCTGTAGCCGTGATGCTTCAGCACCAACATGCTCAGCATGAAGGCGCCGATCATGAGCAGGATGGCTTTGATGATTTGCACCCAGGTGGTGGCGAGCATGCCGCCGAAGACCACATAGACCAACATCAGGATACCGACACCGATCACCGCCGTGTGAAACGAGGCGCCGATGAGCTTCTCAATGATTACGCCCGCGCCCACCATCTGGGCGATCATGTAAAAAGTGGAGACGGTCAATGTGCTCAGCGAAGCCAGTGCCCGCACCGGACGGGGTTTCAGACGGTAGGCTAACAGGTCGGCCATCGTGTACTTGCCGGCGTTACGCAACGGTTCCGCCACCACCAGCAGCACTGTGATGTAGGCTACGAGAAAGCCCACCGAATACATAAAACCATCGTAACCGTTCAAGCAGATGGCTCCCGAGATGCCGAGAAAGCTCGCCGCACTCATGTAATCCCCGGCGACGGCAAGTCCATTTTGCCAGCCGGTGATGCTGCGGCCTGCGGCGAAGTAAGCACTGGCTCCAGTGTTTTTTTTGGCGGCCCAGAAGGTGATGAGAAGCGTCAGGGCAACAAAGCCGACGAACATGGAGAGAGCGATAGTCATGAGAGGAAGAGAAGAGCAGGGAAAGGATGCAGGATGAAGAGGTCGCTTGTTAGTGGTGATCCTTGATGATCTCAGCGGCTTCCTTGTCCCACGTAGCGGCTTTGCGGACGTAAATGAAGGCGACGACCCAAGCCATGATGAACTGCGAAAGCGCGAAGACGTAGGCCACGTTCACCTTGCCCCACACAGGCGTTTTCATGAGATCGGGAAACCAGCCCACAAGCACGGGGAGTGAGAGGTAGTAGGTCAGGAAGAAGATCGTGGCGATGATGATGAACTTCGCTTTCCGGCTCAACAGGCTACGAAAGGCGGGTTTGGCCTCAATTTGGTCCCAGTTCACAGGCGATGGGTCGTTCATAAAGGTCAAGAGGTTAGGGACTGGGTCAGAATTTAGCAAGGGAAGCTTCGGAGTAGGAACGAACGCGGTCCAGGGACATGACATTTCCATGCGCTGGAGGCCTGCAGATTCATGTCTGCCGCAGATTCGCGAAAGAATTCCGTCGCATCGTTTGGATCAACGTGTCAGCTTCAGATGGATCAACTGTTACGATGAGCTTTACAAACGAACAACGCACCCCAGCAGCTCGCCCCGGCCTCGTGTGCTATTCAGGAGGTGGTTTCTGACGCCATGGCCGCTCCTGCTGTTGAATCCCGGCGCTGGTGGCTCGGCCCATTGCTGTGGTCCTTTGCCATTCTGGGCGGTATTGTGACTGCCTGTGTGGTGAATGAAACGGCGCGTGAAGTCGTGTTGGAAGGCATGGGCTACCTTTTTGCCTTCTTCACCACGCCCTTCATTCTGGAGGCCAGCTTGTTCATTGGCGGTCTTGGCATCGTGATGATTCTCAACGGCTTGCGCATGGAACGCGAGGGCGATGGCTGGGTCGAGATGCAAGTAAAGGATGAGAAGCCCACCCGTGACGAGACTCCTTGAGGTCTTTCACTTCTTCTTTTTCTTCGCCACGCGCTGCAAGAGGGGCCAATCAGGATGTTCGGTGCGGGAGAATTTCATGAGCGCCTCAGCTTTGGAGACGAGGCCGGGCTCCTGCTTCGCGAGGTCGTTTTGTTCGCCAGCATCGTTTTCGAGGTTGTAGAGCTCGATGGGTTTCTCCGGGCCATTGCGGACAGCTTTCCAGTTTCCGAAGCGCACAGCTTGAAGCGACGTGCCTTCGTGAAGCTCCCAGTAAAAATGATCGCGTGACGGCGCAGGGCCGCCGTGGAGGAACTTCACGAGCGAAAGACCGTCCGTGTGGCATTCGGCGGGCATTTTCGCGTCGGCGAGTGCGGCAGCGGTGGGGAGAAAGTCCCAGAAGGCCCACGGTTCATTGCTAACACGACCCGCAGGCACCTTTCCGGGCCACCAAGCGATTGCCGCCTGACGCAATGCCCCTTCGTAAAGCCCGCGTTTGTAGCCGCGGAGGCCGTTGGAGGCTTGATTAAAGAGGCTGCCCACTTCGGACTTGGGATCAAAAGACGATCCGTTGTCACCCGCGATCATCACGAGGGTATTCGAGTCGAGTTTCAGCTCCCGAAGCAAATCGAGCAAGCGGCCGACATCGCTGTCGAGACGCGTGACTTGAGCTGCGTAGGCCTTCTGCGTGGGCGTCCAGTCTTTGTCGGCGTAGATGCCGAGCTTGTCGATCTCATGACGGCCATGTGGCAAGGTAATGGCGTAATAGAGGAAGAAAGGCGCGTTTTGGTGATCACGCAGCCATTGGAGAGTCTCATTGGAGATGAGCTCCTGCGCGTAGGTCTTGCCGATGCCTTTGCCATCGTTGCCAGGCAGGTCGAAGCGTTGGTCGTCCTTATAAAGGTAAGTGGGAAAGTAGCTGTGAGCGTGACGCTGACAATTGTAGCCATAGAAGTGGTCGAAGCCGAGCTTCAACGGGCTGCCACTCGTATCGAACATGCCCATGCCCCACTTCCCGCACGCGGCGGTGGCATAGCCTGCGTCCTTCAAAATTCGTGCCACGGTGATGGTGCCCTCCGGCAGCGGCTTCTGGCCTTCGGGCTGCACTTCTCGATTGGCACGGATCGGGCAATGACCGGTGTGTAGGCCTGTCATGAGCACGGAGCGTGAGGGTGCGCACACCGTGGTACCGGAGTAGCCTTGTAGGTAGCGCGTGCCTTCCGCTGCCATTCGATCTAGGTGGGGTGTCTGGATCAGCTTCTGGCCGTAGCAGCCGAGATCACCCTGCGCGAGGTCGTCGCACAAGATGAAGACCATGTTGGGCTTTGCGCAAGTCGCTGCAGCAGCGGCAAGCCAGAGAGCAAGAATGCGGATCATGAGCGGGAGCTTAACGCGGAGCCGCAGGGGATCTCACAGTCATTGCACGCCTTTCATCAGGCGATTGAGCGGCCTCGAAAGGAGCAGCAGCAGCACGCCTGTGGCCGCGGCAAGATAGACGACTTGCATGAACACCTGTGGCATCTGCGCGGCAGCATCGCCCGTGACCTCACCTGCAAGTAAGCCGGCGAGGATGTTGCCCAATGAGCTGCCAAGAAACCAGATGCCCATGGTCTGTCCGGCCAGTCTTTCAGGGGCCAGCTTGGACACTGCGCTGAGGCCAATGGGGCTGAGAAAGAGCTCGCCCAGTGTGTGCAGCAAGTAAATGGACACCAGCCAAGTGGGCAGTACCGGCCCCGTGGCCAGCGCCCGTTGCGCTGCGAAGGCTGCGACGACAAAGCCCAGTGCCAGAGCAAACAGACCCCACGCGAATTTGGTAATCATGAGAGGCTCCGCTTTCCGCTTGGCCAGACTGTTCCAGAGCATCGCCACCACTGGTGCGAGGCCGATCACCATCAAGGAATTCAACGACTGGAACTGACCTGCCGGAATGGTGCCAAGTGAGCCCATAGTGCGGATCGTGTAGCGTTCCGCGAAAAGACTGAAGGATGAACCTGCCTGCTCAAAACCGGCGAAGAACAACGCCGATGCACCAAACAAAACGACAATCAACACCATGCGCTTTTTCTCTTCCGGCGTCAGTCCCGCAAGAGCAAACGCCCACACAAAAAAAGCCGCAGCAAGGCAGGAAATGATCGTGGCTGTCGCTTTGGCGAGCGCCACCGGATCGATCACGATTACGCCCTTGGCGCACAACGTCGCCAAGATGCCAATCACAACGAGGCCGATGAGCAGCAGCAGCTTATCGCGGCGCAGGTGTGCGGCCGGATGCTCCGGCTGCGCGCCGATCTGGGCAATGCGGTGCTTGGTCATTTGAAACTGCACCAACCCCAAAATCATGCCCACCGCCGCGGCGGAGAAGCCCCAGCGCCAGCCAAACCGTTGCGCCAGCCACGGGCATACGATCATGCCGATGAAGGCGCCGATGTTGATACCCATGTAGAACAACGTGTAGCCGGAGTCTCGTCGTGTGCCGCCCTCGGGGTAAAGCTGCGCCACCATGCTGCTCATGTTGGACTTCAAGAGTCCCGAGCCCATTGCCACGATGAATAGCCCTATGTAAAACGCCTCCGGCTGTTCCATGCCGAGGGTGATGTGCCCTAGGGCGATCACCACACCTCCCCACCACACCGCTCGTTTCATCCCCAACAGCCGATCTCCGACCCAGCCACCCGGCAGCGCCATGACATACACTAGGGCCGTGTAGAGTCCGTAAACGGCCGTGGCCTGCGCATCGTTCAATTTGGCCCCCTGAACCTGATCCACCATGAAGAGCACCAGCAGTGCACGCATGCCGTAGTAACTCATGCGTTCCCACATTTCGGTGAAGAACAGCGTCATCAACCCTGGCGGATGCTTCACGGAGGCAGCGGTGGTCATGTGATGGATTTATCCCTGACGCTCCTGCTCGCGGAATTGCGTTGGTGTCAGCTTGGTCATTTTTTTAAAGTCCTTCGAAAAGAAGAATTGGTCATGATAGCCCACCTGACGCGCGATTTCCTTGACCGGGTCATCGCTCTCGATGAGGCGGCGTTTGGCTTGGTGAATGCGCTCACGGCGAAGCCAGTCGATCGGGCTGGTGCCGAGCGCTGTTTTGAACTGCCGACTGAAATGACTCTCACTCATGCCGCTGAGCTGCGCCAGCTCCACAACTCGCGTGGGCATGTGAAAGTAAAGGCGCATGCGCTCCACAGCCTTTTGCACCGCCAGCGGCAGCTCCGGCTGGATGGCTCCAGGCTCCGAAAGCCGCGCATCAAACAGAATGCCAATGATCGCCGCCACTGCAGCGCTCGTCAGCGCCCCATCGCTCGGCCGCTGGCCCATCATGCGGTCAAAGGCACGCTCGAACTCCAGTGCCAGCGCTTTGGCATTTACGTTTGCAAAAACCGGCTGGGAGCGGATCTGCAATAGCTCCGAGATACGATCGAGCGGCCGTCCCTCCACTCGTAGCCAGTAGAGTTCCCATGGGTCACCTGTCACCGCGCCATAGGCGTGCGGATGGTGGCAATTCACCCAGACCAGTGAACCGGGGTTTACCTCGTGCTTCTTGCCCGCCACCCGAAGCCAGCCCTTTCCGCTGAGGCTAAGGATGAACTCATGACCTGGGTAGGTCTCGCGCTCGATGCGGTGATCGATGCCTGCCTTGAGGTGTCCAGCCCTTACTACAGAATAAAACAAATCGCGCTGCCAGTCAGCAGGCGTGGTGTATAAATTCTGGTGAAAAACGGTTTCTTGGAACAGCGATGGCACAGCGGGATATTACATCGCTGGCCTAGATGCTGTCGAGTGGAGATTCCATGTTTCAAGCGTCTTCGAGCGGTTTGCGGTTGGTTTCCTCCGCTCGCCAGACGGAGAGGATGGTGATA
>Ga0208783_10001970_pt1 | contig 11955 bp, 4 predicted proteins | sample DEB19_08_DNA_2_FD_184529 | JGI IMG/M metagenome (GOLD analysis project Ga0208783, IMG submission 184529) | Aqueous microbial communities from the Delaware River and Bay under freshwater to marine salinity gradient to study organic matter... | ecosystem: Environmental > Aquatic > Marine > Coastal... | reverse complement strand
TCGAACCGTACTGCATCGTGATCGCCGACACCTCGTCAAGGAGGGTGTAGGACGTGAGGATGCGTTGCTCTGAGTTCGAGATGTCGGCGTTGCCGTGGTCGCGACGGGTCTCGGTCACCCGGTCGTTTAAGTCGTAGAAGTAGTCGGTCACCTTACCTGTCGGCGAGGTCACCGAGGTCGGGTAGCCAAGCGCGTTACGCGAGATCGTGGTGGTACCGCTCGTTGGGTCGGTGATGGAGGTGACGTTGTATGCGCTGCGAACGCGCGCTGACGAGGAGAGGACTGCCAATGGGGCATGGTCCTCAGCGACCAAGATGGCGGGGGCAGGACACCTCGTCTCAAAGAGAACGGTTTGGGTCACCCGACGACGAGCAGCATGACATGTCGGACGATTCTCCACCGTCGATGCGAGCGAATTGAGTGAGCGAATGGCCTTCGAACCAAGATTTCGGGCGCGGACGAGCGATTGCATCGCACGGGCCTCATCACACGGTATCAACGTCTTTGTAGATAAATAATGGAAGTCGAACAAAACCAATCCAAATAAACTTAAGCACGTCAACTCGAACTGCGGCTTCCCGGGATGTCGGGTCCCGAAAAAGAACCGCATCAAAAATAATTCCGCGCCCGAAGAACGCTCTTAACGCTGAGCACTGTGGATGATCTGCGCTCCTATGAGTTTGGCGTTTCCAACTGAGTGCCTCGCGAATTCTTCGGCGGAGTGAATCCGGAGGCATCGACTCTTGTGGCGTGCCTGTGAACGTTTGGCCAACAAGCGTAGCCACATCATCGAAATTAATGTCAACCAACACGCCGCGTTCCATGGTCCAACACTTCTCACTACCAACCGACGAGCTCGAATGCAACGGCGCGCCCGACAACCGTCCAAGGCGAAATGTACTCCAAACAGAATAGCCCCAAGCGACCAGTAGAACCGTAACCAGTTCCAACGACGGATGCGCCCAAGTAAAGTGCCAACCCCCGAATTGCAACACGGCCGCTCCAAAATCACGAGTCAAAGCACACGCAAACAGAAGGGACTTCGAATCGAACAAAATAATTCCACGCCGCAGACTAAGGCTGATCCCGCCGTGAAACAGGACTAAGAACAAAGGGACAGACATTGATCGAGCAGCAACTAAATCCAGTAGCACCGTGCAGCTCATGCACGCAGCAAACCAAACCGCCATGAGCAGTATCGCAGATGCGACCCTTGGCGGTGTTGAAGGGTGTTTGTAGACAGAAATTTTACTCATACAAAGAGGTGGATCCGTCGGCTAATGATGTTCTACCCTGTACACAACAATCAGTACTTCAATGCCCTAACTTCTTGGGCCTTGAATCTGCCGGGATAACCGGACGACTCCCCGGGGCTGGCTTTACGTCAACGGGACTGTGTTCGACTTCTGGAATTAGAGGCTTGCGCTTCCTGCAGCACTTTTCGGGGGCGTACCCATCTTTCGCCTTCTTCAGATTTTTTGCCGCCTCGGATTGTGCGGCTGCATACTTCTCCAGCGTTGCACGGGCATCGGAGCTCGACAGTACTTCGTAGTGGTCGTCGCTGCCCATGAATCTAGTCCAACCATCCACTACGCCAACCGAGCCACCGGCCACTTCCGCTGCTCCCAGTGCGACTCCACCAACACTGATTTCAACAGCGACTCCAACGCCTATTATCGTGCCCGCCCCACCCGTCGTGGCAGTACTACCTACTACGACCACAATGCTGACAGCCACAGAGCCCAGTGCTACTCCAGCACCTTTCACAAGGACACCAGCGCCCGCGGCCATCTCAGCCATCCCTAGAAGAATTTGCCGTTCGGTACCTTTAACAAATCGGCCCTCGTCAAGCAGCCGCTCAAGAGGTCCTGCCTTCTCGCGCCACTTGTCCCATGCGTCGTCAACGGCGTCAAGGCAACTTCTTTCGAATTCACTGCAGCATTCCGTGTCAAAACTCCCCCCATTCGCCTCACACACCTTCTTCGCATCGACACACGTTGGTCGACAAGCAAATGCCCTAAGTGAACTTCTCGACTCTTTGTTCTTCTGATAGGGAGTCGGTCTTAGTGCTTGAAATCCAGCAGGGTCGATCTGGTCTGTCGGCATCCCATCCACATACCCATACCCATAGACCCCCGACGCATCGAGGATCGGGTCCCTCTCAAGGAACCCGCCCGTCTCCGGCCGGTACCACCTTGCACGGTAGTAGTAGAGCCCGATCTCCTGGTTCCACTCTCGTCCCGTGTACGTGAAGTCCTGCTCGCCCTGCGACATGTTCGGGCTGTAGTACGTCCCCGTTCCGTCGCAGAACTGCACCTGACCGTAGTCGGTGTACCGGTACGTCTCGAGCACACCCCCTTCGATCGTGATTGTGTTTGTCAGATTCGACACGACACACTGCACGGTCCCCAGGAAGTCGCCCTGGTAGTAGCCCTCGTAGTAGTAACTTGGGCCTGCGTTGAAGATGTCCGCCCGTGCCCAAAGGATCTGGTCCATCAGGTAGGGGCCGTACACCCTCACGAACTTCACGCGGGACTCGCTCAGGGGGCTCGACCCGGCTTGCACCACGAACTCTTCGATCGGTTGCTCACCGTCGTAGTACGTGTGCGTCCAGAACGAGCCGTTCGTGTCCTTGCGCTCGATGCGGCGGCCAAATGGGTCGTACCGGTAGCGCCAGACATGACCGCTGCCGTCGGTCGCTTCGTAGATCCGGTTCTCCATGTCCACCTTGACCGTCGGGGACGTCTTCTGGTTCCCGTTCGTGTCAAACGTGTTGGTCTCTTGGGAGGTCTGCGTCAGCGTCGAGCCGTTCCAGTCGTACACCGTGCGGGTGCCCAACTGGTTTTGCGTGTCGAACACGTGGTCTTCTCGGCGGACGCCCGACTGCGACGGGGTGTCGTATTGGAGCGTCTTCCGGTTACCCACTTCGTCGAGCGTGAACTGACGCCGGTAGGCGAAGTCCGTTGTGGACTCGGTGGCCGACTCCACAGCCGAGTGGCTGGAGGTCGCGTACCCCACTCCGTAGAGCGTCTTCGTCAGGCGGTTGGCACCGTCGTAGTAGTACCGGTCGCCGTAGTCGAGGACTCCGCCCAGAGTGGCCCCTGTGGAGGCGTTGATGTAGTCCCGGCGTTCGAAGGTCACTCGGCCGCCCGCGTCGTACCCGCGCTTCAGGTCGACCGTCGTTGTCCGAGTCCCGTCCTTCAGCCTATCCCATGTGAGCTGCGTCGCGCGGCCGTACGCGTCATACGCGAGCGTCTCGCGCGAGCGGTCGGATCCAAGCGTCAACTTCGTCATCCGGCGTGGGCCAGCGAAGTCCCAGTCGGCAGCGACGACGTAGGTCGGGCTTCCGGCCGTGATGTCGTCGGTTCGCTCCAGTTTGCTCACGCGGTTCAAGGAGTCGTACGTCCGCTTCACTCCGGTCAGGCCGTCGGGATACTTCACGAGGCTAAGGAGCCCGTCTCCCCCGTACGTGTACTCGACCTTCCGGTACGTGGTTCCAGACCCGCTGTCGTCCGTCGGCGTGATCCACGTCGTTTCGGATTCGAGTTTGCCTAGGGTGTTCCACGTTCGCGTCACGAGGGAATCCTGATTGTAGGCCGAGGTCAGGCGGCCGACGCCATCATACAGGAACTTCACCAATGTGGGGCCTACCACATTCGTCGCTAGGGAATACGACTTCGTCAGCAGCAGATTTCGGCTGTCGTACGTGTACGTCGCCGAGGACCCGTTCCGGTCGGTCCTCGTCGAGACGTTATGGGCTTGGTCGTAGGTTAATGACACGGTGTCCGAGCCCGCCTCGTCGTAACTCAGGGTCAAGCGGTCAGCCTGGTCATACTCGTAGCGGCAGGACGTGTCGCCAGACCCTCGGACGTTCGTCCGGGTGACCAGGTTGTCGTTCAGGTCGTAGACCATCACCGTATCGAGGTAAGTGGGGCTGCCGCCTCCGGTAAGGCGCCGCCTCACCTTCGTCACCCGGCCAAAATCGTCATAGAGGTTGGCAACGACGTTGCCGTTCGGGTCCGTTGCGGTCCGGACCCGGCCAAACCCGTCCACGTCGTAGGTCGTGGTCAAGGCCGTGGCGGAGCCACCCCCTCGCTCGCTGGTCGAGGTAAGGTGCCCGTCGACATCGTAGGCGTGCTCCACGACGTAGGTCTTCGTGGTCCCGCCTTCCACCTCGTCGGCCGTGGTCTTTGTCACCCGTCCGGAAGGGTCCAACTGGCTCGTGACAGAGTTGCCGAGGGCGTCTGTCACCTTCGAGCGGCGGCCAGCCCCGTCGAAGGTGTAGGTCGTTGTGGAAGCCCCACCCCCGCACCCGCAGGAGTCGGTCGTCTGGGTCAGGCGGCCGCTCTTGTCGTAGGACATCGTGAAGGTCACGGTCCCGCTCTCGATGTCCGTCGAGAGATCGGCCTTCTTGGCCCATTGGGCGGTGGACGTCACGCGGTTGTCCCCGTCGTAGGACGCCCGGGACTCGATCAGTTTCGTGTTGCCGGAGTTGTACCGCTGACGCGTCACCGCGTTCGAGTTCTTATCGAACGTCGTAGTTGCGTAGTGGGATCCCGGATCCGTCATCTTCGTCGTCCGGTCGAACCCGTCGTACGCGAGCGTCGTCGCGTTCCCCTTACCGTCTTGCATCTTCGTCAGGCGGTGGTTCTGGTCGTACTCCCGGACCGACGAGGAGGCGTAGGCCGTCCCGCTCGCCACGGTCTTCGTCACTTCCAAGCCACGCATGTCGAACGTCGTGGTTTTCGAGTTGCCGCGGGGGAGCGTCACGGAGGTCACCCGGTCTTCCCTATCGCGGGCGAAGGCCCAGATGCGGTTGGACCCGTAACTCGAACCGTACTGCATCGTGATCGCCGACACCTCGTCAAGGAGGGTGTAGGACGTGAGGATGCGTTGCTCTGAGTTCGAGATGTCGGCGTTGCCGTGGTCGCGACGGGTCTCGGTCACCCGGTCGTTCAAGTCGTAGAAGTAGTCGGTCACCTTACCTGTCGGCGAGGTCACCGAGGTCGGGTAGCCAAGCGCGTTACGCGAGATCGTGGTGGTACCGCTCGTTGGATCGGTGATGGAGGTGACGTTGCCGTACTGGTCTCTTGCAAACGTCGTCTCGATGGCAAGGCCGGACGGATCCACGGTCACCTTCGAGACCTGGCCGCCGCCAGTGTACGTAAATGCCACCACCTTCGACTCTGGATCGGTGACGGTGATCGGGCGGCTCAGGGAGTCATACGTGATGCTGTACCCCGACGCGCCAGTTTCTGGAGACTTCTGGCTGGTGACGTTGCCGTTGCCGTCGCGCGTGATCTCGAAGTCTCGGCCGTTTGGATCGATGACCTTCGTGAGGAGTTTCCAATCAGACGTGGTCTGGTAGACGTACTCCGTCACAAGATGGTCGCTCCCAGATCGCATCGTCGCGATGCTGGTTGCAGAGAGACCCGATGCTGTGGATTTGATGGATGCCGTGAGTAGCCCACCGGAGTACTGGTAGAGCATCCCGTTGCCTTCAGGTGCAACGGATTTCGTGAGAAGTCCCGTCGATGAGTCCCAGTAGCACGTCGTGTCTTCGAAGGATTCGGGGGATCGCTCCTGCTTGATCTTCGTGATCGCATAGTTCGAGTCAAACTCGAAAATGCGACGCGCACCTTCCCGATCGATCTCCGTCGTCTTGTTCATCGCGTAGGTCACGACGTATTTCTGCGTCGACGAGTCGCCAAAAATCTGCTTCGTAACGCGCCCCGATCCGTCGTACTCCATCTGCAAGTACGCAGCCCCGCTCGACGCTACTTCACGTGGCGCCTTGACCGAGAGCATGCGGTCGCTCGTATCGTAGGTGAATTCCGTGTTGCGAATCACCCCACCGATTAAGGGTGCGGATACCCGCGTCAGATCGTCATTCGAGTCGTACGCGAGCGTCCAGTACCGATCCGCAGACCCGCCCGCGGAACTCCAGTCCGATACCTTCGTGACACGGTGGCTGTTGTCATAGGAGAACGTGATCGCCTTGCCGCGGGTGTCGGTGATCGACGTCAGTTTGGCAGCTGAGTCATAGGCAAGAGTGATGGCGTTGTCCCGATCACGGTGCTTCACGGACGTGAGGAAGTACCAGCCTGGCTCCGCGGCGTTGTTGAGGTTCTCATACGTCTCAAGCGTCCCGTCTTGCAGGAGACGCTCGACCGCGGCTGGGGTACGCGAGGGGTACCGCGTCACCGACTTTTCGAAGGAGCCAACTGGCATCGTGAACACATCAGCCGTCCCACTCTCGGTGTAGTGGTCGACCCGGCCGTGCCCATAGAGATCGAGGTCCCCGTCGTGCGTGGCAGGGGTGCCCTCCTTTATGCGCGCGTTCCAGTTGTGTTCCCAATTCATCCCCACTGGACCGTTGTAGGTGTAGCCGGATCGGTAGCTGAGCCCGACGGACAACGGCAAGCCGTTTCCCGGCAACGTGAAAAGCGGCTGGCTGAAAACGAACTCGCCCGTAAGTGGGATCACAGGATCCGTTTGACTCACGTCAATCGCGAACCGCTCATAGGTGATGGGGAGCGTATGCAGTCCCGAAGCCTCGTTCGTTGCAAGGTTGTCCGTTGACCGCCGTGACCCCGTGAAAATCGGGTGAACAATCGGCGGCGCCTTGGGCAAAAGGGTACCTGCCGCAGCGGTTACCGATGTCGTCGAGGTCACCTCACGCACACCGGCGTTGCGAGGATAGCCTTCAAGAGCAAGCGGCTCCCCTGACACACAGGGCGCTGGAACACGTGGCGACACCGCGCGTGTCGTTGGCATCTCGATGGCCGCTGCCGTCGGATGCACGGAGGCGAGAGTCTCCGAGGCGCCGACATGGCTCCGCACAGGTCTGTCGAAGATCCCGCGCCCTTCGGGCGCCTTAACCTCGGAGACGAGGTTCCGCATGTACGTGTCGATCGGGCCGATCACAGCCAAGTCCACGTAAATAAGGGCGCCCGCGGCTACGGCACTCAGCGGGGCAAGAACTTTCCATGAGAGGTTGATCATCGCAGTCCCTCCGGTTGCGCCGATGGCGCCGGGATCTGGACCTCACCCATGTTCGATAGGTGAGTGAGCGTGTCCGAATTTGGAATTTGGGGCAGTGACATTCCTGCTCCAACAACATGAATTTGGGTGAAGTCGGGGTTCTCAGAGCGTCGACGGCGTGGACTCGGGTCCGACCGATCAAACTCCGAACGATGATCCAGAGGAGTGCCGTCGCGCATGAAGCCTGCTCGTGCGAAGGCATCGGGGTTTGAGAGCCCGAGGTCGCGTGCGCGTATCTCATCAACGCGGGCTCGGAGCCGTCGGTTGTCAGGATCCCGCATCAGCGCTGCCTCGTAGTGAAGCAAGGCGATCGTTGTTGATCCATCACGATTGAGGGCGTGATCACCCAACAACTCGTAAGGCTTGGGGTCCTGCGGGACGGAGTCGATCCGAACCTCGCACACCCACTGTAGCGCCGCGCCGTCGTCGAGGCTGCGTGCCGCCTCGACCCCCTCGTCGAACAGTTGGGTGTCCGATGGGTCGAGAGCCAACCCCCGACCGACCTCGGCGAGTGCGTCCGCCTCGCGACCGAGTTGGCGAAGTACCACGACGAGGTTTCGCCTCGCGATCGCATAGTCCGGCCGTATCTGGACGGCTCTTGCAAACAAGGCTGCCGCGCGCTCGAGCGCGCCGTGATCTGCCAGCAACGAGGCGGTGTTGTTCAGGGTTTCCTTGATGCCCGAGGCGTACCGGACTGCGGTCTCCGCCTCTGCGAGGCCTTTCGCTTGGTCGCCACACGTGAGGTGATGCGCAGCGCGGACTTGAGCCAAGTGGCTGCGTATGAGATCTGCCGTGTAGTCCTCCACCGTCGCTCGCGTCTCGTTCCGTAACGTGAGGCCTTTGACCCAAGCCTTCTGCTTATCTCCGAGGTCGCGCCTCGTGTCTTTGTCTCCCGTCCCGACCGCCACGTACCCCACGCCATGGGGAACGTAGGTGATTTCGTCGTTGCGTATCTCGGGCTTCAGCGACACCAGTGGGCGCTTCGAATGCCGGACGAGCAGATTCACGAGTTCCTCTCGTGGCGCGTCCTCGGCTCGCTTCCGCATCTCACTTGGAAGGAGTGCGAGAGCCGCCGGACGATCAATCGTCCCGCTCTTGTCAATGACGGTGACGTCCGGCCGTTCCTTCAAGCACGCCTGCAAGTAGATGACAGGGAAAGTCGAGGTATCCCCCCCAGGGAGAAGAACCGCGTTCTTCGGACACGTGTCCAAGATCGCCCGACCGTAGTCTTCAGACCAGTAGTAATGAGTCCGGTCCTGTTGCCGGTACCTGAGAACGCCAAGGCCAACTGGCAGGACCAGCCCGAGTGCAAACGCCCACTTGACGCGCTCTTCGGGAATCCCGCGCTCGACCAGCGCAAGGACCTGACTCCCGCCGAATCCAAGCAGCAGGTACGCAGGAATCAAGAACACTCTGACGGCGAACACCTCCTCGCGTTCCACATCAAACGGGACCGCCAGAATAAGACCCAACGTTCCGACGAGGTACTGACCAAGCAGCAGCCGTCCGTTCATCTTCGACTTCACCGCGAGAAGCACCAGCCCCGCAGCGAGCAGTGCCCATCCCATCAACGTCACGTTGGAGACGTGATGCCGTGCGACCGCTTCAAACACGGCGGCCAGCTTGCCGGCCCCCATCACCGTCTTCGCCGGCCCGTGGGAGTACACCTCACGGGTGTAATGCGCAACCACCGATGCAAGCGTTGGCTTCACACCCCAGTCCACAACCGGCTTCGATGCAGCAGCGATCAGGACCTGCAGGTACACCAAGTGCGGAAGGACAATTCCAAGAACCCCCGCGCCAATCCCCCGCCAGTCCCTGAGCAACTCTCGCCGAGAAACGACCATCGACACCGCGTAAAGCGGCAACAGTAGAAGGAAGTACGGGTGGTTTGAAACACCGAACCCACACACCAACGCAAAGGCGAAGAGCCTCCGCGTGTCCGGACGCTCCTGCCAGTCAAGGAGGAGGGCCAAACTCCACATCACCAGCAAGAGGTTGAGGGGATACACCTCAGCGATCGTCGCGTGGTTCCAGATCTCCGGGACGAGCCCGAGCAGCAACGCCGTGATCCACGAGGCGAGCGGCGCGCCCGTCAGACGGAACGACACCGTCGCGAACACCCCGAGTGAGAGTGCGGTGGTGATTCCAGAGAACAAGGCCGCACCATCCGCTGGGGACAAGGTGGGACACACGATCCCCATGAACAGGCGTGTCAGAAGAATCCAAAGCGGATATCCAGGAGGATGCCCAACACCGAGGGTCCAAGCCGCGGTCACGAGTTCGCCGGAGTCTTCACCTGTCACCGTGGGCGCTCGTGTCGCTGCGTAAAGCAGCGTCAGCGGCAGGAACACCCCCCAGAAGACCTTCCGCTTGGTTGTCACGGCGCCGTCCTCAATCCCGGACGCGCCGAAAGGCTGCCCAATGCGCGGAGTCGGCGGTGGCGGAGCAAAGCCTGCGCCCATCGGAGGATCACGCCTGATGACATCTTGCTCTTCCCGTAACAGCGCTCCCGAAACCGAATCGGAACCTCGGCAATCGCCGCATCGGGCGAGGCCGCCAGTAGGTCCAGAAGTACCTTCCAACCGTCGCCACGAAGAGACGGCAGCGCTTGCTCCACCACCTGCCGCTTCGCGACGAAGAACCCCGAGAGTGGATCACGCGCGTCCAAGTGCACAACTCGTCGAGTCACTCGCGCTGCAAGACGGCTCAACGTCTCGCGCACCGAGGACCATGCGCCGCAAGTTCCGCCACGCACGTAACGGGACCCAATCGTGACGTCGAAGCCCGGGGCCACCTCCATCATCCGCCGTAGATCAGCAGGATCGTGTTGCAAGTCCGCGTCCATGACGCCCACCAGCTCGCCACGAGCAAGGCCAAATCCGCAAAGCACCGCCCTCGAAAGGCCTCGCTCTCCCGTACGTCGCACAACCCTGACCGTCGGGTGGCACTCCTTCGAGAGCCGCTCTGCGACGTCTGCGGTCCCGTCCGGTGACCCATCGTCGACGACGAGAATCTCGTGCGCGACGCCCCGCAGAGCCTCAGTCAGTCGTGGAAGGAGACGCGGCAGACTCAACGCCTCGTTCCACGTCGGGATGATCACGGAGAGCCGAGGACGGTGGCCGGGGGCTGATTCGGCAGTTGATAGGGCCTGACGAACATGGCGATTAGAGGCACCGGTCTGAGTCTCGACCCGCCCATCTCGCGATGGCGATGCCCGGGTCAACTCCCCTGTAGTCCTAAATCCGCGAACGAACCTTGAAACGACGGAAGAAGTCCGGAAATGGGCCCCCTCCGCGTGTTCGAAGGAGGCGGTCCTCGTAGCGAGCGCAACTCGCCTGCGCGCCAAGACTTGCGGCAAATGGAGCACCAACCATATGAACCCAAGGAGCGCCGCGAGAGGCGTCCTGTAATCAAGGTGGCGCACCCCGTACAGCACCGTCGTTGCCTCGAGCGCAAGTCGTGCTGGGATTACCTTCACAAGGGAACATCCGCTCATGTTCTTAAACAGGAGCACCCAGTTGTTCCGATGGTTCAGATAGGCCTTAAGGAAGGACGTCGGAGGCAGGGTATACGACCCGACGTGGAAGGCGACCGCGTCACTCACAAGACGCACGGACTTGCCGCGCAGTCGAAGCCGCCACGCGAGGTCGATCTCCTCCATATGCATATAGAAGGCTTCATCGAAACCCCCTACGTCAAGGAAGTCCTGCTTCCAGAACGCCATGGCAGCCCCGCAGGCCCAGTGAATCTCCCCCACCTGATCGTACTGCCCTCGGTCTTCCTCGATGACGTCAAAAAGCCGACCGAACGCGAGTGGGTAGCCAAGTCGGTCAAGAAGGCCACCTGCCGCCCCTGCGTAGTCAAAGTGGGTGGGATTGCGGCTTGATCGAATCTTGGGTTGGAAAATGGCGGCCTCGCCATGGACGAGCGCCGCATCGAGGAGCGCGCGAAGCGAGCCAGCCTGCAGTTGGACGTCGTTGTTGATCAAGACGATGAAAGGGAACGATGCGTGCTTGACACCAACGTTGGCGGCGGCTCCGAACCCTGATGAGCCTCTCGCCCTCACAACACGGGCTTGCGGAAAATTGCTTGCAATCTGAGCAAAAACAGCAGGATCTCCAGGGCCGTCATCAACCACGACGACTTCGGTCATCGGTCGAGTGGTATCACTATAGATTGAGTTAAGGCACGAAAGAACAACGTCTCCACGGAAATGCGGCACTACGATGGTCATCGCCGATGTGGGCTCGCTCCGGTGTTGCCTGTTGCTCATTTGCCAGTTCCAGAACCGGACACTACACCCGAAGGACGCCTAAGCGCAAAAGTCGTTGCTTTTTTCTTTGGAATGTTTTTGTGGGAGGGGCGATAGGGAGGAGGTCCGCCCAGGGGCCGGAAGGGGTCGACGGGGAGACCTTGGGCGAGGGTCGGGACGGTCAACGAAGCCGATAGTCGGTGTCGCACATGGGCGTGTGGTGCAGGATCTCCTCCGCGCCCGCGCGATCCTGCAGAAACAAGGTGATTCTCGCCCGTGACCGCCGGGCGACGAGTTAGGGCCCAGCGACGTGCCCAGTCTACACCCGGAGTGGGCCGCAGTACCATCCTGACCATGGAACCGATCCCCAAACCTGTGCATACCCTCGCACTCATGTTCGGTGGTCGGCTCAGCCGTCAGCAGGCAGCCGCGATCGAGCACCGTCTCGGAATCAACAGGTCTTGGCTCGCGTGGGGGGACGGCTGTTACTGACCGACGTGGAGCGAGCCAATCTAGCCGTGCTCGGCCTAGCGATGGGCCGGGACCTCCTGAAGGAGAACTCCCTTATCGTCCAACCCGAGACGATCTTGCGGTGGCACAGGCAGTTGGTCGCCGCCAAATGGACCTACAAGGCAAGGTCGAACCCCAACCGCGTC
>Ga0208783_10001968_pt1 | contig 11962 bp, 12 predicted proteins | sample DEB19_08_DNA_2_FD_184529 | JGI IMG/M metagenome (GOLD analysis project Ga0208783, IMG submission 184529) | Aqueous microbial communities from the Delaware River and Bay under freshwater to marine salinity gradient to study organic matter... | ecosystem: Environmental > Aquatic > Marine >... | reverse complement strand
GGCATTGTCGATCAGCACGTCACCGCTCTCGCAGTGCTTGCCCACCACCCTCGCGCGCGCGGGTCGCGGGGCATCGGTGCGGGCGGGATCGAATGCCTCGTACTCGCTGCCGTAGAGCATGGGCCGGAGGTTGTCGCTCATCCCACCGTCGACCGCGACGTAGTCGCGCACACCGGGGATCCTCTTCACGGTGCCGACCGAGTAGACGGTGACGCCCGCCGTGGCCACGATGCTGCGGCCCGGCTCCACGCGGACCACGGTGCCCGCCGGGAGGGACCGCGTTGCCGCACGTATGGCAACGGCCCACTGCTCCATGGTCGGGGCAACCTCGGGATTCGTGTACGCGACACCCAGGCCGCCGCCGAGAGTCAGCTCGGGGAGACCGGTCTCGACGGCGAGGTCGACCATCACGCGGCTTGCCTTCTCGAACAGGGCGGCATCCAGGACGTTCGAGCCGATGTGGCAGTGCAACCCCGTGAGCCTGACGGATGCGGACGCACGCGCCCGCGCTATTGCAGCACGTGCGTCTCCGTTCGCCAGGTTGAAACCGAACTTCGAGTCGTCCTGGCCGGTGGACACGTATTCGTGGGTGTGCGCGTGCACACCCGGTGTGACTCTCAGGTGGATGTCGGGAACCGGCAGTCCTTCCGCACGGAGGGCGTCGAGCCGGTCGAGCTCGTCGAAGCTGTCCACCACGATGTGGTTGACCCCCACCTCGACAGCCTCGCGCAGCTCGGTGAGGGACTTGTTGTTGCCGTGCACCGTGCACCGTGATGCCGGCACCCCGGCCGAGAGGACCGCGTGAAGTTCGCCCCCTGTGGCGACATCGAGCAGCAGGCCCTCCTCGTGGGCGAGGCGGGCCATCGCCCCGCACAGGAACGCCTTCGTGGCGTAGACCACGCGGTCCGCGCCGAACTCCCGCACGGCCCGCCGGCAGTTGTCGCGCAGGTGCTGCTCGTCGTAGACGAACAGCGGCGTGCCGAACTCCGTGGCCAGCGCCGGGACGGGGACCCCGCCGATCGACAACGTGCCGTCGGCGGAGACCGATGCGGAGCCGGGCAGGAGGGAACGCGCGATGGCGGTCACATCTGCTCCGGAGCTTCGATGCCGAGCAGTTCCAGACCCTGCGCCAGCACCCGGGCGGTGGTGTCGCACAGGAAGAGGCGCGACGTGCGCACCGCATCGTCCTCCGCCTTCAGAACCGGGCAGTGCTCGTAGAAGGAGGTGAAGTCTGACGCGAGGTCGTAGAGATAGGTGCACAGCTTGTGCGGGCTGTAGCCGTCGAGCGCCTCCCACACGGCCGCGTCGAAGCGCAGCAGACGGACGGCGAGCGTGCGCTCCCGTGGGTCGCCCAGGTGCGGTACCGCGGTGCGCACATCGGAACGGTCGATCCCCGCGCGGCGGAAGATGCTGCAGATGCGGGCATGCGCGTACTGGAGGTAGGGCGCGGTGTTCCCGTCGAAGGAGAGCATGCGGTCCCAGTCGAAGATGTAGTCCTTGATGCGGTCGCCGCTGAGATCGGCGTATTTCACCGCGCCGATGCCCACCATCCCGGCGACCCGCGCCCGTTCTTCCTCCGGCATCCCGGGGTTCTTCTCCGCGATGGCCGCGGCCGCCCGCTCCACGGCCTCGTCGAGGAGCGCGATCAGCTTGATGGACTCGCCGCTTCGGCTCTTCAGCATCTTGCGGTCCGACCCGAGGACGCTCCCGAACGCGATGTGGTGGAACTCCACGTCCGCGTCGATCCACCCCGCCATGCGCGCCACGGCGTCGACCATCTGGAGATGCTGGGCCTGCGGCGCGCCCACCACGTAGAGCATCGAGGTGACGCCCCTGCGCTCGACACGGTCGATGACGGTGGCGAGATCAGTGGCCGCGTAGCCGTATCCACCGTCGCCCTTGCGCACGATCATCGGGAGGGGCTCGTTGTCGCGGTTGGTGAAACCGGCCGGGAAGACGACATCGGCACCGTCGTCGGTCTGCAGGAGCCCGGCGGAGCGCAGGCGCTCCACGACACCGTCGAGCATGTCGTTGTACGCGCTCTCGCCCATGAGGTCGTCGTCGGTGAGCAGCACGCCGAGCCGTCGGTAGATCTCGTTGAAGTACACGGTGCTGAGCGACACGAAGATGCGCCACAGCCTGAGTGTCTCGGGATCGCCGCCCTGGAGCGCGACCACGCGCTCGCGCGACCGTGTCTTGAACTCCTCGGACGCATCGAACTTGCGGCGCGCCTCCTTGTAGAACCCGTCGAGGTCGCCCACCCCCAGCTCGCCCGCGGCGCGGTCCTCCCCCACGTCGAGGAGATGCTCGATGAGCATCCCGAACTGGGTCCCCCAGTCGCCGATGTGGTTCTCGCGGAGCACGGTGTGCCCGGCGAACTGCACCAGCCGCACGACCGAATCGCCGATCACGGTGCTGCGCAGGTGCCCCACGTGCATCTCCTTGGCCACGTTGGGCGCGGAGTAGTCCACCACGACGCTCCGCGGCTGTGCGGCGGCGCGCACACCGAGTCGCGGGTCGACCGACATCCGCGCGAGCTCTGTCTCGATGAACGGATCGGCGAAGACGAGGTTGATGAAACCGGGGCCGGCGATCTCCGTGGAGGCGAGGATGTCGGAGAGGTCCCCCGCGGCATCGAGCACCTTCTGGGCGACGTCACGCGGGCTCCCGCCCACCGTCTTCGCCAGTCCGAGCGCCCCGTTCGCCTGCGCGTCCGCGCGGTCGCTGGGACGCACGACGGCATCCGCGGGCCCGCCCGCCACCGCGGCGAACGCAGGTGCGAGGCGCGAGGCGACTGTGAGGAAGGGATCAGCCATGGGAGCCCCATTCTGCCCTCCGCGCGCCGCACCGAAGCGTTCCTTTCGGCGGCAGGTAACCTGTCGTCACGCGTGTCGATCGCTCGTCATGCTCACGTAGCTCAGCGGATAGAGCACTTGCCTCCGGAGCAAGGGGTCGCAGGTTCAAGTCCTGCCGTGAGCGCCAATTGCCCCGGGGCTGCCCGTCCCGGCGACGGCTCAGGACGTGAAGCCGGTCAACCCCACGAAGGCGCGTGCGTGCTCGATCTCGCCCATGTGGCGCAGCCCGTGCTGGTACAGCCAGCACTCGACGCCGTCGAGGACGGTGAGTCCCGCCTCCCCCGCCACGCGGGCCGAGTAGGTGTTCGCCACCTGCGGCCCGAACGGACGGGTGAGCAGCACCCGGTCGAGTTCGGCCGGGTCCAGGGTGGCAAGCCACTTCTCGGTTCGCCCGAAAACGAGGTTCATGTACTCGTTGAATGCGTCCTTGTCGCCGATCTGCTGCAGGTGCATCTCGCCGGGGGTCCTGTGCTTCCCGTGGTCCGGAATCGAGGGCGCGATCCGCTGCATCCATTCGTCGTTCGCGATGAACATCTCGCCGGACAGCATCATGAAGGACGCATCATGCATGTTCACGTAGTGGAACAGCGAGAACGCGATGGGCATGACGTTCTCCCCGAGATGGTGGTTGATCTGCTCCAGCGAGGTCGTCTCCATGCACTCCTCGTACAGCGAGAACAGTGCGCGGAAGCGCCTGCGGAGCGAGTCAAGGATGAGTTCGTTGGACATGTGGCCACCTTTCCTCCGGTCCGCGGGCGGACCGGGCATCACTGTTGTCTACTCGCATTCCTCGCGTCGGTCACGAGTGCATTGAATTTTTCCGTCTCGAGGAACACGAACACGGCCTCCGCCTCGGCCGTGACGGTGCCGTCGTGGGTGATGGCACCACGGACCAGCATCTTCCTGTCGTGCAGTTCCTCGATACGGGCCTCCACCTTCAGTTCCACGTTCACGGGGGTCGGCCTGCGGTACCGCACGTCAAGCGAGCCCGTCACGCAGTTGCGGTCGGTCAGGTGACGCGCCCGGCCGAGAGCCTCGTCCAGCAATGCCGCCACGAAACCACCGTGCACGCACGCGGGCGGGCCCTGGAACGCCTCGTTGAACGTCACGGTGCTCACGACCCTGTCTCCGAGGTACTCGCTGGTCATCGGCGGTGCCAACGGATTCATCACCCCGGAGAGCGGGCTGCGGGTGTGGCGCAGGAGAGATTCCTGGCGCACCCCCAGCGTGCCGGCGGCCTCGAGATCCGCCGCCAGCGACTCGGCCGCGTCCGCCAGCGACGCATCACGGTGCTCCGGATGGATGTGATGCATCGCCCGGATGGCCCGGCGCAGCGCCTCGACCGTGCGCGACATCGCCCCCGACGGCGGGGTGTGGGGATGGACGGGGCGCCGCTCCTCGGACATGAGCGTCAGGCGAGCGCGGCCTTGACCAGGTTCGCAACGACCGACCCGTCCGCCGATGCGCCGACGCGCGCACGCACCGCCTTCACCACCGTGCCCATTGCCTTCGGCCCGCTGTTCCCGGCGGCCGCAGCGGCCGCGACCTCCTCTGCAACGATCGCCGCGATCTCGGCCTCCGACATGGCGGCCGGCAGGTAGCGCTCGAGCACCGCCAGCTCAGCCCTCTCCTTCGCCGCCGCGTCGGTCCGCCCCGCACCCGCGTAGATCTCGGCAGCCTCGGACCTCTTCTTCGCCTCGGCCTGCAGCACCGCCACAACCTGGTCGTCGGACAGTTCGACAGCCTCGTCACCGGCCACCTCGGCATTCGTCACCGCGGCCAGCGCCATCCGGAGGGTGCCGCGGACGGTCTCGTCACCGGCCTTCATCGCGGCCGTGAGATCGGACTTCAGGGTCTCCTTGAGCGTTGTCACCCCTTCATCATGGCCCGAGTGGCCCGCCGGGGCGTGTCCCCGGGGGGCGGGACTGAACTACATTCAGTCGGGACAACCCCAGGAGGACATCCATGAACCCAGCGAGACACCGCCGTCCGCTTGCCGCACTTGCCGCCGCGCTCGTCGCCGCATCGGTGATGGTCGGCACCAACGCAGGCGCGGCAACCACCACGGTCACCATCAAGGCCAAACTCGCCGCCGGGTACCGCATGCTCGCCGTCACGAAGGCCGGCAAGGCATACATGGGCACCTCCTCGAAGGGGTCGGTCACGCTCACCGGCATGTCCAAGGCCGACACGAACGCAATGACCATTTCCGTCGTCAGCACCTCGGGCGCGTACGTCGGGCCGGTGATGCTGAAGTACATGGCATCGGCGAAGACCCAGGCCACCACGATCTCGAAGGCGAAGTCCGGTTTCACCGCGATGAAGCAGGTCGCGAAGGCCGGTACGGTCGACCTCGGGACGGTCGCCGTGAAGGGCAACTACGCCTACACCAACGTGAAGAAGCCGGTGGTCGCCGTCACGGGCAAGGCCGTGGCGGTGTCGGGCGGCGTCCCGCCGGCACGCGAGAACCTCGGCAAGACGAAGGTCCAGGGCGCAAGCGTCAGCGCCTTCGCCGACCCGGTTGACAACCCCGCGGGCGGTGACGCCGACGGTGACGGTCTGCCCGCGTTCGTCGACGTCGATGACGACAACGACGGCCGGATCGACCTCGTCGACGACGCCTTCTACTCGACACCGGCGAAGAGCGACGGCTCCCAGTTCGGCGAGGCGGTCATCAAGACCGGCCTCATCTGCGGCGGGGAGTGCGTCAACCTGAACGCGTTCAACATCGACAGGCCGGGCGACAACGCGACCGCGAGCTCGCGCCTGGCGAAGATGATCAACACGTTCCAGGGCGTGTTCTTCGACTTCAACTCCACCACCAAGTACTTCCCCAGCAGGACCGGGGCGAACTTCGGGTACTTCAACGTCGACTGCACGGGCATCTCCTGGTGCTCCGGCTCGACGAGCCGGGCCGTGACCATCTCGCCCGACTACGACGACCCGGCACGGCCCCAGCCCCAGTCGAACGCGCTTCCGCTGGCCTCGGGATCCACCAACTACGCGGACTTCTGCGGGTCGAAGGTCATCGCGCGCAACCCGCTGAACCCGTCGGCGCCGCCGTCCGGGTGGCCGTCGGACGCGGCATACGACCAGACCATGGACGAGTGGATCTTCGCCTCGTGCGACCCCGACAACGACGGCCTGCCGAACATCATCCCCTCCAAGGGAACGATCGCCACTGGCCAGAGCTGGAGCAACGAGATCAAGCCCCGCATGCCCGGGCCGGACGGCATGAAGGTCGGCGACACGATCCGGTACAAGTTCACCGACCAATCGGGCAAGCTCGTGGCCTCGTCCAGCCAGGTGATCTCGGGCGTCATCCAGACGGCGCCGTCCATCCGCAGCTTCCAGATCGGCACCAACCCCGCCGTCACGCTCCACGCACCCGACGGCACCTACGCAATCCCGAACGACCTGAAGAACCCGGGGGCCGACACGGTGACCCTCACCTTCTGGCGCCCGCAGCGTGCCCCCATCGGCACCGAGTCATCGTGGCAGGACGTGGGTGGTCTCTTCTACAGCGTGTCCGGACCCAAGGGAAACTGCAGGGTGACCGCGGCGTCGACCAGTTCAGGTGCGGTTCTCAACGTGGCCGATGTGCAGCGCGGTGACATGACATTCAGCGTCGTCACCGACTCCGCGCAGGACGCCGCGCCGGACCCGGCGAACTTCATCCAGGTCACAGTCAACGTGGCTGCCTGCAAGGGCGGTCCCGGGCAGTGGAGCGTGTCCGCGAGCGACCGCGCGGGGAACAGCACCCACTTCAAGTGGCAGTGAGCTGAGCCCGCCGGGAGGCGTGAGAATGGGGCCGGGGTGGCGACACCCCGGCCCCTTCTTTGTCTCCGGTGCGGAGCCGGAACGCGCAACGGACAACAATGGCGTGTCGCCCGGCGACCGGGACACCCCGAACAACAGAGATGCCGAGAGAGTGAACGCGTGAGCTACGAGATGCTTCCCCCCGCCCCCGAGGGCACCGAACTGATCCACACCCGCCGGTACGAGGTGCGCACGTACAAAGTGGACGACTCGCGTTTCATCCTGCGCGGCGTCGTCGTGGACGAGAAGCCGCCGGGTCTGTACATCAAGGAGGACCCCGAGGTCCTGTGGGTCCACCACATGGTCGTCGATCTCGAGGTGGCCTTCCCGTCGTTCACGATCGAGAAGGTGAGCGTCACGTTCAACGAGCACCCGCACACCCACTGTGTCGACATCATCCCGGACTACGACAGGCTGGTGGGCGTGTCCATCGCACGCGGCTACAACAACAAGGTCAAGGAGCTGTTCGGCGGCCCGCGGGGGTGCACGCACATCGGCGCCCTCCTCACCGCCATGGGACCGGTGGCCATCCAGAGCGGCTGGTCGATGCGCGCGGGCTCCGGCAACAACAAGTCCCGCGAGGAGATGACCCCGGAGGAGCGGGAGCGCAGCTACGCGATGAACCTCAACACGTGCCACATGTGGGACGAGAACGGCGACATGGTCTCCTCCATCCGCCGCGGCGAGCCGATGGAGGCACCGGTGTGGATCGTGAAGCGCCTCGCACGGCACGGCAAGGGCCCCGAGGAGTGGGACAAGTTCCGCTGACCCCTCAGCGGGTCACCTCGCGACTGTCGCGAGCAGGTACAGACCCGACACCACGAGCATCACGAACGCCGGCGCGGTGTGCCGCGCACCGTCGCGCACCCTGATGTGCGTGAGGACCGCGATCGCGAAGTACATCACAAGGCACGCACCCGTGAGCTCGGCAAGCCGGACATAGTCGGTGCCGATGAGCAGGCCGATGGACGCGAGGATCTTCACGCCCCCGATCACGGGCACCTTCTCCTCCGGGATCGCGAGCCGGGTCGTCTCGGCGAGAGCGCGGGGGTGCCTCATGACGTCGAGAATCGCCGTGGGCGCGAGAACCACCAGCAAGAGAAGGGTGAGCGCGTTCGCGACCTGGTTCACGCCGCACCTTCCTTCTCCAGCACCGCAGCTTCCATCTCCTGCGCCGCACCCCGCCTCTCTCGCACTGCACGCTCATGGGCCAGCAACCACTTCTTCGTCTCCAACCCCCCGGCGAACCCGGTGAGCGACCCGTCTGATCCCACGATGCGGTGACACGGCAGCACGATGGCCACGGGGTTGCGACCGTTCGCCGCGCCTACGGCACGTGTGGCCGTGGGTCGACCGATCGAGGCTGCCTGAGCGGCGTAACTGGACGTCTCCCCGTACGGCACCTCCGCCAGCGCGCGCCACGCGGCGACCTGGAACTCCGTTCCCTCGAGACTCAGCGGCAGGTCGAACCCCGTGCGCTCGCCGTCCAGGTACTCGCGCAGCTGTCCGAGCGCAGCGGCGACGACAGGATGTGCCGGGTCAGGGTTGACGGTCGCACCGGCCGGTACGCGGATGTCGTGCTCGCCGCCGAACGCGACGCACCGGACCCCCTCGTCATCGGCCACCACGGTCACGGGACCGAAAGGCGCCTCGATTCGGCCCGAGTGAAACAGTTGCCCCGCCATGCCCACAGCGTACGCAGGGTTCGTCACGCACAAAGGCACTAGTTGTAGTGTGCAATCATCGAAACCCAGACATTCACCATCAGTCAGCGCGAAATCAAGATGGTCTACGCCGCCATGATGGCGGCCGTCGGCCTCTCCGCACTGAACGGTTCCACCGTCAGCACCGCACTCACCACGATCATCTCTGACATCGGCGGCATCAAGGCGTACACGTGGGTGTCCACGTCATACCTGCTCACGTCGACCGCGGCCACACCTCTGTTCGGCAAGTTCAGCGACCTCTACGGACGGAAGCGGTTCACGCAGTTCGCGATCGTCATCTTCCTGGTCGGCTCGCTCCTCTGCTCGCTGGCACAGAACATGGGGATGCTCGTGTTCGCCCGTGCGGTGCAGGGAATCGGCAGCGGGGGCGCGATGGCAATGTCATTCATCGTCATCGCGGACATCGTCCCGCCCCGCGAGCGCGGCCGCTACGTGGGCGCGTTCACGAGCATCTTCGCCCTCTCCAGCGTCGCCGGACCCCTGATCGGTGGGCTCATAGTGGACAACACGTCGTGGCGCTGGATCTTCGTCGTGAACATGCCGTTCGGGGTGTTCGCGCTCTGGATGACGCAGCGTCACCTGCGCCTCCCGGTGATCCGGCGCGACACCTCCATCGACACCGTCGGCGCGCTCCTCCTGGTCTCGGGGGTCGCCACCCTCATCCTCGCGCTGTCGTGGTCACCCGGCCAGTTCGGGTGGGGTTCAGCCCAGACAACGGGGATGATCGCCGCGTCGGTCGTACTGATTGGCGTGTTCCTGTGGTGGGAACCGCGCGTCACCAACCCCATCGTGCCCATGCACCTGTTCCGCAACCACACCGTCCAGGTCATGGTCCCGATGGTCACGCTCATCAGCGCCGCCATGACGACCGTCAGCACGTTCATGCCGCTCTTCCTCCAGGCGGTCACCGGCGTGTCCCCCACCAACTCCGGGTTGCTTCTCGTGCCGATGATGATCGGCATGACAGCGGCCAGCACGTACGTGGGCAAGCGCATCACTGCGACAGGGCACTACCGCGTGTGGCCGATCGCGGGTGCTGTCCTGGGGTCGGCGGGAATGGTGCTGGTCAGCTTCATCGACAACTCCGGCACACGCATCGCGATCAGCCTTTTCGGCATGGCGCTGATGGGCCTGTGCGTGGGTGGCACGATGCCGACGTCGACCACCGCGATACAGAACTCCGTCGCCGTGCGCGACCTCGGCGTCGCCAGTTCGCTGTCGCAGCTGTGCCGCAACCTCGGCAGCACCATCGCCGTCGCCGCCTACGGTGCGGTCCTGAACCTCCAGCTGGAAGGCAGGGTCGACCCGAAACTGCTCCGTGCCCCGCGCACGATCAACAAGCTTCCCGAACCCGGCCGCGGCCAGGCGCTGGACGCGATCTCCCACGGCATCACCACAGTGTTCCGGTGGGCCATCCCGATGCTCATGGTGGCGCTCGTCCTCACCGTGATGGTTCGTGAGCTGCCTCTCCGGCAGCACGCCGCCTTCGAGGACGCGAGCGTCAACGAGGACGCACAGGCCCCCTCAGCCGGGGACTGACAGGGCGACCGGCGGCCTCTTCGCACCGCCGACGGCAGCCGCTACTTGCTGCCGGGCTCCTTCGGCAGGCCGAGCACGCGTTCGCCCACGATGTTGCGCTGGATCTGGCTGGTGCCGCCCCAGATCGTCTCCGAGCGGGAGAAGAAGAACGCCGACATCATGCTGCTGACCGGGTAGCCATCGCGGCGCTTCTCGCGTGCGGTGCCGGGCCAGTTGCCGTCACCCATCGCAGAGTCGACGAGCATCGAGGCCGCACCCTGGATGTCGAGCGCGAGCTCCATTGCTGCCTTGTGCATCTCGGTCCAGAACATCTTGTTCGTCGCACCGAGCGCGGCCATGCTGGGATCCTTCTTGCCCATGAGCGTGGTGGAGAGGGATCGCAGACCGTTGATGCGGAGGATCTGGATCTTGGTGTAGTACTCCATGAGGCGCTGGCGGATGATCGGGTCGTTGATCGCGCCGTTCTCGCGCGCGCCGCGCACCATCGCCTTGTACTCGCTCTCGAACCGCCGGTAACCGGTGGTCGCGCTCATGCCGCGCTCGAACGCGAGGGTGGAGTTGGTGACGACCCATCCGTTGTTCACCCCGCCCACGACGTTGTCCTTGGGACACCGGGCGTTCGTGAAGAACACCTCGCAGAACTCGGCGGTGCCGTCGGGCTGCACGATGCCGCGGACCTCGACGCCCGGCTGCTTCATCGGAACCAGCAGGTACGAGATGCCCTTGTGCTTGGGTGCGTCCTTGTCTGTGCGGGTGAGGAGGAAGCAGTAGTCGGCGTGGTGGCCCTGGGTGGTCCACACCTTCTGGCCGTTGATGACCCATTCCTCGCCGTCGAGCACCGCCTCGGTCTTCAGGCTCGCGAGGTCGGAGCCACTGTTCGGTTCCGAGAAGCCCTGGCACCAGCGCATCGAGCCGTTGAGGATCTGGGGCAGGAATTGCTTCTTCTGCTCCTCGGTGCCCCACTGGAGGAGCGTCGGGCCGACGAGGGTGTCACCGAAGAAGTCGGCACGCATGGGGGCCTTGGCGTTCGCGAACTCCTCGGCGAGGACGACACCCTGCATGGTGGTCAGTCCCTTGCCGCCGTACTCCTTCGGCCAGGTCGCGCATATCCAGCCGCCCTCGAACAGCTTCGACGGCCATTCGTCGTTGAACTTCTTGCGCTCCTCGGTCGACATCTCGAACCCCGGCTCGAACCAGCCCTTCGGCAGGTTGTCCTGCAGCCAGGTGCGGATCTCGGCACGGAAGGCCTCGTCTTCGGGGGCGTAATCAAGTTCCATGGACGGAGAGTCTGACGGAGCACGCGGGGGTTTGCCTCATCCTGTGGCTGTGACCGTTCACACGCCATTCACATCCGTCTGACACCCCCGAAAACGGCGGCCCGTACGGTGACCCCATGACCGGACCCCGACACGGACTCACTGTGACCGAGACGGCGGTGCTCGAGGTCCTCCGTCGCTGCGCCGGGCGTGTGGTCGGCCGCGCGACGATCAACCGGGAGGCCGGTCTTGACCACTGCACCGAGAGACGCTGCGACTCGGCAATCGTTAGCCTCAGGAGGGTGCTCGGCCCCGACTCGATCATCACCGTGAGGCGCAGGGGCTGGATGCTGACGGGGGCCGGGGCCGAACTGGCAGGCGAACTCTTCGGGCCGCGGCCCGCCGGCGCGGACGCACCGCGGTGACGGGCGGCCTGCTGGCGGCAGGCGGGGCGATCGACTACGGGTCGATCTTCCTCGATCTCGCCGTGATCCTCGTCGTGGCGAAGCTCGCGGCGGAGCTGTTCGAGCGCATGCGTGTTCCCGCCGTCATCGGGGAGATCGGTGCGGGGATCCTCATCGGCCCGTCCGTGCTCGGGCTCGTGGGCTCCACCGACGCCACGAAGATCCTCGCCGAGGTCGGCGTCATCGTCCTCCTCGCGACCGTCGGCATGGAAACCGACCTCGACGAGCTCCGGCGGGTCGGCCGGGCCTCCATGGTCGTGGCGGTGATCGGTGTCGCGCTCCCGATGGGCACGGGAGCGCGA
>Ga0208783_10001966_pt1 | contig 11966 bp, 8 predicted proteins | sample DEB19_08_DNA_2_FD_184529 | JGI IMG/M metagenome (GOLD analysis project Ga0208783, IMG submission 184529) | Aqueous microbial communities from the Delaware River and Bay under freshwater to marine salinity gradient to study organic matter... | ecosystem: Environmental > Aquatic > Marine > Coastal... | reverse complement strand
CGGTTTCCGCGACACACCGAATACACCCGGAAGGGCTCGAACCTTCAACCTTCGGTTCCGTAGACCGATGCTCTATCCAATTGAGCTACGGGTGCAACTTCTGCGAAGGATACCGAAGCCACGGCCGGCAACCAATGGTTTCGGTGAATTTCCCGGGGATGCGCGGGGGACTCGGCTCGCAGCCGCGTGGCCCTCAGGCTGACCGCGGCACGAGGAAGCCGTCGCCGTCGATGTCGAAATCCTCGGCGAGGAGCACCGCCCGCGGGGCGGCGTTGGGCCCGCCGCTGAACGTGGCGCCGATGGCGAGGGTGCGTGGCGATGCGCCGAGGGCAGGGGCCTCGGGGAGGGCTGGCAGGCCGAGCCGCGCCCGATCGGCGGCGTGCGGCCACACGACCACGCCGTTGAGCACGCGGCCCACGGTGTCGGGCCTCGAGATCGTTTCATGATCCCACTCGATCCGTTTCGGCGGCGTGTTCATCGCCACGAGGCCGGCGGCCTCGGGTGGGGCGTAGGCCACCACGGGCTCGATGCCGCAGGCGGCCTTGAAGCAGTCGCTCGCCGCGCGGGCCCGGGGCAGGTCGGCCGACGATGCGATCGGCATTACGACGACGGCCAGGTGCGCGGCGAGGCCCGGACCACACTCCGGCGCCGAGGCGATGGCCTCGACCTGCTCGATCCGCGCCAGCCAAATCGTCGCCTTGGCCGCCGCGAGCACCGCGGTGATCTCACCGACCGGGCTCGACGCGGCCACGGCGCGCGACTCGATGCCCAGCAGCAGGGCGGCGTGCGTGCCGAGCGACTCGTGCAGCGGGTCGCCGGCTGCAAGCGTGGTGACGAACCGGTCGTCGCGCCGCACGAGGCAGGCGCCGTCGAAGGCCTCGGCGGTGGCTGCATGCGCGGCCCAGTCGGCGGGCGTGATTCCGCGAGGAGCAGTGGCCCGCACGCCAAGCATGCGGGCGCGCACGCTCGCGGCGGTGAGTTCCTGGAGTGCGCGGCGGGCTTCGTTGGGATGCGTGCCCACCGGCAGCGGCGTACCGAAGAGGAGCGTGAGCGGGCGGCGGAACCCGCGTGGGCGCTTCGTGAAGTAACGCCCCTCCGAAAACGAGAGCAGGCTGCCCCAGAGGCCGTCGATGTGCACCGGCAGCATCGGCGCCTCGACCCGCTCGAGCAGCCACTCGAGCCCGCGCTTGAAGCCGAGGATTTGCCCTGAGCGCGAAATTCCTCCCTCGCAGAAGATGCCGATCGCGTCGCCATCGGCGAGACCCGCCTGGATCGTCTTCAGCGCCTGGCCGATCGACTTCGGCCGCGGATCGAAGAGGATGAACCGCCACTGGTCGGCGAGCATGCGTAAAAACTTGCCGCGGATGTTCGGGCCATACACGACCATGCGCACGGGCCTCGGCACGGCCAGCGGGAGCAGGAAGCCATCGAGCCACGAGAGGTGGTTGGCGACCACGACGACCGGGCCCGTCGCCGGCACGGCCTTGTCGTTGCGAATCCTGAAGCGGTAGCACGCATTGACGATCGCTGACACGAGCAGTTTGAGCGAGGCCCGCGGAGCGGCATAGATCGCGAGCCCTCCGGCGCCGAGCGACAAAGCCGCAAAGAGTCCGAAAATAGCGCGGGCGGAGAGCAGCGGAGCGGCTGCCGCTCCGCCGACCGGCGCCCTCAGTGCCCCGTAGAGCAGCGAAGCCACGAACATCCCGGCGAACGTGAGCAGATTCAGGGCGGCGAGCAACGCACCGCGCCGCGCAGCCGGGCTCCGCTCCTGGAAGAACGCCTCGAGGGGCACGTCGAAGATGCCTGCCCCGAGGCCGAGCACGAAGAGCGCCGTGGCCGCAAACCACCACGCCGAGGCGGTCGCGCCGGGACCGAAGAATGCGGCCGGCCCGCAGGCGAGGGCGACCGACGCGATCGCCATCACGCCCGCGCCGGCAGGCACGAGCCCGAGCTCGACACCGCGCGACGAAACCTTCCCCGCCGCCACGCTGCCAAGCCCGATCCCGGCCACGAGCGCCACCAGCAGTGGCACGATCTGCCCCTGCGCCGTGGCGCCCGCCTCGGTGGCATATTGATCGACGTTGAGCTGGGCGACGGCCCCGATCGCCCAGAAGAACACGATCCCAGCCGCGGCGGCCGCGAGCTCACGGCGACCGGCGAGGTCCGCGAGATCGCTCCAGGTGCGCGCCAGCGCGTTCCACGGAGCGGCGGCGGCGGGGTCGGCCGCGGGCTGCCGCACGAGCGCGAGCGCCGCCATCCAGCCGGCGACGGCGAGCCCCACGAGCACCGCGGCCGGCACCAGCGCGTGCGTCCAGAGCGGGGCGGAGTGGAGTTCACCGGGCTGCGGCACCGCCGTGCCGTCGGCGAGCCAGTTGCCGCCGGCCATGCCCACGAGCGTGGCGGCGAGCGTGACGAGCGCGAACACGCCGTTGGCCTGCGACAAGCGTGTCGGGGGAACCGTTTCGGGAATCGTGCCGATCACGCTGGGAGAGAGTAGCGCGGCCTGACAGCCGATCACCGCGACGGCGGCGAGGAGCGCCCAGAGACCGGCGGGCAGGCCGAGAAACGCGCCGCCCGACCGCACGCCCCACGCCACCGCGGCCGCGGCACCGGCGACGATCAGAATCTCGGCAGCCTTGCACCACACGATGACGGTGCGTTTCGGATAGCGATCGGCAAGCCAGCCCGCCAGCCAGGCGAGCAGGACGAACGGCAGCACGAAGCCGGCGGTGCCGAGAGTGAGCACCAGCGCCACCTCGCCGCCGCCCACAGCCTTCTTGCCCAGGCCGATCACGAGCCAGCGCAGCACGTTGTCGTTGGTGACGGTGAGGGCCCGCAGCGCCGTGAGCGGCACGAAGCCGCGCGATCGATCATCATCCAAAGTGTCATCTCCCGGGGCGGTCGCCTTGCGGCTGCGCCGAGCAAAAAACGTGGGGTCCGCGGCCGCGCAGCCCACGTGCCCCGCCCAGGTTGAACCCGGTCGTGGTGGACTTTGCCGGCGGTTTGCAGGCCCGCACGAGCGAGCGTATTCTCCATGGAGCGAGCTTTTTTGAACAAGGTCGTTCTCAGCCCGCCCACCCTCGACCGGGAACCCTTCTCATGACTCCGCTTCGCCGTATCGCGCCTGCCGCCGCGCTCTTCCTGATGGCGTTCGCCGCCGCACCGGCGCTGGCCCAGGTGGTCGTGTACCGCCCCGTGGTGCCGATGTTCGCACCGGCGGCCGGCCCCTATGTTGCCAACTACACGCCGTCCGGCAACTACGCCGCGGTGACGGCGTTCAGCCCGCCGGTGGTCGAGACGGTGGCTCCGGCTCCTCTTATGGCCGCAGTCGCGGCTCCTGCGCTGCCGGTGACGAGTTTCTACGCCCCGTCGTACGTGGCACCGACCTACGCCGCCCCGGCGCCGGTGGCGACCACGGCGTTTTACGCGCCCGCGGCACCCGCCGTCATGGCGGCCCCGGTCGTGGCCGCACCGGTGACCACGTATTACGCACCCACCGCCGTTGCCGTGCCGCTCTACCGGCGCGGACTCTTCGGGGCTTATCGCCCCGTGCGTGCCGCGTACTACCCGTACTACTGAGCCTGAGCCGCCCTGGCCGCCGGTTGACCGCCTCGGTGCGGCCTCTATAGTACGGCGGTTGCAACGATCTCGGTGACGGCGGCGGCATCGTCCGCTGGCATCCGGCCGCGGGAAGGTGCGGATGGCAGACACGGTCAATATCATCGGTGCCGGCCCCGGCGGGCTGGCCACCGCCATGCTGCTCGCGAAGGCGGGCCTCCGTGTGCGCTTGCTGGAGCGGCTCCCGGTTCCTGGCGGCCGCACGAGCACGATCACCACCCCCGAAGGCTTCAGTTTCGATCTCGGGCCCACGTTCTTCCTCTACCCGCGGGTGCTGGAAGAGATTTTCTCGACCTGCGGCTACGACCTGCGCGACGAGGTCGAGATGGTCCGGCTCGACCCGCAGTATCGGCTCGTGTTCGGCGCCGGTGGCGAGCTGCTCGCCACGCCCGACATCGCCCGGATGGAGGCCGAGGTGGCGCGACTCTCGCCGGCCGATGCCGGCTCGTTCACCCGGTTCATGACCGCCACGCGGGAGAAGTTCACCCGCTTCGCGCCGTTTCTTGAACAGCCGTTCGAGAGTTGGATGGATCTGGCCACTCCCGACCTCTTCAAGTTGATGCCGATCCTCAAGCCGTGGAAGAGCCTCGACGCGGAGCTCGGCACGTTCTTTTCAGACGAACGGATTCGGCTGGCCTTCACGTTCCAGTCAAAGTATCTCGGCATGTCGCCGTTTCGCTGCCCGAGCCTGTTCTCGATTCTGTCGTTCCTTGAATACGAGCACGGGGTCTACCACCCGGTCGGTGGCTGCGGCGCCGTCTCGACGGCGATGGCCCGGATCGCCCAGCAGATGGGTGTCGAGATTCACTACGAGGAGCCGGTGGAGGCGCTCGAGTTCGAGGGGCGCCGGATCACAGCGGTGCGCACGTCGGCCGGCCGCCACGCCGCCGACGCAACGGTGGTCAACGCCGACTTCGCCCGCAGCATGACGCGGCTCGTGCCCGACCGGCTCCGCCGCCGCTGGAGTGACCGCAAGATCGCGTCCCGGCGATTCTCCTGTTCCACATTCATGCTCTATCTCGGGATCGACGGCCGCTACGACGATGTCGCCCACCACAACATTTATCTGTCGCGGAACTACCGCGACAACCTCGCCGACATCGAGCATCGCCACCGGCTGAGCGACGATCCCTCGATGTACGTGCAGAATGCCTGCATCACCGACCCCACGCTCGCCCCGCGAGGAATGAGCACGCTCTACCTGCTGATTCCAGTCACTCATCGCCATCCAAACGTCGACTGGCGAAAGGAAGGGCCGCGGTATCGCGAGGTGGCGCTCGACCAGATGGAACGCATCGGCATCCGCGGCGTTCGGGAGCGGATCCGCTACGAAAAGATGCTCACGCCCGACGATTGGCAGGAGGGCTACGAGATCTATCGGGGAGCCACGTTCAACCTTTCGCACGACCTCGGGCAGATGCTGCACATGCGGCCGCACAACCGCTTCGAGGACGTCGAGGGGATGTATCTCGTCGGCGGCGGCACGCATCCCGGCAGCGGCCTGCCGGTGATCTACTCCTCGGCCCGAATCACGACCGACCTGTTGCTGTCGGACCTCGGCATCTCGACGACCGGCGGGCAACGCGCCCCGGGCGCGGGCACGAGCGGCAAACGGCCGCGCACTGCGGCGGGGGCCGTCTGACACGCCCGGCGGAGAACGAAGCACCCATGGCATGCAAGGCAGGACGCAGATGATCAAGGCACGAGGCGACGACAGGGTGGTGGTGATCGGCGGCGGCCTCGGTGGCCTGGCGGCGGCCTGCACGCTCGCCGGCCGGGGCTATCGCGTCACGCTCTGCGACAAGAATGCCTGGGTGGGCGGCAAGGCGGCCGTCCTGGCGGAACAGGGATTCCGCTTCGACATGGGGCCGACGATCCTCACGATCCCGCGGGTGCTCAAGCGCATCTACGCCGAGGCCGGCCGCGACCTCGAATCCGCACTCGATCTTGTGCCGCTCGATCCGCAGTGGCGGAGTTTCTTCACCGACGGCGCGACGCTCGATCTCGTCGCCGACGTGGACGCCATGCGGGCCAATCTCGACGCCTTCGCTCCCGGATCCGGGGCGGGCGCGGGATACGGCCGCTTCATGGAACTTTCGCAGCGGCTCCACAAACTCTCCGACGAGTTTTTCTTCTGGCGGAGCGTCGGCGGCATGCGCGACATGATCGACGTGCGCAAGAGCTTGTCTGCCGGGTTCATCAAGGAACTGCTCGGCATGCGGCCCGGCCACAGCGTAGCCGGCACCGTGCGGGCCCACGTACCCGACAGCCGGGCGGCCCAGATGCTCGATCATTACACGCAGTATGTCGGCAGCTGCCCCGAACAGTCGCCCGCCGTGCTCTGTGGCATCGCCCACATGCAGTCGAACGACGGGGTCTGGTATCCGCGCGGCGGCACCGGCGCCGTGCCGCGGGCGCTTGCCAGCCTGGCCGTCGATCTGGGCGTCGACATCCGCACGAAGGCGCCCATCCGCCGCATCATCGTCGAGGAGGGCCGGGTGCGGGGCGTCGAAACCGCCTCGGGGGAGGTGATCCGCTGCGCCGCGGTCGTCAGCAATTCCGACACTGTGCGCACGCACCGCGAGCTCGTCGATGGGCAGCCGCAGCGGAAGTTCCTGGGCCGCCGCAAGTACGAGCCGGCCTGCTCGGGCGTCGTGCTCTATCTGGGCCTCGACAAGCGCTACGAGCAACTCATCCATCACAACTTCGTGTTCTCGGAGGATCCGCACGCCGAGTTCGAGGCGATCTACCGACGCGGCGAACCCGCCCCCGATCCCACCTGCTATGTCTGCGCCCCGGCCGTGACCGAACCGGAGGTGGCCCCGCCCGGTGGCGAGGCGCTCTACGTGCTCGTGCACACGCCCTATCTCCGCCCGCACCACGATTGGGCGAAGATGCTGCCCGAATACCGCAACACGATCATTCGCAAGCTCGAGCGGACCGCCGGCATGAAGGATCTCGAGCGGCACATCGTCTTCGAGCGGGCCCTCACGCCGCAGGACATCAACGACCGCTACCATGTGCTCGATGGCGCGATCTACGGGCTGGCGAGCCACGGCAAATACCTCGGCGCGTTCAAGCCCGCCAATCGCTCGCCCGACGTCGAGGGTCTGTATCTCGCAGGCGGATCGGCCCACCCGGGCCCCGGCATGCCGATGGTGCTGATGTCGGGTTGGATTGCGGCTGACTGCGTCGACCAGGACAAACTCGTCCACCAGACGGCCGACCGGCACGTCCCCTGCGACGTGTGACCGCCCGGGGATCAAGCCCGTTGCACGAGCACGACCTGCCGCCGTTTTCCCACGGCCTCAACGGCTGGTTCATGTTCTATGTGCGGCGCTACCTGCGCCGGCACTTTCACGCCCTGCGGCTGCTTTGCGGCGCGCCCGACCACCCGGATCTCGGCGTTGAACCGGTGATCTTCTACTCCAACCACCCCGGCTGGTGGGATCCGCTCGTGTTTCTCGCGATCGGCGAACTGCTCTATCCCGACCGGATGATCTACGGGCCGATCGACGCCGCAGCGCTCGGCAAGTATCGGTTCATGGAGAAGATCGGCTTCATCGGCATCGAGCCGGGCACGTGGCGAGGCTCGGCCCGCTTTCTGCGCATGGCCAAGGCCGCGGGCCGGCGGGCGGACGTGATCTTCTGGATCACTGCCCAAGGGGAGTTCGTCGATCCCCGGGAGCGGCCGATTACGATCCGGCCCGGCGTGGCCCACGCGATCGAAGGCCGCACCGACGGCCTCGTCGTGCCGCTCGCGGTGGAGTATCCCTTTTGGACCGAGCGGTTTCCGGAGGCGCTCGCCGCCTTCGGGCCGCCCCTGCGCATCGCCGACGCGCCGGGACGCTCGGCGGACGAATGGGATGCCGTGCTCGCCGCGGCACTCGAGGCGACGCAGGATCGGCTCGCCGCGGCAGCCCGCCGGCGCGATCCGGCCGCATTTCGCACGCTGCTCGCCGGCCGCGTGGGCGTGGGCGGCGTCTACGACACCGTGCGCCGCGTGAAGGCATGGCTGCGCGGCGAACGATTCGACGCCTCCCATGGCGGCGAGGCCAGCCAATGAGCCCGACATTCCTCGCAGTCCTCGTCGTCACGGCCCTCATCTGTGCGGCCTTGCCAGCAGCCCTCACGCTCGCGAATCTGCGGGCATTCGACCGAGCCCCGCGTCTGCCACACCGCGAGCCGTCGCCGCCGGTGTCTGTGCTCGTGCCGGCGCGCAACGAAGCGGGTGTCATCGAACGCCTGGCCCGTGACGTGCTGGCCAGCCGCGGCATCGATCTCGAACTCGTGATCCTCGACGACGATTCGACCGACGGGACGGGAGCGATCGTCGAACGGCTGGCTGCCGCAGATGCCCGCGTGCGGCTCGTCCACGGCAGGCCGCTGCCTGCCGGCTGGTGCGGCAAACAGCACGCCTGCTGGCACCTCGCCAAGGCTGCGAAGCACGACACCTGGGTGTTCCTCGACGTCGATGTGGTGCCGCAGCCCGACGCGATCGCCCGGTCGCTCGCATTCCTCGATGCCTCGGGCGCGGCGCTCGTGAGCGGCTTCCCCCGACAGACGACCGGCTCCTTCCTCGAATGGCTCCTCCTCCCGCTCATCCACTTCGTGCTCCTCGGCTTCCTGCCGCTGGCCCGCAGCCGCTCCGACAACTCCCCCGGCCTCGCAGCGGGCTGCGGCCAGTGGTTCGTGACCACGCGTGCCGCCTACGACCGGGCCGGGGGGCACGCCGCGATCCGCGCGTCGCTGCACGACGGCATCAAACTTCCCCGTGCGTACCGTCGCGCCGGGCTCACCACCGACATCTTCGACGCCTCCGACATCGCCTCCTGCCGGATGTACACCCGCAGCCTCGACGTGTGGCGCGGCCTCGCCAAGAACGCCACCGAAGGGATCGGCGCTCCCGCCACGATCGTGCCCTTTACGCTCCTGCTCGCAGCCGGCCAGATCCTGCCGTTCGTGCTCGCGGCCACTGGCCTCGTGACGAACTGGCGGGCATGGCCCGCGTGGACGATCGCCGCCACCTTCGGCGCCTGCTGCCTCGCGCTCTTGCCGCGGCTCGCCGAGGCGATGCGCTTCGGCCAACGCTTCACGAGCGCTCTGGCCCAGCCGCTCGCGATCGCAGTCTTCCTCGCGATCCAGTGGTATGCGCTCGCGCGCAAACTGCTCGGCCTCAAGACCAGCTGGCGCGGCCGGCCTCTTGCGATGCAGTGACGGAGGACAGGCGTCCGCCTGTCTCTTCTCAATACGCGCCGGCTTCGGGCTCCCCGAATCCCCTCGCCGGACGTTCGCCTCCGCCCTCCAGGCTCCGGCTCACTCGGACCTGCCTGCGCTGCGCCATCCATGGCTGCGCTGGTCAGCTACGCCGTCTCGGGGACACGGGGAGCCCGAAGCCTCCCTCAAATGGAAAAGGGGAGGATCGGGGTTGTCCCCTACCATTGAGCCGGCGTATTTGACCAGCGCAGGCAGGAGGCCGGAGCGCAGGCAAATCCGAGCGAGTGAAGCCCAGGATGGGCGCAGCGAGCGTCCGGCGAGATGGTAGGGGCGACCCCGAGCCGGTGCCCATCGACTGGGGCATGACAGGCTGAAGCCTGTCCTACTGGTTGCGGCACGCCAGCGTGCGCGCGCGGGTGACGTTGGCGATCGCTTCTTCGACCGTGGGCGCCAGCGCGGTGAGGTGACCCATTTTGCGGCCCGGCCTCGGGTCCGACTTGCCGTAGAGCAGCAGGCTCACGCCGGGCACGGTGAGCGCCGCCTGCCAGTCAGGTTCGCCGCCCGCCCAGCAGTCGCCGAGCAGGTTGGCCATGGCGGCCGGGGCGCGCTGACGCGTGGAACCGAGCGGCAGGCCGCACAGGGCGCGCGCCTGCTGCTCGAACTGGCTCGTCTCGCAGGCCTCGATCGTAAGGTGGCCGGAGTTGTGGGGCCGCGGGGCGATCTCGTTGACGAGGACATCGCCGGAACGCGTCACGAAGAACTCGACGCACGCCACCCCCACGAGGTCGAGCGCCTCGAGAATGCGGGCCGTGATGTCCCGGGCCGTGTCGAGTACTGGCGCCGGCAGGCCTGCGGGGGCCGAGGAGACGTCGAGGATGTGATGGCGGTGGACGTTGCGCGAGGGCTCGAAGACGACGGTCTCGCCCGACGTGCCACGGGCACCGACCACGGAGATTTCGCAGTCGAAGTCGATCCAGCCTTCGAGCACGCAGGTGGCGGGGCCGAGGGCGTCCCATGCCGCATCGAGGTCGCCGGCCACGTCGATCCGCCGCTGTCCCTTGCCGTCGTAGCCGAAGGCCGATGTCTTGAGCACGGCCGGCAGGCCGAGTGCCGCGGCGGCCTCGTACAGTTCGCCGCGGGATCGCACGACCCGGTGCGGGGCACAGGCGAAGCCATGCGCGACGAGAAACGCCTTCTCGCGAGCCCGGTCCTGCGTCGTGAACAGCACCTCGGGCGCGGGCCGGCAGGGGATCAGGGCGGCCATGGCGCGGGCCGCGTCGACGGGCACGTTCTCGAATTCGAACGTGACCGCCGCGAGGCCGGCCGCGATCCGGGCGAGGGCCGCCGCGTCGGCATACGACACCACGTGCACCCTGTCGCAGTGGTGGGCGGCCGGACAGTCGGCCACGTCGCTGATCGCCTCGACGCGATAGCCGAGCCGCTTGGCTGCCATCGCGAACATCGCCCCGAGTTGGCCGCCTCCCATCACGCCGAGCGTCGCCCCGGGCGGGATGGCCGCCGGCGTCACTTCTCGGAGGGGCGATCGGACCATTCGGAATGCTCCATCTCGGGCTTGTCGAGCAGCACCTTGGCGGTCTGCCGCCGACGGTAGTCGAGGAGTTTCTCCCGAAGCGTCGGATCGTCAAGCGCGAGCACGGCCACGGCGAGCAGTGCCGCATTTGCCGCGCCTGCAGGGCCAATGGCGAGCGTGCCGACCGGCACGCCCGCCGGCATCTGCACGATCGAGAGCAACGAATCGACCCCGCGGAGCATCGAACTTTCGACCGGTACACCGAACACCGGCAGGTGGGTCTGGGCGGCCATCATGCCCGGCAGGTGGGCCGCGCCGCCCGCGCCCGCGATGATCACCTTGAGGCCACGACCTGCGGCCGTGGCGGCATAGTCGGCGAGTTTGCCCGGCGTGCGGTGGGCCGACACGATCTCGCTCTCGCAGGGCACGCCGAATTCCGCGAGCGTATCGGCGGCCCGCTTGAGCGTGGCCCAGTCGGAGCGGCTTCCCATCACAATGCCGACGATCGGGGCGGCGGATGCTGATGACGATGGGGGCACGCGGGAGGGGTCCGGGAACCGGCGAATGATCCATCCATCTTGCTCCGACCCGTCCCGCGTTGCAACCTGACTCCATGGCTCGCCCACTGCCCGACGTGCTTCCAATCCGCTGGCCCGACGAACTGGCGGCACCGCCCCCCGCGACGCTCGCCGCGCTCGATCGCGCGGTGAACATTCTTGGAGCAGGCGGCCTGGTCGCGATTCCGACCGAGACGGTCTACGGTCTCGCCGCGCTCGCCACCGACGCGGATGCGGTCGAGCGGATTTTCGCGGCCAAGGGCCGGCCGGCAACCAATCCCCTGATCGTGCACGTGGCAGATGTCACGATGGCCCGCAGCCTCGCGGCCGCCTGGCCGGCCGCAGCCGAACGCGTGGCCGCGGCGCTGTGGCCGGGCCCCGTCACCGTCGTCGTCCCACGGGGGCCGCTCATTCCTGACGTCGTGACGGCTGGCGGCGCCACCGTGGCCCTGCGCTGCCCCGCGCATCGTCTCACCCGGCTGTTGATCGAAAGACTCGGCGCCCCGCTCGCCGCCCCCAGCGCGAATCGTTCGCTCGCCGTCTCGCCCACGACCGCCGCGCACGTGCTCGACGGCCTCGGCAATCGCGTCGATTTGATCCTCGACGGCGGCCCGTGCGCCCGCGGCATCGAATCGACCGTGGTCGACTGCACCGCCGAACCGCCGCTCGTCCTCCGGCCCGGCCCGATCTCCACGGCGGAGTTGTCTCGTGTGCTCGCCGCACCCATCGACGCCGATCACCACGCGCCACATGTTGGCCCCGCGCGATCCCCCGGCCAGCTTGCCCGACACTACGCCCCCAAGACACCGCTCGAACTCCCGGCGCGCCCGGCGGACCGCGTGGCCACCCTGCTCGCCGGCGGCAAACGGGTGGGTTGGCTCACGACCGCGGCCGACGCCCCGGAAACCCGCCGGCTCGCAGCCTCACGCGATCTCGTGATCGTGCCGATGCCATCCGACCCCGACGCCTACGCGGCGATGCTCTACGCCACGCTGCACGCCCTCGATAAGCGCGACCTCGCCACGATCGTGATCGACCCGCCG
>Ga0208783_10001965_pt1 | contig 11967 bp, 15 predicted proteins | sample DEB19_08_DNA_2_FD_184529 | JGI IMG/M metagenome (GOLD analysis project Ga0208783, IMG submission 184529) | Aqueous microbial communities from the Delaware River and Bay under freshwater to marine salinity gradient to study organic matter... | ecosystem: Environmental > Aquatic > Marine >... | reverse complement strand
CCTCTTTTTTCATAAACATAACCAAAAAGCTAATTAGTATTTAAAAAAATGGCCACAAGAGGGCGCAAATCAATTGCATCTTTGACGGTTAAGACGCCTGATATTGGTGTTGCACAGAGGGTATCGCCACCGGCAACCATGAGCAATGCGGAAATGGCGGTATGGGCTGAAGTTGTTAACGATCAACCAGCAAGTGCATTCACTGCTACGCATAGGCCGTTGCTTGAAATGTATTGTCGGCATGTTGTGAACAATCGAATCATTGCGGATGAGTTGATAAATTTCGACAGAGCATGGTTAGCTGATGATGATGGATTGAGACGTTATGACACGCTGTTAAAATTATCAGAGCGAGAAAGCAGAGCCGCTTCATCGCTTGCTACGCGGCTACGCATAACTAGGCAAGCAATAGATCAGCAAACAGTCGCAAGAGCATTAACAAATAATTCTAAAACACAAAAACCGTGGCAAATGCTAACGCACGAAGTAGAAAGCTAACACGCGGCGACAAGAATATTCAATGGATCGAGGCGCTATGCAAAGTGCCAGAAGGTAGATTTGTAGGCCAGCCGGTAAAGCTTACCGATCATCAAAAGAAATGGATTAAGCAAATATACGACACGCCGACGCGCATGTTTATTCTTAGCATGGCGCGTAAGAATGCCAAAACAACATTCAGCGCTTTTCTGCTCTTGCTTCATTTATGCGGTCCAGAGGCAAAAGCGAACAGCCAGCTATACAGCGCAGCGCAATCACGCGATCAAGCAGCAATACTTTTTGCACTTGCTGCGAAAATGGTGCGAATGTCACCAGAATTGAATCAAGTTATAACAGTACGAGATACGGCGAAACAATTATTTTGCGCTGATCTTGGTACTTTGTATAAAGCGCTATCGGCAGAGGCGTCAACGGCGTATGGATTAAGCCCGGTCTTTGTGGTTCATGACGAGCTAGGCCAAGTTAAAGGGCCGAGGTCAGAACTGTACGAAGCGCTCGAAACTGCTGGAGCCGCTCAATCCGATCCGCTATCAATAATCATTAGCACGCAAGCACCAACAGATGCGGATTTATTGTCATTGTTAATAGATGATGCAAAGAATGGCGCTGATAAGCGTTTGAAAGTTGTTTTGCATGAAGCGCCGATGGATTCTGATCCGTTCAACGAAGAATCGATCAGATTAGCAAATCCGCACTTTGATGAATTCATGAACCGGTTAGAGGTAATGCGGCAAGCTGATGAAGCAAAGCGTATGCCTAGCAGAGAGTCTGCTTATCGCAACCTGATACTTAATCAGCGGGTAGAAGCAAGCAATCCTTTTATATCGCGGCAGATATGGCTTAATAATGGCGAAATACCTCATGATATTGATGGTTGCACGGTATACGGGGGCTTGGATTTATCAAGCGTCAACGATCTAACCGCATTAATTTTGCTTTCAGAGCGCGACAACGGATTTGATGTTGTGCCTACATTCTGGTTGCCATCAAACGGGCTGGAAGATAAATCAAGAAATGACCGGGTTCCTTACGATATTTGGGCAAAATCAGGTTATTTGCAAACGACACCAGGGTCATCGATAGAATATGAATACATTGCACAATATTTGCGCGACTTATTCGACCGATGCAATGTGCAAGCAATAGCCTTTGATAGGTACAACATGAAATTTCTTAAACCGTGGCTTGAGCGCGTAGGGTTTAGCGATGAGGAATTGGCGCGTTTTATTGAATATGGCCAGGGGTTTGTCAGCATGTCACCGGCATTGCGTGAAACTGAATCGCTGCTATTAAATAACAAGCTGCGGCATGGCAATCATCCGGTTTTAACAATGTGCGCGTCCAATGCAACGGTAATAACCGATTCGACGGGCAATAGAAAGTTTGCAAAGCAAAAATCATCAGGCCGTATTGATGGCATGGTGGCGCTAGCTATGGCGGTAGGCGTTATGCCAAATGCGGCAAATAATGAGAAATCATTCTGGGAAGCGGCATGAGGCACGTAGTATCTGATCTGTTGATATGGACAGGCGCGGCAGCTGTGACTTATGGATGTTATGAAATATATGAGCCAGCCGGGTATATATGCGGCGGCTTGTTTGCGATAACTATTGGCGCATTGATGGCCGTTAATATAGCCAGGAAAAGCGGTAAATGAGCATTTTAAGCGGCATATTCGAGCGTAAATACGATACTTATAGCCTGTTCACTGAGCTATTTGGCAGCAAGAAAACCGCAACCGGCAGAGTTGTGAACATAGCAAACGCAATTGATGTATCAACAGTGTTCGCGTGTTGCCGGGTAATTGGCGAAGGCGTGGCACAGGTGCCGCTGCAATTGATGCAAGTATCCAGCGATGGCAAGACGCGCAACAAGGCCGTTAAGCATAATCTTTACGACAAGATGGCATCAAAGCCTAATCGCTGGCAAACGAGCTTCGAATGGCGCGAGATGGTTTGTTGGCACGTTGCACTCGCTGGAAATCATTACAGCTTTATCAATCGCCAGGGTAACAAGATCATAGAACTTTATCCATTTGCACCAAATTCTGTTGTAGTTACCTTCGATAATGGCAGATTATCGTATGAAGTGACGGCAGATGATGGAAGCAAAAAGATATTTCCGAAAGAATCGATTTTGCATGTTCGTGGGCCATCAATGAATGGCTGGTACGGATTGGAAGCGGTAGCGCATGCGCGTGAAGCAATTGGGTTGGCAATGGCCACTGAAAGCGCGGCTGCTAGTTTACACAACAACGGCGTGCAACCGTCAGGTGTTTATTCGGTTGAAGGTGTTTTACAGGCAGATGCCTATAGAAGCCTGTCCGATTGGATAGAAAAGCACTATTCAGGCGCAGAAAATGCAGGCAAGGCGCTTATTTTAGATAGAAACGCAAAATGGGCATCTACGCAGATGACTAGTATTGACGCGCAAAGTCTTGAACAGCGGCGCTTTCAAATTGAAGAAATTTGTAGATTTGCGCGAGTCATGCCGATCATGGTCGGCTATTCTGACAAAGCGACCACTTATGCCAGCGCAGAACAAATGTTTCTGGCGCATGTTGTTCACACACTTGCGCCGTGGTATCAGCGGTTAGAACAATGCTTTGACGCCACTCTATTAACCGATAAAGAGCGTGAGCAAGGCTATTACTTCAATTTCGTTGAAGAAGGATTATTGCGCGGATCTTTGGTTGACACTAAAGAAACGATACTTGGCTATGTTAACGGCGGTATTTTAACGGCTAACGAAGGGCGGGCGCTTTTGGATAAGAATCCCGATGCCGATCCTAATAGCGATAAATTGCGAATACCGGCAAATATCGTGGGACAGGATCAGATTAACAGCCAGGAGGCAGCTTGATATGGAACGTAAAAGCTTTTATTGCGGATTGACCGAGCTTAAATTTGCTCAATCTGAATCTGCAACCATGACATTCGACGGCTACGGCGCGGTTTTTAAAAACATTGATTCGTACAATGATGTGATTGAGCCGGGTGCGTTTGCAAATTATCTTGATGAAGTTAAAACCGGCAAGAAAGAATGGCCAGCAATGCTGCTGCAACACGGCGGTTGGGGCATGAACTCTGAGGATATGATGCCAATCGGCGTTTATACATCGCTCGAAGAAGATAGCAAAGGATTGAAGGTATCCGGGCAATTTGCAGATACTCAACGCGGCATTGAAGCATACAAGCTGCTAAAAATGGAGCCAAGACCGGCAATAAACGGGCTATCCATTGGCTACCAGGCCAAAGAATGGGAGATTCTGCAGAAAGATCAAAAGCAAGTTCGATCTATTAAAACAATCGATTTATTTGAAATATCGCTTGTAACCTTCCCTGCAAACGATAAAGCCAGGGTCGGATCGGTTAAAAGTATCGATGAATTAGAAACATTACCAGAAATTGAGGATTTTCTGCGCGAGGCAGCGAATCTATCACGCAATCAGGCTAAAGGCTTGATTGCACGCATTAAGCGATCATCCAGCGGTGAGGCTGGCGAGGACTTAGCGCAAATCGTCGAAGCGTTAAAGCGTAGAGGCAATATTTTGTGAATGATTGAGCATTAATTAGCGCAGTAAGAATAACTAACCCGGCACGCCGGGTTTTTTTACGCCGTGAGGCGCAGGAGAAAAGGATATGAGCGACATTATAGAGGTTAAAAACCTGATCGAAAAACAGGGTCAGGCGTGGGAAGAGTTCAAAAAAACCAATAACGAATTGATTGCTGCAAAAGCTGAAGGTAAAGCTGTCGCTGATCTTGAGCTAAAACTTGCAACGATCAACGAGGCAATGGATAAATATTCAGAGGATCGCAAATCCATTGAAGATTTCATGGCCAAAATGACGGCGCCTGGTACTGGTACGCATGAGGATCAGGAGATCGCGGCAGAGGTGAAAAGCTTTAATCAAATGATGCGTGCAGAATATCAAGGCAAAGGCAAAGCAGCGCCGGCAGATTTTGACGCGCAAGGTTATAAGCACTATAAATCGGCTTTTTTTAAGCTGATTGGTGGTACTACGTTAGATTCGTTGAGTTCTGATGAGCGCAAGGCAATGAGCGCCGGATCTGATCCTGATGGCGGGTATCTGTTGCCGCATTCAACTGTCGGTCGAGTGGTTGGTAAGATTTACGAGCAATCAACAATGCGCCAAATTGCTAACGTTCAAACAATCTCAACTGAAAAGATTGAAGGCCTGATCGATAATAACGAAGCCGATGCAGGATGGGTTTCTGAATTGGGATCACGCAGCGATAGCACCACACCGCAAGTAGGCAAATGGGAGATCGAAACGCATGAAATGTACGCAATGCCTAAGATCAGCCAAAAACTTATTGACGATGCTGCGACCGATGTTGAAGGGTGGTTAGCTGTAAAGGTTGCCGATAAGTTCGCCAGGGTTGAAGGGTCTGGATTTACAATTGGTAACGGCGTAGGCAAGCCGCGTGGATTGTTTAGTTACACAACCGCCGCAACCGCTGACGACACACGCGCATGGGGTACTTTTGAGCATGTTAAAACCGGCACTAACGCTGACTTTAATACGACAACAAAAGCTGATCCATTGTTTGATCTGATCGGCGCATTTAAAGATCAATACTTGCAGAATGCTTCATGGTTAATGCGGCGCGAAGTGCGTACTAAGTTGCGAAAACTTAAAGGTGCAACCAGTGATTTGTACTTGTGGGAGCCTAGTTTGCAAATGGGGCAACCTGATCGCTTGAATGGTTATCCTGTTTTCGTCGATCAGTACGTGCCAACATTGGCAACTGATTCGTTATCGCTGGCATTTGGTGATTTTAGAGAAGCATTCACCATTGTTGATCGTATCGGTATTCGCACGCTGAGAGATCCATATACGGCCAAGCCGTACATTGTGTTTTACAGCACGAAACGCACAGGATCGGGCGCAGTAAACTTTGAAGCGGTCAAATTCTTAAAATTTGCAGCTTAATTTCAAAAATAACCAGCTTCGGCTGGTTTTTTATTTGGAGATACCATGAGAACAGATTTGTTTAATAGCATTAATTTAAAGCGCGGCATCAGCCCATACGATCACGGAACAGGTGACGCGGCTGTTGTATCGCAAATAATCGATATGCAGGGCGTCGATCAGCTAGTGTTTGCGATTGCTACCGGATCACTTGCAGATGCCGATGCAACTTTTACCGTATTAATCGAAGAATCTGATGATTCAGGAATGTCAGGAGCAAATGCCGTTGCTGATGCTGATTTGCTTGGAACTGAATTGTTAGCAGGTTTTAAATTTGATGATGACAATAAATGTTTCAAAATCGGCTACAAAGGGCAAAAACGCTACGTTACTTGCACGATAACACCAGCAAATAATACCGGCGTTGCGCTTTTATGTGTGGTTGCGATTACAGTACCGCAAATTCTGCCAACTGCCAATCCGCCTGCATAATGACATTTGTTGTTTATAGTCAACCGGCCACCGAGCCGGTGACAATTGCAGAAGTGATGGCGCATTGCCGCATAGATGCACAGAACCAAGAGCCTGCGCCCGGAGTAGTTGCCGTGGCGTTGGCTGGCGGTGCAGGCAATGTTGATAATGGAGCGCATCGATACCGCGTGACGTTTGCAACCGCTGACGGCGAAACGCAAGGCGGCGACATATCTCAATCGATCATTGTTTCAGATAAAACAACAAACGGGCGCATAGCGCTTACTGCAATTCCTATCGGCGGTTCAACCGTTACGGCGCGTAAAATTTACCGCACAACCGCAGGCGGTTCAACGTATCTCTATTTGGCAACAATAGCAGATAACACAACTACAACTTATACGGATAACATAGCGGACGCTAATTTAGGCGCACAAGCGCCTAGTGCTAACACGACAAGCGATCCGCTGCTAAACATATTGATAACATCGGCACGACAACATGCTGAGGCAATTTTAAAGCGCTATTTAATCACGCAAACGGTGGATTTATATCTTGATAGCTTCCCGGCATGGGAAATCAAACTGCCGCCTTTGCAATCAGTGACATCGATAACATACGTTGACGATGCGGGAGCAACACAAACAGTTAGCAGTAATGATTACATTGTGGACGCCACTAGTGCAGCGGTAATGCCGTCGAGAATAACTCCGGCATACGATAAAACATGGCCTACGACCAGAAATCAGATCAATGCGGTTCGCGTGCGATTTGTGGCTGGTTATGGGACAGCATCAACAGTGCCGAAATGCGTAAAAAACTGGATATTAATGCGCGTAAAAACATTGTACGAAGCACGCGACGAGATAACATTTGCGAATGGATCGCCGGTATTTTTGCCGCACTTTGTTGATGGTTTGTTAGATTCTGAAAGGATTTGGGGGCTGTAATGAGTACAAAATGGCAAATACCTGCGGATTTATTTGCAGGGCAGACAGTAGCGATACTCGGCGCAGGCCCCGATATGACAGAGGATCTGGCAGCCAAAGCAGAAGGCTATAAAACCATAGCGGTAAATCGGGCGGTTAAATTTGCGCCTTGGGCTGATATGTTTGTAGCACTTGATCCGCATCATCCGTTCTGGGAAGAAGCCGATAATCTAGGATTTAAAGGGATGCGCGTAATAGGCGTAGATCATGATGATTACGATGCGCTATATCCTGGCATGATGTACGAGCAAGTTCAAATGCCAGATGGTTATTTGTTAGAGATTCGAAATAACGCATTAGCAGCAATCAGAATAGCCTTTAAAGGCGGCGCAAAAAGGATCATATTGCTAGGATTTGATCCTGATCGCTATGAAGAAATACACGCGCATACAGGGTTCAGAGGGCTAAAACAAGGGCTGGATCAGATTATTGCGGAAATACGCACAGCAGGTGTTGAAGTTGAGCGCATGGACTCTGAAATACAAAATGTAGGCACAAGGCCACCACGCAGATCAGAGCAAATTGATCCTGCAACATTCCCAGAGCAAAAACCAAAAAGAAAATGAATGTGCAGTTGAATCAACGCTGCCGCATTGAGCGCAAAACTGTCACGCAGGATCGTGATTATGGATCTGACAATGTTGTGTGGGCGTTGGTTGCGGTAGTTTGGTGCGAGATTCAAGACATATTGCCAAGCAGAGCCGAATCACAAGAGCGCAGCATTGATATAGCAAAAAATCCGGCAAGGTGGCGTGCGCGATACAGAACAGATATTGATTCATCAATGCGGATCGTTGTTGATGGTGAAATTTACCAAATAGTGTCCGGCCCTGCATCCATAAATAACAAAATTCATATTGAATGCATGATTGAAAAGTTCAGTTCATGACAGAAATCAGGGTCAAGGGCTTATCTGATCTGCAAAAATTCTTGGATCAGTTACCTGCAAAGATGGAGGCAAACGTTTTGCGCGGCGCTTTGCGTGCAGGAGCCAAACCGATACGCGACGCGGCCAGAAATGCTGCGCCAATTGGCGATCCATCAGAAACAAACAAGAACAAATACCAGCTTTATGCTGGAGCGCTGCGCGATAGCATCAAAATATCAGGGCGCATTAATAAGCGCGACCGAAAGATCACAGCAAGCGTAAAAGCAGGCGGCAAAATAAAAGCAGGAGCCGATGTTTTTTACGCTCATTTTATTGAGTACGGCACAAGGCCGCATGACGAGCATCCAGGCATACAGCCAAAACCTTTTATGCGCCCAGCGCTAGATTTACAAGCCAGCGCCGCTGTAGCTGCGGCTGGTGAATACATTAAAAAACGCCTTTCTACGAAGCATGGGATGGATACAGCAGAAATAATGATCGAGGTAGACGAATGAGTGGGGTTTCTATCATTCGCTATTTTTTGGCTGATGATTCATTGACAACGGCAACCGTACCGGCAAGCAGAATCAAGGGCGGGTTAATGCCGATCAATACTCAACTGCCAGCTATATCAATCAGGCAAATCAGCGGCCAAGAACATAATGTTCTTAATAGGGGATCAAATCAACTTGTGACCGAGCGCATCCAGATCACAGTGCTTGCAACAAGCTATTCTCAGCAAAAAAGCATAATCGCGTTGATGAGAAATGCTTTAGCAAATAGCGTGCGCGGAGAGGTTAACGGCTTTGATGTTGATAGCATCGAATATGAATCAGATGGCCCTGATTTATACACCGATAACCCGGCAATTTATGAACAATCAATTGATTATTTGGTGAGATTTATACGATAGATTAAAGAAGAAGTAACACCGAGCAAACCGGATAGCTACAAAGCATCCGGTTTTTTTTTACCTAAACGCCGTGAGGCGCAGGAGAAATCAAGATGGCAGCACATACAGCCGCAGCAAGTTTTACCGGAGCCACCTACGCAATCAGCGCATCATTACCAGCCACTTATGATTCATCTGGTTACGGTGCAACAACAATCTCTTACACAACAATTGGCAAGGTTGAAACATTCCCAGAATTTGGCGCACAACGCCAGGTTAATGAGTTCGAGCCGATCAGTGGCGCAGTTGAATATCTGAAAGGCACAGCGCGTTATGGTTCTGGCGATATGGTGATGGCAGACATACCGGCAGATGGCGGCCAAGTAATTCTGAAGGCCGCTGACGCATCAGCTAACCACTATTCAATGAAGATCACTTACCCGGACGGCGAGATACATTATCTTGACGTACTGGTGTCTGCTTGGAAGCTTACTCAAGCTGGATCAGGCCAGGTAATGAAACGAACCGCCACAATCAACGTGTGCAGAGATCCTGTTATCGTTGCAGCCGTTTAAGGTGAATTTATATGGACATTAGAAAATACTCTGTTGAGCCAACATCAAAGCTACATCTAAGGGACGCTAACGATGAGCTTATGTACACCGATGAAGGCAAGCCGGTGGCCGTTAATTTATACGGCCCCGGATCAAAGCAATACGCCAGAGCGCAGGCGGCGCAAAACAACCGCTTGCTTGATAAGTTGAAGCGCAAGGGCAAGAGCGATCAAACAGCAGAGCAGCGTGCAGCAGAATCTTCAGAGTTTTTGGCAGATTGCACCGAATCATTCGAAAATCTGGAGTATGACAATTTAGCTGGTCGAGAATTATTTATGGCTGTTTATGCTGATGTATCAATCGGATTCGTTGCCGATCAGGTAGCAAAATACATTAGTGATTGGTCAAATTTTACGAAACGCTAGGCGACGAATTAGAAATTTATATTCGTCATCTGGCGTGGCTGAATGCTGCATTAGAAGATAGCAACGAGGTTTCGAGGCGTGAGTTTTTCATAAATCGAAACCTGAATGTTGCTTTGCCAGAGTGTGACGCATCGTACATTCTTGAATACTTATTTGAAATAGGTATGACAGCGAATGGCGAAGCGTTAACGCACAGCGAAATCAGAAGCTGGCAAGAAAATACCGGCGTTGAGTTGCAATCATTTGAAGCAAGAATGCTTAAGCGCTTATCTGTTGCATACCTTGATGAATGTACCAAAGCGAAGAAACAAGATGCTGAAACGGTTTGGAGTGATGCGCCTGGTTATATGTGTGCTGGATACATTAAAACAATCAAAGTAAAAGAATCTATTAGAAAAGCGGCAAACTTATGATCGCGGGACAATTAGAAATTCAATTACTTGCTAACATGGCGCGGCTGCAAAGCGACATGGACAATGCGAAGCGCACAGTTTCAAGTGCTGTTGATGGCATGAATAAGGTGCTTGCCACCATTGGCGTCGGTATTTCTGTCGCTGGTATTGCAAACATGGTGAAAAGTATTGCTGATGCTGGTGACAAATTAAATGATCTGAGCAAAATAACCGGCCTTACTGTTAACGAACTTGGCGGCCTTGAGAAACAAGCCAAGTTAAACGGCACGACATTAGATGCGGTAGCGAAAGCCGTTGGCCAAATGTCGAAGCAGTTGTATAACGATGCCGATGCGTTCAAAGCGCTTGGCATTGCTACCAGAGAAGCCGATGGGTCATTGCGAAACACGAACCAAGTGCTTTTAGATGTATCCGAAAGATTCTCAAAGATCCAAGACGGCGCGGCTAAATCTGCAATTGCTAATCAAATATTCGGCAAGTCTGGTCGTGAATTAATACCACTGCTGAATGAAGGTAGCCAGAAATTAATCGAAGCAGCTAACGCGCATCAAAAGTATTCAGGCTGGACAAATCAATCAGCCGAGCAAGCTGATTTATTCAACGATCAGTTAACCATTCTGCAAGGCCGGATTACTGGCGTTAAAACTCGCCTTGTCGCTGATCTGTTGCCTGGTTTAAATAACATCATATCTGCATTTGTTGGCGCAACCGACCAGGTTAACCAATTCAGCTTATCATCTAACATTCTTCTACCAATTCTCAAAGGTATCGCAATAGCCGGTTACACGGTAGCTGATACTTTCAACGGCATCGCTCGATCAATTGGCGCGGCCATTGCACAAGCCGGCGCAATCGCAAAATTCGATTATGGCCAATATTTTGCAATCGAAGCCGAGCTTAATCGATTAAATGCTGAATCAAGAAAATCATATGACAAGTTTGTTGATACCGTTTTGAACGGCAACAAAACGCTTGAAGATGCGGCGCAAGGTAACAAAAAATTAGCAGCAAGTGAGACGCTATTGCCGCCGGTGATTGATAAAACCGTGCAGGCAATGGAGAAGAAAAATAAAGCTTTCAACATGGAGCTTTATAAACTCAAAGAATACGAAAAAGAAGCGGCAAGGGCGCGTGATATAACTGAAAGTGTACGCACCAAGCAAGAAATCTTCAACGATTCGCTAGATGAGCTTAATCGGTTAAAACCTTATTTATCAATAGAAACTTACACGCGCAAACTAGAACAATTGCAGCGTGAATTGGACGATACCGGCGAGAAGAACAGGCAGGTTGTTCATGAAATGGATCAACTATGGATACAAGCAGGACGCAACATCCAAAACGCGCTTGGTAACATGGTGTTCGATTTCTTTAACGGCGGTTTAAATGACATGGTTCGCAACGTAAAAAACGCTGTATTGCGGATCGTTTCGGAGTTTGCCGGGTTAAAAATAGCGCAAACATTAGGATTAACTTCATTGTTTGCGATACCTGGCATGGCTGGCGCAAGCACGGGGGCGGCTTCATCCGGTCTTGGTTTAGGTGGTTTGCTGAATATCGGCAGTATGGGCACAAGCCTGATGTCGATGTTTAAGGGCGGCTTTGGTTCTATTGGCGCAATAAGCAGCCTGGGCAGTTCGTTACCTGGGGCTTTGGGGTCGTTTTTCGGCGGCATGGGTACAAGCGGGACTGCTGGCGTGTTTGGCGCAGGTGGTCTTAGTTATCTTGGCGGCGCAGGAACGGCAATTGGCGGTAATGCCATTAGCGCAACCGGTACGGCGGCTGCAAGCGCTGCTGAATTTGGCGCAGCCACAACGATGGGGTCAGCATTCGCAGCAGTAGCAGGACCGGCAATAGCGCTGGCGGCAGTCGATGCTATCGGGCGCATGTTAGCCGGTAACAAAAAACTAGGCGGCGCAG
>Ga0208783_10001963_pt1 | contig 11980 bp, 7 predicted proteins | sample DEB19_08_DNA_2_FD_184529 | JGI IMG/M metagenome (GOLD analysis project Ga0208783, IMG submission 184529) | Aqueous microbial communities from the Delaware River and Bay under freshwater to marine salinity gradient to study organic matter... | ecosystem: Environmental > Aquatic > Marine > Coastal... | reverse complement strand
CGCGCGCGAGGTCGGGGCCAGCGTCGAGGCCACCAAGAAGAGGCTGCAGCGCGCGCGGGCGATGATCGCCGCGTGCATGGAATCGAAGGGAGCCGCCGCATGAGCGACCTGCGCCACGAGCACGAGGAGACCGCCACCGACCGCTGGGTGGGCGGGATGCTGGACCACCGCCGCCTCGACACGCCCGCACGCGTCGGCGCGCTGGTCGGGCGCGCGATGGACGCGGCGCGCGCCGGCCAGGCGGGCGGCGTGCGGCGCCTGCGCATCGGGCGGCTCGACTGGCGCACTCCGCTCGCCGCGGCCGCGTCGGTGGCGGTCTTCGTGGGCGCGGCGATCATGCTGTCGCCGGGCCCGGCGACCGCGGGCGCATTGCTGCGCGCGGCGCAGGCCGCGGAATCGGGCGGCGGCGACCGCCGCTACCGGATCGACCTCGAGTTCCCCGCGCCGCCCGGCGAGGACGCACCTCGCCGCGCCTCCGGCACGCTCGACGTGCGCGACGCGACGCACGTGCGCCTCGACCTCGACCTGCCGGACGGGCGCCGGATGGTGCGTGCCGCCGACGGCGCGCGCGCCTGGGTCATCGAGCCCGGCACGGACGTGCGCGAGCTGCCCGGCGACGCGCCGTGGCCGCGCTGGATCGAGACGCCGGAAGGGGACCTCCTCGTCGACCGGCTCGACGTGCTGCTTGCGGACCTGGCCGCGGGCTACGACATCGCGCGCTGCGACGCGGACGGCCGCATGCAGCTCTGCGCCACGCGCGTGGACCGCGCGTTCCGCGGGCCCGAGCGCGTGGAGCTCGTCCTCGACCCGGACACCAAGCGCGTGCTGCGCGCGAGCTTTGCCTTCGGCGACCGTCCGCCGCCGCCGCCGCACGGCGACCGCCTGCCGCCGCACGCGGACCGGCCGCGCGCGCACGCCGACGGCCCACCGCCCGCCGCGCGCGGCGACCGTCCGCCTGCAGCGGGCATGCATCCGCCCGGCGGACCTCCCGGCCCGCGCGGCGCGCGCCGCCCGGAGCCCCGCTCGATCGTGGTGGAACGCGTGGCGCTGCCCGTGGGCGGCCTGCCCGAGGGCTGGTTCGCGCCGCCCGCGGTCACACGTCCAGGTTCTTGACCTCGAGGGCGTGCTTCTCGATGTAGCTGCGGCGCTGCTCGACGTTCTCGCCCATCAGGATCGAGAAGAGCGCGTCGGCCTCGCTCGCGGCGTCCCACGTGACGCGCAGCAGCGTGCGCTTGGCCGGATCCATCGTGGTCTCCCAGAGCTGCGAGGCGTCCATCTCGCCCAGGCCCTTGAAGCGCTTGATCTCGATGCCGCGCCGGCCGACCTCGTGCAGCGTGCGCAGGATGCTGGGCACGTTCGCCGCCTCGACGAACTGCTCCGAGCCGTCCTTCTCGCTGCGCACGCGCCAGGCGTACTTGGTGGGGAGCTTCTCGCCGGTGACGCTCTCCTCCTGGACCAGCGTCCAGTCGTCGATGCTCACCGCGTGCGCGGCAAGCTGCTGGAAGAGCCGCTCGAGCTCCTTGTTCTCGTGCAGGACGCGCAGCTGCGCCGGGCGCGTCGCGGGGGCGTTCGGCGCGGGCGACGCGGCCTGCGCCTCCGCCGGGCGGGCGTCGCCGAGCTCGAGGCCGTGCTTCGCCATGTACGCCGCCGCGTCCTGCTCGGTGAAGAAGAGCGCGTCGCCGCCGGCCCATGCGAGCTGCCAGCCGGGCAGGTGGCCGTGGCCCGAGGGGTCGTCCCGGCGTGCGGCCAGGAGCCGCGGGAACGGGATGCCGCGTCGCTGCGAGACGGTCACCAGCTCCTCGAGCCGGTTGAGGATGCGGATCAGGGTGCGGACGCGGTCCGCGGGCACCTCGTGCGCGACGCTGCCGTCGTCGGCGCGCACCACGAGCGAGCAGGTGCGCAGCGCCATCTCGACCAGCGCGTCGCCCATCTCGCGGTCGTTCAGCACGTACTCGGCCTGCTTGCCGCGCACCACCTGGTAGAGCGGCGGCTGCGCGATGAACACGTGGCCGCGCCGGACCAGCTCGGGCATCTGCCGGAAGAAGAACGTCAGGAGCAGCGTCCGGATGTGGCTGCCGTCGACGTCGGCGTCGGTCATGATCACGATCCGGCCGTAGCGCAGCCTGGCGACGTCGAAGTCCTCGCCGATCCCGCACTGCAGCGCCTGGATCAGGATGCGGATCTCCTCGAAGCCGAGCACCTTGTCCAGGCGCGCGCGCTCGACGTTTAGCAGCTTTCCGCGCAGCGGCAGGATCGCCTGGTGGACGTGGTCGCGCCCGCCCTTGGCGCTGCCGCCTGCGCTGTCGCCCTCGACGATGAACATCTCGGTGCGCGCGACGTCGTTGGAGGAGCAGTCGGCCAGCTTGTGCGGCATGCCGCCCGAGTCGAGGGCGCCCTTGCGCTTGATGAGCTCGCGCGCCTTGCGCGCGGCCTCGCGCGCCTCGGCGGCCAGGCGCGCGCGGTTGCAGATGTTGCGCGCGTCCGAGGGATGCTCCTCGAGCCACGCGCCGAGCAGCTCGTTCAGCGCGCCGCTCACGAAGGGCGTGACCTCGGGGTTGAGGAGCTTCTCCTTGGTCTGGTTGTTGAACGTGGGGTTCCGCAGCTTGACGCTGACGATGGCCGCCAGGCCCTCGCGCAGGTCCTCGCCGGTCACCTGGTCCTTGCCGTCCTTGAAGATCCCGTTGCGGCGCGCGTAGCCGTTGATGGCCACGGTGAGCGCCTGCTTGAAGGCGGTGACGTGCGTGCCGCCGTCGCGGTTGGGGATGTTGTTCCCGAACGCGAGCAGCGTCTCGTTCATCGCGTCCGTGTACTGCATCGCGATGTCGGCGCGCATGCCGCTGGCGGCGTCCTCGCGCGTCACGGCGATCACGGGGCTCTGCACGCTCTTGGACGCGTTCAGGTGGCGGACGTACCCCGCGAGGCCGTCCGCCGCGTGGAAGGTCACCTCGCGGATCTGGCCCTCGGCGTCCACGCGCTCGTCGCGCAGCACGATCCGCACGCCCGGGTTCAGGAAGCTCAGCTCGCGCAGGCGGTGCTCGAGGCGCTCGAACTGAAACGTGGTGTCGGCGAAGATCTCGTGGTCGGGCTTGAAGCTGATGCGCGTGCCGGTGCGGCCGCCCGACTGGCGCTCGGCCACCACGTGCAGCGGTTCGGTGACGTCGCCGCGCGAGAAGGCGATCTTCCAGGTCTTCGTGCCCTTGTCGACCTCGACCTCGGTCCACTCGCTCAGGGCGTTGACGCACTTGATGCCGACGCCGTGCAGGCCGCCGGACACCTTGTAGGCGTTGCCGTCGAACTTGCCGCCGGCGTGCACCTCGGTCAGGATCACCTCGACCGCCGGGCGCCCGTTGATGGCCGGGTTCTCGTGCTTCATCGGGTCGACCGGCATGCCGCGGCCGTCGTCCTTCACGGTGCAGCTGCCGTCGACGCCGATCGTGACGAGCACCTCGGTGGCGTAGCCGGCCATGACCTCGTCGATCGCGTTGTCGACGCACTCGTAGACGAGGTGGTGGAGGCCCTCGGGCCCGGAGCCGCCGACGTACATGCCGGGGCGCTTGCGGATCGCCTCGAGGCCCTCGAGCACCTGGATGGTGGACGAGGTGTATTCGTCCGCCGTGGGGGTCCCGTTCTGGGACGCTCCGGCGGGCTGCGTGGTGGGGGTCGCTTCGGCCATTCTGGAGATGTGGAAGTGTATCCGAACCCCCGCGTTCCCCGGCCCGTTCGCAGCCATTTGGCGCCCCCGGCGGACACGCCGAACGCCCCGTAAACTGCAGCCTTTCCGGAGCATCCGCCGATCCACGGAAGGAGCGGCGACCCCGCCTCGGCGCCGGTGCGTACGAGGTGCATCGAAGGCCCGCATGGACGCCGATGGACGCCCCCCGCAACGAACCCCTCCCGGAACTCGGACCGCGCCTTGGTGCGGCGATGGCGCGGCGGTCGTTCGTCTTCTTCGGGGCGCTCTTCGTGGCCGGCTGCGCCTCCAGTTCCGGCCCCGCGCGGATGGCCTCCGGGCGCCTGCCCGGCGTCGACTGGCCCGACATCCCCGCGCCCGAGCCCGAGATGCCGCAGGGCGCGATCTGCACGCCTTCCCAGGTGGACGCGAAGACCGGCGTCGTCAAGGTGCCCGAGGTGTGCATGCCCGGCCCGGTGCCGTTCGCGCGCCCGCGGTCGTCGTGGGCGCGCGGCGGGGCGCTGACCGGCGGCATGGATCCGATGCTGAAGCCGCGCTACATCACGGTCCACCACGACGGCATGACGCCGTTCTGGGGGAAGACCGAGACCGAGGCGAAGGCCCGCATCGAGCTGATCCGGAACGGCCACCGCGGAAAGGGCTGGGCCGACATCGGCTACCACTACGTGGTCGACCGAAACGGCACCGTGTGGCAGGGGCGCGACCTCACGCGATGGCAGGGTGCCCACGTGAAGGAGCGCAACGAGCACAACATCGGCGTGGTGTGCCTGGGGAACTTCGTGGTGCAGTCGCCGTCGGAGGCGCAGGTCGAGGCGCTCAACCGCACCATCGCCCAGCTGCGCGCCCACTACCGGATCTCGAGCGGCGCCGTGCTCACGCACCGCGAATGGCCGGGCGCGCAGACCGCCTGCCCCGGTGACCGCCTGCAGGCGAAGGTGCGCGTGCTGCGCAAGTCCGGCTTCAAGTCGGCCGCCGTGGCGTGATCGCGCCGGGCGCCGAGGGCCCGCCGGAGTCGCCGTACGGACCGGGGGCCATCGCGTTCACGATCGTGGGGATGCTGGTGGTCGCGTACCTCGCGTGGCGGCTGGTGCAGCGCCAGGAGCGCGGCGATGCGGACCTCGAGGCCAAGCTGCGCGCGGACGACGAGCGCGCGGCGCGGGGGCGCCGGGAGGAGTCGCAGCCGGAAGAGTCGCGATGAAAGAAACGCCCGTCGAGCGTGAGCTCGACGGGCGCTTGATACTCCCTTGAGAGAGGGAGGAGGGAAAGGCTCGTTGAAACCCCGGGTTCCACACGTAGGAACGCAAAACAGGGTAGCGACCCATCATGCATTTGTGCGAATGGGTCAAAAAATCCTGCGTTCGAGGACCTTTCCCTGTCTATGGCAATAACAGTGGCACCCAGATGCGCGCTGTGGGGGGCTGTCAGCCCGTCCAGGCAGCGAGCAGCCGGCCGAGGTCGTCCGCGTCGACCGATCCGTTGCGATCGAGGTCGGCGCTGCATGGTCCGGACGCCGGGCACGGCCCCCATGCGCCGAGCAGCATGCCGAGGTCGTCGCCGTTCACCGCGCCATCGTGGTTGAGGTCCGGGTTCGCGGGCGGCAGCCCCGGCGTGCCCTCGACGACGAGCGTCAGCGCCGCGCCGGTGCCGCCCGCCTGCCAGCCCTCGTCGGTCGCGGTGCGAAGGCCGATCGAGTTCCACGAGTTCCCGAACGCGGCGAAGTTCCACACCGGCGAGAAGCCGCCAGGTGCGTCGCTCTGCGCCACCACCCAGTAGCGCACCCCGGCGCGCAGCGCGATGCCGCCCGTGCTCGTCACGGAGTGCTGCACCGGGTTCCAGCCGGAGGCCTGGCAGGCGATGTCCCACTGCGCGATCACCTGCGCGCCGGGAATGCTGGTGCCGCCGGCATGCGTGCCATCGGCGCGCAGCGTGATGCGGATCGGCGCGCCAGGCGCGCCGTCGTCGTTCATGAACCACAGGCGGATCGCCGTCAGCGTGTAGTCGGCGGCCGGCACGAAGCGCGCGCCGACGATCTGGCTGCTGGAGACGGTCGGTCCCCACAGGCCGAAGAAGCCGCCGAAGGGGCCCTGGGTCTGGTGGACGACGTCGGCCGCGGCGGCGCAGGACAACGAGAGTGCGAGAGTCGCCGCAGTGCTGCGCGCAGGTCGCATGGCCTGAGGGTACTGGGGGCTGTCCGGGGCTCCAAGTGCCCGTCCGTAGACTCCGCCCGTGCTCCCAGACCTGCAGTACGCGGCGATCCGCTTCGAGAGCTTCGTGTCGGAGGTGCTGCTGCCCGCGGCGTTCACGGCGCGCGAGCCGCTGGCCGTGTCGGTGTGGCAGACGCCCGACCGGGTGGCGCCGGGGCATGCGGCGACGCAGTCGTTCCGGCCCGTCGAGCTCGGGTGGCGCTGGGGGCCGGCGTGGAGCACGGCGTGGTTCCGCCTCCGCGGCGAGGTGCCGTCGTCGCTTGCCGGCCGCCGCGTGGCGCTGCGCTTCTCGCCGGGCTCCGAGGCGCTCCTGTGGCGGGGCGGCGTCCCGTACCACGGGTTCGACCCGTATCGCGACCTCGCGTTCCTCTGGGAACGCGCGCCGGCGGGCGAGGCGGTCGACCTGCTGGTCGAGGCCGCATGCAACCTGCCGCTCGGCGTGAGCACCTTCTGGTGGGAGAGCGCCGAGCACCACGCGCGCTGGCGCGAGGCGAACCCCGGTCGCCTGGAGAGCGCGGAACTGGTGGCGGTCGACGAGGCCGTGTGGCGGTTCGCGCAGGGCTTCGACACCGCGCGCAAGCTGCTGGCCGCGCTGCCCGCGCACGAGGCGCGCGCGCACGAGCTGGACCGGGGGCTTCGCGCGCTGATGGCGCGGCTTCCCGTGCAGGGCGCACCGGGCGCGATGCACGCCGCGTGCACGTCGCTCTTCCCGGAACTTGCGGCCCTCCTGATGGGGCGCGGGCCGTCGACCCCCGTGACGTGCAACGCGGTCGGGCACGCGCACATCGACACCGCCTGGCTCTGGCCGATCGCGGAGACCAAGCGCAAGTGCCTGCGCACCTTCGCCAACGTCCTGCGGCTCCAGGAGCGCCACCCGCACTTCCACTTCCTGTGCAGCCAGGCGCAGCAGTACGCGTGGGTCGAGGAGTCGTCGCCCGAGCTCTTCGCCGAGATCGCGGCACGCGTCCGCGAGGGCCGCTGGGAGGCGGCGGGCGCCATGTGGATCGAGCCCGACTGCACGTGCCCCTCGGGGGAGAGCTTCGTGCGCCAGATCCTGCACGGATGCGAGTACTGGCGCTCGCGCTTCGGCGCCGCGGCGCCGCAGCGGTTCCTGTACCTGCCGGACACGTTCGGGTTCCCCGCGTGCCTCCCGCAGGTCATGGCGCAGGCCGGGATCGACACCTTCGTCACCAACAAGATGAGCTGGTGCGAGTCGAACCGGTTCCCGAACGTCACCTTCCTGTGGCGCGGGCTCGACGGCACGGAGGTGCTGTCGCACCTGACGCCCGGGCACAACTACAACAGCGCCATCGAGCCGAAGGAGTTCATGCACGGGGTGCAGGTGCTCGTCGACCTCGACGGCGCGCGCGTGCCCGCGTACCTGCAGCCCTACGGCTTCGGCGACGGCGGCGGCGGCCCGACCCCCGAGCAGGTGGAGCGCGCGAACATCGGCGCGCGGTGCGAGGGGCTGCCGCGCGTCGAGCAGAAGCCGGTGCGCGACTTCTGCGAGGAGCTCCACGAGGCGCGCCGCGCCCTGCGCCGCGCGGGGCAGGACCTGCGGGTGTGGGACGGCGAGCTGTACCTCGAGCTCCACCGCGGCACCTACACGAGCCAGGCGTGGATCAAGGAGGCGAACCGCCGCTGCGAGGGACTGCTGCGCCTCGCGGAGATGCTGGCCTGCATGCGCGCCGGGGCCGAGGCCGATGCCGCGGTTGCCGCGGAGGCGCGCGCCGCGCTCGATGCGCCCTGGAAGACGCTCCTCCTCAACCAGTTCCACGACATCCTGCCGGGCAGCTCGATCCGCGAGGTGTACGACGACGCGCGCGCGCAGCTCGACGACGTGCGCCGCGAGGCCGTGCGCGCGGTGGGCCGAGGCATGCAGTGGCTGGCGGGCGCCGTGGCCGCCAACGAGGGTGATTCGGCGGACGGGCGGATCGCGGTGCTCAACCCGGCGTCGACCGCGCAGACCGGGATGGTGGCGGCCGAGGGCGGCGCCGTGCACTGCGTCGAGGTGCCCGCGCTCGGCGTGGCGGTCGTCGATGCGGCGGTGCGTCCCTCAATCGCGCCGGGGCACGAGGTGCGCATCACCGGCGCGCGCGCGATGCGCAACGGATTCCTGGAGGTCGAGCTCGACGAGGCGGGGCGCGTTGCGCTGCTGCGGCGCGTCGGCGACGGGGCCGTGGCGAACGCGCTCGACGAGCATGGTGCGCCGCTTCCCATGAACCAGCTGGTGACCTACGTGGACCGGCCGCGGCGATGGGAGGCGTGGGACATCGACCGCGACTACCAGGAGCAGGCGACGCGGGTGATGGGGCCCGCCGACCGGATCGAGTTCACCCTGCGCGGGCCCGCCGAGGCCGAGCTGGTGGTCGAGCGCGCGGTCGGCCGCGCGAGCCGCATCGTGCAGCGCCACCGGCTGGTGGCGGGTTCGCCGCGGCTTGACATCGTCACCGACGTCGAGTGGAACGAGGAACAGGTGCTGCTGCGTGCGCTCTTTCCCTGCGCGGTGCGCGCGCGGCGCGCGACCTTCGGCACGCAGTTCGGGCACGTCGAGCGCGCCACGCACGACAACACCAGCTGGGAGCGCGCGCAGTTCGAGGTGCCCGGCCATGGGTGGATGGACCTCTCGCAGGCGGGGCTCGGGGTGGCGGTCCTGGACGACGGCAAGTTCGGGCGCAGCGCGCGGCACGGCACGCTCGGGCTGAGCCTCCTGAAGGCGCCGAACTTCCCCGACCCGACCGCCGACCGCGGCCGGCACCGCTTCACGTATTCGGTCATGGTGCACGGCGGCGACTGGCGCATGGCCGGCGTGGACTCGCAGGCCGAGCAGCTGAACCACCCGCTCGTGGGGATCGAGCTGCGCGGCGCGGCGCCCACCGGCGCGGCGCGGGTCTTGCCCGGCTGGCAGGGCGTCGGCGTGCGCTGTGACGGTGCCGGCCACCTGGAGGTCTCGGCGCTCAAGCCCGGCGAGGCGCCGGGCACGGTGGCGCTGCGCGTGGTCGAGGTGCGCGGCGGCGGCGGCACGGCCGAGGTGCGCTGGGGGTTCCCGGTGCGGGGCGTGCAGGCGACCGACCTCTTCGAGGAGCCGCGCGACGTGGCCGCCATCGAGCACGATGCCGCGGCGGGCGTGACGCGCTTCGCGGTGCGGCCGTTCGGGATCGTCACCCTGCGGGCGGCGCTCGCGGGGGCCGGCGCGTGAGGCTGGCCGCCGTCGACTGGACGATCGTCGCGGCGTTCATGACGGCGCTCGCCTGGAGCGCCTGGGGCATGCGCCGGCATGCGACGAGCGTGAGCGGCTTCCTGAGCGCCAACCGCCTGGCCGGCCGCTACCTGCTCACCGTCTCCTACAACATGGCGCAGGTCGGGGTCATCACGCTGGTGTGGTACTTCCAGCTGGGCTACGACGTGGGGTTCACGCAGTACTGGTGGGGCTACCTGGAGGGGCCGGCGCTCATCCTGCTGGCTGCCACGGGGTGGGTGATCTACCGCTTCCGCGAGACGCGCGCGATGACGCTCGCGCAGTTCTTCGAGATGCGCTATTCGCGCCGGCTTCGGATCTTCGGCGGGCTGGTGGCCTTCGTCTCGGGCATCCTGAACTACGCGATCTTCCCGGGCGTGACGGCGCGGTTCTTCATCGCGATGCTGGGCCTGCCCGACGGCTTCGAGCTCTGGGGCGCGCACGTCGAGACGTTCCCCGTGGTGATGGCGGCGCTCCTGTCCTTCGCGGTCTTCATGGTCTTCGCGGGCGGGATGCTCGCCGTCCTGGTGACCGACTTCTTCCAGGGCGTGTTCTGCTTCTGCACCTTCGTCACGGTGTGCTGGTGGGTGGTGCTTCGGTTCCCGTGGCTGGAGCTCGAGGAGACGATGCTCATGCTCCCGGCGGGCAGGAGCATGCTCAACCCGCTTGGGCTCTCCGACGAGCGGAACTTCAACGTCGTCTACTGGCTGATCAGCGCGTTCACGCTCTTCTACGCCTGCCGCGCGTGGCAGGGCGACCAGGGCTACAACAGTGCAGCGCGCGACGCGCACGAGGCGCGCATGGGGCAGCTGCTGAACGGCTGGCGGTACCGCACGCTGATGCTGGTGACGGTGCTGGTGCCGCTCGCCGTGCGCGCGTTCCTCACCCACCCGGAGCATGCGGCCGCGAGCGCGGGCCTGCAGGAGATGATCGCCGCGCAGCCGACCGAGGCGCTGCAGGCCGAGATGCGCGTGCCGCTGGCGCTCGGCGTCATGCTGCCGGCCGGGATGCTGGGACTCGTGGTGGCGGCGATGCTGGGCGCCGCCGTCAGCACCGACGAGGCGTACCTGCACTCCTGGGGCAGCATCTTCGTGCAGGACGTGGTGCTGCCGTTCCGGAAGCGGCCGATGGCGCCGCGGTCGCAGCTCGTCCTCCTGAAGCTCGCGGTCCTCGGCGTGGCGGTGTTCGCGTTCCTCTTCAGCCTGCGCTGGCAGCCGGGCGAGTACATCGCGATGTACGGCGCGCTCACCGGGAGCATCTTCGTGGCCGGCGGCGGCGCGGCGATCATCGGCGGGCTGTACACGCGGTGGGGCACGACGGCCGGGGCGTGGTCGGCGATGCTCGCCGGCATCGGGATCTCCGTGCCCGGCCTCGTGGTGCTGAACGCGCCGACGGCCTGGGTGGAGGCGATGGCGGCGCCGGCACCGGCGTTCCCCGCCGTGGCCGCCGCGTTCAACTGGGTGCGCGCGAACGTCACCGGCATGGAACTGAGCTTCGTCGCCATGATGGCCAGCTGCGCCGCCTACGTGGTGGCGAGCCTCGCCGGCGGCGTCCGGCGGTTCGAGCTCGACCGCATGCTGCACCGCGGCCGCTGGCGCGTGGAGGGCGACCCCGCGCTCGACGAGGCGCCGCGGACGTTCCTGGAGAAGATCGGCTTCGACCGCCAGTACCGCGGCTGGGACCGGTTCGTCGCGGTGATCACGCTCGCGTGGCCGCTCGCCTTCACGGTGCTCTTCCTGGTGGCGACGCCGTGGCTCCTCTGGAGGCGCGCCGCAGGCGAGCCGGTGAGCGACCAGGCATGGTCGGCGTGGTGGCATGGATGGACGTGGTTCATCCTGGCCGCAAGCACCGTGGTGATGGTGTGGTTCTCGATCGGCGGCATCCGCGACTACGTGCGGCTGCGACGCGACCTGCGCACGTACCGGCCCGACGCTGCCGACGACGGGCGGGTCGGGTGAGAGGCACGCGGTGCCGGTGATCCGCCCCGAACCCGCCGCGTGGACGGTCACGTGCACGTCGTGCGCGCATGCGGAGGCGCCGGAGGGGATCGTCGGCCGGACGTTCCCGGCCGGGGTGCCGGGGTGCGTGCACCTCGACCTTGGGCGCGCGGGCGTGCTGCCGCCGCTCGACGTCGGCGACGGGGAGGAACGCCAGGCGTGGGTCGGCCACGCCGACTGGACGTGGACGGGGCGGATCGACGTTCCCCCCGAGATGCTCGGCGGCGGCGCGGTCGAGCTGTGCCTCGACTCGGTCGACACGGTGGCGGACGTCGAGCTGAACGGCGTGCCCGTGGGCGCGTGCGCGAGCCAGTTCGTGCCGTGGCGGTTCGACGTGCGCGGCGTGGCGCGCGCGGGCACGAACGTGCTCGTCGTGCGCGTGCGCGCCCCGGTGCCGTTCGTGCGTTCCGAGGAGGCCCGGCTCGGGCCGCGCCCGGTGAACGGCGACTGGACGCCCTACCCGTTCATCCGCAAGAGCGCGTGCAACTTCGGCTGGGACTGGGGGCCGCGGGTGCCCACCTCGGGGATCCCGGGCGACGTGCGCATCGAGTGCTGGAGCACGGCGCGGATCGAGTCGGTGCGGCCGCTCGTCGATGCGTGCGATGCCGAGCGGGCGCGGGTCTCGGTGCACGTCGACGTCGCCCGTATGCCCGATGCGCCGCGGGACGGCGTTTTCGTGCGCTGCGAGCTGCGGCGGCCGCCGCGCGCGCCGGGCGAGGAGCGCGACCGTGCGCGCGACCGCGACCGTGGCGCTCGCACCATGTCGGCGATCGTGCCGGTCGGCGAGGACGGTCGCGCGCGTGCGTCGTTCGAGGTCGAGCGGCCGGAACGCTGGTGGCCGCGCGGCTTC
>Ga0208783_10001962_pt1 | contig 11980 bp, 8 predicted proteins | sample DEB19_08_DNA_2_FD_184529 | JGI IMG/M metagenome (GOLD analysis project Ga0208783, IMG submission 184529) | Aqueous microbial communities from the Delaware River and Bay under freshwater to marine salinity gradient to study organic matter... | ecosystem: Environmental > Aquatic > Marine > Coastal... | reverse complement strand
TCGACGGATCGAAGTCGACATAGTTGCACACGTAGAGGTCGAGATCGCCATCACCGTCGAGGTCGGCGAACGCGGCGCTCGTGCCCCATCGCGGGTCGCCGACGCCTGCCTTCGCGGTGATGTCCTCGAAGGTGCCGTCGCCGCGGTTTCGGAGCAGGACATCGGGGCCATAGCAGGCGATGAACAGGTCGTCGTGCCCATCGCCGTCGACATCGCCGACCGCGCAGCCGAAGCTCCAGCGGCGGTGGTCGATGCGGCTCGCCTCGGTGACATCGGAGAAGCGCATGCCGCCGTCGTTGCGGAAGAGCCGCGCGCCCGGACCCTTGGTCGGATCCGCGATGGTCGCGCCGTTCGGCACGAAGAGGTCGAGATCCCCGTCGCGGTCAAAGTCGATGAGCGCGAGTCCGCCGCCCTTCACCTCGAGGATCTGCGTGCTGGGCGTCGCGCCGCTGGTCGGGATGAACTGGATGCCGCTGGTCGCGGTCACATCGGTGAAGCGAAGACCCTCGGGCACATGGGCCAGGGCGCAGGCAGCCGCGAGCACGGCGCAGCTCACGGCGTGCCCTGCTTCGGATTGGAGTCCGCTGGCTTTGGCTGGGCCTCAGACGCCTTGCGCCCGAGCGCATCGAGGATGCGCTGCTCGTTCGCGCGTGCTGCGTCGGCCTCGGCCGTCTTGCCAAGGCGGTCCTTCACGCGCGCGACCTTGGCCCAGGTCTCGTGCTGCGTGGGGCTCGCGCGCACCGCGCGGGCGAGCAGCTCCTCGGCCCCGGCTGCGTCGTCACGGCGCAGCGCGAGATCGGCCATGCGCGTGAGCACGCGCGCCTGGTCGACCGGACGGGGCTTCGGCTCCGTGAAGCCCTTGAGCGCCTTGTCGAAGCACGCCTGCGCTGCGTCGAGCTTGTCCTCGCCGAGCTCGACGAGGCCAAGCCCGAAGGTCGAGTCGGGTTCGTCGGGCACCGCCTTCAGGTGCTCGGTGAAGGCCGCGCGCGCCCCCTCGAGGTCGCCGAGGTGGAAGCAGCACCAGCCGAGGAAATGCGGCACATGCTTCTTCTCGGGGTACGGCTGGGCCGACGCGCGCGCCTTCTCGAGTGCCTCGCGGGCTTCTTCGTACTGCTTCTGCTTGTTGAGTGCGATCCCGAGGATCGCAGAGGCGCGGTCAACGGAGGGGTCGTTCTTCAGCACGGCGCGCGCCGTCATCGCAGCGGCCTCGTACGCACCCGAACGCATCATGCCGAGGGCGGCTGCGAGCCGTGGGTCATCCGGATACTTCTCGGTGGCGAGAGGGATCGCGAGAGGCGGCGCGGGGGAGGCTGCGGGGGAGGCTGCGGGAGGTGATTGGGATGGCGCTGCCTGAACGCCTGCCGCGGGCGTTGCGCCCTGACCCTCGACCTTCGGACAGCCGAACGCGAAGGCCACCAGCGCCAAGGAGAGGATCGTTGCCGACGACGAAGCGGTCACGGTTCGCACTATAGGGCGTGCCGAGGAAGGCTCCCTTCGACCTGCGTGGGTCCGGAAGGGGACGAGAACATGACCCGCTCGCCTCCATATTTTCTGCAGGTGCCACAACTTGCACTTTTGTGACGGAAGCGCATACACCCGGCTTCCACCTGCGTACTCGACGGATAACTTACAGAGTCGCCATCGGGCCGGATGGCGATCCGCTGCTTCACCCGTGCGCGTGCGTGTTGGCGTATCTGGTGGGCATCGGGCCACTCCCATTGCAGTGCGTCTTATCCCCCATTGATCCGGCGCCGAGGTGCGCTGGTAGTCGATCTCGAGCCGCTCGTTCGCGACTCGGGATCAGAGAGTCCGGATCCCTGTATGGCACTCGAATTCCACTCGAAGGTTGCATTGTCGATCGCGATGGCGGTCCTGTTCGGCGCGTCGGCGCACGCTGGCGGTGTTCAACTCCAGCCGAAGGCGGGCGATCCGCTGGTTGGACTCACCAAGGCCCAGGTCGCCGCGTTCTGGGCAGGTCGCGAGTCGTACGCGACTCCGTTCGGTCCCGAGACCGGCCTCGGTCCCGTGATGAACAAGTCGAACTGCCAGAGCTGCCACTCGAACCCCGTGGGTGGCTGGGGCTCGATCTCGGTCACGCGCTTCGGCGCCGACAATGACGGCGTGTTCATCCCGCTCGAGGAACTGGGCGGTTCGCTGCTCCAGAGCCTTTCGATCAGCGGCGAGTGCTCCGAGCACATTCCCGTCGAGGCGACCGTCGTCGCCTCGCGCCTGACCAACTCGTCGATGGCGTTCGGACTTATCGAGGCGATTCCCGATGCGTCCATCGCCGCCAACGAAGACGCGCTCGATTCGGACGGCGATGGCGTCTCGGGCCGAGTCCACTGGGTGCTTCCGCTCGAGTCGAGCCCGACGAGCCCGCTCCGCGCGGGCCGCTTCGGCTGGAAGGCGCAGGTCGCGACCGTGCTCACCTTCTCGGGTGACGCGACGCGCAACGAGATGGGCATCACGAACGCGCTCATTCCCACCGAGACTGCGCCGAACGGCAACATGGCCACCCTCGCCGCCTGCGACACCGTGGCCGATCCCGAAGACCACGCCGACGCATCGGGCCTGACCTTCATCGAGCGCGTCACCAACTTCCAGCGCTACCTTGCGCAGCCCCCGCAGGCACCGAAGAGCGGCATGTCGGGCGAGGCGGTCTTCGTCTCGGTCGGTTGCGCCAAGTGCCATGTCCAGCAGTACACGACCTCGAGCAGCGTCAGTCTCGAGGCCGCGATCCGTGGCAAGACCATTCGCCCGTACTCCGACTTCCTGCTGCACGACATGGGCCTCCTGGCCGACGGCGTGAGCGACGGCATGGCGAACGAACTCGAGTTCCGCACGCCGGTTCTCTGGAACCTCCGAACCCGCGACCCGATGCTCCACAACGGCCTCGCGTCGGGCGGGACCTTTGAGTCGCGCGTCACGACCGCGATCCAGGCACACGGACCATACGGCGAGGGCGCCGGGGCTGCCGCTGCCTTCGATGCGCTCAGCACGACCCAACGGGACCAGCTGATCGCGTTCCTCGGCTCGCTCGGACGCGACGAGTACGACATCGACAGCAGCGGCGCGATCGACGCAATCGATCTTTCGATGCTCGCGAATTGCCGACTCCAGAGCGGCATCAACGCCGACAACCCCTGCGCCATCGGCGACATCAACCAGGACGGCTTCGTCGATTCGACCGACCTGCAGGGCTTCCTCCTGTCAGCGGCGCGCGAGGGCATCGACACGACGGGCGATTGCGACGGCGATGGAACCGTCGACTTCGCCGAGATCTTCTACGGCGCGCCCGATGCGAACTTCGACGGCGTGCCCGACAATTGCGTTTCTGCCTGCCCGGCCGATCTCGATCACTCGGGTGCGGTGAACGGCGCAGACCTCTCCATGCTGCTCGGCGGCTGGGGGACTGCGACGGGCGATCTGAATGGAGATGGTGTGACGGGCGGAGCGGACCTGGCGGTCCTCCTCGGCTCGTGGGGTCCGTGCAACTGATCACGGTCCCGTAGGACATCATGGGGGAATCGATGGCGGAGCCCGGTCGGGCGACGCCTGAGAGAGAACTCGGAACCCGCGCGAGTGGCGCGGGTCCCGCGTCCTGTGCCTCGGCCACGCCGAGGTCTTTCGAGTGGAGCCCCCATGCGAGTCAACACCAATTTCGTCGCCCCCCTCTTCCTTGCCGTCGCCGCGGCCACCTCGGGCCTGGCCAGCGCGCAGACCGCGACCTGGGTCACCTATGTGAACGAGACCAGTTCGCGCGTGGTGGCTGCGTCGAGCCTGCTCGTCGCCGACAACCTCGAGAAGGACTTCGCCTGGGGCGACTTCGACCATGACGGCGACACCGACATCGTGTGCATGCGCAAGTTCCCCGGCTCGATCCAGGGCGGCTTCCGCGACATCCTGTTCATGAACGAGGGCGGCATCCTGGTCGACCGCACGGTCGAGTACGGCAGCGCCGCAGACGCCGTGGGCTCGCAGGGCATGCTCGATGCGGCCAACGACCGCGATGTGAAGGCCGTCGATGTCGACAACGACGGATGGCTCGACCTGGTCACCGCGACCACGATGAGCGACCAGGTCTCGACCATGCTCGGCCAGCCGCGCGTGTACAGGAACCTTGGCAACAACGCCGCCGGCCAGTGGCTCGGCTTCCGCTTCGAGGACGGGCGCATCCCGCAGCTCTTCGCCGCGAACGGCACCGCCGCGAACCCCCGCTTCTGCGAGGCCGCCGTGGGCGACTTCACCGGCGACGGCTATGTCGACATCTTCTACACCGACTACGACACGCCCGAGACGAGCGGCACGATCTGCATCGACCTGAACGCGGACGGCGACACGCTCGACGCGGGCGAGTGCCAGCAGAGCCCGGGCGAGTCGGCGACGAACGACTTCAACAACAAGTTCCTGGTGAACTATGGCGCGTCGAACCCCGGATTCTTCTTCGACACGACGACCACGCGCATGACCTCTGCGCAGCTCGCGTCTGCGTTCGGCAACTCTGCGCTCGGCGCCGACCTCAACGGCGATGGCAAGCTCGACATCGTGCGCGTGAACACGCTGACCGCAGGCCAGGACGTCGCGACCATCTACTCGAAGGCCGACGGCCTCGGCAACAGCTTCGACGGCCCCGTGCAAAATGTTGCGGGCGCGCCCTACTTCATCGAGAAGGGCGACCTGAACAACGACGGCCGCATCGACCTCGTCGTCGTCGACGACGGCCAGGACAAGGTGCTCATCAACACCGGCAACAACGCGAGCGGCTTCGCGAACTTCACCTCGTACACCATCACCGACAGCCTGGGGGAGTTCGGCAACACCACGCGCGTGGCCGACCTCGACAACGACGGCCGCCTCGATGTGATCATCTGCGATGTCGACGCCGACCTCGGGCCGTTCTGCCCGTCGACGGGCCGCCGCACCCACATCTATCACAACACCGGCGTGGTCGGCGGACTCCTGCTCGACGAGCAGGGCCTGCTGTTCCCGACGGCGAGCCAGAGCGCGCTGTTCGACGTCGCGACCGTCGACGTGAACGGCGACGGCTGGCTCGACCTGCTTGTCGGTCGCTGCGGCGGCATCGAGCTGTTCATGAACCGCCCGCCGTTCTACCTGACCTTCAGCTATCCGAGCGGCCGTCCTGCGGTCATCGACCCGACGACGACCACGACGTTCCCCGTCGACATCGCGATCACCGGCGGCGGCAGCATCGTCGCTGGCTCGGCGAAGCTGCATGTCTCGACCAATGGCGGCACCAGCTACACCGCGTACCCGATGACGCCCGTCACCGCGACGCGCTTCAACGCGACCTTCCCGCCCGTCACCTGTGGCCCGAACCTGCGCTACTACGTGGCCGCGGAACTTTCGAACGGCGGGCTGAACCTCGATCCGGCCAGCGCGCCGACGGCGTTCTACTCGGCGCCCGTCCAGACGAGCTCGACCCTGATCGTGAGCGAGAGCTTCGAGGGCGCCAACGCGGGCTGGACGGTGTCGAACGACGCCGCGCTGACCGCGGGCGGCTGGGAGCTCGGCGTGCCAATCGGCACCGTCGCGACCCCGGGCGGCGCTTCGTCGCCCGCGAGCGACGCAACCGCTGCGCCAGGCACCCGCTGCTGGACGACGGGCCTCGGCGTCGCCGGCGGACTCGCCGCGAGCCAGGACATCGACGGCGGCACCTCGACGCTGACGAGCCCTGTGTTCAATCTCGGAAACGCCAGCGGCGCGACGCTGAGCGTGGCGCTGTGGTTCTTCTGCAACGACATCACCAGCGGCACGACCGCCGAGATCGACGCGCTGCGCGTCGAGGTCTCGAACGGCGGCGCGTGGACGCTGGTCGACGACATCCGCACGAACCTGAACACCGCGTGGGCGACCCGCACCTACGAGCTCGGCAACTTCGTGACCATCACGCCGACCATGAGCGTGCGGTTCATCACCGGCGATCGTCCGGAGAACTCGATCACCGAGGCTGCGATCGACGAGTTTGTGCTGACGGCGCGCTACTGCGAGGCCGCCCAGCCCTGCCCGGCCGACCTCAACGGCGACGGCTCGATCGGCGGTGGCGACCTCTCGACGCTGCTCGGCGCGTGGGGCACGAAGGCGGTCGACCTCGACGGCGACGGCATCTGCGGCGGCAGCGACCTTGCGGTCATGCTCGGCGCGTGGGGTCCGTGCCCGTGATTTGAGCGGTCGCCGCTGCGGCGGCGAGCGTGAGTTGAGCGGTCGCCGCTGCGGCGGCTCCCGGTGTTTGAGCGGTCGCGGCTGCGGCCGCTCCCTCTGGTGCTCGTACGACATGAGTGCCCGCAGACGAAGTCTGCCCGTGGCTTGAGCGGTCGCCGCTGCGGCGGCTCCCGGTGTTTGAGCGGTCGCCGCTGCGGCGGCTCCCTTTGGTGCTCGCAAGTCATGCGTGCCCGCAGACGAAGTCTGCGGAACACTGGGCGTGGGAGTCCGTCGAATCCGAACGTCATCCGTTTCGGGGCTCCTCTCCGCCGTCCGCTGTGCGCCCACTCCTGACCGCCGAAGATCGTCGGCTCCCGTACCATCCGCGCCCATGCCAGACCTCTCGGTCAACCTGGCCGGCGTCACCCTCGCGAACCCCGTCGTGCTCGCTGCGGGCACCTGCGGCTATGTGAACGAGCTCGCGGACGCCTTTCCGCTCGGGCGAATCGGCGCCGTCACCACGAAATCGATCACCCTCGAGCCGCGCGACGGGAATGCCCCGTGGCGCATCATCGACAGCCCAGCGGGCATGCTGAACGCGATCGGCCTCGCGAACGTCGGGCTCGACCGCTTCATCGCCGAGAAGCTGCCCGCCGCGCGCGGGCTCCCGACCAAGCTCATCGGCTCGGTCGCGGGGCACTCGACCGACCAGTATCTCGCCGTCGCAGCGCGCTTCGACGGCGCGCCCGAGATCGCTGCGATCGAGCTCAATGTCTCCTGCCCGAACACGTCCGACGGACTCCAGTTCGGCGAGCACCCGCAGGCACTCCGCGGTCTGCTCGCCGAGATCAAGCCGGCCGTCCGATCGAAGCCGCTCATCGTGAAGCTCTCGCCGAATGTGAGCGACATCGTGGCGATGGCGCGCGCGGCGGTCGACGGCGGCGCGCAGGCGCTCGTGGTCGCCAACACCTTCACCGCGATGGCGATCGATGTCGAGACGCGCGCGTTCCGCCTGTCCCGCGGGCGCGGCGGACTCTCGGGTCCCGGCATCCATCCGATCGTCGTCCGCATGGTGCATGACGTCTGGCGCGGCGTCGCGAAGGACGCGGGCGTCCCCATCATCGGCCTCGGCGGCGTGTGCAACTGGCGCGACGCTGCGGAGTTCATCCTCGCGGGCGCGAGCGCCGTCGGCATGGGCACGGCGCTCTTCATCGATCCGCGCGCACCGCTTGCGGTCGTCGACGGGCTCTCCGCCTGGGTGTCGCGGCAAGGCTGCAGGTCGGTCGCCGAACTCGTCGGCGCTGCGAAGGCGTAGCCATGACCCGTTCCGAACGCGAGCGCTTCGACCGGCTGTTCGAGGAAGTCCTCGACGCGCTGCCGCCTGGGATCCACAAGCTCATCGAGGAAGTCCCGATCGTCCTCGAGGACAGGCCCAGCCGCCAGCTGCTGCGCGAGCTCGGCATCGAGGATGACGACGAGATCCTGTGCGGCGTGCACACGGGCGTGCCGCTCACCGACCGCAGCGTCGAGCGACCCGACGCGTCGGATGTCGTCCAGATCTTCCGCGAGGGCGTCATCGACATGGCGGGCGGCTGGGAGGAGGGCGTGGATGACGAGGGACCGTTCGGCGGCGTCGAGCGCATCCGCGAGGAGATCCGCATCACCATCCTCCACGAGCTCGGCCACCACTTCGGGCTCGACGAGGAAGACCTCGACCAGCTCGGCTACGCGTGATGCCCTTCGCGCACGCTTCGCCTACCATGGCACCCTTCCTTTCGGAGCCGACATGAACGCTGAACGCATCGCACAGTTCGAGAAGATGGCCGCCGCCGACCCGACCAACGAGATGGCGCACTTCAGCCTTGGGAACGCGTACCTGCAGACGGGGCGCTTCGCCGAGGCCGCGAAGAGCTTCGAGCGCTGCGTCGAGCTCAACGGCGACATGAGCAAGGCGTATCAGCTCGGCGGCGAGGCGATGATCAAGGCAGGCTGGGAAGACAAGGCCGTCGCGTTCCTCGAGAAGGGCTATGTGCTGGCCGCGTCGAAGGGCGACCGCATGCCGCAGCAGGCGATGGCGAAGCTGCTCGAGGGGATCGGCCGCAAGGCGCCGATGCTCAAGGAAGAGGCGGAGACGGCCGAGCGCCTGCGCGAGGCGGGAGCGTTCGTCTGCCGCCGCACCGGGCGCCCGGGCACGAAGATGGCGTCGCCGCCGATGCGCGGCGCGATCGGCGCGTGGATCGCCGACAACATCTCGCAGGAGACCTGGCGGCAGTGGATCGGCCAGGGCACGAAGGTCATCAACGAGCTTCGGCTCGACTTCACCCGCGACCGCGACCAGGAGCTCTACGACCAGCACATGCGGGAGTACCTCGGAATCGACGACGAGGCGATGAAGGAGATCGCGGCGCGCGGGTGAGGTCAGTCCTCGTCGTTTGCCGCGAGGGGCTCGCGATCAAACTCAACCCCGCGTTGCTCCAGAACCCAACGCTCACGCAGTGCCGGATCTGACTGAAACTGACGTTCGAGCGCCTGCGTTTCATGGAACTGCTGCGCCGCCGCAGCCATCGTCCAATCGGCCTCAAGCCCCATCGATTCGACGACTCGGCGGATTTCGGCAAGTTCCACGCGAAAGAACTCCTTTCGCCAGTTCATCTTGTTCACCTGATTGAGCACAAAGTGCTCATGAAGCACGCCTTCGAGGCCCGGGGCATCGTTCGTCGTGATCAGGGCATGAACGTCGAACTCAAACGGCACGCTCGCGTCACCGAGCTCCCAGATTCGCTCCATCGGATCAAGCCGCCGCGTCTGTCCGATCTTGAACACCGTGTCACCGAACGAACCCACATTGGAGATGATGTAGACGGTTCCGCGCTTCGTCTGCTGGGCCATCGATTTGGCGCGCTCCCTGGCGGCGAGGACTTCTGCCAACTTCGCGTCCGTCGCCGCAATGCGGGCCTCGTACTCCGCACGCTGCGTCGCGGACTGCTCATCCATCTTCGCGCGAAACTCGGCCTCGATCCGAGCGCGCTCTGTATCGCTCGCGCGGGCGAGCTCCTCCCGAAGCTTGGCCTCGTAGAGCGCGCGTTGCTCCTGCTCGGCCTTCGCCTGAGCCTCCGCGATGAGCTCCCGCTCCCGAGCCAGTGCATCTTCCTGCTTCTTGGTCTCGCGCTGGACCCGTTCAAACTCGCGCTGCGCCTTGGCTTCCTCCTTCATTCGCTCCTTGATCCGACGCTGCTCCTCGCGCTCCTCCAACTTGATTTGCTGGACTCGAGCTGCCCACTTCAGCTCCATCATCTTCGACTTGAAGTACTCATCGAGGATCCTGGCGTGATTGAACGCGGCGCCCTGCTCGTTCACGAGCGTGAGCGCGTCGCGGAGCCTCTGCTGCAGCGTTCCGATGTTGTCTGACTTTACATCTGCCAGGATCGCTTCCGCCTTGCCGTTGAATGCGTCAAGGGCAAAATCAGCGGCGAGCCGCGCTCGAGCAGGATCCGAATAGTCCGAAGCCGCCGCCGTTCGGTCACGCACCATGCGCCGCGAGCGCTCGCGCGCCTCCTTGAGCCTCTGTCCTGGCTCGGTATGCCCCGCTTCGCGGGCCAGTTCGTCAAGAATGGACTGTGGTGGCACGACATACCTCGACCCATAGCCCTCGATGACATTCCGAAGCGCCTCGATCGTCTGCTCAAGCCCAGAAACCGCTTCTCGGAGTTGCCGCTCACGCGCTCGGAAGTCCTCGACTCCCTCCCAATGTGCGAGGCGCTGATACCTCCGCCTCCATTGTTCGACCAATTCCCGCGCCTCAGCGCGCTCCTGTGACGCGGAATCCCGAAGCGTCTGAATCGCATCGGTGGCTTTCTTGAGTCTCTCCTGCAACTGCGCGGCGGCCTGCTCGGCGGCTCGCGCTTGCTCAAATCGCTTCAACACCTCTCGCTCGGCCTCACGCTTCGCCTCACGGCCCGTGATCCAGAGCACACCGAAGAGCGCCATGCCGAGAGCGCATACGAGTAGGACTACAAACAGAAGCGGTGCCGCGGACTCCATCGAAGCAGTCTCCTTTCGCCCACATGGGCCCAAACGCGATCAACCCTGATCCATCACTGCGTCATGAAAATCGTTCTCGTGGACGATGACGAGCCTGGCGCCGTCGCGGCGCAAGGACATCGCCTTCTCGATCTTGCGCCCGTAGCACGCGAATGACCAGCAAGGGTTTCCGTCGCTGCCAACCACGAGGAAGTCGGTCTTTCCGCTGACGCTTCCGACGACCGTTCCGCCGAGGCGAACCACAGTCTCGGCGAGTTCCTCGCGCGAAAACTTCGTCGACTCGCCGGTGAAGCAGAACTTCATTCCAGCAAACCGAACCTCCGGACACGAGGCGCACACGCCAGCGAGCCCCGTACTGCTTCCCGAAAGAACGCCCGCGGCGATGCGATGGGATTCCGTCGAAATGAACTCCGAGAAGAAGGCGCGGAGTAGTTCATGCTCCTGCGGGTCGATCACGCCGTCCTGCAGAACGCCGCTAATGAGCGACGAGACCTCGTCATAGGGCCAAAGCGAACGAAGATGCTCGTGGCCGTCAAGCCATCCACGAAGCTGCGCGAGCTCGTCCTTCGTGATCTCCGCATCGGCAGCGATTCCACCGAGAAGCGATTGCAGGCGCTGCATGTCCCCTGTCGTGCTGTCGTAGTACTCTGAGGATCGAAGCCGCTCGCAGAGCCACCGAAGGTCGTCCCGTTCCTCGGGATCGATGACTCCATCGGAGATGGCCGTTCGGAGAATCGGGATCAACTCGCTGAAGGGATGAAGATCTTGCGCTTCGTGATGCTCCCCTACCCACGAGTCAAAGTACGCCCGCTCGGAGTCGCTGACGATGCCGTCGATGGCGACACCCTCGATCAGGCCGAGAAGCGAGTTGATCGCCTTGTCCATTCTGGACCGGTTCGTGTATTGGAAGTACGGGAGCGGTCGCGTCACGGATTTCCTCCAAAAGCATGAGCCGTGATCCACACTAACCGCGCGATCGCGCAATCGCAACGGTTCCGAAACCACGCCGCACGGCACGGCACACAGCCCACCTGACGCTGGTACGACCGCCACTCCGCGCTCCATATCGCCCGTGCCACCCGCCATTCGGCACCGAGCGCCGAGCCGTTGTCGGGGCGCAGACAAGGGAGCCGGCCGGCGCCCTGTCGATGGGTCTGCCAGTCGCCGTGGCGGGCGGCTCGCAAAGGCGCCTCCGAAGCGCCGATCTCGACAAACCGCGCCGAATCGGCTTGCGGGCTTGAAATCACGCCCTACCTTCACGGTGCCGAAAGCCAGGTTGGGAGACCTGCTTCGGGTGTGCCTACGCACACGGAGGGCTGAGACCATCCGGTATCAGCCCGTTGGAGAAAGAGGGAGCTACATGAATATTCGTTGTATGGCCCGTCGCGGCGGTTTTGCCGCCGGCGTCGCGCTCGGTCTCGTCACCGCAAGCGCAGATGCAGGCGTCTACTTCACCTTTTACACGCTCAACACCCCGTACACCGTCACGACGCCTGACGTGACGCAGGTGCTGATGAGTTGGTCCACGAACCTCACCAGCGGCATCGTGCAGCAGGGTGACCTCACCGACTGGAGCATCAGCTTCCTGAGCGGCGGCAACCTGTTCTACACCGACAACATCGTCACGGCCGGCGCCGTGCAGTCGATCGGCGGCGTGAACCGCGGCCTCGCGGACATCCTGTTCAACTTCAACCTGAACACCTTCACCGCGGGCGACTTCGACAACATGCTGCAGGGAACGCTGCTGAGCGGAGCGTCGGGCCCCGCGTACAACGTCTAC
>Ga0208783_10001961_pt1 | contig 11982 bp, 13 predicted proteins | sample DEB19_08_DNA_2_FD_184529 | JGI IMG/M metagenome (GOLD analysis project Ga0208783, IMG submission 184529) | Aqueous microbial communities from the Delaware River and Bay under freshwater to marine salinity gradient to study organic matter... | ecosystem: Environmental > Aquatic > Marine >... | reverse complement strand
CGAAGCGCGATGAGAGCGCAATATTCTGCGCGTTTTACTGCTAAGGTTAGTATTTTCAGCAGAATTTATGTGTTTGATTTTACACTGTTCAAGGTAAAATGATTTAATTCTGTAATTCTAATTTCTTAGAGAGCGGGGTATCGTAATGGCAGAGCTTGTGAGCGTGTGAGAGTGTGAGCCGGGAAAAGCGTAGGCATGGCTGTAAGAGAAAAAAGGAAAGGAAATATATTTAGCAGAAAATAGATTAATATATCTGTTTGCAGATATATATAGAAAGCAATAACTTACACGCTGTAAAAATAGATCAATCAATGTTATCAATAACTTAGCGCACGCGGCTGCCGCCTCTTTCCCCTACGGCTACGCTTGACAGCGACTTCAAAGCCTGTTACCTTGCAGGCGCAAGGTAACAGGTGACCCCCCACCGAGGGTTCGGCGGGGGTTACTTTTTGGGGTAGTCAGAGCGTCAGACCAAGCGACGCCGCCTTGGCCTGAGCCTCAGCAAGCGCCCGCACCGCCGCGTGGTGCTCCGCCTGCGCAGAGCACCACGCAAGCGCAGCATTCACAGCATCCAACGCTTCCGCGATGGCAGGCCCCTTGTCGAGTTCATAGGCTTTTTCGACTTGCTTGAGCGCCGCGCGGATGTATGTGCCCGCGTCTTTATCCTTCTCTTCGCCCTTGATCATGGCGTCGCGGATCTCTTCGCGCGTCAACTCAACGTCGGATTTCATCTGCTCGCGGATGACAGCATTGAACGCTTCGAACGCGGGCATGAGTGCGACGCCCTCATTACCCGTGAGGTTGTCACGCTCCGCCACGGCTGTATTGATGACCCAACGCCCATCAATGTCGTTGCGATTGCCCATCTCAATCCCCTTGCGGAGATTGGACGCTTTCGAGATGACGGTCTTGGCGTCGTGACGATTGGCCTCGGAGCAGACGGCGACATACTCTTCATAAAGAAGCGTCGCGTGATCCTTGCCATTCTTCTTATCTTCCGCGCCAGCCTTGTTGCGCTTGACTGTATCGAGCACGCCATCGGATGCAGCGTGGACAACATCAACCAACCAATTGGCGCGCGCGTTTGCGCCGCGACCCTGATTGCGCGCATGCTCGCGCGTCTTGTTGATAATGTCGTTGAGCGTCGAGACTTGGTTCGTGAGTTGCGTATTGACAGCGTCCATGTGATTACTCCTATGGGTAACAGCGTTAGAGCCGTTTGGATTTGGCAATCTTAAAGCGTGGTGAAAATTGCCTAACGCGCTAGTGTAATTACACTAGCGCAATAAGTTACCAATTCCGAGTAAAGTCACCCGGACGCCAGAACCAAAGCCCAATTGCAAGGCGCATGGCGATATGTTCTTCAGTCGCAGCTTCGCTCGCATAACGACCGTAGTAATAGCGGTAGATTTCCATGTTGTTACCCCGTGAGGTTGGAATGTATCGGCGTTGAAAATTGCCAAACGCGCCGCCCGCAAACGCAAGGCGGCGCAATTTCGTCCCGTAGAAATTCCGGACAACACGACGGGGCGCGCAATTTTTGTCCGGCAGTCCCGAGATATTGATCGGGGGCCTAGCCCTTTCCATGGTGCGCGCTTGTCAGGCGCAGCGTTCCCTTGGATCGCACGTCAACCTTCTGCGCCCGGCTTTGTCCGGTTCCCGACACAGTGACCGCGTGCGTATGTCAGGGGCGAGGGTTGCTCGCCGGGTTTTTTGATAAGTCAGCGCACCCGGAGCGCCCGCCAGCCTATAAGAGCCGCGTATATTCACGAGGGCGTATCGTCGCGCCCTTGTCACGCCATGCTGAGCAGGTCAGCCGGAACCTCGCGAGAGGGAGCGGGGGCTTACCATTCGCCCGCTTGTCGCTCCGTCCTACAACTACGGGAATGGGGAGCGGCTACCCGGGCGGGTATCTGGACAGGGGGTGGCGGGGGGCGCGCGCCTTTGTTAGGTGGTTCAGAAATATATTTTCCAAAATAACAAACTAACACCTTCACACCACCAAACCACAACAAACTTACAACTTACGTAAAACCAAACCCCCACTTGTAAATACTGAAAACTATCCGATACTAACTAAAACCAACCCAAGAGGTGCAGCATGCCGACTTACGACAAAACATCCATCCTTGCCGGGCTTACACCCAACACCGCCGCCGGTCCCATATGGACCGTAGATCAGCGTCCTCACGTTCTCGGATCGCCGGTCTATTCGAACCACACAATCCCCGCGCCCGCGCCCGCGCCGTTGGTGATCCATACGGCGCACGGCAACATCGTCATCAATCACGAAACGGGAGAAGTGTCGCTGCCGCCCGGCATGCCGATCTCTTCCGGCGCGCGCGAGTTCTGGGAGCGCTTGCCCGGCATGTATGGCGTCGCCATTCAGAAGAAGGCGATGGAGCAGGCGGACGCATTGTTTGCCGGGCGCTGGGAACAAACGCTCAAGACCGCGTTCCCCAAGGTGCTGGCGGAGGAGATCGACCGGACCAAGCGCGCGCTGCTGGCGAAAGTGGAGAAGGCGATGCAGACCACCGCCGGCGACCGGGCGGCTATGCAGGAGAACAGCCTTGCCTTCATGCAGGGGTGGATGGCCGCGCTGGGGCGGGTTCGCAGCATGTTATGGCGAGGTTGAATACATCTCGAAGTGGGGCTATTTATGCGCCATGATGAAGCGCCCTGCCCCCCTTCTCGCCCTCGCCTTGACCCTTGCCGCCCCGCTTGCCGGGTGCGCAGACTCTGCGCCTGTGAGCCTTGGGCGGGATGAGTATGGGATGAGGAGCTACGAGGACAAGGCGACGCTGTATCCCAAGCTCGCCGAGTTCTGCCGGGCGCGCGGGGGCGAGTTCAACGAGATCTATTACGAGCGCGGGCGCGAAGCCAAGTTCTCCTGCGCCCGGCCAATGACTTACGGCGGGGCGTCCGCGTCCCGGCTGGATCTTTACCTGCACTGATCAGTGCGCGCGCCGCGCCCGGATCTCCATCCCCTGCAGCACGTCGCCCAAGACGCGCAGCGCTTCGACGTGCTCCTTCGCATACCGGCTTTTGTTATAGACGCCGGCCAGCGCCGAGTGTGGTTCGGCATGGCCGAGGACGATCTCGACGATTGCCGGAAGGACGCCGTGGTCGCCCATCAGCGTCGCCGCCGTCCGGCGGAGGTCGTGCCGGTGCCAGCCCGAAGTCCCTGACCTGTCAAAAAATTTCTTCTGCCAGCGGTCCCAATTGTCGAGCGGCTTGCCTTTCGCCCCCAAGAAGACCTGTCCGGAGATGCGCCCTTGCGCGCCGACCACGCGCAGCGCCTGCTGGGTCAGCGGGACGACGTGCGGCCGTCCGTTCTTGCGCAGTTCGCCCGGCACATACCAGACGTCTTCGATGATGTCCTCGAACCGCATGGCGCAGACCTCCTCGCGCCGGCATGCCGTGTAGAGCATCATGCGGACCGCGCCGTCGTGCCCGTCGTTGCCGAGCGTGCGCAGAACCTGCGCCAGCTCCTGTTCCGAAAGGACACGGTCGCGGCGTGGCGGGGCGTGCGCCCCCTCCAGTCCGGACCACACGCCGCCCGGCACATACGCCCGCTTCTCCGCCCAGCGCAGCGCCGGACGCAGATACCTTATGGCCGCGCCGGCGGACGCCATGCTGCCGTGTGCGTCCGCCGCCCGCAGGAGCTGCGCCGCCGCCAGCTCCCCTGCCCGCTCGCCCAGCAGCGCGCCGAAGACGTTGAGGATGCGCTTGCGCCCGTCCTTCGCCCAACTGACGCCTTTCAGCGCCGGCCCTTCCGCCTCATAGAGCTGCAGCACGTCGCCGAGCGTCATGCGGCCGACGGGCGCGCGCTCGCGCCGGATCGCCAAGCGCAGCTCCTCCGCCATGCGCCGGGCCTCGACCACGCCTGTCTCCGGCCATCTGCCGATCTCGATGCGCTTCTTCCTGCCGTCGCTGTCCACCGCCAGCAGCGACCAGACGATGCCCTTTTCCCGCGCTCGGGCGCGCAGCCCCCGGCACGCTCCGTCGGCCAGCTCTTGGCCCGGCCGCAGTTCGCGCAACGCTTTCACGGTAACAGGGTCGGTGATGCGCATGGGTTCCTAATGGGTTCCTAGACGCCAGCGGCACACAGATTACACGCTGACAGGTTCCCAATACATAAACCCCGTAACACCTTCACACAACCTAACAATCGACCCATTTTTGATACATACAATCAGGTAATCAATACCCCGAAAAACGGCGAGATAGTATTTGTAATCAGTAGGTCGGGGGTTCGAATCCCTCAACCGGCACCAATAAAAACAAGAACTTAAATTCTCAAACCGTAGCCGTTGGGATCTTTTTGGGTTCTTAGATGAGGGTTGCGCGGGGGTTAGATTTGCCTAAAAAGTTGTCATATTAGCGCCACACGCTAGCAAAACCCACGAATCACCTCCGCGTAACCTACTGAAACGCCGACTCTTTTTCGATACTTTCCAGTTGCGCCATAGCCGATACCGGCTATATTTCCCGTGCGGCCGATTGTCGCGAAAGGGGATCTAAGATGGGCGCAGAGTTGAGAAGCAAGATCGGGATTTTCTCGGTCGAGGATGTTGCGCTGATGCTGGAAATTACGCCGCACACGCTTGCGCAGTGGCGCGCGGAAAAGCGCGGCCCGGCCTACATAAAGCTGGGGCGCGCCGTTTTTTACCGTCAGTCGGACGTTCAGGCGTGGATCGACCGCAGTTCGCGTCGCGACCCGTCGGAGGAAGACCTTGAGAACCTGACGGGTATTGCTTAGGTCCACCCGCCTACGCTGATCCTTGGGCGGTCGCGCATTCTCATGCGACCGCCCAATCTGCTCCCGATCATGCCGACCATGCCGCCGTGCGCCGCCAGACAGGCGTATTGAAGGGCGTCCGCAATGTGCGAATACGGGCCGTTGCCCTTGTCGGGGACGTTCTTGCGCAGGCCCGTCTTGCTCCTTCCGAAGCGATAGCCGCCGTCCAGCGCGCGCACCAGCGTCGGGCAACGCTTGCCGTCCAGTTGCAGCGCCGGCCCGCCCTCGACATGCCGCATCAGATACGCTTCGACGGCGCGCAGTCGCGGGTCCAGATCGTTCGTCGGCGCGGGGAACGCCATAAAGCCCATGCGCTTCAGCGCGTCGAAACTTGTCTCTTCCGCTATGCTGCCCTTCGCAACGCCGGCTGGGTCGCCGATGATGGCGACTGATTTGCCCAAGTAGCGCTCCTTCATGAGCGCCGGGCGCAGATTTCGCTCGACGTGCAGTTCCAACCCCAGATCCTCGGCCATCACTTCTTCCAGCACGAGCAGCCGGCCCCGGTGGTCGAGCTGGCAAATCACGCTGCAAGGGTCGCGGCCGAAGTCCTGACCGACGATGAGGGGGAAAGAGGAGACCGGTTCGAGGCTGTCGACGACGTGGAACGCGCGCTTGAACGTCTCGCGGAACACGGCGGTGCCGGACGGGTCGTCGCCATACTCCGCGTGGACGTAACGCTTGCACCATTCCGGCGACGCAGACCGTAAAAAGCGTTCGTAATAGGTGCGACCCTGCGCGCGCCGCGCCGCCAACCCTTCTTCCGTGTTCAGTGGCAGCTTGCGCGTCTCCGGCGTCTGCACGAGCCACTCCAAATTTTCTGCATTTGGCTCCATTCCGCCCGGCTGGATGAAAACTTGCACGTCTGGCGGCGGGGCGGTCATCACAGCATGCCAGTCCGACCCCTCTGAGGGCATGTTCGTGTCCGCGATCCAGCCGAAAAACGACGCTGTGCCGAGATTACCCGAGGGGTAACGGCCGAGACGGCCGGCGAGCGGCGACACAAGGGCGTATGGCATCTCGATACTCTCCGAAAGCCACGCCATTGTGAGCTGCATGGACAGCAAACGGCGCTGATCTTCGGGCGTTTCGAGGGGGATGAGCAGCCATTCGCTGCGGACGTCGCCAAAACGGATGTAAACCGTGTTTTCGCTGACCCGATAGTCCGCCATTCCCTTCAGCCAGCTCTGAATATCCTTCAAAACCGTGTCTTTGAGCTGCTTCAGGGTCGATCTGACGATGGCGAAGCGGGTGTATCGGTAGCCGTCGTCCGCTTTTTGCTGCTCGCATGCGCGCCGGAACAGCTCGAACAGGCAGGAAGTGGTTTTTCCGGAGCCGACCGGGCCGGCGATGATGCGCCCGAACGCATTTGACCCCATAAACCGGCTGCATGTGGGCGGCGCTGTGTAAGTAATGTCATCCATCAATGTCACCCTCGATTACCTGCGGGGTAATGTCTTTTTCGAAGGTGATTTGCTTGTCCGATCCGAGGTTGATCGTGACGCGGACGCCGTCTCCCCCTCCCCCACCGTCGTTCCGTGCGCCAATTCCGGCGAATTTACCGATCACTTCAAGCGCTCGGACCTTTGCGATGAGGGGTTCGCGCGGGTCGTGGACGCGTTCGTAAAATTCGGGGAGCGCTTCTTCGATCAGAGAAAAACTTTTTAGCTGCAGCCTGTCCTGCGTGTTGCTCGCCGAATGCCACGCCTCGCGCTCGCTCTTTAGCAGCGCGTTGAAGTGCGGCATCTCGGATATTTCTGCCCATAGTATGGGACTAATTTCGAACCGTTCCAGTATAGTTTCGATGGGGTGTATGTCTTTGGCAATTTCGCGTGAAAGTTTCAGTAGTGTTAGCTCGTCGATCTCTTGAGGTTTCGCGACGGTTACTTCCATAACACTGTTTCCTTTGGGGAAAGATGCTTTTCAACTCAACAGATATAAAGTATTCATGCCGGTATGGTCGAGACACTTCCGAACATGGGTGTGTTGCGCGTTGTCGGCCCCGCCGATCTCGAAGCGCAGCTTCAGCGGCAGGCGAAACAAAAAGCGCAGCTTGAAGACGCTGCAGCGGCAGAGGCGCTGGAGATCACGGATCTCGGCGCATTTATCCGCACGCAGTATGAGGCGTTCCGAAATCACCGGAACAACACGTCTGCCGGATGGTCGACGCGTTTGCTCGACGCGATGCGCGCGTTCAGCGGGCTATACGACCCATCCAAGCTGGCCGACATCCGGAAGTTCGGCGGGTCTGAGATTTACGCGCGCATGATCGCGCAGAAATGTCGCGGCGCGTCTTCGCTGCTTCGCGACGTTTATCTTTCCCCGGAACGATCATGGGGTCTGGCCCCGCCGGCCGACCCCGACATTCCGCAGAACATCGTCGATCAGATCAACCAGTTCGTGCAGGCCGAGATCGGTCAGGTGCAGGCGCAGTCCGGCCAGCAGATCGGCGTCGACATGATCCGCGACCGCGTCATGCAGCTCATGGAAGGCGCGCGCGAGGCGTCAAAGAAAAAGGCCAAGCACCAAGCGAAAATCGCTGAAGACAAGATCGACGAACTGCTTGACCAAGGCGGGTTCTACAAGGCGCTCGCAGAATTTCTTGTCGACATACCCATCTTCCCCTTTGCCTGCATCAAAGGGCCGGTCGTCAAGATCGTCCCCACCGTCACATGGTCAAACGGTCAAGCGAATGTGGAGCAGAAAGCGCGCCTGTTCTGGACGCGTGTTTCGCCATTCGATTTGTGGTGGACGCCGGGCGTCGCCGACATCGAGGACGCCCAGATCATCGAGAAGACGCGCGTGACGCGCGCCGACCTGAACGATCTTCTCGACCTGCCCGGCTACAACCACGACGCCATCCGCTCTGTGCTGGACGAGTATGGCCGGGGCGGCATAGCCGACAATTGGGACTCGACGGATACCGAGCGCGCGATAATCGAGAGTCGCGAAAATCCGTTCATGAACCGGTCAGGCATGATCACATGCCTTGAGTTTCACGGGAACGTCCAAGGCCGCATGCTGATGGATTACGGCATGGACGAGAAACAGGTTCCCGATCCGCTTCGCGACTATTTCGTGCAGGCTTGGGTCATTGGGAACTACGTCATCAAGGTGCAGCTCTCTCCATCGCCGCGCAAGCGCCACCCCTACTTCATGACGAGTTTCGAGAAGGTGCCGGGCACGCCGCTTGGCAATGGCCTCACCGACCTTCTCGCCGACATTCAGGAAGCGACGAATGCAACGCTGCGCGCCCTCGTCAATAACCTTTCGATCTCGTCTGGCCCGCAAGTGGTCGTCAATGCAGACCGCCTTGCCGCGATGGAAGATGCGGAAGATATGTATCCGTGGAAACGCTGGCTCGTGCAAAGCGATCCGCTTTCCAATTCCAGTCAACCGCCGATTACATTCTTTCAGCCGCAGTCCAACGCCAACGAACTGATCCAAGTGTATCAGTGGTTGAACAACCTTGCGGACGACATTTCGGCTATCCCCAAATACATCACCGGGGGCGGGGCCGGCGCGGGAGCCGGGCGCACGGCGTCCGGACTTTCGATGCTGATGAACAACGCGTCGAAGATCCTGCAGACCGTGGCGGCGAACATTGACCGCGACGTGTTTGGTCCGCTGCTTCAGCAGCTCATGGACATGCTGCTTCTGACGGATACGTCCGGCCTGTTGACCGGGCAGGAGCAAGTCGAGGTGAAAGGCGTCAATGTCGCCGTGCAGCGCGAAACGCAGCGCAGCCGGCAGCTTGAGTTCCTGCAAATCACCGCCAATCCGATTGACGCGCAGATCGTTGGGCCGAAAGGCCGGGCGGCAATTCTGCGCTCCGTATCGCAGACTATCGGCCTCGACGGCGAAGAGATCGTGCCGAGCGACGACGAGCTTGCCGCCATGCAGGCGCAAGCAGCGGCCGTCGCACAGGCGCAAGGGATGCCCGGCCACGCCGGGATGGGCGAGCAAGCCGCAGCAGCCCAAGGGTCGCAAGGCCCGAACGGCGGCAATGTGACAGCGGATATGGGTCCGCGAACCCGCATCGCAGGAGGCGTGGGATAATGGCAAAGAGCAAAGTGGTGAGCGCCGGCAACGGCGGGGGCAAGTTCCCCAAGGGTGGCAACACCAAGATGTTCGGCAAGCAGCATGCCGGGCCAAAAGCTGCGGGCGTTACCGGCAAGGTAACTTCGGGCGACGGCGGCAAGTTCATCGCCGGCGGCAAGGGCAAGATGTTCGGCAAAGGGTCGGCGCGTCCGGCTATGGCCGGCATGACGGCGAAGACCTCCAACTGAGGAGGGTTCGATGAAGGTCATCAAGAACAAGACCATCAAGTCGGAAAACCCCAACCGTCTGGCTATGGCGACCATCACAGGTGGATCGCAGGCCGAGCGAATTGGCGGTTACTACAGGAAAGTCGCGAACCGTGGCGAAGTGAAAGCTCCCGCTGCGGATCGTTTGTTTCACGCTATCGGTCGCAAGATCGGAATGGCGTGAGAAGGCCAACACCCGGAGAGGAAGATGGTTGGTTTTTTGAGCGAAGCGTCAGTCGAACAGGAGATCGTCAATAAGGGTCTGACCGCGCCGCGTATCACACCCCAGCATATTGATGATCAGATCCTTACCGAACAGTATCATGTCTTTCCCGGCACGACGCTGACGGTGTGCGCGCTGACGTTGAAAAACGGGTTCCAAGTTGTGGGCGAAAGCGCTTGCGCCGCGCCCGAGAACTTTGACGCTGGCCTCGGCCGCAAGATTGCGCGCGACAACGCCCGCAACAAAATCTGGGCCTTGGAGGGCTATCTCCTTCGGTCACGACTGCAGGGCGCAGTGTGAACGAAGCAGACATTCAGAGAAATGTGACCCTGCGCGCGGCCGAGCTGGCGCGCAGATCCCCACATGAGTGGGCGCGCTTCGTGGAAGCGCTGACCATGCTCACAAACCATAGACGCGATGAATGCGTCTCGTCGCCAGCAGACAGTCTCTTCCTTGCGCAAGGCCGAGCACGCGAAAGCGCCTCGCTCCTGCGGTGGCTTGAGATGTGCCTGAAAACTGCCGACCAGATAGCGGAGAAGCGAAAATGAAGACTTTTGCCCCGATTGATCCCGATGTGAAAATCCCTGACGCCGTGAAGGCGGCTTCGGCTGCGGCCGAGCAGCTCCACAAGGACGTTTACAGCGCCGAAGCTGCTGAAGAAGGCGGCGAAGGAAACGAAGGCGCGAAAGCGCCGTCTGGCGAGCTGGCCGCGTCGGAAATGCTGAAGCCCGCCGACGCGCCGGTCGAGCAGGCGCAGACAAAGGAAGAGCCGAAAGTTACCCCGCAGGTAACCGACGAGAGCTGGGAACACCGCTACAACTCGATGAAGGGCCGGTTCGACCGCGCCCAGCAGCAGCTCTCCACGCAGGCCGACAGAATTTCCGCGCTGGAGCAGATGATCGCGTCGATGCAGGCGCAGCCGCAGGCCCGGCAGGAAACGCAGGAGATGAGCGCGGAGCGCTTCCTCACGCCAGAAGAAGAGCAGGACTACGGGTCCGACTTTCTCGACGTCGTGGGCAAGAAGGCGAAGCAGGAGCTTCTGCCGATTGTGAAGAAATACGAAAACGAGATCGCCAGTTTGAAGGCGCAGCTCGCCGGCGTTGGTAACTACGTCGCGCAGGATGCGCAGTCTCGTATGATGAACTCGCTCGACCGCGATGTGCCGGGCTGGAGAGAGCAAAACACTGACCAAGACTTTTTAGCTTGGCTGGCCTTGCCCGATCCGTATTCTGGTGATATTCGTCATAACATGCTGAAAGCAGCATGGGAGCGGCATGATGCCCCTCGCGTTGGTGCTTTCTTCAAAGGCTTCCTCGCTGAAGAGGCTGCTTATCGTCCCGCAGGCAGCGAAACGCCCGCCAAACCGGCCGGCAAAGTATCGCTAGAAGACCTTGCGGCACCGGGCAGAGCCAAGACTGCAGCGGCGTCATCGTCCGCCCCTGCTGAGAAGCCAATCGTCACGTCCGCTCAGATCTCCAAGTTCTACGCCGATGTAGCGTCAGGTCGCTACGCTGGCAGGGACGAAGAGAAGATGCGTTTCGAGAAGCAAATCTTCGAAGCGCAGCGGGAAGGGCGGATTAGGTAATCCTTCTCTCTTGGGAGCCAAAAGATGGCGTTTCCTGTAGCCGGGGCCTCTACGACCCCTCCGATCTATCCCATTGGCAGCGCCGGCAACGGTCTGTCTGGTGCGAGCTTCATCCCCACGATCTGGTCGGGGAAGCTGGTCGAAAAGTTTTACGCCGCCACCGTTCTCGCCGCGATCTCGAACACGGACTACGAGGGCGAGGTCAAGAACCAAGGCGACACGGTGCGTATCCGCACCAAGCCGACCATCACCATCAAGGACTACAAGGCTGACGGCGATCTCGAAGTCGAGCGTCCCGTTGGTTCGTCCGTCGATCTGGCGATTGATCAGGGCAAATACTTCAACCTGATCCTCGACGACGTCATGGAGATCCAGTCCGATCTCAACCTGATGTCGATGTGGGCCGACGACGCGTCCGAGCAGTTCAAGATCACCGTCGACACGGCTGTGCTGCTTGGCATGCTGGGTCAGGCCAACGCGAAAAACCGTGGCACGACCGCCGGCAACATCACGAGCGCCATCAACCTTGGCGCGACGGGTTCGCCGCTTGCCATTCAGGCTTCAGAGCCGGTTGCGACGTTCACCAACGTCAGCGTTCTCGACTCGATCCTGCGTCTTGGTCAGGCGCTTGACGAGCAGAACATCCCCGAGACCGGTCGCTGGCTCATCGTCCCGACTTGGTTCGCGACGCTGATCAAGCGTTCGCCGCTCAGTCAGGCTTACCTGTCTGGCGACAGCGTTTCCATGCTGCGCAACGGGCGCCTCGGCATGGTTGACCGGTTCACGCTCTACAGCTCCAACCTGCTTCCGTCCGGCACTTCTGCTGGCCTGTCCGCAGGCGAATATGTGATTTACGCCGGCCATGCTCATGGTCTGACGTTCGCATCGCAGTTCACCAAGCTGGAGACGATCCGGTCGGAGCGCAGCTTCGGCAATCTGCTCCGTGGCCTTCAGGTCTATGGCTACAAGGTCATCGACGGCAAGGCCATTGCGCAGGCCATCGTCACGAAGGCTTCCTCGATCCAGTAAGGAGTGAGCAGTAATGGCTCGTATTAACCCCACTACCCTC
>Ga0208783_10001959_pt1 | contig 11988 bp, 13 predicted proteins | sample DEB19_08_DNA_2_FD_184529 | JGI IMG/M metagenome (GOLD analysis project Ga0208783, IMG submission 184529) | Aqueous microbial communities from the Delaware River and Bay under freshwater to marine salinity gradient to study organic matter... | ecosystem: Environmental > Aquatic > Marine >... | reverse complement strand
AGCGGGTGTGACCGGCGGCTCGGCCCGCGTGCGCAGGTCGACGAAGACGGCGTCGATATCGCCGACGGTTCGTATAGCGACGGGATACTCGGCGAGGTCGGCGGCGGCAACGGTTGCGCCGCCGCACTCCCAGTGGTCCCGTCGCCAGCGCAACGTGCAGTCCTCGGGCTGACGGGCACGGTAGGCGACGATGTCGCCGTCCGCGAGGGCGAGCCAGAACGTACAGCCCCCGCCTCCCGTCTGCGGGTAGGGGCCACCCTGCTCGAGTCCGCTGCGGATCCCGGCGGCCGAGCCGATGTTGAGCTCCGGGCAAACCGGGCTCTCGACGCCGCTGGTGGAGATCCAGAGTGCGCCGAATATGAAGGCGCCGACCACCAGGACGGCTACCGTCGCCCCGGCGATCAGTTTGGCGTCGGCGCTGCGGGAGGACACGTGTTGCGACCCTACCGGGTGGTGATCGCAAAGCCCGGGCTCGACGGGCACGATCGCGGGGCGAAGGTGATCGCTCGTGCGCTGCGCGACGCCGGCTTCGAGGTGGTTTACACGGGGTTGTTCCAGACCCCGGCCCTGGTGTCCGAGGCGGTACTCCAGGAAGACGCCGACGCGGTCGGGGTATCGGTGCTTTCGGGGGCGCACATGACCCTCATCCCGGCGATCGTGGAGGAGCTGGCGGCTCGGGATCTGGCCGATGTACTGGTGTTCGCCGGGGGGATCATCCCCGACGACGACCGGGACGACCTCCTCGCGGCGGGGGTCGCCCGGGTCTTCACGCCCGGTTCGAGGCTCGACGACATCACGGGATGGCTCGCCGAGGCGTTGGATCGACGCGAGGGGTCGCGGAACGCCTAGGTTCTCGCCCCATGGATCTCTACGAGTACCAGGGCAAGCAGCTCTTCGCGCGCTACGGAATCCCGGTGTCCGACGGCGCGGTCGCGGACACGGTCGAGGAGGCGCTGGCCGCAGCCGAGCGCATCGGATACCCGGTGGTGGTGAAGGCACAGGTTCTCGTCGGGGGCCGGGGCAAGGCCGGCGGCGTGAAGTTGGCGAAGGACGCCGACGAGGTACGGCAGCACGCGTCGTCGATTCTCGGTCTCGACATCAAGGGTCACGTGGTCGGACGGCTCTGGATCGAGTTCGCGTCCGACATCGCCGACGAGTACTACGCGTCGTTCACGCTCGATCGTTCGGCCAAGAAGTTCCTCGGGATGCTCTCGGCCGAGGGCGGCGTCGACATCGAGCAGGTGGCCGAGGAGCGGCCCGAGGCGCTGGCCCGGATCACCATCGATCCCGTCGAGGGCTTGACTGCGGCCCTCTGCCGGGAGTGGATCGCGGCGGCGGGAATCCCGGCCGAGGCCGAGGACCTCCTCATGAAGCTCTACGCGGCGTTCGTCGATGCCGACGCCGATCTGGTCGAGATCAACCCCTTGATCCTCACGGCCGACGGTCGGGTGCACGCGCTCGACGCGAAGGTGACACTCGACGACAACGCCCGGTTCCGCCACGACGAGTGGGAGCACCTCGAAGGGCTCGAGAAGCGTGATCCGCGTGAGCGTGACGCGGCCGACAAGGGTCTGCAGTACGTGGGTCTCGATGGCACCGTCGGCGTGATCGCGAACGGAGCGGGCTTGGCCATGGCGACGTGCGACATCGTCCACGAGGTGGGCGGCAAGCCGGCGAACTTCCTCGACATCGGCGGCGGCGCGAGCGCGCAGGTCATGGCCAATGCGCTCGAGGTGATCAACAACGATCCGTCGGTGAAGTCGATCTTCATCAACATCTTCGGCGGGATCACGAAGGGCGAAGAGGTTGCCAACGGCATCGTCCAGGCGCTCTCGCAGGTCGACATCTCCTCGCCGATCGTCATCCGACTCGACGGCACGAATGCCGAGCAGGGCCGGGAGATCCTGAAGGGGTACGAGTCGGACCGGCTGGTCAGTCGTCCGACGATGGTTGAAGCGGCCCGGACGGCCGTCGAACTGGCGGAGGCCGCCCGATGAGCATTCTCGTGAATTCGCAGACGAAGGTGATCGTCCAGGGCCTGACCGGGGGGCAGGGGCGGTTCTACGGGCTGCGCAACCGGGACTACGGAACGAATGTGGTCGGTGGTGTGTCGCCGAAGAAGGCGGGCAGCGACGTCGACGGGATCCCGGTGTTCGCCACGGCTGCGGAGGCGGTCGCAGCCACCGGTGCGGATGCGACGATGGTGATCGTTCCGGCCCCGGCTGCTGCCGCCGCGGTACTCGAGGCGGCCGAGGCGGGAATCGGCCTGATCGTGGTCGTGACCGAGGGAATCCCTATGCACGACGAGGCCCGCTTCTACAACCGGGTTCGGCGCGACTTCCCGGGTTCGCGCATCCTCGGGCCCAACTGCCCGGGGCTGCTCACTCCCGGTGAGTGCAACATCGGGTTCATTCCGGCCGAAGTGGCGCGGGCCGGCGGTCCGGTCGGCATCGTCAGTAGGTCGGGCACCCTCACCTATCAGGCGCTGAACGAGCTGAACGAGAAGGGGATCGGGGTGACGACCTGTGTCGGTATCGGGGGTGACCCCGTGCCGGGTACGAGCTTCATCGATTGCCTCGAGTTGTTCGAAGCCGATCCCGACACCAAGGCCGTGATCATGTTCGGCGAAATCGGTGGCTCGGCGGAGGAGGAGGCGGCGGAGTTCATCGCGGCCAACATGTCGAAGCCCGTCGTGAGCTACGTCGCCGGGGTCACGGCTCCGCCCGGCAAGAAGATGGGACACGCGGGCGCCATCATCTCGGGATCGAAGGGCACCGCCCAAGCCAAGATGGCTGCCCTCGAAGCTGCCGGGGTCCGGGTCGCCACGAACCCCACTGCGGCGGGTGAGCTCATGGCCGAGGTCGTCGCCGGGCTCTAGGCGTTTGAGCGCCCGCCGGTCGGCGGGATCGAGGATGCCGAGCGCGTAGGTGGCGCGTTCGGTGCGGCGGGCGCGTCCGAGGCGGACTTCGTAACCGAGGGCGTCGGCGAGTCGCTTCACGGGGAAGCGGGCGTCGATTGCCCAGCCCTCGAGGTGGAGGGCGCGGTGGATCTCGACGAGTCGCATCGGGCGACGGTGACGGGCGAGAACCGCGATCGCGGCGAGGCGGAGCGACCGGCCCCGAACGGCCAGCGCCCCGGGTGCGGGCGGTGGAATCGGGGCGGGGCCGTTCACTCGGGTGTGGCGGAACCCGTGCACGATGTCGGCCGGTTCGACCCGGGGCCACATGACGACCTTCAGCTCGGCGAGAGCGGTGCGAATCCGGGCGAGTTCGGCTGCGAGGGTCTGCTGGGCCTCATCGATCGACCGGGCGTCGGCGAGGAGCTCCGCGCGTCGGGCGCTCAGTTCGGCTCGCTCGCCGGGTCCGTGAAGAGGTCGCCGGTAGCGGCGGGGGTAGGCGGCAGCGTCGACGAATCCCATGGATGCTTCTCCGTGCGTTGCGGTGCGGGTCGCTCGGGGAAGCGAGGGAGACGGTAGGCGGTGGGTACGACACCCTCCCCGCAGCCCTTACGGAGATTCTTCGAGAGAATCTTCGTAAGGGCTGCGGGGAGGGGAGCGCCGGTGAAGCGCTCGGTCGTACCGCACGGTGTCCTCTCGCTCGGAGGTGGTGACGAGCCCGGGGATAGGGTGAGTTCGTGCGGGTCGGCGTCCTCGCTTCCGGGAGTGGCACCATCCTCCGAGCCATGCTTGATCGCAACCTGTCGATCGAGGTGGTCATCGCCGACCGACGCTGCCGTGCCCTCGAGATCGCCGAATCGGCCGGTGTAGCCGCCGTCCTCGTCGAGCGGACCGACTACTCGGCCGACTTCGACCGAGTCGAGTACACGCATCGGGTCGTAGAGGTGCTCGAGCGGCATGCGGTCGAACTCGTCGCCGTTGCCGGCTTCGGCACGATCCTTTCGAAGCCCTTCATCGACGCGTACGGGGGTCGGGCGGTCAATACCCATCCTGCCCTTCTCCCGGCATTCAAGGGCTGGCACGCAGTGCGCGATGCTCTCGACCACGGCGTGAAGATCACCGGCACGACTGTTCACCTCGTCACCGAGGACGTCGACAGCGGCCCGATCCTGGCCCAGGAGGCCGTTCCCGTCCTGCCCGACGACACGGAGGACACCTTGCACGAGCGCATCAAGGCCGTCGAACGCCGCCTCTACCCCGAGGTCGTCGCCCGGTTGGCAGCCGAATGAGGGTCCGTGTCCGGCGTGCCCTCCTGTCGGTCTGGGACAAGGACGGCCTCGTAGATCTCGCCCGTGCGCTGCACGACCTCGGTGTCGAGATCGTCTCCTCGGGCAATACGTCGGCGACGCTCGAGGCCGCGGGAATTCCCGTCACTCGCGTCGAGACCGTAACCGAGTCGCCCGAGATGCTCGACGGTCGGGTCAAGACCCTCCACCCGCGAATCCACGGCGGGCTCCTCGCCGACCTCGGGAAGGAGTCTCACCGGCACGATCTCGATCTCCACGGGATCCGGCCCTTCGAACTCGTCGTGTCGAACCTCTACCCGTTTCTCGACCGTCCCGGCATCGAGACCATCGACATCGGTGGACCGGCGATGACCCGGGCGGCCGCGAAGAACCACGAGTGGGTCACCATCGTCACCAGCCCCGACCAGTACGCAACGCTCGTCGAGGAGCTGCGCAGCAACGACGGAACCATCGGCCCGGAGACCCGGCGTGCGTATGCGCTCGAGGCCTTCGCCCGCACCGCGGCCTATGACGCAGCCATCGTCGCCTGGCTCCAGGACGGTGAACTCCTGCCCCGTCACCTCGTCGTTCCGCTCGAACGTACCGACGAGACGCTGCGCTACGGGGAGAATCCCCACCAGTCGGCGGCGCGGTACCGCCGTCCCGGCTCGACGAGTTGGTGGGACACGGCGATCCAGCACGGTGGCCTCGCGCTTTCCTACCTCAACTACTACGACACCGACGCCGCGTGGCGTCTCGTCCACGACCTCGGCGACGAGCCGGCCTGTGCCGTGATCAAGCACGCCAATCCCTGCGGGGCTGCTGTCGCAACGACGCTCGCCGACGCGTATGAGCGAGCGCTCGCCTGCGACGAACAGTCGGCGTTCGGTGGGATCGTCGCCCTCAACCGGCCGATCGACGCCGCAACCGTGGAGCGAATGGTTTCCGGACCGCAGGCCGATGTCGTGATCGCCCCCGGCTACGAGTCCGGCGTCATCGAAGCGCTACGAGCCAAGCGCAAGAACACGCGTATCCTCGAGGGAACCCCGCCCGCGACCGACCCCTTCGAGATCCGTCAGATCACGGGTGGCTACCTCGTTCAGGAGGCACACCACTTCGCGTCCCGGCGGGAGGACTGGCGCGTCGTCACCGAGGCCGTCCCCACGCCGGAGCAGTGGCGCGACCTCGAACTCGCCTGGCGCATCTGCGGTCACGTGAAGTCGAACGCGATCGTTCTCGTCAAGGACGGGCAAGCGGTCGGTATCGGTGCCGGTCAGCAGAAACGGGTCGACTCGGCGGAGATCGCCGCCCGCAAGGCGGCGGGGCGGGCCGTCGGTGGCGCGTGCGCGAGCGACGCCTTCTATCCCTTCGAGGACGGCGTCGAGGCGGCCGCTGCGGCCGGGATATCCGTCGTCGTGCAACCGGGCGGCGCTATGCGCGACGAGAATGTCATCGCCCGGGCCGACGAACTCGGGCTGGCGATGGTCCTCACCGGCGAACGACACTTCCTCCACTGATGGCCGCGACCCTGCTCGACGGAAACGCGCTGGCGGCCACGGTCAAGGCCGACCTGGAGGATCGGGTCGCGGTACTCGCCACGGCGGGGGTCACTCCGGGTCTCGGGACCATCCTCGTGGGCGACGACCCCAACAGCCACGCCTACGTGCGGCTCAAGCGCCAGGACTCCGCCGAGATCGGTATCCGCTCGATTCACACCGAACTGCCCGGCGACGCCACCCAGGCCGATCTCGACGCGGTCATCGACGCGTACAACGCCGATCCTGCGGTCGACGGATACATCGTCCAGGTTCCGCTGCCCGCGCACCTCGACGAGGCCGCGACCCTCATGCGTATCGATCCGGCCAAGGATGCCGACGGACTCCACCCCGTGAACCTCGGTCGGCTCGTACAGGGCGAGTCCGGACCGCGCCCGTGCACCCCGCTGGGTATCCAAGCGCTGCTGGCTCACCACAACGTGCCCATCGACGGTCAGCACGTGGTCGTCATCGGCCGGGGGCTCACGATCGGACGTCCGCTCACCCTGCTCCTCACCCTGAAGGAGCAGGACGCCAACGCGACCGTCACCGTGTGCCACACCGGAACGCGCTTCCTCCCGACCTACACGAAGGAAGCGGACATCATCGTCGCGGCCGCCGGTCGGGCATCGATCGTCACCCCCGACATGATTCGGCCTGGAGTCGCGCTCGTGAGCGCGGGCATGACGATGGAAGGTCGCCGCCTCATCCCCGACATCGACGAGGCCTGCGCCGATACGGCGGGCTGGATCACCCCGCGCCTCGGCGGTGTCGGACCCACGACCCGGGCCATGCTCCTCCGCCAGACCGTCGAAGCGGCCGAGCGACGAGCCGGTGTCGGGAGTGTCCGGTGAGCGTCGACGAGCCCACGACATTGCCGACCTGCGCCGTCTGTCGCACGGTCGTCGCTGCCGACGCGGCCCGGTGTCCCGTGTGCGGCCTCGATCGGCCTGCGGCGCGGGGGAGCGGCGTCCTCGGCCGCCAGGCGCTCTGGACCCTGGCGGGAGCGGTTGCGGTCGTCTACGTCGCCGTCCTCGCAATCGTTGCCGCGGCCCGCTGATTGACGGTCGGCCGTGCTCCTCGCTGCGCTCGACATCCGGCACACGCGGCGGCACATGCCGATCCGGCGGGTTGCGCTGGAGCAGGCCTACCTGCCCGCCTCGGGACCGGGGCACGGTGTCGCCCTCCTGGGTGCCGTCGTTCGCGAACACCTGCCGGCGGTCGAAGAGGAAGGTCGCGAACTTCTCGTACGCCTCCTGCGCGACGCTCGTAACGGGCTGTCGATCCCCCGGGTCGCTCTCCGCCACCGACTCCAGCACGACGTTCAGGGTCTCGACCGTTCGAGCCACCGAGTCGTGGGCGAGGATGGTGGGCTGGTCGTCGAGCTCGATCTCCACGGATCCCCCGTTCCCCAGGTCCTCGGGGCCGTCCTCGGTGCCGCATCGCTCCCGGGCTCGGCCCGCACCGAAGCCCTCGACGTCATCGGCCTCGTCGTCGCCGGGCGCTGGCGGGGCCTCGCCCGGGGTGTGACGCTTCGGCGCCTCGCCGGTTCGGAGTGGGACGCGCCGCCCCTCGCGACGCCGGGCGAATGGCGACGAGGGGCTCCGCCCGAGGAAACGGTCTGGTCGGGCTTCGATCCCGATACCCGGTGGGCGATGGAAACCCTCGGGCTGCGGGCCGGGATGCGCATCGCCCGGGGAGACGTCAACCGGCGCTTCCGTCGCCTCCTGCGCGAGGCCCACCCTGATGCCGGGGGCAGCGCCACCGTGGCTGCCGTCCGGATCGCCGAGCTGACCGAGGCTCGGACGCTGCTCCTAGCCGTCGCTTCGGACGAGGCTGCGGGCGAGGGCTAGGTTTCGCCCTCGTGAACGAACCCGTACGAGTTGCCATCACCGGCGCCGCCGGCCAGATCGGATACAGCCTGGTGTTCCGGGCGGCGAGCGGAGACCTCCTCGGTCCCGACCAGCCGGTCGTGCTCTCTCTGCTCGAGGTGACCCCCGCGCTCGGTGCGCTCGCGGGTGTCGTGATGGAACTCCAGGACTGTGCCTTCCCGCTGCTTGCGGGCATCGAGACCTCCGACGACGCGAACGCCGCCTTCGCGGGAGCCAACTACGCGTTGCTCGTCGGCTCGCGACCCCGGACCAAGGGCATGGAGCGCCGCGAGTTGCTCGAGGTCAACGGCGCGATCTTCACCGCGCAGGGTCGGGCTCTCGCCGCCGGCGCCGCCGACGACATTCGAGTGCTGGTCGTCGGCAACCCGGCCAACACCAACTGCCTCATCGCCATGAACAACGCCGGGTCGATCCCCCGGGACCGCTTCACCGCGATGACCCGTCTCGACCACAACCGGGCGATGGCGCAGATCGGCGGCAAGCTCGGTGTGCCCGTCACCTCCGTGCGCAAGATGACGATCTGGGGCAACCACTCGGCCACCCAGTACCCCGACCTGTTCCGCACCGAGATCGACGGGAAGGTCGCCGCCGACCTGGTTGACCGGTCGTGGATCGAGGACGACTTCATCCCGACGGTGCAGCAGCGCGGGGCGGCGATCATCGAGGCGCGCGGCGCCTCCAGCGCGGCGTCGGCCGCGAACGCCGCGCTCAACCACGTTCGCGACTGGGCTCTCGGAACCCCGGCGGGCGATTGGGTGAGCATGGCGGTTTGCTCGGACGGCTCCTACGGAGTGCCCGAGGGCCTCATCTCCTCGTTCCCGTGCACGACGGCGGGCGGCGAGTGGTCGATCGTCCCGGGCCTCGACCTCGACGACTTCTCTCGGGCCCGGATCGAAGCCTCTGTCGCCGAACTCGGCGAGGAACGCGACACTGTCGCCGACCTCGGTCTCATCTGAGCCGTCGGCAATCGCCGGGGTCCGACCCCGGACGATGGTGGGCGCAGGAGACTCCGTTCGGGCCGATCACGGTCGTACTCGGACCCCGCGGTCTGCGGCTGATCACTCTCCCCGGAGACGACCCCGAACCCGGTTCGTCGCGTCCCGACCGGAGGACGGCCGCTGCGCTCGACGCGTGGTTCGCCGGTCGGCGGACCACCCTGCCGCTCACCGTCGATCTCGCCGACCAGAGTCCGTTCCGTCGCACGGTGTTCGAGACCCTCGCCCGCGAGGTGCCGTGGGGCGAGACGGTGACCTACGGCGAGTTGGCTGCTCTCGCGGGTCGCCCGGGCGCGGCCCGGGCGACCGGATCGGCGCTCCGCGCGAACCCGGTCCCCTTCGTGATTCCGTGCCACCGGGTCGTGGCGGCCGGTGGCATCGGAGGGTACGGCGGCCGCCGCGAGGCCGTTGCGCTCAAGCGGATGTTGCTGGACCGCGAACGGGCTTCGAGACCTCACTGAAGAAGTCGTTGCCCTTGTCGTCGACGACGACGAAAGCCGGGAAGTCGCGCACCTCGATCTTCCAGACGGCCTCCATCCCGAGTTCGGGGTATTCGAGTACCTCGACTTCGGTGATGCAGTCCTGGGCGAGGAGGGCGGCGGGACCCCCGATCGATCCGAGGTAGAAGCCCCCGTGCTCGCGGCAGGCGTCGGTGACGGCCTTCGAGCGGTTGCCCTTGGCGAGCATGACGAGTGAACCACCCGCCCGTTGGAACTGGTCCACGTAGGAGTCCATCCGGCCGGCCGTCGTCGGTCCGAACGAGCCCGACGCGTAGCCCTCGGGAGTCTTGGCCGGGCCCGCGTAGTACACGCAGTGGTCGCGCAGGTACCCGGGCATCGGCTCTCCCGCGTCGAGTCGCTCCTTGATCTTGGCGTGAGCGATGTCGCGGGCGACCACCATGGGACCCGACAGCATCACTCGAGTCCGAACCGGCAGGCGCGAGAGCGTGGCCCGGATCTCGTCCATCGGTCGGGTCAGGTCGATGCGCACCACGTCGTCGGAGAGTTCGCCGTCCGTCACCTCGGGCAGGTAGCGAGCGGGGTCCTCTTCGAGTTGCTCGAGGAACACCCCCTCGGCGGTGATCTTGCCGAGAGCCTGGCGGTCGGCCGAACAGGAGACGGCCAGCGCGACCGGACACGACGCCCCGTGGCGGGCGAGTCGGATCACTCTCACGTCGTGGCAGAAGTACTTGCCGCCGAACTGGGCGCCGATCCCGAACTTCTGGGTGAGCGCGAGTACCTCGGCTTCCAGTTCGGGATCGCGGAAGCCGCGGCCGAGATCGTTGCCCGAGGTCGGGAGCGAGTCGAGGTAGCGGGCCGACGCGAGCTTGGCCGTCTTCAACGTTGCCTCGGCCGACGTGCCCCCGATCACGAGTGCGAGGTGGTACGGCGGGCAGGCGGCCGTACCCAGCGTGCGCAATTTCTCGTCGAGCCAGGTCATGAGCGACGCCGGGTTGAGCAGCGCCTTCGTCTCCTGGAACAGGAGGCTCTTGTTGGCCGATCCGCCTCCCTTGGCCATGAACAGGAACTTGTACGCGGCCCCGTCGACCGCCTCGATCTCGATCTCGGCGGGAAGGTTGGTGCCGGTGTTGCGCTCCTCGAACATCGTGAGCGGCGCGACCTGCGAGTAGCGGAGATTCGCCTCGGCGTAGCTGCGGAAGACCCCACGCGCGATCGCCTCGCGGTCACCGCCTCCGGTCCAGACCTGCTCGCCCTTCATGCCCTTCACGATGGCGGTACCGGTGTCCTGGCACGAAGGCAGGACGCGTCCGGCGGCGATACAGGCGTTCTTGAGCAGCTCGGTCGCCACGAACCGGTCGTTGGGTGAGGCCTCGGGGTCGTCGAGGATCGCCCGGAGTTGAGCGAGGTGACCGGGCCGCAGCAGGTGCGCGATGTCGAGCATCGCGTGGCGCGTCAGCAGGGTCAACGCCTCGGGCTCGACCTTCAGGATCGTTCGGCCCTCGACCTCGACGGTGGAGACGTGTTCGGTGGTGAGGAGCCGATAGGGCGTCTCGTCGGGCCCGAGCGGGAGGATCTCTTGGTACGCGAAGTCGACCATGGGGAGAAGGTACCGGTGGGCCCGCCCCGGTCCCGACCGGAGCGGGTCAGGTGCCCCGCTCGCGCCCGAGGGCGAGGAGGAGATCCTCGTGGAGGCGCATCCACACGGTGTGGTACGAGTCGCAGCGCGGTGACGCGACCCAGGCCCCGTCGCCGGCATCGACCCGGGCGAGGGCGGCGGCGAGCATCGGCTCGTACCCGGCGAAGCGCGGGTGGGCGCGGGCCGTCCGGCCGAGGATGGGAACGGCCCGCTCGTGCACGGTGGTCAGGCGGTCGAGGACCCGCCAGTCGCCGGGTTGCTCCTGCCACGCGTGGCAGACCGCGATCACCTCGCGGTTGACCTCGTCGAATCGCGCCATGAGCCGACCGAGGGCGGCACTCGGCTCCGCGTCACCGACGAGGGCCCACTCGGAGTGGGCCCGGCGTCCCTCGGGGGTGCAGCGCCAGCCCCGGGTCGCGACGGTGACGAAACCGACGGCGACGAGCCGCTCGGCGGCCGGTGCGGCTCCGAGCGCCCCGGCGGCGTCGGCTCCCGGGTCGAGCACGCCCCGGAGTCGGATCTCGTGGAGGACGAGCCAGTCGTTCTCGTCGAGCCCGGACACGACCCGATCGTAACGGCGGCGGTCGGGGCTACATTCCGACGCCGATGGCGACGAGCGCAGGCGACGAGATCGGGCGGGGGATCCGGGTGTTCACGGCGGCGCCGGTGCGGGGCACCTGGCGGGTGCTCGCGGCGCCCGACGACGTGCTCGACCTCATGGACTCCTCGGCCGAGGGGATCGTGGCGTGCGTCGCCGACGCCGGCGCCACCTTTCTCGCCCCCATCTTCGACGAGTTGACCGCCGTGGTGTGCCGGTCGGGCACGCCCCAGTCGCACATCGGCATCGTGAGCCGCGAGTACCAGGTGCCGTGCATCATGGCCGCCGAACTCGCCGAGGAGCCTGCCGACGGCGATCCGGTCGAACTCGACTGCTCGGTCGATCCGGGCCGGTTGCGGCGGGCGTGATGGACCGCGCCGAGGTCGATCGCTGGCTCGGGTATCACTCGCGTATCTCCTACGCACTCACCACGGAGCGCACGGCGCTCGAGTCGGCGCTCATCCCCGTGAGCGCGTACATCCTCGTGGCCTGCGTCGAGGCGTACCGGCGCTACCCGGAGATGATCCGGGCGATCACCGCGGTCGCCGATCCCGCCGATCTCGGCCGGGCCGGTCACTCGCTGCTCGGGTCGATCGATCCCGTGCACCTCTGGGCGGTGCCGAACTTCCCGCTCGTCGGCCGCAAGGTGCTGGCCGCGGCCGGTCTCGTGGATCCCGACGACGACGCCG
>Ga0208783_10001958_pt1 | contig 11990 bp, 10 predicted proteins | sample DEB19_08_DNA_2_FD_184529 | JGI IMG/M metagenome (GOLD analysis project Ga0208783, IMG submission 184529) | Aqueous microbial communities from the Delaware River and Bay under freshwater to marine salinity gradient to study organic matter... | ecosystem: Environmental > Aquatic > Marine >... | reverse complement strand
TGGGGCGAGGTGGAGGACGAGAACGCGGCAGGGCTCGGCGGGGTGAGCGGGCACGCGGGGGCCTTCGCGACCGCACGGGATGTGGCGGCCTTCGGGGAGGCCTGGCGGAGCGGGGATCCGCGCCTCGGGATCGACCCGGGCCTGCGCGCGGATGCGGTCCGCGTGGTCGCCACGGAGCCCGGGGAGGCGCGAGGGCTCGGCTGGCAGCTGCGGCCCGCGGACGGCTCCGGGATCCTCGGCCCGCTCGGCGCGGACGCCTACGGCCACACCGGCTTCACGGGGACCGCGCTCGCGGTGGACCCGGGGCGGCGGCTCGTGGTGGCGATCCTCACGAACCGCGTCCACGCGGGCCGCTTCACCCCCGGGGTGGACGCGCTCCAGCACGACCTCCACGCCCTCCTCGCCGGATGAGGCACCCGGGACCCGCCGCGCGGGCGGGGATCGCGCTCCTCCTCCTTGTGCTCGCCGGGGCCGGCGTGCCGGGCGGGGTCGCCGGCGCCGGCGAGGTGACCCTCCGCCTCCTCTGGCCCGCGTGGACCGCCCAGCCGGGGAACGACCTCCTCGCCCAGTTCCGGCGCGAGACGGGGATCGCGACCGAGCTCCGCCCCCTCGACCACCAGGGGATCGCGCGCATCGAGGCCGAGCCGGATCCCCCCGTGACGCTGGAGGCGGATGTCATCCGGCTCGCCTTCCGGCGCCCCCCGACCTGGGTCGCGGACGGGCGGATCCTCCTCCGGCCGCTGGACGATCTCGTGGCGGGCACGGACCTCTCCGACCTCGTCCGGGTGGAGACGTGGCGGACGGAGGCCGGGCTCCTTGCGCTCCCCGTGGACGACCAGCCGATCCTCCTCGAGGTGAACGGCCGGCGGCTGGCGGCAGCCGGGGTGACGGAGGACCCGAAGACCTGGGCGGAGCTCGTGGAGACCGCCCGTGCGCTCCGCGACCGCGGGGTGGACCCCCACCCGATCGCGATCGCGCCGGGCGAGTGGAGCTGGGAGCTCATCGCCCGCTCGATGGGCGACCCCTTCATCGGCCCGGAGGGCGAGCCACTCTTTGCGGCCACAGGCTCGCCTGCGCGGCAGGCGCTGGTGACCCTCCTCGCGATGGCGGCCGAGGAGCTGATCGACCCGGCGATCGTGGCCCGGGAGCGGAGCCCGCACGCGACCTTCTGGGACGGCGGCGGGACGATCCACATGGGCTGGCTCGGCTCGCTCGCCGTGGCGAACGGCTCCTATTCCCGGCAAGCCCCGGACGTCCGGCCCCTCCCGATCCCGGAGACCGGGGCCACCTTCAGCGTCCCGGGCGCGATCGGGATCACCGCCGAGAGCACCGTTCCCGCGGAGGCGTGGCGCTTCCTCACGTGGGTCGTGAGCGAGGTGCCGCAGCGGGCGCTCTGGGAGCGGACCGGGCTCTTCCCGGCGCGCAGCTCGGTGGCCGCGGCGCTCGGCGCGGAGGGCGCGATCGAGGGCTGGGCGGCGATCGCCCCGCAGCTCCCCCACGTCCAGGCGCGCCCGATCCTCCTCCCCTGGTGGGATGCCTTCGAGACGGAGGCGGACGCGCTGATCGTGGCCGCGGCGCAGGACGGGACGCCCGCGGACGCAGTAGTGGACGCGCTCGGCCTCCGCTGGGCCGAGCTCCGCGCCACCGCGGGAGGCTGACGGCCGGACGCCGCCGGCCCCCGGGTCCCGCGCCGCGCTATCCGGCGCGCGGCGCGACGATCGCGCGGGTCGCATCCTCCGGCCGGGTGATCCCGCACAGGCCCATCGCGTTCCGCAGCTCGTCCGAGAGGAGCGAGATCACCCGGGCGACCCCGGCCTCGCCCCCCACCGCGAGCCCCCAGTGGACGGGGCGGCCCACAAAGACCGCGCGCGCACCGAGCGCGAGCGCCTTCAGGACATCCGTCCCCCAGCGCACGCCGCTGTCGAGGTAGATCTCCGCGCGTCCGGCCACCGCATCCGCCACGGCGGGGAGCGCCTCGATCGAGCTCATCGCGTGATCCAGCTGCCGCCCACCGTGGTTGGAGACGACGATCGCGGGGTAGCCCTCCGCCGCGGCGATCGCGGCATCCTCCGGGGTCATCACGCCCTTGAGGACGATCGGAAGGCGGGTGATCCCGCGCAGCCAGTCGAGCGTGCGCCAGGTGAGCCCGGCCTCGATCGCGAGCCCCTCCGGCCACGGGTCCGGGAAGACGGTCTGCGCCACGCCGTGCGTCTCCCAGTCCCCGTTCCGGTACTCCAGCGGACGCCAGCCGAGGCGGGGCGCATCCACGGTGAGGGCGAGGGCGGAGAAGCCGGCCGCCTCCGCCCGCTCCACGATCGCCCGCGTGATCCCCCGGTCGTTCATCCAGTAGAGCTGCATCCAGCCCGGCGCACCGACGGCGGCGACCTCTTCCGGGGGCGTGCTCGTGGAGGTGGAGAGCATGACGAGCGACCCTGCCGCCCGGGCCGCGCGGGCCGTGGCGAGCTCACCGTCCGGGTGGGAGAGGCGGTGGAGCGCGGAGGCGCCAAGGAGGATCGGCGTCCGGACCGGCTGCCCGAGGACGGTGGTCCCGAGGTCGATCTCCCGCACGTCGTGGAGGATCCGGGGACGGAAGAGCCAGCGGGAGAAGCCCTCACGGTTGATCCGCGCACCCTCCCCGGAGCCGGCCCAGCCGTCCAGGTAGTCCCGGAGCGGAGCGCTCATCCGCTCCCGCGCCGCGCGCTCGATCTCGTCGACGGACCAGAGGCCGGAGACCTCGTCCGGGGAGAGCCAGGGCCCGGTGACGTGCGCCATCGTCCTCCCCCTCAGGCCGGCGCGAGGCTCTCGTCGCCCGCCACGGGACCGGCATCCGGCGCGTGGGGGAGGACGAGGAGGGCTTCCGGAGGGAAGGCGAGCCGGAGGTGGTCGCCGATCCGCGGCGGTGCCTCGTGGGGGTTGTTGAAGGTATCCAGGGCGACGACCGCGTCCACCCCCTCCACGCGGACCCGGATGCGCACGATCGAGCCGAGGAAGGTGACGTCCGACACCGACCCATCCAGGCGGTTCGCCTCCGACCCGCCATCCCCGATGACGATCGCCTCCGGACGCAGCGCGACCGTAGCGCTGCTCCCGGACGGCGCCTCCACCGCGGACGCGGCGCGGAGCTCCCGGCCGGCGATCCGGACCCGCCCGGAGGCGGCATCCGTCACCGTGGCAGGGAGGAGGTTGAGCGTCCCCACGAAGCGGGCCACGAACTCCGTGGCGGGCGCGTTGTAGATCTCGGAGGGGGTCCCGATCTGCTCGATCCGGCCCTGGCTCATGACCACGATCCGGTCCGAGAGGGAGAGCGCCTCCTCCTGGTCGTGGGTGACGTAGACGGTGGTGATCCCCAGCTGGCGCTGGATCGCCCGGATCTCCTGGCGCAGGGAGAGGCGGATCTTGGCGTCCAGCGCGGAGAGCGGCTCGTCCAGGAGGAGGACGCGCGGGCGGATCGCGAGCGCGCGCGCGAGGGCGACGCGCTGCTGCATCCCGCCGGAGAGCTCGTAGGGGTACTTGCCGCCGGACTGGGGGAGGTGGATGAGCTCCAGGAGCTCCGCCACGCGCGCCTTCCGCTCCGCGGCGGGGACCTTGCGCATCTTCAGGCCGAAGGCGATGTTGTCCGCCACGGACATGTTCGGGAAGAGGGCGTAGGACTGGAAGACCATCCCCACGTTCCGCCGGTTCGCGGGCACCCGCCCGATCTCCTCGCCCGCGATCCGGATCGAGCCTGCGTCCGGGAGCTCGAAGCCCGCGATCATCCGGAGGGTCGTCGTCTTGCCGCAGCCGGACGGCCCGAGGAAGGAGACGAACTCGCCTTCCGCGGCATCCAGGTCGAAGGAATGGACGGCGACGTGATCGCCGAACTGCTTGCGGATGCCGGAGAGCGACAGGAACACGGGCGATCCTCCCTGGGTCACGGGGCACCGGCGGGTTGCGTCCGCCCCCGGTTCGCGCGGCCGATGATGACGATCGCGAACATCGCCGCCCACGTGATCGCGAAGCTGATGATCGAGCCCGCGGCGGGCTCGTAGGCCTTGTTCTGGCCGAGGAGCGAGAGGTAGGGGCCGAAGGTCTTGGTGCCCATGAAGCTCGCGATCGTGTACTCGCCCATGACGATCGCGAGGGTGAGGAAGGCGCCGGAGAGGAGCGCGCCGCGGAGGTTCGGGAAGATGACCGACCAGAGGACGCGCGGCCAGCCGGCGCCCAGGCTCTGGGCCGCCTCCGTGAGCGTGCGCAGGTCGATCGTGGAGAGCCCGGTATCCACCGCCCGGTACATGTACGGGAAGGAGAGGACCACGTACGCGCCCACGAGGACCGCCTCCGTCCCGAAGGTGGAGTTGAGGAAGGCGAGCGGTGGCGGTGCGTAGATCCGGATGAGGCCGAAGACGAGCACGACCGGCGGGATGACGAAGGGCATGAGCGTGATCAGCTCCACCACCGGACGGGCGCGCGGGACCTTGAGCCGGACCCAGTAGGCGGTGGGGACGAGGAGGAGGAGCGAGACCGCGATCGTGATCAGCGCGATGCGGAACGAGGTGAGGAGGCCGCCCACGAACTTCGGGTCCTTGAGCACGAGCTCGTAGGCGGCGAGCGAGGGGCGGATGAACTCCCCGGTCACCGGGTCCTTGTAGGCGGCCCGGAGGGAGAACTCGATCGTGGCGATGAGCGGGATGACGAAGTAGCTCACCCCGAGGAGGAAGATCAGCCACGCCCACGGGGAGCCCCAGCGGCGGCGGCGGCGCGGCGCGGTCACGGCTGCGGTCACGAGCGGAGCCACCGCTCGGAGCGCCGGCGGAGCCAGACGTAGACGAGGATCATCACGCCCATCACGAGGACCATCCCCATCGCCATCGCGTAGCCCAGCCCCTGGTTCCGGAGGACGTCCCCGCGGATCTGCGCGCCGATGACGACCGGGACGAGCGGGATCGTGCCGCCCGTCAGCTGGAAGGCGGTGGCCTGGGCGCCGAAGGCGTTGCCGAAGAGGAGGATCGTGGTCCCGAGGAGGGTGGGGAGAAGGATCGGGAAGGCGATGTGGCGCCAGTACTGGCGGCCGGTGGCCCCCATGTTCTCCGCGGCCTCGCGCCATTCGCGCCGGAGGCCCTCGATCGCCGGGGCGACGATGAGGAGCATGAGCGGGAGCTGGAAGTAGAGGTAGACGAGCGCGATCCCGAGCTGCGAGTAGATCGTGAAGCCGGTCGCCTTCAGGCTGACCCCGAAGACGTCCTTGAGGATGAGCGTGATCAGCCCGTTGTTGCCGATCGTGAAGACGAAGGCGAGCGCGAGCGGCACGCCCGCGAAGTTCGAGGCGACACCGGAGAAGGTGAGGAGGCCGGTGCGGAGCGGGCGGGGGAGCCCGCCGCGGACGACCGCCGCCGCGAGGAGGAAGCCGCCGATCCCGCCCCCCACGGCGGAGATGAGGCTGACCGTCACGCTGTTCCAGAAGGCAGCCACGATGTACGGGTCGCCGAGCCCCGAGTAGTTCTCGAGGGTGGGCTCACCCGTGCTCGTCTGGAAGCTGCCGATGACGAGGAAGGCGATCGGGAGGAGGAGGAAGCCTGCCGAGAAGAGAAGGAAGGGCAGGAGCCCGAGCCATGCGAGCGGGACGCGCCGAGGCGCCGGGCGGATGCCCGGCGCCTCGGACGTCGCGGACCCTGCGGTCACGACGCGGTGCGTCTCGCGATGGTGCTACGTCCGATCAGGCGTCCGGGTCGATGACCTCGACGCCGACGACGGTGTCCCAGCTCCCGGTGATGAGGGCCTTGGCGGCCTCGAGCTGCGCGAGGGTCGGGAAGACGGCGCCGGTGACGTCCGGAAGGGCGTCCATCAGCTCCTGCGGGATGACACCCGCGGCCTTCATCGCCTCGTAGCGGATCGGGTAGCAGTAGCCCTTCATCCAGATCAGCTGCCCCTCGTCCGAGTAGAGGAACTCCTGCCACAGCTTGGCGGCGTTCGGATGGGGAGCATGGGCGCTGATCGCCTGGACGTACATGCCGGCGAAGCGGCCGGTCGCCGGGACGACGACGTCGATCTCCGGGTTGCCCATGAGGGCGTCCCGGTTCGCGAGCGCGTTGTAGTTCCAGCGGATCGTGACCGGGGTCTCACCCTGGGCGATCGTGCCGGGCTTGGCGACGGTGGGGACGAAGTTCCCCGCGTCCACGAGCTGCTTGAAGAAGTCGAGGCCCGGCTGGGCGTCGTCCAGCGAGCCGCCGTTGGCGAGCGCCGCCGCGTAGACGGTCTGGATCGCCTGGTTGCTGGAGCGCGGGTCACCCGCGAGGGCGACCATGCCCGCGTACTCCGGCTTCAGGAGGTCCGCCCAGTCGGCCGGGCTCACCGGGACGAGCGCCTTGTTCACCTCGAAGGTGAGGACGCCGTAGTAGTCGCCGTACCAGTAGCCGTCCGGGTCCTTGGCCGTCTCCGGGATGTCGTCCCAGGTGGCGACCTTGTAGGGCTGGATCAGCCCCTCGGCGATGGCGGCGGGGCCGTAGGCGAGGCCGACGTCGATGACGTCCGGCGCCTGCGGGCCCATGTTGCCGATGTTCGCCTTGATCGCCTCGAGCTCGTCCTGCGAGCCGGCGTTCGGGTCGAGCTCGTTCACCTCGAGGCCGTACTTGGCCTTGAAGGCGTCGATCATCTCCCGGTAGTTGCACCAGTCGTCCGGCAGGGCGATCGTCGTGAGCGTCCCCTCGGCCTGCGCGGCCGCGATGAGCTCGTCCATGGACATCGTGTCCTGGGCTGCTGCCGGGACGCCGGCCGCGATGATCGCGGCGGCTCCGACGAACGCCAGGGACGCAGAACGGGTTCGACCCACGCTGGTCTCCTCAGTTGATCGGCGGCTCGGTCGCGGGGCACTCGCTCCCGGATGGCCAGCCGTCAGGATAGGAGGCTCGGGGCGGGATGTCATCCCTCTCTTTCCGTTCCGTTAACGGGGTGTCGCAGAGCCCGGGATGGCAGGCAGGCGGGTCGCGCGTAGAATCGCCGGGACGGTCCGCGTCGCGGCCCGCGCCGCCCTGGGGAGCCCACGGATGACCGATCGCCGCCCCCGCACCATCGCCGCGCTCGCCCTCCTGGCCGCGCTCGCCCTTCCGCTCGCCGCCCCCGCTGCGGCCAAGCAGAGTGGCGCGGAACAGGGCGGCGCAGAGCCCTCGCCCACCCCCGCGCTCACCTGGGCGCCGCTCGTCACGCCGCCACCGATCGTCATCCCCGGACCCCTCACCCCCCAGGCGCTCGCGGACGGGTACGTGCTCGGCGCGGCGGACGCCCCGGTGGAGGTCCAGGTCTGGGAGGACTTCCAGTGCCCCTTCTGCCGGCGCTGGGCGGAGCAGGTGAAGCCGCTCCTCATCGAGCGCTACATCCTCCCGGGAGAGGTCCGGCTCGTCTTCCGCCCCCTCTTCTTCCTCGGCGAGGAATCGCGCTGGGCGGCGGTGGCGGCGGACCTCGCCGCGGAGCAGAACCACTTCTGGGCGCTCCACGACCTCTTCTACGCCAACCAGATGGGCGAGAACGTGGGGAGCTTCTCGCTCGACCGGATCCTGTCCATGGCGGAGGCGGCCGGCGTGGAGATGGAGACCTTCCGCGCCGGGCTCGTCCTGGATGCCGCGCGGGCGCGCTACGCGCAGCTCGAGCGGTCCGTCCTGCCGGATGCGGTGGCCTGGCAGGTGGACCGCACGCCCACGGTGATCGTCAACGGGGTGAAGCTGGAATCGCCGGACTGGGAGAGCGTGGATGCGGCGATCGCGGCCGCGCTCGCCCCGGCGCCGAGCCCGGCCCCCTCCCCTGCCGGCTGAGGGGCGCGCCCCGGGTCAGTCGTCCAGGGCGAGGGTCGCCTCGATCTCGATCTTCATCCCGGGGAGCGGGAGCGTGGCCTGGACCGTGGTCCGGGCCGGGCGGTCCGCGGGGAAGCGCTCCGCGTAGACCGCGTTGAAGCGGGCGAACTCCCTCACGTCCGCGAGGAAGACGTTCACCTTCACCGCGCGGGAGAGGTCCGCGCCCGCGAGGGCGGCGATCGCGGCCAGGTTGTCCAGGGTGAGCCGCGTCTGCTCCTCGATCGAGCCCTCCACGACCGCGCCGGTCGCCGGATCGACCGGCCCCTGGCCGGAGATGTAGAGGAGCCGTCCCGCGGCGATCACGCCATGGGAGTAGGGCAGCGTCTGGGCCACGCCGGGGCGCATGAGGGTCTGGCGCATGGGCTCTCCTCCTGGGGATCGGATCGGGATGCCGGCCACGGTGGCCCGCCGCCCCATCATCGCGCGCCCGGGCCGTCCCGCGCGGGGCGGATCCGCGTCAGCCGGGCGGCTCGACCCGGAGGAGGACCTTCAGGGCATCCCGCTCGTCCAGCCGCCGGAAGGCGTCCGCGAAATCGGCCAGGGGGACGATCCCCGAGATCAGCGGGGCGATGTCCAGCCGTCCCGAGACGAGGAACGATTCGACCTGGTACCACGTGGCGTACATCAGCCGCCCGTTGATGCCCAGCACGGTGGCGCCCTTGAAGATGATGTCGTTCGGGAGGTCGAGCTCCACGGGGCGCGATGGGAGCCCGAGGAGCGCCGCGCGGCCGCCGTTGCGGAGCGCCCGGAAGCCCGCCCGGATCGCGGACGGCGCGCCGCTCATCTCGAGGAGGACCTGGGCACCCTCCCCCGCGGTGAGCTTCCGCACCGCGTCCGGCCAGCCCGGATCCGTGGCCGGGAAGGTGGCATCCGCCCCCATCCGGCGGGCCTGCGCGAGGCGGTCCTCCTCCACGTCCGTGGCGATGATCGTGCCCGCCCCCGCGGCCCGCGCGATCGCGATCGCCATCAGGCCGATCACCCCGGCGCCGGTGACGAGGACGGAGCGACCGGAGACGCCCGCCGCCATCACCGTGTGCATCGCGTTCCCGAGCGGGTCCATGATCGCCGCGATCTCGTCCGGGATCGCCGGGTCCACGGGCCACACGTTCTCCTCCGGGAGAAGGAGGTAGTCCGCGAAGGTCCCGTCCCGGTCCACGCCGAGGATGTCCACCGTCTCGCAGATGTGACCGTTCCCCGAGCGGCATGGCTCGCAGGCGCCGCACCCGATGTGACCCTCCCCGGAGACGCGCGCGCCCACCGCCACCCGGCGGACGGCCTCGCCCACCGCGGCGACCGTCCCCACGAACTCGTGGCCAACGGTGAGCGGCGGGGCGATGCGCGAAGCGGCCCACGGGTCCCAGGCCTGGATGTGGCGGTCCGTGCCGCAGATCCCCGCGTAGCGCACACGGATCAGGACGTCGCGCGGACCGGGCCGCGGGACGGGGATCTCCGCAAGGAGGAGCCCCGGACCGGCGGTCTCCTTGCGGAGCGCGCGCATCCGCTCCGGGAGGAAGGTCACGCGGCCCCGTTCGCGTCGCCGGCGGAGATCGCGGCGAGGACCTCCGGTGCGGTCATCGGGAGCGTGGCGAGACGGGCGCCCGTGGCGGCGGCGATCGCGTTCGCGACCGCGGCCGCGCCGCCGCAGACCGGTGCCTCGCCCACGCCGCGCGCGCCGAGCGGGCCGTCCGGGGCGGGGACCTCCACGATCCGCGCCTCGATCGGCGGGATCGCGCTCGCGCGGGGGACCGCGTAGTCCATGAAGGAGCCGGTGATCGGCTGGCCCGTCTCGTCGAAGCGGAGCGCCTCCCAGAGCGCCCACCCGAGCCCCTGGACGGCGCCGCCGCGCATCTGACCCTCGATGAGCGCGGGGCTGATCGCCTTCCCGGCATCCTGGATCAGGACGTAGCCGAGGACGGTCACCTCGCCGGTCTCCTGGTCCACGCGGACGTGGGCGAGATGGCCGGTGGAGCCGGGCGCGAGCGCCGGGGTCTCGGTGGATCCCTGGCCCTCGATCGGCTGGCCGTTCACGCCCTTCCCCTCGCCCCGTGCGGCGAGCGTGGCCACGGGGATCCCGCGCTCCGGGGCGCCCCGGGGCCGGACGATCCCGTCCACCACCTCGAGGTCCCCGGGCTCGATCTCCATCTCCTGGGACGCGTAGCGCAGGAGCCGCTCGCGTGCCTCGGTGGCGGCGGCCACCACGGACCGGCCCACGCTGTAGGTGACGACCGAGCCGCCGCTCGTGGGCGAGGTGAGCGCCACGTGCGCGTCCGCCACGATGACCGTGACATCCTCCGGGCGGATCCCGAAGGCATGCGCGGCGAGCGCCTGGAAGGTGCCGGTGGTCCCGCTCATGTCCACGACCCCGGTGATCAGGGTGAGCGTCCCGTCCCCTTCCAGCCGCGCGGAGACCGAGGCGGGCGCGCACGCGCCGGCCCAGACGCCGACCCCGAGGCCGACCCCTTCCCCCGCGGGGAGCGTGGCGCGGCCGGCCCAGAGCGGGTGCCGCTCCACCTCATCGAGGATCGCGGAGACGCCGATGACCGGCCAGGGGGTCCCGTCCGCCATCGGGTCGCCGGTCTGTGACAGGTTCCGGCGGCGCAGCTCGAGCGGGTCGATGCCGAGGCGCCCGGCGAGCTCGTCCAGCGCCGATTCGATCGCGAAGGAGGCCTGGGGGCCGCCGGGGCCGCGATACGAGCCGGTCCCCACCCGGTTCGTCTCCACGCCGAAGGCCTGGATATCGAGCGCCTCCCAGCGCCAGGGGCCCGCCACGAGGATCGCGGCGATCGATTCGATCGTCCACTCCGACCATGCGCCGGAATCGAAGACGAGGCGGGCGCGGAGGCCGGTGAGCGTCCCGTCCGCGCGCGCACCCACCTCCAGCTCCAGGACGGATCCCGGGGCAGGGTTCGTGGCGAGGATGTCCTCGCGCCGGGTCATCGCCACGCGGACCGGGCGGCCGAGCGCGAGCGCGGCCCCCACGGCGAGCGGATCCGTCACGAGGAGCTTGGATCCGAAGGCACCGCCGAGGGGGGTCCCGCGGACCCGGACCTTCGCGAGCGGGAGCCCGAAGATCTTCGCCAGCTGGCTCCGCGCGTACTGCGTCCCCTGCGCCGCGACCGCGAGCTCGACCCCGCCGTCCGCGGTGGGGATCGCGGTCGCCGCGTGCGGCTCGAGGTAGGCCTGGTAGACCCACGGGGTGGTGTAGCGGCGGCGGATGACGACATCGCTCGCGGCCAGGGCGGCATCGATCTCGCCACGCGCATGGTGGTGGCGGCCCACCACGTTCCGGGAGAGCGCGAGGGCGGGCGCCGCCGCCTCCTCGTGGCCGCCGATCCCGGCATGGATGCTGCGGATCTCCTCGCCGTCGTGCTCCTGGGCACGCTCGCGGGCGAGCGGCGAGGACGGATCCATGGCGGCTTCCGCGTCCAGGACGACGGCGAGCGGGGTCGCGTTCACCCAGACGCGCGCGGCACCGTCCGCGGCAGCCTCCGGCGTCTCCGCCACCACGAGCGCGATCGGCTGGCCCGCGAAGACCGCCTCGCGGCCGGCGAGCGGCGAGAACATCCGCATATCGCCCTTGCCGCGGATCGGCAGGTCCTCCGCGGTGAGGACCGCCACGACGCCGGGGACGGCGAGCGCCTCCGTGGTCTCGAGGGAATCGATCCGGGCGTGGGCGTAGACGGAGAGGACGAGCCGGGCATGGAGAAGGCCCGGGACGGCCTCGTCCGCGCAGTAGCGGATCGAGCCGGTGACGCGCTCGCGGGCGTCCGGCCGGGCACGGCGCCCGCCGATCACGGCACTCTCGGGATGGACGGGTGCGGTCATCGTCGCTCGCCTCCTGCTCGCTGGGTCGCGCCCGGAGCGTAGCGCAGCGCCGACCTGCCCGCGCCCCCGGGACGGCGCATCATGCGCAGGCCGGTGACCGCCGGTGGGTGGCCGGCGGAGGACGGGTGGGGATCGAGATCGTCGCGGGGCTGGGGGCCGCGCTCTGCTGGGGGATCTTCGCCTGGATCGGGACGGTCGCGGCGCGCCGGATGGGCGGCTGGATCGTGAACCTCGGTGCCACCCTCTTCACGCTCGTCGTCATCCTCCCCGCCTTCCCCTTCGCGTGGCCGGAGCGGCTCGCCGACCCCGGGACGACCGCCATCGTCATCCTCGCGATCGCCGCCC
>Ga0208783_10001957_pt1 | contig 11992 bp, 8 predicted proteins | sample DEB19_08_DNA_2_FD_184529 | JGI IMG/M metagenome (GOLD analysis project Ga0208783, IMG submission 184529) | Aqueous microbial communities from the Delaware River and Bay under freshwater to marine salinity gradient to study organic matter... | ecosystem: Environmental > Aquatic > Marine > Coastal... | reverse complement strand
CCGGAGATCTTGCCGTTGGTGAAATTGATCGAGAACACGCCGCGCGAAAAGTGCGTGGAGATGCTCGCGGGGCAGTTGAAGAAAGGCGTTCCGTTCCGGGAACTGATGGCGGCGGCGTTTCTGCATGCCATGCGGCACGACGGGCATCACACGGTGTATCTGGTGCATGCGGCGCTCGAATTGAGCAGTCAGGTCCAGCCTGCGGAGCGATTGCTCCCCCTGTTCTGGGCGGTGGACGTGGTGAAGGAGCACATCGCGCGGTTCAAGGAGAAGCCCGCGCCGCCGCTCGCGGGGCCGCTGCCATCGGCGGCGAACGCGGCCGCGGAGTTCGACGCCGCGATGGACGCGTGGGAGCAGGAGCGCGCCGAGCTTGCGGTGATCGCGCTCGCGCGCAGCGAGGGCGCGGGTTCGGCGATGCAGCGGTTTTGCCGCTATGCGGCGCGCGACTGGAGTTTCATCGGCCATGTGCCCATCGCGGTGTCGAATGCGTGGCGGACGTTGCAGGTCGTCGGGCTCCAGCATTCCGAACCGATGTTGCGCTATCTCGTCCGCGAAGTGCATCAGCGCAACGCGAACCACACCGACGGCCAGTCGTATGACTTCAATCGGGAGCAGGTGAAGCAGCGCTTCGACAAACTGCCGCCCGACTGGGCCGACACCCGCAGCGATGAAAAAGCCACGCTCGAACTGCTGCGGATCATCCGTCTGGGCAACTGGAATCAGGTCAGCCAGTGGGTGGCCCGCGGACTCTCCGAGCGTTGGGTCCAGGCCGGCACGGTGTGGGACGCGGTGCATCTCGCCGCGGGCGAGTTCATGATCCGCTTCAAGCTCGGCAACATCCGCCTCAGCAACCGCGCGCTGCATTCCAACACTTCCGGCAACGCACTGCATCATCTCTTCAAAGTCTGCGAGGATGGGCGCACACGGTTTCTCATCGTACTCCAGGCGGCGGCGTGGGCCGCGGCATTCACGAAACACGAGAAGGATCGCGGGATGCTGCGAGACATGAAACTCACCGACATGCCGCAAGTGGAGCTTCCGGCCACGCCGGGTGACGCGCTGGAGAAAATCTTCGCGCTGCTGCCTCCGCGCCCTTTCCAGCAGGAGGTCGAGGATCGTTCCGGGCAGGACCAGGCATCTCAACTTGCGCTGGCGTATGGGAAACTGCATGGGCAATCGGAGGACTTTCTCGCCACCGCGCGGCGACTGCTCATCGCCAAGGCGACGATCAACGCACACGACATCAAGTTCCCCATCGCGATTTTTGAAAACCGCGACTGGGTCAGTCCGCGCTGGCGGCCGCATCTGCTCGCGGCGTCGGTGCATTATCTGCAAGGCACGCAGATGCCGGACAACGGCGTGACGCAGCGCGCGAAGGATGCGCTGCTCGTTCGCGGTGCCTGAGCGCAATTTTCCTCTTTTTCATCCCATGGAACTCGAAACCAACCGTCGCATCTTCATTCAATCAGGAGCCGCTCTGGCTTCGCTCTCGTTATTTAATCTGCATCGCCTTCTTGCCGCGGAAGGTGGTGTTCCGCAAACCGTCACGGAGCTATGGGCGGACTTTGATCCGCGCAAAGATCCCATCGAAACGGAGGTCATTCGCGAGTGGAAGGAGGACGGCGGCGTGTTCCGGCTCGTGCGTTATTTGATTGGCACCTTCAAAGGCAAGCCCGCGCGCATGGCGGCGATCTATGGCTTTCCCGAGGGCGCAAAGGAAAGGCTGCCGGCGGTGATGCACATCCACGGTGGCGGACAGCGTGCGTTTTTGCCGGAAGTGAAACTTCTCGTCGCGCGGGGCTATGCGGCACTGTCGCTCAACTGGGGTGGTAGCGGCAATGGCACGCCGCCGTTCAATTCGCCCGATGGCGCACAGCCCGGCGATCCGAACACCGACTGGGGCGCGGTCGATCCTTCGCAACTCAATGTGCCGGGTTACAATACGATGCTGCCGGGGCCGAAGCAGTTCTTCGAGGACCGCGAGCATCCGAAGAACAACAACTGGTATCTGCTCACGCTCGGCTGCCGTCGCGGGCTCACCTTTCTCGAGCAGCAGCCCGAGGTCGATCCGCAGAAGCTCGGCGTGCATGGCTGGTCGATGGGCGGCAACCTGACAATGTATGTCGCGGGCACCGACGATCGTGTGAAGGCTGCGGTGCCGGGCGTCGGTGGACAAGGCTGGCGCTGGCAGGAGCACGAGTTTCTCGGTGGCAAGGTGTCGCAGGAGCAAGTGAAGGGCGATCTCGATGTGTTCCGTCGCACGTTGAGCTTTGAGAGCTATTCGCCGCTCATCAAGTGCCCGGTGCTGCATCGCAGTGGCACAAATGATTTCCATGGCTGGATGGACGACGTGTATCGCACGAACGCGCTCATCAAGAACCAGCCCACGCGCTACGCCTTCTCGCCGCATCTCAATCACCGCGCGATCCCCGAGGTCCAGGTCGCCATGCCGCTTTGGTTTGATCACTTCCTCAAAGGCGGTCCTGCGCTGCCGGAGACACCGCGCAGCGAACTCCAGATCAAGTCCGACGGCGGCGTGCCTGCCCTGCGAGTCCGCCCGGATGCGAAGACGATGCCGGTCGCGCGCGTCGATATTTACTACAGCGTCGATCCCGATCCGCGCGCACGCTTCTGGCGCAGCGCCGAGGTCGTGAGCGACGGCGATGCCTTCACCGCGAAGCTGCCGCTGCACACGCTCGACGCGCCGCTCTTCGCCTTCGCCAACGTCTATCACAGGCTGCCGCAGCCGGTCTCGCTCGCCGCCCTGCCTGGCAACTCCAAACCGGTCACCGAACTCTGCCTCAGCAGTCTGCTTCACTCGCACAGTGCCACCGAGTTGAAACAAGCTGGCCCGCAACTCACCGCCAAGCCCTCGAAGCTCATCGACGACTTCACCCACGGCCTGCGGGATTGGTATCAACTCAACGCGGGCAACCTCACCCATCTGGAAACGTGGACTCGCAAGGTCACCGACCCGCTGTTCCGCGGCCCCGACGGCGCCAAGTTGCAACTCACGCTCAAGATGCCGAAGACCAACCGCATCGTCATCGTGCTCCAGCAAAACGAATGGCGCAGCTATCGCGGCCCCAAGGCGACCTTTATCTGCGAACGCGAATTCCCCGGCAGCGAGCAGGCGCAAACGGTCACCTTTGACCTGAAAGACTTCACCTCCAAAGACGGCCCGCTGAAGTCATGGTCGCAGCTTGATCAGCTCGGCCTCTGCGCGCACTATGCCGAAAGCGGCAGGCCGGGCCAGGCCCCGCCGATCTGGAAAGGCCCCGCACCGAAGTTTATGCGGTTGGAATGGTCCTAATCCTTACGATGTTCATGAAACGCACCCTCGCAGTCATTACCGCCCTGCTGCTCGCGCCGTTGACTTTTCTGTACGCCGCTGACGCTCCGAAGCAAAAACCCAACATCATCTTCATTTATGCCGATGACCTCGGCTGGGGGGATATTTCGTGCCACGGTGCGGAGCCTTGGCTGAAGACGCCGAACATTGACCGGCTCGCCAGCGAGGGCATCGATTTCGCGCAGTTCAACGTGCTCAGTCCGGTGTGCTCGCCAAGCCGCGTGGCGGCGATGACGGGACGGTTCCCCTCACGCTACGGCATCAACAACGTCTTCAATTCGCAGACCCTTGGCCCGAAACCGTCAGGCACGATGCCGGACTGGCTCGATCCCAAGGCACCGATGCTGCCGCGATTCTTGAAGACCGCAGGCTACTACACTGCGCACTTCGGCAAGTGGCACATGGGCGCGGAGCCACGGCTCGCTCCCGATGCGCCGGAGATGTCCGCCTACGGGATTGACGAATCCAAGGTCTATCACGGGCCGGGGCCCGGGATTGATCAGCACAAGATTGGCATCGAGGCGGCGCAGGCCATTGAGCGGATGAAAGGCAAACAGCCCTTCTTTCTGAACGTCTGGATCCACGAGACGCACACGCGGCATTTTCCCACGCAGGAGTCGATGGATCACTTCAAGGATTTGGATCCCCGCCGGCAGGTCTATGCGGCGGTCTTGCGCGAAGCCGATCTGAATGTCGGTCGCGTGCTCGACGCACTGAAGAAGGCCGGACTGGAACAAAACACCATCGTGATCTTCTCCAGCGACAACGGCCCTGCGGGCATGCCGGTGGCCGATGGGGACCGGGCACCGGGGCCTGACGATGGCGATATGAAGAAGGGCTTCGACATCTTCTACAGCGTCGGCTCCGCCGGCGGATTGCGAGGCCGCAAGACCCACCTCTACGAAGGCGGTGTGCGCGTGCCGTTCATCGTTCGCTGGCCCGGTCACATCCCTGCGGGCACGAAGAACGATGCGACCGTCTTTTCGACCGTCGATCTTCTGCCCACGCTCTGCGCCGCAGCCGGTGTCAAACTTCCCGCCGAGGCCGCCAGCGACGGCGCGAACCTGCTCGATGCCTTCCACGGTAAGCCCGTGCGCCGCAACAAACCGCTGTTTTGGAAACACTACGTAGTTGGAAAGGCGGACGACACTTGGCCTGCCTGGGCCATGCGCGAAGGCGACTGGAAACTGCTGATGGACCCGTCAGGCCAGCGCATTGCGCTCTACGACCTCGCCAAGGATCGTGCGGAGCAGACCGATGTGAGCACCGCCAATGCCGACGTCGTAGGGAGAATGAAGCCTCAACTCATGAACTGGATCAAAACCTTGCCAACATCTCCCGACCCGTCATGCACCCACAAAGTTTCAGCCAAGTAACAGACGTCACACCACCCACCATGAAACGACGTGTTCCACTCCTCCTCATCGCAGCCGGTATCGCCCTGTTCCTCGGCGGCTTCGCTTACGACTTCGAGTTCGCAGGCATCCCTTATCAGGATCCCACTCCGCAGATGCAGGCCAACTACGACTTCCATGCCCGAGTCGCCTCGGTGATCCGCTGGCTGGGGGTTGGCGCGATTCTTTTCGGCGCAACCGCAGGAGTCGCCCGCTTACGCAAGGCAAACTCCAAACAGCCATGAAGCGCCTTCTCTCGTTCATCATGCTGACAGCGAGCAGCATGTCGGCTTCGTCACTCTGCTTCTCGCAAGACAGCCCGCCAGAGCTCCTCGATCTATTCCCGAAGTCCAATGCACCGACTTTGGATGCAAAGCCTAGTGAGTTCGTCGTGTCGAAGCAGTTTGCGCCCGGCCAGCACTTCCCATCGCGCTGGACTCCGGGCGTGGAGGAGCGGCTCGCGTTTCATGCCTACCTCATGCACCAGTCCACTGATGAGCGGAGCTGGGAGCTGCGCCTCGGCAGAGGCGGGCAGATTTACTCCATCGTCAGCTCCTTTGGCGAGGCGATGCCACCTCAGCGACCCATGTCCCATTTCAATGACGAGGTGTGGCAGATGGTGCTCTTCAGCAATGACGCGGTGGACTACGATCTCGACAAAGGCTCCGGCGCGATCCGCGATGAGATCAATTCCTTCGTGCATCAGTCCGGCCTCTACGTCGGCCGCAAGCAGGAGCACACGCCGGACAAGCCGTTCTACTGCCCGCTGCTCGCCTCGCACTGGGATGAAAAGGCCCGCAGCTACACGATGATGAACTGGGGCCTCGTCCCCACCATCAGCATCAATCGCAGCGACGTCATCTTCGTCACCCAGTTCCGTGATCTCGGCGCGGGCGTCATCGAGTTGAACCACCTGTGCTACAACTTCGGCACTTTCACTTACCACACCTTCGCCACCATGTGGGGCGGCGTGCGCACGTCGGTTTTCCCGGAGCTGGTGTTGTCGAATCCCGATGGCAGCTACCGCTTTCACACGCCCTTCAATCTTCAGGCAAAGAGCGTTTACGGCCCCGTCATGGACACGGGCGGTTGGGCCGCAGCCACACAGAACGCGGCCAATCCCTCAGCATTCGCGCTTGGTCTCATCTTTGGCCGTGATCCGACGTGGCTCGATCAGCGCAAACTCAAGCAGACGGGCAAGCCGCACTGGCAGAACTCCGCCACCGTCTATGGCGCGGGCGACTCACGCGGCGGCGAGCGCGACTACACCGTCATCAACATGGACAACCGCGTCCTCATCAAGCCCGGCGACTGCTTCATCCGCCGCACTTACATGGTGCTCGGCACGCTGAATGAAGTCGCCGAAGCCGGTCGCAAGCTCGAAGCCCACACTTATGTGCGGCCCATCGATTTTCGGGCCGAAAACAGTCCCCTTGTGCCGGTTTATCTCAAAACCGCCGACAAAGCGCCGCCACAGCCCACGCTCGAAAAACCCGCGCCCGACGCGCAGCCGCTCTGCCAGCTCTACGCGCATCCCGTGCGGCATTCGAAGCCCGTCTTCCTCCTTCAAGATGGTGGAGCCACTGGCGAATACATCCTCACCACCGATCCCATGCTGCAATGCCGTAAGCTGCCCTTTGCCAATCCTTACCCCGCCGGGCACGAAAAGCACGCCAAGTTCCAAAACCGCCACCAATACCTCACCCACCAGACACGCACGAAGAGCTGGCAGCTCCTCGGCTACTCGATGCCTGCTGACAAAGCCGATGGCAAGATCGAGCACCGCAAACTAAGCGACATCGTGCCGCTCAACGCGCTCTTTCAAGGCGGTGAGTGCGCGAAAGCAGATCAACTACTCGTGCGATAGAGAATCATTCATCAAAGAGCTTTCTCCTGCCTTCATTCAGCTTTTAACATCACCAACGACATGCCCACTAATCGTCGCACCTTTCTTCAAACCGGAACCGCCGCCGCCTCGCTGTCGCTCTTTGATCTGCATCGCCTGTTCGCCGCCGAGGGCGTGCCGCAGTCCGTGCAGCAGCTGTGGGCAGACTTTGATCCGCATAAAGATCCCATCGAGACCGAGGTGATTCGCGAGTGGAAGGAAGACAAAGGCGTGTTTCGCCTGGTGCGGTATTTGATCGGCACCTTCAAAGGCAAACCGGCACGGATGGCGGCGATCTATGGCTTCCCCGAGGGCGCGAAGGAAAAACTGCCTGCCGTGATGCACATCCACGGCGGCGGACAGCGCGCGTCTTTGGATGAGGTGAGGCTCCTCGTCGCGCGTGGCTATGCGGCGCTGTCCCTTAACTGGGGCGGCAGCGGTGGTGCGAACGGGACCATCCAAACACCTGATGTCGCGAAGCCCGGCGATCCGAACACGGACTGGGGCGCGGTCGATCCCACGCAGTTGAACGTGCAGGGCTACTCGTCGATGCTGCCGGGTCCGAAGCAGTTCTTCGAGGACCGCGAGCATCCCAAAAACAACAACTGGTATCTGCTCACGCTCGGCTGCCGGCGCGGACTGACGTTTCTCGAACAGCAGCCGGAAGTCGATCCAAAGCGCCTCGGCGTGCATGGCTACTCGATGGGCGGCAATCTCACGATGTATGTCGCGGGCAGTGATGATCGCGTGAGGGCAGCGGTGCCCGCAGTGGGCGGCTCTGGCTGGCGTTGGCAGCCGCACCCACTTCTTGGCGGCACCGATCAGCAGGATCGAATCAAAGGTGACGTCGAGGTCTTCGCTCGCACGCTGAGCTTCGAGAGCTATGCGCCGCGCATTCAGTGCCCGGTTTTGCATCGCAGCGCCACGAACGACTTCCACGGCTGGATGGACGACGTGTATCGCACCAACGCTCTCATCGAAAAGCAGCCCACACGCTACAGTTGGGTGCCGCACATGAATCACCGCCTCACGCCCGAGGTGGCCATCACGATGCCGTTGTGGTTCGACCACTACCTCAAAGGCGGCCCTGCTTTGCCCGCGACACCGCACAGTGAACTGCGCCTCAAATCGAAAGACGACGTGCCCATGCTCCGCGTGCAGCCTGATGCCAAAACCCTGCCCGTCGCTCGCGTGGCGATCTTCTACAGCATTGACCCCGATCCCCGCGCCCGCTTCTGGCGCAGCGCCGAGGTTCATCACGAAGCGGAGGGCTACATCGCCCATCTGCCGATCCACACGCTCGACACGCCGCTCTTCGCCTTCGCGAACGTTTACTACACGCTGCCAAAGCCCGAATCGCTGTCGCAGATCCCCGGCAATGCCAAACCCGTCACCGAAGTCTGCATCAGTTCGTTGCTGCACACGCACAGCGCGGCGGAGGTCAAACAAGCCGCTCCCAAGCTCACCGCAAAGCCTTCCAAACTCATCGAGGACTTCACCCACGGCCTGCGCGACTGGTATCAGCTCAACGCCGGCAATCTCACGCATCAGCAGCTGTGGACGCGCAAAGTCACCGACCCGCTTTATCGCGCTCCCGAAGGCGCGACGCTGAAACTCATGCTCAAAATGCCCCGGACCAACAAGCTCACCGTCGTGCTCCAGCAGAACGAGTGGCGCAGCTATCGCGGGCAAAAGAGGACTTTCGTCTGCCAACGCGAAGTCCCCGGTTCCGAAGCTCCTCAGACCCTCACGCTCGCCCTCAAGGACTTCACCTCCGCGGAAGGTGCCCCGGCAAGTTGGTCCGAGATCGATCAACTCGGCCTTTGTGCCCACTACGTCTCGAAAGGCACCACCCCCAGCGATGCCCCACTCTGGAGCGGACCTGCGCCAGAGTGGGGCAGCATCGAATGGGCTTAATCGTCCAGCTCGAATGCCACAGTTAACAGATCCATTGATCTCGGCGGACGCAGCGACCTTGACCATCGGAAATACCAGTTGGATTATCCCATCCTAATCCAACCCAGAGAGCTTGCCGCGAAAGCGCTTGAGCCGGCGAGCGAAGGCTCCTTCACCTCGATGATACTCAGGCAGCGCGGCCCGAAAGCAGGTCGAAACCAGTGAGCAGAAAAACAACCAACCTCAAAGCCAAGAAATGAAAGCCATCCTCGCCATCCTCACTTCAAGCCTCCTCCTAGGCGCGCAAGGCACGACCGCTGATGCCGCCGAAGGCTATCCCGCCTTCAGCTGGGACCGTGTGCCTGTTTACGCGCATTTCGGATACGACCCGAATCTGAAGCCGGAGCAATACGACTTCCTCGCCAAGCACTTCTCGCTCGTGAGCTTCGCCGCCGGCGGCATGAAAAAGGAAGCCGAGAAGGGAATCGCGACCGGCGCGGCTGAAATCAAGAAGCGCAACCCGTCCGTGAAGGTCCTCTTTTACTTTGCGGGCGACATCCTTCACGAACCCTTCACGCTGTCGAACGAGTCGTTTCCGAAAGACGGCTTTATCGAGAAGCCATCCGTCAGAAAATTGACCGATCCCAAAACGGGCAGGCAGACCGAGCAGGTCAGACACTACTTTGACAAGTCGAAGCCCGTCACGCAGGAGTGGTGGGCCGGCATCGCCGAGAAAGCCGTCAAGGAGTATGGCTGCGATGGCGTGTTCGCCGACGGTCTGGGAAGTTACGGCCGCAACCTGGTCACGCCCGAAAAGGAAGCGGTCATGCGGGCGGGAATCATGACCATGTGCCAGCTCGCCCATGAAAAAATGGGGCCGAAGGGGCTGCTCCTCTTCAACCCGCTTCACGGCACGGAGAACGGCGACCTGCTCCCCGCGACGGACGGCGCGATGATCGACAATTTCGACCGGACGCTCTTTCGCTCGGACGACACCAAACCCACGGCACCAGATGCGAAGAGCCTGGATTTGATGACCGAAGGCATCGAGGCCATGAGCAAGGCCGCGAAGCAGGGAAAAATCGTCATCTTCAAGGCATGGCCGGGATTTCACCAGAAGGACAAGGGGCTGATGAAGCGTCCGCACGCGGAGCTGGCGAAGCTGGCCCGCGAACGTCTCACCTTTCCGCTCGCGAGCTTCCTGATCGCCGCGGGCCCGCACTGCTATTTCCAATATACCTGGGGCTGGGGAGCCGACTGCGGCACGTTTGACTGGTATCCCGAGTTCGACAAACCGCTCGGCGCCCCCAAAGGCGACGCCAAGCGCGACGGCTTCAAATACACGCGCGAGTTTGAGCACGCGTCTGTGTTCGTGGACCTGGAAACGAAGACGGCCAAGATTGCTTGGAAATGAAACGCACCCTGCCTTTCCTCGCAGCGCTGCTGCTCGCGCCGTTCACTGCGCTGCACGCCGCCGACGGCGCAAAGCCCAACATCGTCTTCATCTTCGCCGACGACTGGGGCTGGGGCGACTTGTCCTGCCATGGCGCAGAACATTGGTTGAAGACGCCGCACATTAATCGGCTCGCGCACGAGGGCATGGACTTCCAGCAGTTCAATGTGCTGAACGGCGGGGTCTGCGGTGGGAGTCATGGAGGCCGGCCGCACGCATCGCTGCCAGACGTGGTGGAGGTTGCAAGAAATGCGTAACCAACCGCCGGTCACGGGTATGTTCTGTTGATGAATCCCGAGTTAGCCAGCCTGATCACCGCGAGCCAGCGGAAGCTCTATGCCTACATCCAGTCGTTGTTGGACAATTCGGCGGCTGCGTGGGACGTGCTGCAGGAGACGAATGTGGTGCTCTGGAAAAAGCAGGCGGAGTTTCGGCCGGGGACGAAGTTCGACGCGTGGGCGTTCACGGTCGCGCGCTTTCAGGTGATGGCCTGGCTGCGCGACCGCAAACGCGAGCCGCTGGATGTGATGACGCCGGAATTGTGCGATCTGCTGGCGGAAGACGCGGCTGTCCAGGCGGCGGAATTTGATCACCGAATGGCGGCGCTGCAGAAGTGCCGCGAGCAGTTGCCGGAGCGGGCACGCCGGCTGGTGGACCTTTATTACGAACGGGGTCGTAGCGTGAAGGAGGTGTCCGCAGATTTGTCGATGGGAACGGAGGCCGTGAAGCAGGCGCTGTTCCGGCTGCGGCGCATGCTGCAGGACTGTATCGAAGGTCACTCCATCGCTTCCGATTCCTTATGAACACGTCTCGAAACGAAAACCCGCGCGACTGGATGGAGCGCGTGCTCATCAGGCTGCGGGAAGGCGAAGCGACGCCTGAAGAGGTCACTCAACTCCGCGCGTTGCTCGCCGGGGATGCCGGGGTGCGCCGCGCGTATTTGCGTGCGAAACAGATGGACGCGCTGCTCGAGACGGTGCCGATGCGGCAGGACGCGGCACAGCCCGAGCCGGCGCCGGGTGCGACGGCATCGCTGTGGTGGAAGGTTGCGGCCGTCGCGAGTGCGGCAGCTGCGGTGGTGGCGTTTGCGATCATCGGCCTGGGAGGAGGCGGTCGTGAGCATCGGCATAGGAATGGAACGGTGGCACTGCTGCATTCGAGTTTCGAGGCAGTGATAGACGGGCGCGAAGTCCTCGAGGGTGAGCAGCCTATGCGCCCGGGAACCTACAAGCTGGAGCGCGGGAGCGTGCAGTTGCGTTTCTCGAAGGGCGCGGAAGTGGTGATCGAAGGTCCGGCGGCGTTCGATCTCGTGGATGCAAATACGATGCACCTCAATCAAGGCAGTGTCTGGGCGCATTGCCCGGATGAGGCGCGTGGCTTTACAGTGCGCATGCCGGGCGGCCGGGAGCTCGTGGATTTCGGCACGGAGTTCGGTGCGCGTGTGAATTCCGAGGGCACCTCGGAGGTGAATGTGATCCAAGGTGAGGTGCAGATTCGTGATGCGGTTTCCAAACCTCTGGATATCACCGCGGGAAAAGCGGCGAGCTGGGAACTTACCGCGCCGCCCATCGCCACGAGTGCGGCGGCGATGAGGCCTTTTCAGTCCGCGACGATGCTCGCGGCGAAGATGAAAGCCGCGCCCGCGGTGGCTGCGCAAACGGTGGTGTCGTTTCGCGACCTCAAGGGAGGCGACTGGAACCGCGCCGAAAACTGGCGCGGCGGGGCGTCTCCAGGTGCACATGAATTGGAACGCGCCGTAATCAATCAATCACGTGTCGTGCGCGTGCTGCCGGGATTGCCACCGCCGCCGCATCCGGTGGACATTCATGTGAGCAATGGTCCTCCGCCGAATGCGCCTCCCGACGGCACCCTGGAGATCGAGGGGAATCTGGAGTGCCAGATGCTGCGCATCGCCACGGCGGATGGCGCGGACGGCATCGTGCGACAGACGGCCGGCACGGTGAACGTCACTGGCTCGCTTCTCGCCGCCTCGCACGAAGGGGCACCGGCCA
>Ga0208783_10001954_pt1 | contig 12010 bp, 12 predicted proteins | sample DEB19_08_DNA_2_FD_184529 | JGI IMG/M metagenome (GOLD analysis project Ga0208783, IMG submission 184529) | Aqueous microbial communities from the Delaware River and Bay under freshwater to marine salinity gradient to study organic matter... | ecosystem: Environmental > Aquatic > Marine >... | reverse complement strand
GCGCGGCGGCGACGTGCGGGCCTTCGTGGCGGCGCTGGAACAGTGGGTGATCGACACGCTCGACCAGTTCAACGTGACGGGCGAGCGGCGCGAGGACCGGGTGGGCGTGTGGGTCAGACGCGGCGCCCGCGAAGACAAGATCGCAGCGATCGGCATCCGCGTGCGCCATTGGGTGACGTTCCACGGCATCTCGATCAACGTCGAGCCCGACCTCACGCATTTCGACGGCATCGTGCCCTGCGGTATCCGCGAGCACGGGGTGACGAGCCTTGTCGACCTCGGACTGCCCGTGACCATGGCAGACCTCGACATGGCCCTGAAGGCGACCTTCCGACCGATCTTCGGCTGACTACTGCTGCGCCTCTGGCTGCGGGGCCTCGGGCTGTTGCTTCGCCTCCGGCAGCGGCGCCGTCTTCATCGGCGGCAGGCCCATTTCCTCACGGGCCTTGTTGATGAAGGGGCTGCACACGCCGCGCTCGAAATAGCCGTTGAAAGCGACGAAGGGCGTCGCCACACGGGCCTCCGGATGGTCGCGGTAGAAGATGTTGATGGCCTGCGCCACCATGGCGCCCTTGAGCTGCAGGCCAACGCCGCAGGCGCGCAGGCCCATGGCGCGGGCGGCCGTGTATTTGTTGTCGGCGGTGACAACCGACATCACGTCGTAGATCGCCATGGCATAGGCGGCCTGGCCCTCCGGCCCGAGGCGCCGCCACTCGGCGGCGTTCTTGATGAAGTCGGCTTGAGCCGGAGCACTGAGAGACAGCACGGCGAGGATGGCAAGGGCGAGACGGCGCATTGGAGACTCCATGACTGCCGCCCTTCTAGGACCCAAGGACAGGCGCTGTCCAACGCCATGTCCTCCGGCAAGCTTGTAATTGTGACTGCGTCTGTTACATTAGATGGCCAACCCGCCACTCGATCGCAAGGACGTGACATGAAGCTCTATTATTCCCCTGGCGCCTGCTCGCTCGCCCCGCACATCGTGCTGAACGAACTGGGCCAGTCCTATGATCTCGAGAAGGTGGATCTCCGCGCCAAGAAGACCGAGTCCGGCGCCGACTTCACCGCCGTCAACGCAAAGGGCCAGGTGCCCACGCTGGACCTCGGCAAGGGTGTGATCCTCACCGAAGTTTCCACCATCCTGCAGTACCTCGCCGACAAGGCCAAGGATTCAGGGCTGATACCGGCTTTCGGCACCATGGAACGCTACCGCGCCATGGAAACGCTCAACTTCGTCGCGTCGGACCTCCACAAGGGCATCGGCGGGCTGTTCAACCCGGCCATGCCGGAGGACGGCAAGAAGGCCATCATTGCCCGCGTCGAACGCAGCCTCGGCTGGCTGAACACGCAACTGGCCGCCAAGCCCTACCTGCTGGGTGACAAATACTCGGTGGCCGATGCCTATGCCTTCACGGTGCTGGGCTGGACGAGGCATGTGGGCATCGACCTGTCGCCCCATGCCCATATCGTCGCCTACCTCGACCGCGTGGGTGCGCGCCCGGCGGTGCAGGCAGCACTCAAGAAGGAAGGACTGGCGTAAGGGACGGCCCCCGCACTTTGCCGTTCATGCCGTCATCCCGGCAACAGCCGGGGTGACGGTCGTTTTGTTCACACCGTCGGCCACACCTCGAAGTTCCGCCATTCTCCGGGCGGCTGCGGTTCGCTCGTCACGCTGCGCACCAGCGACATGCGTGGGCCCCGGTGGCAGGCGACGATCATCGACTGCACGTCCTCCTCCTCGCCCATGAAAACGGCCTCGACGCGCCCGTCGCTGCGGTTGCGCACCCAGCCCCTGAGGTGGCGCTCCTTCGCCTCGCGCTCGACATAGGCGCGGAAACCCACGCCCTGCACCCTGCCCTCCACGGTCACATGAAGGGCAGTGATGCTCATGCGAATTCCATGATGACGGCGTCGACCTGCAGGCTGTCGCCCTGCTTGGCATTGACCGACTTGATGGTCACGTCGCGCTCGGCGCGCAGGATGTTTTCCATCTTCATCGCCTCGACGATGGCGAGCGGTTCGCCCGCCTTCACCTCCTGGCCCGCGACCGCCGGAATGGCGATGACGAGGCCGGGCATCGGGCACAACAGCTTCTTGGAGGTGTCGGCCGCCACCTTCTCGGGCATCAGCTTGGCGAGATCCGCCTCGCGCTCGGTATAGACGTGCGCTTCCAGCACCACGCCGCGGTAGGACAGCCTGTAGCCGTTGAGGATGCGCTTCACCTGAACGGTGACATTGCCATCGCCCAGGTCGGCGGAGAACACCGGCTGGCCGGGCACCCAGCCGCAGCTGTCCGCCAGCGCGTCGGTGTTCTTCGAGATGGTGACGGGGATGAACTCCTTGCCCAGCTTCACGATGCGCGAGGTGGCGAGGTTGACGCCGTGGTTCAGCATCTGGCCGTTGATCAGGCGCTTCCTGCGGTTCTCCACATGGTCGAGCACGGTGGCGACCTTCGCCATGGTCGACTTGATCCCGGGCGTGATCTCGTGGCCGGTGAAGCCGCCGGGGAACTCCTCGGCGATGAAGCCGGTCGACAGCGCACCCGACTGCCAGCGCGGGTTCTCCATGATGGCGGAGAGGAAGGGAATGTTGTGCTGGATGCCGTCGATGTGGAAGGCATCGAGCGCCTCGGCCATCCTGCCGATGGCGGCGGAGCGCGTGGGCGCGTGGGTACAGAGCTTGGCGATCATCGGATCGTAATAGATCGAGATCTCGCCACCCTCGTAGACGCCCGTATCGTTCCTGACCGTGATGCCATCCGCAACCTGTTCCGCAGGCGGACGATATTTCACCAGCCGCCCGGTGGAAGGAAGGAAGTTGCGGTAGGGGTCTTCCGCATAAATGCGGCTTTCCACGGCCCAGCCCTTCAGCGTCACATCTTTCTGCCTGATCTTGAGCTCTTCACCCGCGGCGACGCGGATCATCTGCTCGACGAGGTCGATGCCGGTGATGAGTTCCGTCACCGGATGCTCCACCTGCAGGCGCGTGTTCATCTCGAGGAAAAAGAAGGAGCGGTCCTGTCCGGCGACGAACTCCACCGTGCCGGCGGAATCGTAGTTCACCGCCCTGGCCAGCGCCACGGCCTGTTCGCCCATGGCTTGCCGGGTCTTCTCGTCGAGCAGCGGCGACGGCGCCTCCTCGATGACCTTCTGGTTCCTTCGCTGGATCGAGCATTCGCGTTCGCCGAGATAGATCACGTTGCCGTGCTTGTCGCCCAGCACCTGGATCTCGATGTGGCGGGGGTTGATGATGAATTTCTCGATGAAGACGCGGTCGTCGCCGAAGGACGACTTGGCCTCCGACTTGGCGCGGGTGAAGCCTTCCTTCACCTCCGCTTCCGAATAGGCGATGCGCATGCCCTTGCCACCGCCTCCGGCGGAGGCCTTGATCATGACGGGGTAGCCGATCTCGCCGGCGATCTTCACGGCTTCATCCGCGTCCTCGATGATGCCCATGTAGCCGGGAACGGTGGACACCTTCGCGGCCGCGGCGGCCTTCTTGGACTCGATCTTGTCGCCCATGGCGTCGATGGCGCCAGGGTTGGGGCCGATGAAGGTGATGCCGGCGGCGGCCAGCGCCTTGGGGAAGGCCGAGCGTTCGGACAGGAATCCGTAACCGGGGTGCACTGCTTCAGCGCCGGTCTTTCGGCAGGCCTCGACGATCTTCTCGATCAGCAGGTAGGACTGGGCGGCGGCCGGCGGGCCGATGTGAACCCTCTCGTCCGCCATCTCGACATGCAGCGCGCGCGCATCGGCGTCGGAATAGACGGCCACCGTCCGGATGCCCATGCGACGGGCGGTCTTGATGACGCGGCAGGCGATTTCGCCACGGTTGGCGATGAGGATCTTCTTGAACATGACACCCCGGAATTGGCTTTTCGGGACAAGGTTCTAGACTGTGCGGGAGGCCCCGGCAATCACACCAAAGGCGAGGACGTCCCCGGAAATTTCCCCCACTTTTTCCGTGACATGGGCTATAGCCGCCCCATGAGCGAGCCAAATGACCTGATTTATGGGGTCCACCCCGTCGCCGAGGCGCTGAAGAACCCGAAGCGGAAGATCTATTCCCTGAAGGCGTCCAAGAACGCCGCCGACAAGCTGGCCGCGGAGATCGCCGCCCGCGGCATCACGCCCGAGATCGTGCACCCGCGCGACCTCGACAAGAAGCTGGGCGCGGACGCCGTGCACCAGGGCCTCCTCCTGGAAGCGAGGGCGCTGGACCAGCCGCGCCTCGACCAGATCGAGAAGTCCGGAATCGTGGTGCTGCTCGACCAGGTGACGGACCCCCACAATGTGGGCGCCATCCTGCGCACCTGCGCAGCCTTCAACGTGACGGCCCTGGTGGCCACCGCGCGCCACAGCCCGGAGGCTTCGGCCGTTCTGTTCAAGTCGGCGTCCGGCGCCTATGAGCACGTGCCCTTCGTGAAGGTCACCAACCTGTCGCGCGCCATGGCGGAGATGAAGGACTACGGCTTCCGCATCCTCGGGCTCGACAGCGATGCACCGGAGGACATCGCGGCCGTGGACCGTTCGCCGCCCGTCGCCATCGTGCTCGGCGCCGAGGGCAAGGGCCTGCGGCAGCTGACGCGCGAGAGCTGCGACCACCTCGTCCGGCTCGACATGAACGGCCCCATCCGCAGCCTCAACGTCTCCAACGCCTGCGCCGTGACGCTCTACGCGCTGACGCGCTGACGCAGGTTACCCGACGTAGAAGCCCGCGAGGAACACGAGGTCCTTGTGCAGCACCGCCCAGGACTTCTTCTGGCCGGGCTTGCCGGTGGCCGGGTTGGGCCACTCATAGTCGAACCAGCCGCCGGCCTCCGTCGCGTCCTTGCTCATGATCACGCCGAACTTCTTGCCGGTCGGATCGGCGATCTGGGACAGCGGCACGCCGACGAGCTTCGGGTTGGCTCCGTGGGCCAGCACCTTGCCGTCCGCGCCGCGCGACTGAACCACGATGTAGACGTCATCCTCGAGGAAACCCGATGCCTTGCCCTCATCGAATATCCCGAACGCGGCCTCGCCCTTCTCGTCATAGAGCGCGATGGCCTTGGCCACCATCGCCTTGGCCTGTTCCTCGGTTCCGGCCATGGCCGGTGCGGCAAGCCCCGCCACGCCCAGCGCCGCCACGGCGCAATGTGCCAGGACCTGCCTGCGGTTCAGTCTCATGCTCTTGCCCTTCCATAAGTGCCTGATGCGGATGCGCAACCCTACCAGCCAGCCCGCCGCTGCCGCACTCCGTAGAACCCCCGATCCGCCCGGCCTGCTCTTGCCTGTTGCCACGCAGCCCCAAAGCGTTCTAACCACTGCTCAGGCGCCGGCTTAGCTCAGTTGGTAGAGCACCTGATTTGTAATCAGGGGGTCAGGGGTTCGAGTCCCTTAGCCGGCACCAGTGCCCCTTCCGGCGGGCCGGCGATACACAGCGATTTGACGGAGTTGCATCCAGTGCCGACGTTCAGCCTGATCGTGACCTGCAAGGGCCGGCTCATGCACCTGCGCCAGACGTTGCCCTTGTTCTGCGCGCTTCCCGATACCGAGGTCATCCTCGTCGATTATGGCTGCCCGGATGCCAGCGGCGACTGGGCGGCGGCGAATGTCCCCGCGGCGAAGGTGGTGCGGGTGGCCGACGACCCGGGCTTCAACCCGTCGCGGGCGCGCAACATCGCGGCACGGGAAAGCACCGCGGACTACCTGTTCTTCGTCGATGCCGACATCAGGGTTGCGCCCACCGCGATGGCAGACATCATGGCGGTCATCACCCCCAACACCTTTGCCACCATCGACGCAACCGATCTCGGCGACGACCTGCGCGGCACCTGCATCGTGCCCCGGGCGAAGTTCGAGGCGGTGGGCGGCTATGACGAGCTGCTGAAGAACTATGGCATGGAGGACACCGAGCTTTATGCGCGCCTCATCGATTTCGGCCTCGACGACGCCTTCCTGCCGCCTGCCTCCTTCGCGGCCATTCCGCATGACGACGCGCTGCGCACCCGGTTCTTTCCGACCAAGTCGGTGCGCAAGCTGCGGCTGATCGCCTGCTTCTACCAGGAATACATCAAGGTGTTCCGCCGTGCGGTGCGGGCGCCGCAGCTGGCGCTGGAGGACCGCGAACAGCTGCATGCCGCGGCCACCTCGCTGGTCGAGCAACTCACCACCGCCGCCGACCCGCGCAATGGCGCCCGCATCGGCATGAAGCTTCCCGTCGACATGCCCGCCGGCAAGATCGGCAGCGAGATGGACTGGCAGTTCGAACTGACCATGACCATGAAGCCGAAGGACCCCCTGGCCTTCCGCCAGCGCTTCCAAAACCCGCTGATCTACCGGAAGTAAGCGGTCCACCCGGCCCCGGCCAATGCCAGCCTCAGCCGATAGGCAACATTCGCAATCTGCTGCGTGATAATACGAATTGGTTAAATATTTTGTTTATTGTAACTTTAATTAGTTGCCCAGTCAGTTGAAACAATTCGATAAATTGCAACTCTTTATTGAACAACGAACGGTGGATCCCCGGCAAACGGCATGACGGCACAGAGAACACCCAGAACACCCGCCGACTTCCGGCGTGACACGCGTGGCTCGGTTTTCGTGGAAGCAACACTGGTGTTGCCGCTGACGGTCATCATCCTCGCCGCCATCGCCGAATGGGGCCTCACGCTCTACCAGTATCACATTCTCTCCACCGCCAATGGATCGGCCGTGCGCCAGCTGATCATCAACCGCGGCTTCCCCAACCCCTACAACAACGTCATCAACGAATACACGTCATGGGCGAAGACGCTCAACGTGACTGCGGATCAGGTGACCGTGGAGGTCCAGAACGCGTCAAACGCCTTCACCGTCTGCGCAAACGATTCCACATGCGGTTCGCTTCTCGATGCGGCCGCGGGCAAGTCCGCGCGGGTCACGGTGAACTACCCCTGCACCATGCAGTTCACGCCCCAAATGGCCAGCCCCTGCCCCATCGTGATCAGAACCACGGGCCTGGTGGAATGATCGGCTGGCTTTGCAGGCGCACAGCGCGCTTCCGCAACGACGACGGGGGCACGGCGCTCATCCTCATTTCGATGGCGCTGCCGGCGATCTTCGGCATGGCGGCTTTCGCCATCGACCTTGGCTATGCCTTCTACATCAAGACGAAGCTCCAGACGGCGGCTGACCTCGGCGCCCTGGCGGGCGGAACGCTTCTCTACAAGGCTGACAAGTCCGCAGTCGAGGCCAAGGCGCTCGAATACGTGAACCTCAACCTGCCTTCCGGGTGGAACGGCAAGACCGCGGCCTCGATCCGCGTCACGCCGGCGGCGAACACGGCGTGCCTCACCTCGCTGGTCAGCCAGGGCTTGACGTGCGACGGCGCCACCAAGGCCAATGCGCTGAAGGTTTCGCTCAGCGCCACCGCGCCGCTGTTCTTTGCCTCGGCGCTCGGCTTCCGCCAGGCCAGTTTCTCGGCCTCCGCGATGGTATCGGGCGCCAACGCGGCGCCGCCACCGCTCAACATTGCCATCGTGCTCGATACCACGGCATCGATGAACTCCCCCTATACAGGCTCGTGCGGCGGGCTGACGAGCCCAACCAAGCTGCAATGCGCCGTCACTGCCATCCGCGGCATGCTGGGCACCTTGTGGCCGTCGGTCAACCAGGTCGCGCTGTTTACCTATCCCGGCGTGACCACGAGCAGCATCCCCATGGAATACTGCGCGCCGAAGGGCACCGTGACGGTGGTGAACTACAAGGTGGCCAGCAACCCGAAATACAGGATCATCGATTTCTCGACCGATTACCGCGGTGCGGGAACGCCGCCGCCCCCCGGCATCAACACCGCCTCGAACCTCGTGAAGGTGGTGGGCGGCAACTCGAGTTGTGCCGGCATTCAGGCCGTTGGCGGCGTGAAGACCTTCTTCGCCGACACCATCGTCCAGGCGCAGGCCGCGCTCGACGCTGCGAACGCCGCCCTCGTCGCCGCCGGTCAGCCACAGCGCCAGAACGTGATGATGATCCTCAGCGATGGCGACGCCAACGCCACCTCGACCAACATCGATGCAGCCAAGCTGGCCAACCAGTGCCTGCAGGGCATCACCGCAGCCAAGGCGGCGGCCTCGTCCAAGACATGGGTGTATTCAATCGCCTACCAGGCGGGCAACAACCTCGGAAGCTCCTGCACCACCGACACCACCACGGCCACGACCACCACCACGACGATCACCACCACGACGACCACCACCACAACGCCCTACAGCCAGACCTGCCTGTCCAGCAAATCATCATGCAATTCACCCACCGCAGGAACTGCGCAGACAACGAAGCAGGTCCAGACGGCCACCTATCCCGGTGTGGTGCAGGCGCCGGCGGGTTCGACCACCACCACCTCCACCACGCCGAGCCCCACCTGCAGCCCCAGGACGAACTGCACGTCGAAATGGACAACGACGACTGTGACGGTGTCGTCGACGGCCTCGGTCTCCAACAATTCCCTCACCACCAATGACCGGACAGCCTGCAAGACCATGAGGGAAATGGCCTCCGATCCGACAAAGTTCTATTCGGTCGCGGGCTCGAGCGGGTGCATCTCCGATTCAAACCCGAGCACCACGGACCTGGTCTCCATTTTCAAGAACGTCGCGGTCAGCCTGATGAAGAAGCGCCGCATACCGCTCAGCGTGCTGTAGATGCGCACGCCCGATGATCATGACTGCGAGGCCGTTGTGGCATGAACGAGTCTGCCATCCTGATTGCCTCCTATGTCTTCGAGGTCGCTTTCCTGTTCAGCCTCATCATCGCGGCACTCGTCGGCAGGAGCGCGATGCGCACCCGCCGCGCTGCCCGGGAGAAGGCGCGGCATCAGGCGTACTCCGGCCTACGGTACACGACAATCAACGACGATCGCCACTGAACGGCCGGGGGCATCAGCCGGCAAAGGCAGCAGCAGGGGGTTCCGCCCGCGCCCTCACCGCGCCACGATCTGGCCGGCGACGTGTTCGGCGTCCACCCAGACGCCCCAGATGAAGGTCGAGGCCCGGCGTGACAGCCACGGCAGCCCGAGGAAGTAGAGGCCAGGCACCTTGGTGGAGACGCCGCGCTCATGCGCCGGGCGCCCCTTTTCGTCGAAAGCGTCGAACCTGATCCAGCTGAAGTCCAGCGCATAGCCGGTGGCCCAGATGATGGCGGTGATGCCAGCCTGTTTCAGGTCGACAGAGAGGATCGGGTTCAGCGCGCAGTCCGGCATGGGGTCGAGCGTGCGGGCATCGGGCTCGGCGGGGAAGTCGAGACCATTGGCGACGACGTACCTGTCCGCCTCGTCCAGCACCGAGAGATAGTTCGCATCGCCGCGCTCGATGTTGGCCTTGAGGTCCGGCGCGAAGCGCATCCTGCCGTCGGCAAAACCTTCGGCGCGTCCCACCAGCGTGAGGCCGCGGTGCGCGAGGCGGCGGAAGTCCACCGTATGGCCGCCCTGCGCGCCACTCACCGCGATGGTCACATGCTCCATGCCGGGCGCGATGGTCTTCGCATCCCACTTGCCCAATGCGCCCAGCCACCACACGAAGTCCTTGCCGCGATAGGCGCGCGGCGGCCGGTCATGCGGGCCGACGGAGAGATAGACCTTGCGCCCTGCCCGCTGCAGCTCGTCGGCGATCTGCGCGCCCGACGAGCCAGCGCCCACCACCAGCACGGCGCCCTCCGGCAGTTGCGCCGGGTTGCGGTAATGGGCCGAATGCATCTGCACGATGCCCTCGGAGTCCGGCACCATGACCGGGCGCAGCGGCTTCTGGAACGGGCCGGTCGCGGCCACGACGTTGCGCGCCGTGATCACGCCATCGGGCGTCTCGGCCCGGAAGCTGCCATCGGCGTCGCGGTGCAGGGCCGTTACCTCCACCCCGGTGCGGATGGGCGAATTGTTCTGCCGCGCATAGTCCTCGAAGTACTGCACGATCTCGTCGCGCGTGGCGAAGGCATCGCCGCCGCAGCTGAACTCCAGGTCTGGGAAGCGGTCGTGCCAGGCCGGGCCGTTGGCGACGAGAGAATCCCAGCGTTCGGACCGCCAGCGCTCGGCGATGCGCTTGCGCTCGACCAGCAGGTGCTTGTGCCCAAGCTTGCCCAGGTGCCGGCTCAGCGCCAGCCCCGCCTGCCCGCCACCGATGATGAGGGTATCCACCGCCTCGACCGCCATGCCGCCACCCTTCCACGCAAATCCGAGCTTCGTTCTAAGCGAGTTGGCGCTGCCCGGGTAAGATCATTTCGCCGCAGCCGCCTGGCGTCCGGCGGCCATTTCGCAAGTGCGAGACGCACCGGCCAATACCAACACTTATTGACAGATCTCGATACAAAAGTATCTTAATCGGCATCCAGCAGAATACGTAATGAGTCCGCGGGCGATGGCCGCCTGCCAGACCGTTGCCGAAAGGACCTGCACCATGAATGCCATCGGCCAGATCAAGCCGAACGCCCGGCCCTTCTACCAGAAGTACACGGCCGGCCAGCTGAAGCAGGCATTGCGCCGGATGCATCTCATCCGCCGCTTCGAGGAAGGGGCTGAGGAGGCCTACATGCGCGGCCTCATCCACGGCACCATGCACCTGTCCATCGGCCAGGAGGGCTCTGCCGTGGGCGCCACGATGGGCCTGCGCCGGTCCGACTACATCACCTCAACGCACCGCGGGCACGGCCACTGCATCGGCAAGGGGGCGGACCCCAAGCTGATGTTCGCCGAGTTCTTCGGCAAGGAAGAAGGCTATTGCAGGGGCCGCGGCGGCTCCATGCACATCGCCGATGTCGCCACCGGCAACCTCGGCGCCAATGGCATCGTGGGCGGCGGGCTGCCCATCGCGGTGGGCGCCGCACTCGCCATCAAGAAGCAGAAGCGCGACGACGTGGCCATGTGCTTCTTCGGCGACGGGGCGTCCAACGAGGGCGCCTTCCACGAGGCGCTGAACATGGCGGCGGTCTGGAAGCTGCCGGTGGTCTTCGTCTGCGAGAACAACAAGTATGGCATGTCGGTGTCGACCGAGCGCTCGATGGCGGTGGCCAATGTGGCGGACCGCGCCGCGGCCTATGGCATGCCTGGCGTCATTACCGACGGCAATGCCATCGCCGATGTCGAGGAGGCGATCGCCGAAGCCGTCGCGCGGGCGCGCCGTGGCGAGGGCCCGAGCCTCGTCGAGTGCAAGACCTACCGCACCCGCGGCCACTCCCGCTCCGACCGCAACCGCTACCGCAGCAAGGAGGAGATCGAGGCATGGAAGGCACGTGACCCCATTCCGCATTTCGAAGCCGAACTCATGGCCCATGGCATCGCCACCCAGGCCGAGATGACCGCCATCCGCGAGGAGGCCGAGGCCGAGATCGCGGCCGGCATCGAGTTCGCGCGGCTCGGCACCGACCCTGACCCGGCGCATGTCACGCGCGACGTGTATTCCACCGGGGCCGCCTGATGGCCGTTCGCGAACTGACCTACGCGCAGGCCATCCAGGAGGCCCTCTCCCAGGCGATGGACGCCGACCCGAACGTCTTCCTGATGGGCGAGGACATCGGCGTCTATGGCGGCGCCTTCCAGGTGACGGGCGACCTCGTGCACCGCTATGGCGAAGACCGCGTGATGGACGCGCCCATCTCGGAACTCGGACAGGCCGGCGTCGCGGTGGGGGCGGCACTCGCGGGCTGCAGGCCGGTGCTGGAGTTCCAGTTCTCCGACTTTGCGACCCTCGCCATGGAGCAGATCGTCAACCAGGCAGCCAAGCTGCGCTACATGCTGGGCGGCAACGTCAGCGTTCCGCTGGTGATGCGCTTCCCCGCCGGGTCGGGCACCGGGGCCGCCGCGCAGCACTCGCAGTCGCTCGAGGCATGGCTCGCGCATGTGCCCGGTCTCAAGGTGCTGCAGCCCGCCACCCCGGCGGACGCCAAGGGCATGCTGCTCGCCGCCATCGACGACCCGGACCCCGTGATGGTGTTCGAGCACAAGCTTCTCTACAAGACGAAGGGCGATGTGCCGGAAGAGCCCTATCGCATTCCGATCGGCAAGG
>Ga0208783_10001953_pt1 | contig 12019 bp, 16 predicted proteins | sample DEB19_08_DNA_2_FD_184529 | JGI IMG/M metagenome (GOLD analysis project Ga0208783, IMG submission 184529) | Aqueous microbial communities from the Delaware River and Bay under freshwater to marine salinity gradient to study organic matter... | ecosystem: Environmental > Aquatic > Marine >... | reverse complement strand
AAAAAGAAATCCAGAGCTTTCAACACCAGAAAATCAAAAAAATAAAATAAAAGATTCTTTGTGGGGTCCAATTAAGTATATTGACTATAAACATAAATTAGAATTTTCTAAAAAACAGTATGATATAATTAATAATTATTGTTTAAAGAAAAAAATAAAGTGGTTTTTTTCTGTGTGGGATACTGATTCTGTGGATTTTGCCAAAAGCTATAGTAGCTTTATGAAAATTCCATCTGCTTTAATTTTAAATTTGGATTTGATCAAATATGCTAGAAAACAATCCAGCTTCTTAGCTATCAGCACAGGAATGAGCTCAGAGATTGAAGTTAAAAAAGCTATAAAATCGGCCAATCCAGAAGTTATTTTTCATACCAATTCTTCATATCCTTCTCCCCTTAATGAAATAAATTTAAATTATATTAATTGGCTTAAATTTAATTACAAGAAAAAAGATATAGGTTATAGTGGTCATGAAAAAGGCTATTTTCCTACATTGTGCTCAGTAGCAATGGGTGTCACTTGGATAGAGAGACATATAACTTTGGACAAAAAAATGATAGGTAGCGATCACGCTAGTTCACTAGATGTTTCTGATTTTATTAAAATGGTAAAAAAAATAAAGGATATTGAATCTTTTTTGGGTGAAAATGGGCCAAGAAAAATTTCTTTAAGTGAAAATTTAAAAAGACAAACTTTAAGATAATTACTTTATCCAATTTATATATTTATTTTTATCTATAATATTATTTAAATAATCCTCCTCGGCGGCCAGATCGTGCATCTTATTTATTAAATTTAATTCGTGCTTAAAATCTAACCCACTAGTGTAATTTTTTTTATAAAAATCAAAACCATAAATATCGACTAAAAATGGCTCTCCACCAATAATAATATTTAAAGCAAATAGTCCTGCAAGAATTTTCTTGCCTGACACTTTTACTTCTGGTCTATTTTTATATGTCTTGGTTGAAACCTTTATTTTCTTTAGCATAAACTCTTGAAACCTGAGCTTCTCCAGGCTCTTAGCTCCTGGAGTTAAAAAATAATAAATTAAATTTGATTCATTTATTATTCTTATTTTATTATTTGTAATTGGATCAAACTGGTGATGAGCAGAGTCATATAAAATATTAATGTTTTTAAAATATTTTGTTTTATATATTCTATTTATTCCCACCACATAATCATATTTATTAAACTCTATCTCTCTGTTCTCTAGAGATCCACCACACCCGATTAAACAAACTTTTTTATTTTTATATATCTCTTTTTCTTTGTCCATATAATTATTTACTGTTGAAATAGTATATAATTATATGATAAGAAAGCAAGATGGAACTCCATATTGTGTGACTGGAAGTGCACAACAATTCGACCCAGACGATCCTAATTTAACATTATATGATATTTGGGATCAAGAGGCTATAGAAAGGGGTGGTATACCTGTATTCTACTATGAAGTTTTTATACAACAGAATACTATGGATAAACTTTATCTCGAAGATAGAGGCAAAATATTTAGCCAAGTACCTGTAAAGTTATGGTGTTTTTATGAACCAAATAGTAATCAAAATTACGTCAACCAGTTTGGAATAGATGCCCCCGATGAACAGCTCTTTGAATTAAATTATAAATACACATTGAAAGTTTTAGGACATCCTCCAAAGATAGGATCAAGAATTTATACTCCTCATTTGAAGGAAAATTGGGTAATAATTCAAAGAAATTTAACTGAATTTAAACAATGGAGTGCAATAAGACTGCAACTCGTTGCTCAGAAATTTCAAGAAAGTGTCACCACAGGAGAAGGCAAAGTCACACAGCCAAAACAAGATTTTGAAATTATTTAATATATACATTTATGAAAACCTTCAGTCAATATATTGCTTTAAAAGAACAGGCTCCTGTTGCTCAGCCTGTTCAAACTACTCAACCTGTTAAGCCTGGACAACCACAAACACAAACACAAGCTATCCAACAAGTTAAACCTGGAACACAAACACAAGCTGCTCAACAAGTTAAACCTGGAACACAACCTATCAAGCCTGGACAACCACAACCAAATATTGATACCAAAAAATTAAGTGATGCTTTTACTGCTCTCAAAAGTATTTTGGCTCCTTTTGGAATAAAATAATTTTAAAGGTATTTTTGGTTTTTTAAACTTTTTATAAATTATATTATCTGATAATAAATAAAGTTCTCTTTTTTGTATATTTTTATTTTTTTTAAATAATATCATGCTTTACTATATATTATAGAGATAATATGGAAAATCATAATCAAAAAAGTTTAAATGAATGCGGAGTTAACAATTCTAATTTTGAACAACCATCTTCTCCACCTGATTCTTACTGCGACACCAGATCAAAAAATGATTTTTTACCAAATGAATTAGGTAAAGAAAATCTTTGTGACCCTATGCAAACTGGTCAAATAACAAATGACCCAAAAAGATTCGACACGATATACAGATACTCTAAAGCTTTAAGAGGAACAGATACTGCCATAATGGATTTGTTTAAAAACTTAGTAGTTATAGATGAAGATGGCAAAGCTCACAATGTGCCCATAATATGGGGAACTCAAGAAAAGGCTGTAGCCGCAATAGTACAAGATAATGTTAGAAAAGATAATAGTCTTGTTGTAGATAGAATAAGACTTCCTATGATGGCGATATCAAGTACAGATTATCAATTCAATCAAGCAAGATATGTTTATCATAGAGCAATAGATTATTTAAGAGATTCAAATAATAAGCCTGGATTCACATATAGTGAAAAATATGAAAAGGATACAATTTTTGGCGTAGCAAAAGGAATGCCAGTAGATATTTCTTATACTTTATATGCTTGGACTCTATATGTAGAAGATATGAATCAAATTTTAGAACAAATTATTTTAAAATTTAGTCCTGTTGCATATATAAAGGTTAGAGGTATTAACTGGGAGGTGCAAGTTAAGTTAGACAGCATAGCTAATAACCTGGAATACGAGCCAGGAGATCAAGCTGTGAGGGTTGTAAAATTCATGTTTAATTTAACCGCCGAAACATACATACCACAGCCTATTGTGAGAAAAAAGTCAATTTTAAGTACTAAAGTTGAAATTACTAACAATAAGCAGGATGAGGATTTAGAGATTATTAAAAGTATAGAAGAAACGGTAAAGGAAATTTCATGTTAGAAATAACTAACAAAACAAAACAACCAATTCAACTTGTAATAAGATCCAAAAAAGCCCCAAAAGCTTTTACCGTGCTTAATATACCTGGCATTGGTCTAAATAAAAATACTTTTTTGTTAGAAGAAGAGAGATCAACTGACTATATACTTATGGCAGAGAAAAAAGGTTTGATTAAGATAAAGAAAATTTTAAATAAAGAGGGAGAATAAAAAAATGGCGATACTAAGAGGTTTTCCACCTTCAAACACAATAAGTCCTAGCGTAAGAATTACAGAAAAGGATTTAAGCTTTGTAACATCAAACACAACCAATAGCAGAGGTGCCATGGTAGGTTTTTGTAGCAAAGGTCCAATAAATATACCCACGCTCATTACTAGCACTAGACAATTACATACTGTGTTTGGTTACCCTCACCCAGATGCCAGTGATCCATACATGATCTATGCTGCAGAGCAATATTTAAATGCTGCCAACCAATTGTATGTTGTTAGAGTTGCAAATGAAGAGCCAGTCAGTGATGAAAGAGCTGAAACAGCTTTTGTTGAAGTTCCAAGTGCCGGTGAAGTTGTTGAAGTAGAGGCAACAGTCCCAGGTCCATACACAATAGAATCTGACAAGTTCTTCAGATTCAAGGTTAATGGAATACTATCAGCAAAAACACTTGTAGTTTCCGGAAGAACAGACCCATACTCAGCCTCAGACCTTGTAAATGAGCTCAATGACCAAATAGACTCTAATAGTGATGGCATAATATTTTATGTCAAAGTATTAAATTCAAATGAATACTTGGCTGTTAAGACAGTTTATGCTTATGGTCCAAATGCTTACTTAGAGTTAGTTTCAGTTCAAGATTCTCTTTATGGGGAAAATGCCAAAATAGGAACTGGAGATCTTGCAGTATTAGGAACAGGCATGACAGCTGCAGAAGTAATGGGAAATGTTTCTGGTCCTTATGACTTTAGCACAATTACCAACCCAAAGTTAAACATAGTTGTAGATGGTACAGATAATGTATTAATTGATAATATAGTTCAAACTGTGGATTTGAGTGTTGCACCATCTGGAAAAACATTATCATTATTAACTGCTCAAGATGTAGCTAACATGATCAATGCTGCTGTAACTGATTTGCCTGGTGGATTCCAAGCAGTGGTTGAAGCAATCAGTGCAAGTGATGATCAAGACACCAGTGACTCTGATCATTCTGTAGTAGTCATCAAAACTTTACACACTGGTAGAGATGCTAGAGTAAGAGTCAAGCCAGATAGCACAGTTGATTACACACTAGGATTATCAAATAATACAGCACAAGGTGCAAGCCCAGAAGCTGTTACAGGAGATAATTCTGAAGAGGCAGGTATTGTTTATGGCAAAGAAAATGCCAATTATGCTGAAAATACTTTTGTAATCAAAGCAGACAGCCCTGGAATAGAGGGAAATAGAACACAAGTCAAGATCACAAATGACACTAGCAATAATACATTTGTGATGCAAGTCTATAATAACGGAGTTCAGGTCGAATCTTGGGGGGGATTAACAAAAGATCCATCTAGTAGATTCTATGTGGCATCTTATCTTTCTCTTGTATCCGACTACATTAAAGTAGAGGATTTTTCTGATACAACAAGTCCTCCACTAAACTCCAACACATTTAGTCCTTTGGATGGAGTTTACACTCTATCTGGCGGATCAGACGGAATTCCAAGTGATCCTGATGATCAAGATGAATTAATAATTGGTAGCGACGTGGGCTACACTGGATTATATGCATTAAGCGAACCAGAGCAAATAGACATTGATCTATTGGCTGTTCCCGGACATTCTAGCACAAATGTTGTTTCTGCAATGCTCAATATTTGTCAAAATGTTAGAATGGATTGTATGGCTATCATAGATCCTCCATTTGGCCTAAGTGTAAGAGAAATCACACAATGGCAGAATGGTGTTCATCCACTAAACTTAACTAGACTAGATAGTGACTTCGGTGCATTATACTGGCCTTGGTTGAGAATGAGAGACAATTTCAATGGAATAGATGTTTGGGTTCCACCAAGTGGTTCTGTAATGGCAACAATAGCCACCAGCGACTCATCTAGTGCTCCTTGGTTCGCACCAGCAGGAGTAAATAGAGGAATTGTTGCAAACATTAATGATGTTTATCAACGTCCTACATTAGAAGAAAGAGATCTAATGTATGGAAATAGAAATGCAATAAATCCAATTGTCCAATTTGTTGATGTTGATGGATTTGTCATATTTGGACAAAAAACTCTCCAAAGAAGACCAACAGCTCTTGATAGAGTTAATGTCAGAAGGCTAATGCTTGCTGTGGAAAAGAGAATCAGAAGTGCAAGTAGGGCTTTAATATTTGAACCAAATGACGAATTATTCAGAGAAAAATTTGTCAACATCGCAACAGATATACTAAGAGAAATAAAGGTAGGTAGAGGTATAACAGACTTCAGAGTTCAAGCTGATGAAGAGTTAAATACCGCTGATGTTATAGATAGAAATGAATTTAGAGCCAGAATCGGAATTCAGCCAACCAGAGCGGCAGAATTCATATTCTTAGAGTTCTCTATTCATAGAACCGGAGACTTTAGCACCAACACTGATACATTTTAATTAAATTTTTAAAGGAGAGTTTTTAAATGGCACAAGCATTTACAAGAAGCGGGATGGGCATGGGAGCTTTAGGCTCTTCTAATGCAATATTCAAAAGAAAGTATAGATGGACTTTTGAATTAGAAACACCATGTGGGACAATACCAGAAACAATAGTAAAAGTTGCTGCTCGTCCCAACATCAACATAGAAGAAACTGAAATTAACTTTTTGCATGGCAAAATGTGGATTCCAGGCAAAGCTAGCTGGGAAACCATAACAGTAACTTATTATGACGTTGTTGCAGATGCCAACAACAGCATAACTAGTCTTTATAACTGGCTTAGCACTGTTTATGAATTTCATGATCCAACAACCTTAAGACAAAGTTCCAAGAGAGGGACAGTCTTGGGAACAAACGGCACCAGTGGCGGCCCAGGATATGCTGGTGTTGGTAGATTAGTATTATATGATGGCTGTGGCAAGGCCATGGAAACATGGACACTAGGACACGTTTGGCCACAAGCTATAAACTTTGGTGATTTAGACTACAGCAGTTCAGAAGAAGTTAACGTAGAGTTAACACTGAGATACTCAGAGGTAGTATACAAGAGTAGCTGTGGCAATGACTTCCAGGCTTGCGGCTGCGTAGGCTGCGGCTGATATTAAAAACTCTCAGATACGAAGAAACAGACTGCCCTAAAAAGCAGTCTGTTTTTTTATTTATTATAGACTCATATATACTATATGCAATCAATGGGTCTTGGCAAACTCGCTAGTAATGATATTTGTTTTAAAAGAAAATATAGATGGTTATTCAAAATAACCGATGTTTCATATGATGGCGTCAATGCACTTCCTCCTTCTAAAAGTGCAAGGCCTAGTTTAAGTTTTAAAGAGATGGATGCACAACACTTAAATGAAACATTATATTTCCCTAGTAAGCCTGAATGGAAGCCTGTTAACTTGGTTTTGTATGATGTAAAAAATAATTCTAATGTTGATCCTGTTTGGGATTGGTTAACCAAAATTTACGACCCAAAAGGCGATGAAAATAACTGGAAGCCAGCGGTTAGTGGACTCGACAGTTTTAAAAAAAATTGCACATTAGAAATGTACGATGGTTGTGGAAATGTAATGGAAAAATGGAAGTTTGAGGGTGCTTGGCCACAAAATATAGAATTTGGCGAGTTGGATATGAGTTCTAGCGAAGTTGTCACTATAGATCTAACACTAAGATATGATAGAGCATATATTGAATAAATATTATTTTATTATATAATTAATTAAATAGAAAGGAATATTAAAATATGGCAAAAAATTTTGTTGACACTTTAGAAAAACAAGAACTTATTCAAAAACTTATAGATAAGGGGTTTGGGGATTTAGTAGATATGTTATTATTAAATGAGAATAAAGCATATACAAAAAAGGGCAGAATAAATAAAAGTGGTGTTTGTAGACTTTTAAATTGTAAACCAAAAGAGTTTGAAGAATTACTAGAAAAATGCAAAGAAATATTAAAGGATGACTTTTAATTTAAACATTTTCCAGCTTTCTGGTGTATTTTCTAAAAGATAAAAATTTATTTTATCATGACTTGGAATTTCTGGTTTCTTTAGTAGTTTCATTCCAATTTCTTTTAAATCATAATTTCCTTTTTTCAAATTACACTTAACGCAAGACAATACACAGTTATCCCATGTAAATTTTCCATTTTTACTTTTTGGATTTATATGATCTATAGTTGCTTCTTTTATTGTTAAGAACTTACTACAATACTGACAGTGACCGTTATCTCTTTTGTATATGTTTTTCTTGTTGGGCTTTAATCTTCTTTTTTGTATCTTATCATATTCCTTTAATACTATTATTTCTGGAACGCAGATGCTTTGTTTTGATGTTCTGATTTTATTGTAATTTTCAAAATCCATATCGGCCCACTCATGCCAATCATATGTATAGTATGAATTTACTTCTAAAACTTTAGCTTTTTCTTTAAATAGAAGTATTATTGCTTTTTTAAAACTTATTATTCCTACTGGAGAAAAACTTTTATTTAAAGCTAGTACTTGCATAATGTATTTATTTAACTACTTTAAATTTATGAATGACCTAAAAGTTTCTATAAATTTTAATTCTTTGAAAAATATCCCGGTTAGCTTTATTATACACTGTCATAATGACTTTCAAAATATATCAATTTTACTTGAAAATTTATTGACTAAAATCTACAATCCATTAGAAATTATATTGGTGAATGATAGATCTTTAAATAATGAGTATTTTAATCAAATAACTGATAAGTATAAATTTATAAATTATTTAATCAATGATAAAACCTATGGAGATGCTATAAATTTATCTATAGATAATTGTTCTAATAATTGGATTTTTTATATTAATTCAAACTTTAAACCACATAATGTTGTTTGGTGTGCTAATTTGTTTAACTCTATGCAGAAACTTAAAGCTGAAGGCGTCAAAATGATCAGCCCTTTTATTGTTAATAATAATTTTTTTAATTATTACAAAGATAATAAAAAAGATGTTATTCTTACTGAGCACTTTCTTCCTTTTAATGTTCTTTTTTTTCACAAAGATCTCTTTAGAACAATAGGAAAGATTGAAAGTACTGATAAGGTGGTAGAAATATCCAACTCTGTATACAACAAAATGAACAAAAGAAATTTTAAACAAGCAATATCACGAAGCAGTCTTTTTATTTAATTTTATTTTTTTATTTGGAAAAAACTTGTTAATGACATCGATAGTTTTATTTTTTAGTGCTTTTATAAATTCTATATCTTCTTTATCATTTGTATTTTTAGATGATAAATAATTGTTGTGTATTAATATTAATTCTTTAAAAAATATTTCATCATTATTTGTTATTATTATTACATTATTTTTTTGACTTTTATTATGTAAATAATTTATATATTCAACTATAGTCGAGTCTTTTGAAAATGATAAATTTGAAGTTATCATACTTATAAATGTTCCTACATTTAATTCTATTATTTCAAAATTAGGGAAATAAGTTTTTAATATATATTTAAATTTTTTATTTAATTCTTCATTTTTATACTTACTTGTTACTGCGTGCATAACTGGAATTAGTTCTTTTAAGAATTCTTCTGGTTTTTTTCTTAAGCTCACTTCTCTTCCATTAATTATTGCTTCATATAATTTATCTATAAAAATTTTAGCTTTAATGATATTTGAAGGAATTTCTTCTACAATATAAGGTTCATCTTTATTTGAATTTAATCCTAATAATTTTTGAGCAGCATTTCTGTTCTTATTGAAACCGGATACTCCTTTTTCTTGGGAGGCCTGAAAACCACGTAGTGTCGGTGTTATAAAAGAAGCAGCACCACCTACTTGTATGATGCCTTTTATTATATTTTTTAACCCCCCACCGATATTGTCGGATATATGTTCTCCGGACTTTTTTAATCTTTCTCTTACTTTATCTTTGTTGCCAAGCAGTCCAAATGCACCCGATGCTCCCAAGCTACCAATAGCACCTAATGTGCCTCCTACGGCTTGTCCTACACCTTTAATTGCGTTTCCTGCACCCCTAACACTTTGTCCTATTAAATTTCCTCCAAAGCCACCTGCAAATTTAGCAGCGGAACCTATTGATTCATTTTTTTCATCTTTAATTTCTACATAATGCTTAAAACTTGGCATACTATATTTATTAAATGTTCAATATTTTTTACTAGTATATTTTATGAAAATATTTGTACAAATCGCCTCATATAGAGATCCTCAGCTTCTTCCTACTTTAAGAGACATGATTTCTAAAGCCAAACACCCAGAAAATTTAAGAATATGCATATGTTGGCAACATAGCGATCAAGATTCTTGGGATAATTTAGATGAATTTAAAAATGATGAAAGATTCAAAATTTTAGATATTAATTACAAAGATAGCAAAGGTGTTTGTTGGGCCAGAAGTATGATGCAAGATTATTATTCTGGTGAAGAGTATATGCTACAATTAGATAGCCACCACAGATTTGTAAAAGACTGGGATGAAATTTTAATAGGCATGATTGATTTATTGAAAGAAAAAGGACATGAAAAACCATTATTAACTGCTTATTTACCAAGTTTTGATCCTGAGAATGACCCTGCTTTAAGAGCTAACGAGCCATGGAAAATGAATTTCGACAGATTCATCCCAGAAGGAGCTGTGTTTTTCCTTCCTGCAGGCATCGAAAATCACGAAGATTTAACTGCTCCAATTCCCGCCAGATTTTATAGTGCCCACTTCTGTTTTGCTCCAGGAAATTTTTGCAGAGAGGTTCAGCATGATCCAAATTATTATTTCCATGGAGAAGAAATTAATATAGCTGTTAGAGCTTATACCTGGGGTTATGATTTATTTCATCCTCATAAAGTTGTTTGTTGGCATGAATATACTAGAAAAGGAAGAACAAAATGTTGGGATGATGATTCAACATGGGGCGAAAGAAATAATAATAGCCATTTAAGAAATAGAAAATTATTTGAAATGGATGGAGAAAAAAAAGATATAGATTTTGGAAAGTATGACTTCGGCCCAGTACGCACATTAGAAGAATATGAAATGTATAGTGGCTTAAATTTCAAGAAAAGGGCAATACAAAGACATACATTGGAAAATAAAAATCCTCCTAATCCTACTTATATAAACAAAGATGATTATTATAATTCTTTTTTGTCAATATTCAAACATTGTATACCTGTTTATAAGGGCGTTTGCAAGCATGATGATTATGATTTTTGGGTTGTTTCTTTTGAAGATAAAGAAGGAAATTCTTTATATAGAAGAGATGCTGATGAGAATGAAGTCAGATCAATATTGCAAACTCAAGATCAATTTTGTAATATATGGAGAGAATTTAATTGCGAGGAAAAGCCTTATAAATGGGTTGTTTGGATGCATTCAAAAAGTGCGGGCTGGGTAGATAGGGTGGAGGAACTCCTATAGTCAGATTTGTTCCCAGTTCCCTCTTATAAGTTCTTGTTTGAAAAAATCTCTTTCCCAATCTACTTCATGAAATCTCACTGCTATAGAGCTAGTAAATCCTATAAGTGTTATTTTATCTTCTGGTTTTTTATTTAACTTATAATATAAGTATGCAATCAATCCGCTACTTAGTGCTTTCCCGCTTCTATATCCTATAATCCGCTTATAACTGTCAGCGTGAATATACATTGTTTTTGGCGAGTTTAAAAAACCAAATTCTTTTAAAGAATCAATGCAAGCTTGTCTTAAATTAGCCCCATAACTCTCTGGAGATTTGTGAAATATAATACTCTTGAATTTATTAACATTATTTCTTATTTCCTCTAAACCAGCATATACAGAGCTCAATGGTGTTGTTCTAGAAGATCTCTTTCTAGACATTACCGTTATATTTTTAAAGTTTCTTAATTTTTCATATTTAAAAAATGGTTGTAAAAAATTAAATAAAACTAATTCATCACCATCTTGTTCTTCAAGCTTAGATATTTCGTTGTCTATATCAAGATTATTAGCCACTAATATATATCTCATACCAAATATATATTAGCTTAATTAATTTTAATTTCATCCGAGCCAGTATTTTCCCTTATTATATCGTTATCCATCAATTCTACATAGTATATTTCATATACTACACTATCCTCTAGACCATTGAATCTGTGGTATGTTTTTGGGGGTATAGAACAACATTCTCCAGGGTTTAAAATTGTTTTATCCACTAAATCATATTCTTTTTTCCACTCTTCAATGCAGACTGATCCAGATTCCACCCAAAATATATTGGTTTTATAATCATGGTAGTGTTTAGAACAACAAGAATTTTTTTTAATATAAATTCTGTTTATTGATACGTTATTTTTATTAAATATTTCTTGAGTAAAACCCCAAATTTTACCTTGTTTACTCAGTATCATACTTTTGTTCGCCCCAAGTTTTGTTCCATTCTCCCGAGGATTTCATTAATTCATCTATGTTCACCTTGTCTGGATCAATTCCTGGACCATAAGGTGAAGGGCAATATTCTTTTTGTAATTTATTTATTACTTCTGTTGCTATTTGATCATAATGTTTGGATATTACCATGTCTACAATTTTATTAGAAAATATGTTCATAAAAATTATAGCAAGAGTTAAAGATATTATTACCCAAAATATTTTTTTATTTATAATTTCGTTCATTTTTTTACCTTTTATCTAATTTAGT
>Ga0208783_10001951_pt1 | contig 12026 bp, 22 predicted proteins | sample DEB19_08_DNA_2_FD_184529 | JGI IMG/M metagenome (GOLD analysis project Ga0208783, IMG submission 184529) | Aqueous microbial communities from the Delaware River and Bay under freshwater to marine salinity gradient to study organic matter... | ecosystem: Environmental > Aquatic > Marine >... | reverse complement strand
CGGGACCCTGGCGGTCCTGGCCGAGGCCGTGACCCTCCTGGAGCGGGCCGGGATCGATCCGACCGGGGCGCTCGAGGTGCTGGGTGGGGGCATGGCCCAGAGCCGGATCCTGGAGCGCAAGGGCCCCCAGATGGTCGGGCGCACCTTCGAACCGGGCTTTCGGGTCGATCTTCACGAAAAGGACATGGGCATCGTCGTCGCCACCGCGGCCGAGCTCGGCGTCCCCCTCCGGGTCTCCGGTCCGGTCGCCGGGATGCTCGCCGACCTCCTCGCCCGGGGCCTCGGCGACCTCGACCATTCGGCCCTGGTGCTCGGGGTCGACGCCGGCACGGCCGCTCCCGCAGCCGTTCCCGGACCCGCCCCCGCCACCGGAGTGGGCACGACGGAGGCGAACGGCTAGATTGGCCAGTCCTTGCCGGTCGGGAAACCCCGTTCCGGCGCATCATTTTCGTCCGCCAACCGAAGTCTGCGCAGGCCCGCGGCCCGCCCGGGGGAACCACGCAGCACAACCGAAGAACGCTCCGCTGGTCGACCCGGGCTCCCGGGACCGGACCAGGGGAGCGTTCGCGTGAGGCACGCAGCGCACGACCGGACGTCGGTCGGCGCTCGACCAGGAGAGCGAACCATGGCCGCGGTGAAGGGGATCCTCGGGCGCAAGCTCGGCATGACCCAGATCTGGGACTCCGAGAACCGGGTCGTCCCGGTGACGGTGATCCAGGCGGGACCCTGTCGGGTCGTCCAACTCAAGACGCCCGAGCGCGACGGGTACTCGGCGGTGCAGATCGCGTTCGGTGCGGCCAAGGAGCAGCGCCTCAACCGTCCCGAGCTCGGGCACCTCAAGAAGAACGGCGCGGCGCCGAGCAAGCACCTCGCCGAGCTGCGCGTCGACGACCTCTCGCCCTACGCGGTCGGCCAGGTGATCAGCGCCTCGGTGTTCCTCACCGGCGAGCGCGTCGACGTCACCGGCGTCTCGAAGGGCAAGGGCTTCACCGGTGTGATGCAGCGGCACAACTTCAAGGGCCAGGGCGCGAGCCACGGTAACCACAAGAAGCACCGTGCCCCCGGCTCGATCGGTGCGTGCGCGACGCCGGCGCGCGTGTTCAAGGGCATGCGCATGGCCGGTCAGCACGGCGCCACCCGCACCACCACGCTCAACCTCGAGGTCGTCGAGGGCGACGCCGAGCGGGGCCTGCTCCTCGTGCGCGGCTCGATCCCCGGCCCCAACGGTGGGCTGGTCTTCGTCCGCAACGCCGTCAAGGGTGGCGCCGTCGCCGCCCCCGTGTTCGGTGACGACGTCGAGGTCATCGACGACGTCGTCGTCGACGTGACCGACGAGGCGACGGAGGTCGCGGCCGACGCCGCGGCGACCGGCGCCGACGAGAACGAGGGTGGTGAGGAATGAAGTTCGACGTGATCACCACCGCCGGCGCACCGGCCGGTTCGGTCGACGTCCCCGACGACCTGTTCGGCATCGAGCCGAACATGGCGGTCATGCACCAGGTCGTCAACGCCCAGCTCGCCCACCGGCGAGCCGGGACCCACTCCACCAAGACGCGGGCCGAGGTCGCCGGTGGCGGCGCCAAGCCGTGGCGTCAGAAGGGCACCGGTCGTGCCCGGCAGGGTTCGATCCGTGCGCCGCACTGGCGCGGCGGTGGTGTGGCCCACGGCCCGAAGCCCCGTGACTACTCGCAGCGCACCCCCAAGAAGATGGTTCGCCTCGCCCTGCGCTCGGCGCTGTCCGACCGGGCCGCGAACGACCGGGTCAAGGTCATCGACGACTGGGGCTTCGACGCCCCGAGCACCAAGCGCGGCATCACCGTGCTCGAGGCGATCGGCCTGCGTCCCGCCGGCGAGCGTCCGCCCCGCGTGCTCGTGGTCCTGACCCGCGGCGAGGACGCCGTCTGGAAGTCGTTCCGCAACCTCGGCGTGCGCGTGCAGATCGTGCTCCCCGAGGAGCTCAACACCTACGACGTGCTCGTCAACGACCACGTCGTCTTCAGCACGGCGACGCTCACCGACGTGGTCGAGCGCTACGCCGCCAAGGCGGAGGTGGCCTCGTGAGCGCCCGTGACCCTCGCGACGTGATCATCCGGCCGGTCGTCTCCGAGAAGTCGTACACGGCCTTCGACGGCAACGTCTACACGTTCGTCGTCGCACCCGACGCGAACAAGATCGAGATCCGCCAGGCGGTGGAGTCGATCTTCGACGTGCGCGTCACCAACGTCAACACCCTCAACCGCAACGGCAAGCGCAAGCGCAACCGCCGGACCGGTGGCTGGGGCAAGCGCCCGGGTTCGAAGCGGGCGATCGTCACCCTTGCCGAGGGTGACCGGATCGAGATCTTCGGGAGCTGACCGTGGCCATCCGCAAGCGCAAGCCGACCAGCCCCGGGCGGCGGTTCCAGACCGTCTCGGACTTCGCGGAGATCACCCGCGACCGTCCGGAGCGGTCCCTGACCAAGCCCAAGCCCAAGACCGGTGGGCGCAACTCCTACGGGCGGATGACCGCCCGTCACCGGGGTGGCGGCCACAAGCAGAAGTACCGCGTGGTCGACTTCCGGCGCGACAAGGACGGCGTGCCGGCCAAGGTCGCGGCCATCGAGTACGACCCGAACCGCAACGCCCGCATCGCGCTGCTCCACTACCTCGACGGCGAGAAGCGCTACATCATCGCTCCCGCCCAGGTGGCGGTCGGCGACATGCTCCAGAGCGGGCACGGCTCCGAGATCCGTCCGGGCAACGCGCTCCCGCTGCGCTACATCCCGGTCGGAACGGTCGTGCACAACGTCGAGCTCAAGCCGGGCGCCGGCGGCAAGATGGGCCGGGGCGCCGGAGCGTCGATCCAGCTCGTCGCCAAGGAGGGCCAGTTCGCCACGCTGCGACTCCCCTCGACCGAGATGCGCCGCGTGCCGATCGACTGCCGGGCGACCGTCGGCTCGGTGGGCAACGCCGAGGCCTCGCTGGTCAAGGTCGGCAAGGCCGGCCGCAACCGGTGGAAGGGCAAGCGCCCCCACGTCCGTGGTGTCGCCATGAACCCGGTCGACCACCCGCTCGGTGGTGGTGAGGGCAAGACCTCCGGTGGACGCCACCCGGTGTCGCCGTGGGGCAAGCCCGAGGGCCGTACCCGTAAGAAGGGCAAGAAGTCCGACGAGATGATCGTGCGCCGCCGCCGGACGCGCGGTAGCCGTCGGTAGGAGGATCCCGTGCCGCGCAGTCTGAAGAAGGGCCCGTTCGTCGACGACCACCTCATCAAGAAGGTGGAGCGTCAGAACGAGGCCGGTGAGCGCAAGGTCATCAAGACGTGGTCGCGCCGCTCGACCATCACGCCCGAGATGGTGGGTCACACCATCGCGGTGCACGACGGTCGCAAGCACGTCCCCGTCTTCATCAGTGAGACGATGGTCGGGTGCAAGCTCGGTGAGTTCGCCCCGACCCGTACGTTCCGCTACCACGCGGGTCAGGAGAAGTCGTCGCGGCGATGAGCACCACCGGTACCGCTGCCCGTCTCCGCCACCTCCGGTCGTCGCCCACCAAGGCGCGCCAGGTGCTGCGGCTGATCCAGGGCCAGGACATCGAATCGGCCCGCAACACCCTCGCCCTGTGCGAGCGGTCGATCGCGGTCGAGCTCTCCAAGCTGCTCGACTCCGCGGTGGCCAACGCCGAGAACAACGACCAGATCCCCGCCGACGAGCTCTTCGTGTCGAGCGCCTTCGCCGACGAGGGCCCGATCTCGAAGCGCTTCCGGCCGCGGGCCCGTGGTCGGGGCACCCGCATCCGCAAGCGGACCAGCCACATCACCATCATCGTGTCGCGCTTCGCCGACGAGGAGCTGCAGCGTCGCCGGCAGGCCGAGGCCACCGGTCCGGCCCGGGGCCGGGCCACCCGCCGGCGGGCCCGTCCGCCCCGTGCGGCCGAGCGCGCCGCCGCCCGTGAGGCCGAGCACGATCACGACCACGACCACGACCACGACCACGACCACGACCACGGCGACGACGCCGCAGAGGAGTCCTGATGGGCCAGAAGGTCAACCCGTACGGGTTCCGTCTCGGCGTGACCACCGACTGGAAGTCCCGGTGGTTCGCCGACGGTCAGGAGTACAAGGACCAGCTCATCGAGGACTGGAAGATCCGCGACTACCTGCGGCGCCAGCTCGAGCGTGCCGCCGTGAGCCGGGTCGAGATCGAGCGCACCCGTGACCGGCTGCGCGTCGACGTCTACACCGCCCGTCCCGGCATCGTCATCGGTCGCCGCGGCGCCGAGGCCGACCGCCTCCGTGCCGGGCTGCTCAAGATCACCGGCAACCCGAAGATCCACTTCAACATCCAGGAGATCAAGCAGCCCGAGCTCGACGCCACCCTCATCGCGCAGGGTGTCGCCGACCAGCTCGCCGGCCGGGTCTCCTTCCGCCGGGCCATGAAGCGGGCCGTCCAGACCGCCACCAAGGCGGGGGCCCAGGGCATCCGGGTCCAGTGCAGCGGCCGCCTCGGTGGTGCCGAGATGTCGCGCCGTGAGTGGTACCGCGAAGGCCGGGTGCCGCTCCACACCCTGCGCGCCGACATCGACTACGGCGAGGCCGAGGCCCGCACGACCTTCGGTCGGATCGGCGTGAAGGTCTGGATCTACAAGGGCGAGATCCTGCCCTACAAGTCGGCGGCCGAGGACAAGATCACCCGCGAGGCCGCCATGGCCGTCGGCGAGGCCTCCGGGCCGGCGCCGCGTCGTCGGGTGGTCAGCGCCGGTGGCGGCAAGCGCCGTGCCGACGAGGCCGTGGCCGTGCCGGTCGAGGGTGCCCCCGACGAGGTGACCGAAGAGGCCACCCCGCTCGTCAAGGAGGCGGACCCGGAGTTCGAGCGTCTCCTCGCCGAGGAGGAGGAGATCGAGCGCCGCACCCGCCAGCACCACGAGGCGCCCAAGTTCCACGGCGACGAGGACTGACGAGGAACCGACATGCTGATGCCCCGCAAGGTCCGTCATCGCAAGGTGCAGCGTGGTCGCATGACCGGCGCATCCAAGGGCGGCACCAAGATCACCTTCGGCGACTACGGGATCCAGGCCCTCGAGCCCGGTTGGATCACCAACCGCCAGATCGAGGCCGCCCGTATCGCCATGACCCGTCACATCAAGCGCGGCGGGAAGGTGTGGATCAACATCTTCCCGGACAAGCCCGTGACCCAGAAGCCGGCCGAGACCCGGATGGGATCGGGCAAGGGCAACCCGGAGCGCTGGGTCGCCGTCGTCAAGCCCGGCCGCGTGATGTTCGAGCTGTCGGGTGTGGCCGAGCCCCTGGCCCGCGAGGCCATGCGCCTGGCCCAGCACAAGCTCCCGATCAAGACCCGCTTCATCGTCCGTCAGGAGGAGGCATGAGCGACGCGCACAAGGCGAGCGAGCTCGCCGAGCTCAACGACGACGAGTTGGCGAACCGACTCCGTCAGTTCAAGGAGGAGCTGTTCAACCTGCGCTTCCAGAACGCGACGGGTCAGCTCGAGAACACCGCCCGGCTCCCCCAGGTCCGGCGAGGCATCGCGCGCTGCGAGACCCTGCTGCGCGCCCGTGAGATCGACGCGGCCGAGGCGCTCGTGGCCGCCGAGGAAGGTTGACCATGGCTGACGAGAGCGCGACCGAGTCCCGTCCCAACGGCCGCAAGGTCCGTGAGGGGATCGTGGTCTCGGCGAAGATGGACAAGACGATCGTGGTGGCCGTCATCGACCGCGTCCAGCACCGGCGCTACGGCAAGACGCTGCAGCGCACGAAGCGGCTGTACGCCCACGACGACACCAACGACGCGCGCGAGGGCGACCGGGTCCGGGTGACCGAGACCCGTCCGCTCTCCAAGCAGAAGCGCTGGCGCGTCGTCGAAGTTCTCGAGCGGGCACGGTGACGCGATGATCCAGCAGGAGAGCCGACTCAGGGTCGCCGACAACTCCGGCGCCAAGGAAGTCCTGTGCATCAAGGTCCTCGGCGGGAGCCGGCGGCGCTACGCCGGCATCGGCGACGTGTTCGTCGCCACCGTCAAGGACGCCACGCCCGGGGCGGCCGTCAAGAAGGGCGACGTCGTCAAGTGCGTCGTCGTCCGGACCAAGAAGGAGCGCCGCCGTCCCGACGGCAGCTACATCCGCTTCGACGAGAACGCGGCGGTCCTCATCAACGACCAGATGCAGCCCCGCGGCACGCGCATCTTCGGCCCGGTGGGCCGGGAGCTCCGTGACCGCAAGTTCATGCGCATCGTGTCGCTGGCGCCGGAGGTGCTGTGATGAAGATCCGCAAGGACGACGAGGTCGAGGTGCTGACCGGCAAGGACCGGGGCAAGCGGGGCCGCGTGTCCCGGGTGATCCCCGAGAGCGGCCGGGTCATCGTCGACGGCGTCAACGTCGCCAAGCGTCACCAGCGCGCCACGAGCGCCACGATGCAGGGCGGCATCATCGACAAGGACATGCCGATCCAGGTGTCGAACGTCGCGATCGTCTGCTCGAAGTGCGGGCCGACCCGCGTCGGGTACCAGGGCGAGGGCGCGGCCAAGATCCGGATCTGCCGCAAGTGCGGGAAGGACCTGTGATGGCGGCGGCGATCGAAGCCCGACTCAAGACCAAGTACTTCGCCGAGGTGCGGCCGGCGCTCCAGCAGGAGCTCGGCCTGGGCAACGTGATGGAGGTCCCGCGCCTCTCGAAGATCGTGCTCAACTGCGGCGTGGGCAAGGCGACCCAGCAGGCGTCGCTGCTCGACGGTGCCGTGACCGACCTCACCCTGATCACCGGCCAGAAGCCGCTGGTGACCAAGGCCAAGAAGTCGATCGCGACCTTCAAGCTCCGTGAGGGCAACGCCATCGGGGCCAAGGTCACGCTGCGTGGCGCCCGGATGTGGGAGTTCTACGACCGCCTCGTGAGCGTGGCGATCCCCCGCATCCGCGACTTCCGGGGCCTGAACCCGAAGTCGTTCGACGGCCGGGGCAACTACACGTTCGGCATCACCGAGCAGCTGATCTTCCCGGAGATCGATTACGACAAGATCGACACGGTGCGTGGCATGGACGTCACGATCGTGACCACGGCGACCAACGACGAGCAGGGCCGGGCACTCCTTCGTGCGCTCGGCTTCCCGTTCCGTCGTGACAACCAGTAGAGGTCGAGATGGCCAAGAAGGCACTCATCCAGAAGCAGCAGCGGGCACCGAAGTTCAAGGTGCGCGGCTACACCCGGTGCCGGCGCTGTGGGCGCCCGCGCTCGGTGTACCGCAAGTTCGGGCTGTGCCGTGTGTGTTTCCGTCAGATGGCTCACGCCGGGGAGATCCCGGGCGTGACCAAGGCGTCGTGGTAGGGGAGGCCGACCGGTGACGATGACCGACCCCATCGCCGACATGCTCACCCGTCTGCGGAACGCGAACACCGCGTTCCACGACGAGGTGCTGATGCCGAGCTCCAAGGTGAAGGAAGCCCTCGCCAAGATCCTCGTCAGCGAGGGTTACGTCGAGAGCTACGCGGTGGAGCAGGAGCCGGAGCGTCCGTCTCCGCGCCTGCGCATCGTGCTCAAGTACACCCCCGACCGGAAGCGGACGATCTCCGGACTGCGCCGGGTCTCCAAGCCCGGTCTCCGGGTCTACTCCAAGGCGACCGATGTCCCCCGCGTGCTGGGTGGCATGGGGATCGCCATCCTGTCGACGAACCAGGGTCTCATGACCGACCGCGAGGCGCGCCGGCGCCGCGTGGGCGGCGAGATCCTCTGCCACGTCTGGTAGGCGACGATGTCCCGAATCGGCAAGCAGCCCATCACCGTCCCCTCGGGGGTCGACGTCTCGATCGACGGCCGCCGGGTCGTCGTCAAGGGCCCCAAGGGGACCCTCGAGCACGAGATCCCCGAGACCATCACCGTCAGCCGTGAGGGTGACGACCTCGTGGTGACCCGACCCGACGACGAGCGGACCAACCGCTCGTTGCACGGCCTCACCCGCACCCTGGTGGCCAACATGGTCACGGGGGTGTCGCAGGGCTTCACCCGCGACCTCGAGATCGTCGGGGTCGGGTACCGAGCCCTGCCCCAGGGTCCCGACAAGATCGAGCTGCAGCTCGGCTTCTCCCACCCGGTGTTCTTCGAGGCCCCGGCCGGGATCACGTTCGACGTGCCCCAGCCGACCCGGATCACCGTCCTGGGTGCCGACAAGCAGCTCGTCGGTCAGGTCGCGGCCGACATCCGCAAGATCCGCAAGCCCGAGCCCTACAAGGGCAAGGGCATCCGCTACTCCGACGAGCGCGTCCTGCGCAAGGCCGGCAAGTCGGCGAAGTGACGACGAGGACCACGCGATGACACTCCACAAGGTCGAGTCCCGCGAACGGCGCCACCGCCGGGTGCGCAAGAAGGTCCGGGGCACCGCAGCCCGGCCGCGCCTCGCGGTGTTCCGCTCCAACAAGCACATCTACGCCCAGCTCATCGACGACGTGGCGGGGCGCACCATCGCCTCCGCGTCGACCAAGGAGCCGGGTCAGTCGGGTTCCGGTGCGACGGTGGCTGCGGCCAAGGACGTCGGGAGCCGCATCGGCGAGCGCGCCAAGGCCGCCGGGGTGACCGCCGCGGTGTTCGACCGCGGTGGCTTCAAGTACCACGGTCGGATCGCCGCCGTGGCCGACGGGGCCCGCACCGCCGGCCTCGAGTTCTGATCGCCGAGAGAGGGATCCCATGGCTGAAGGACAGCTCGAAGAGCGGGTGATCACGATCAACCGGGTCGCCAAGGTCGTCAAGGGCGGTCGCCGGTTCTCGTTCACCGCCCTCGTGGTGGTGGGCGACGGCGACGGCAACGTCGGTCTGGGCTACGGCAAGGCCAAGGAAGTGCCGGCCGCCATCCAGAAGGGCATGGAGGAGGCGCGCAAGAACCTCTTCAACGTGCCGCTCGCCGGTTCGACGATCACCCACCAGATCATCGGCGAGCACGACGCCGCCCGCGTCCTGCTCAAGCCCGCCGCCCCCGGTACCGGGGTCATCGCGGGCGGTGCCGCCCGGGCGATCCTCGAGGCGGCGGGCGTGCACGACGTGCTGGCCAAGTCGCTCGGCTCGACCAACGCGATCAACGTCTCGCGTGCGACGATCGACGGGCTGCGCTCGCTGCGCCGCCCCGAGGAGGTCGCCCGCCTGCGCGGCAAGTCGCCCGAAGAGGTGTCGTCGGCCGGGATGCTGCGGGCCTACCGCGAGCGCAAGGCCGCCGGCCGACACGGCGAGCCCGCCGAGGTGGCATGACATGGCGAGCCTGCGCGTCACCCTCGTCAAGTCCAAGATCGGCATCAAGCCCAAGCAGCGCGGCACGCTGCGGGCCCTCGGGCTGCGGAAGATCGACCAGTCGGTCGAGCTGCCGGACCGTCCCGAGATCCGCGGCATGATCGCCAAGGTCCCGCACCTGGTCCAGGTCGAAGAGGTCTCCTGACATGACCATCAAGATCCACGATCTCAAGCCGGCTCCCGGCTCCAAGCGTCCGGCCAAGCGTGTCGGTCGCGGCATCGGCGGCAAGGGCGGCAAGACCGCCGGCCGCGGCACCAAGGGCGCGGGCGCCCGTGACAACACCAAGCCCGGGTTCGAGGGTGGTCAGACGCCGCTGCACCGTCGCATCCCGAAGGCCAAGGGCTTCCGCAACCCGTTCCGGGTCGAGTACAACGTGGTGAACCTCGACACCCTCGAGGGCTTCGCTCCGGGCTCGGTCGTCGACCCCGACTCGCTGCGGGCCAAGGGCCTCGTCGCCAAGCGGGGTCTCGTGAAGGTGCTGGGTCGCGGCGAGGTCGCCGGTGCCCTCACCGTCAAGGCCCACGCCTTCTCGGCCTCCGCTCGTGCCGCGATCACCGCGGCCGGTGGGACGGTCGAGATCATCCCGGCGCCGTGGGGTGACCGGCGGCCGCCGGCGGGCTCCAACAACGCCCTGACCAACCGCTGAGCCGAGACGAGCCATGCTCTCCCGCCTGCGCAACATGTTCCGGGTCGCCGACCTGCGGAACAAGATCCTCTTCACGCTGCTGATCATCGCGATCTACCGCGTGGGTGCGCACCTGCCGGTCCCGTACGTCGACTTCGGCGCCATCAAGGACCTGCAGAACCAGGCGAACAACGCCGGCGTGGTCGGATTCCTCGACCTCTTCGCCGGTGGCGCGATCACCAACGTCGCGATCTTCTTCCTCGGGATCATGCCGTACATCACGGCGTCGATCATCATGCAGCTGCTCGGGGTGGTCATCCCGAAGCTCGAGCAGTGGCAGAACGAGGGGCAGGTCGGGCAGAAGAAGATCACCCAGTGGACCCGGTACCTCACGATCGCGCTGGCGATCGTGCAGTCGACCGGGTTCGTGTTCGCGCTCCACGAAGGGCGCAGCGGCCTGCTCGGTTTCGCCGGCTTCGAGGGCAAGGACCTGATCCCGCAGTGGAGCGCGGGCGTGGCGGTCCTGATCATCCTCACCTGGACGGCCGGCACCGCCCTCGTCATGTGGCTGGCCGAGCTCATCACCCAGCGCGGGATCGGCAACGGCATGTCGATCCTGATCTTCTCGTCGGTCGTCTCCCGCCTGCCCGCCCAGGGCGGCGCGATCTGGAGCGAGGGGACCAAGGCGCAGTTCTTCACGATCATCCTGATCGGGCTCGGGATGATCGTCGGCATCGTGTTCGTCGAGTCGGGCCAACGCCGCATCCCGGTCCAGTTCGCCAAGCGGGTGGTGGGGCGGCGGATGTACGGCGGCCAGAGCACCTACATCCCGCTCAAGGTCAACCAGTCGGGTGTGATCCCCGTGATCTTCGCCAGCTCGATCCTGGCGTTCCCGGCGCTGATCGCCTCGGCCCTCGGCAACAGCGCCAGCGGGGTTCAGGAATGGATCAACGACAACCTGGTGCAGAACCAGAGTTGGTTCTACATCATCTTCTACACGCTGCTGATCATCTTCTTCTCCTACTTCTACACCGCCATCGCCTTCAACCCGCAGCAGCAGGCCGACATCATCCGCAAGCAGGGTGGCTTCATCCCGGGCATCCGCCCGGGCCCGCCGACCGAGAAGTACCTCGCCAAGGTGCTCAACCGGATCACGCTGCCGGGGTCGCTGTTCCTCGCGGCGATCGCCATCACCCCGCTGCTCGTCTTCGCGTTCTGGAACATCCGCCAGTTCCCGTTCGGCGGCACCGCGCTGCTCATCACCGTGGGCGTCGCCCTCGAGACGATGAAGCAGATCGACAGCCAGCTGATGATGCGGAACTACGAGGGCTTCCTCTCCTGATCGGATGAGCCTCGGGCGGGGTCCTCGGGTGGTGCTGCTCGGCAAGCAAGGCGCCGGGAAGGGCACACAGGCGGTCCGGGTGGCCGGGCACTACTCGGTCGCGCACGTCGCGACCGGCGACATCTTCCGGGCGGCGGCCCGTGACGGCACCGACCTCGGCGCCGAGGCCAAGCGCTTCATCGACCGGGGCGAGCTGGTGCCCGACGAGATCGTCATCGGGGTCGTCCGCGAGCACCTGGCGCTCGACGACCGTTCCCTCGTGCGTTCCGGGTTCGTCTTCGACGGCTTCCCTCGCACGCGGGTCCAGGCCGAGGAGCTCGACGCCGCCCTCGACGGTGAGCCGCTCGACGCCGTGGTCAACCTCGACGTCCCGACCGAGGTCGTCATGGCCCGGATCGCCGGGCGTCGGGTCTGCAACCAGTGCGGGGCCAACTACCACGTCGACAACCCGCCGAAGGACCCGTGGTGGTGCGACGCCTGCGGCGGCCACGTGCTCCAGCGTGACGACGACACGGAGGACGCGGTGCTGCGGCGCCTCGAGCTCTACGAGATCCAGACGTTGCCGGTCATCCAGTACTACCGGCGAACCGGCCTCCTGGTCAGCGTCGACGGGCAGGGTGACAGCGACGACGTCTTCACGGCGGTCGTGGCGGCCATCGACGCCGTGACGGCGGAGCTCCGATGATCACCCGGAAGACCCCCGAGCAGATCGCCCTGATGCGGCGGGCGGGCCGGGTCGTGGCCGAGATGCACGAGGAGTGCCGCAAGGTGGCCCGGCCGGGGGCGACGACCCTCGACGTCG
>Ga0208783_10001948_pt1 | contig 12035 bp, 12 predicted proteins | sample DEB19_08_DNA_2_FD_184529 | JGI IMG/M metagenome (GOLD analysis project Ga0208783, IMG submission 184529) | Aqueous microbial communities from the Delaware River and Bay under freshwater to marine salinity gradient to study organic matter... | ecosystem: Environmental > Aquatic > Marine >... | reverse complement strand
GCGGCTGTCGGAAGGCCTGTCCAAGTCCTCGCGCACCATCACCGGGTCCATCACCGCGATCTTCACCAAGAAGAAGCTCGACAAGGCCACGCTGCAGGACCTCGAGGATGTGCTGCTGCAGGCCGACCTCGGGCTGCCCATGGCCGAGCGCATCGTCAGGGAGGTCTCGACCGGCCGCTATGACAAGGAAATCGACCCGGAGGAAGTGAAGCGCATCCTCGCCTCCGAGGTGTCGAAGGTGCTGAAGCCGGTCGAGGTGCCGTTCACTTTCGGCGCGGAGAAGCCCTTCATCATCCTCGTCGTCGGCGTGAATGGCGCGGGCAAGACCACGACCATCGGCAAGCTGGGCGCCATCGCGCGCGCCGAGGGCCACACGGTGATGTTCGCCGCCTGCGACACGTTCCGCGCGGCGGCCATCGAGCAGCTCAATGTCTGGGGCGGCCGCATCGGCGCCAAGGTCATGTCGCGTCCCACCGGGGCCGATGCCTCGGGCCTCGCCTTCGACGCCATCGCGGAAGCCAGGGCCGACGGCACCGACATCCTGTTCATCGACACGGCGGGCCGGCTGCAGAACAAGCAGTACCTGATGGACGAGCTCGACAAGATCGTGCGCGTCATCAAGAAACAGGATGAGGGCGCGCCCCACGCCGTGCTGCTGGTGCTTGATGCCACCACGGGCCAGAACGCCATGGCCCAGGCCGACATCTTCACCAAGGTGGCGGGCGTCACCGGCCTGATCATGACCAAGCTCGACGGCACGGCGCGGGGCGGCATTCTCGTCGCCATTGCCGAGCGCTTCAGGATTCCGGTGCATGCCATCGGCGTGGGCGAACAGATCGACGACCTGCAGCCCTTCGACGCCGAGGGCTTCGCGCGCGCCATTGCCGGACTGGAGGAAAGATGAGCAGCTTCACATCCGCACCGAAGATGGGGCAGGGCACCAAACTGCTGATCGAGATGGGGCCGCTCGTCTGCTTCTTCATCGCCAACTGGAAGGCCGGCATCTTCTGGGGCACCGGCATCTTCATGGTGGCGACCGCCGTGGCACTCACCGCCTCGTGGGTGCTGACCCGCAAGCTCGCCATGGTGCCGCTGGTCTCGGCCATCTTCGTGGCGCTGTTCGGCGCGCTGACCCTGTGGCTGCACAGCGACCTCTTCATCAAGGTGAAGGTGACGCTGATCAACGCGCTGTTCGGCGCGGTGCTGCTGGGCGGCGTGGCCTTCGGGCGCAGCTACCTGAAGCTCATCATGGGCGAGGCCGTGAAGCTCACCGAAGCCGCCTGGCGCACGCTGTCGATCCGCTGGGGCCTGTTCTTCCTGTTCCTCGCGGTGCTGAACGAGGTGGTGTGGCGCAGCGTGTCGACCGATGCCTGGGTCAACTTCAAGGTCTTCGGCCTCCTGCCGCTGACGCTGGTCTTCGCCATCGCCAACGCGCCCTTCATGTCGAAGCACATGATCGAGGACGAGAAGGCCTCCGATTGATGCAGCTTCCCTAACGTCGCCATCCCGGCGAGGGCAAACAGGTGAGCGTCATCAGGGCGCAGCGAACGCCCCCGGCGGATTGGAAAACGGCGCAAAGTCCCGAATAGCCTCGACACTGCGATATTGTTCCAGCGCCCATGTCACGGACGGAAATGCGATGTCGTCCCAGGGGATTTCATCCCACGCAACCATCATCACCTCGAGGCTCTCGGGTCCGGCCGAGAAGGATGGTTCAGAAAGGTGCGCCAGGTACATGATCTGCACCTGCGCGATGCGCGGGATGGTGTAGACGGCGAGCAGGCGGTCGATGACGATCGCCGCGTTCGCTTCCTCCATCGCCTCGCGCATCGCGGCCTGCTCGGTGGTTTCGCCGACCTCCATGAAGCCTGCGGGCAAGGTCCAGAATCCAATGCGCGGTTCGATGGCGCGGCGGCACAGCATGATCTTGCCGTCGTGCCGCACGATGGACCCGGTGACGATCTTCGGGTTCACGTAGTTCACGAAACCGCAGGTGGCGCAGACGTCCCTCTCGTGGCTGTCGCCATCGGGAATTTCACGCCGGAAGCCGGGGCTCTGAGTCTGAATGGCCATCGCTTGTCAAGTGTTGAAATCTGTGTGCGGATCATCTTAACTCAGCATTGGTCAAAGAGCATCAATGGAATTTTCCAGCCGCTTTTTGCTTGCAGCGTGAGGACCGGGCCGCTAGTTGTTCGCGTCTTCCGTGGGGGTGGGCACCCACGCTGCAGAGCACATCGGTCAGGCCAGAGATGGTGCAAGAAGTTTTTGCGAGAGCCGGAGGCACGATCCTTCGGCCAGCGGGCAGGAGACGGGGCGAATGACAACGACCAAGGACGTGAAGCAATTCTCGCGTTCACCTTCCCACCTGTTGAAACGGGCGGCGCAGTATTCAAACCTCATCTATATGGGCGAGGTGGGGAAATCCGGCCTCACCCACCGTCAGTTCACGGTGCTGCTCGCCGTTGACGCAAACGACGGCAAGAGCCAGACCGAACTGGTGAAGCTCACCGGCATCGACCGCTCCACCCTCGCCGACCTCGTGGCCCGGCTGCTGGCACAGGGCTATCTGCAGCGCAAGCGCACCAAGGACGACGGCCGCACCAACTCGATCCGCATCACCACCGTTGGCAAGAAGATGCTGAAGATGGCCCAGCCGGGTGCGGACGAGGTCGACAAGCAACTGCTCTCCCTCATCGCGTCGTCCGACCGCAAGTCCTTCATCGACAATCTGGCCGTGCTGGCCGCCGAGATGGACCGCATCGAGGAGAAGGAACCGGCCAAGCCCGTCCGCAAGATCAAGTCCCGCAAGCGGGCCTGAGACCGTATCCAGGGTCTGCTGCATGGCCGGGCGTCGATCCGGCCATTGTCTTTTGGCGGGTGTGTTCCGCCCGGTATCGGGCCGCGACTAGGACCCGCTGGCGGTCAGCGGCGTCCTGGCCTTTTCGATCTCGCGCGCCATTTCGCCGGCGATTGACTCCGCGGTCAGCGGGCCGATGTGCTTGTAGCGGATCATGCCCTGGCCATCGACGATGAAGGTCTCCGGCACGCCATAGACCCCGAAGTCGATGGCGGTGCGGCCGTCGCGGTCCATGCCCACGGCGGCGAAGGGCTGGCCCAGCGTGTTGAGGAATTCGACCGCGTTCGGCGGCTCGTCCTTGTAGTTCATGCCGTAGAGCTGGATGTCCGGCCGCTTGGCCAGTTCGGAGAGCAGCGGGTGCTCGACGCGGCAGGGGGCGCACCAGGAGGCCCAGACGTTGATGACCGTCACCTTGCCCGTCTTCAGGTCCTTGTCGGCGAAGCCGGGCGCGCCGAGCCCTGGCACCGCAGCCAGCATGAAGTCAGGCACCGGCTTGTCGATGAGGGCGGAGGGGATCTCGTTGGGCGTGCCCGACAGGCCCTTCCAGAACAGCGCCGCGAGGGCGGCGAAAAGGATGACCGGCAGCAGCACCAGCCACAGGCGGGAGCGTGCCTCGGGGGTGTTGGCCGTGCTCATGTGCGCGCCTTCCTGCGCTGGGTGTCGAGTCGCTCCGCTTGCGCCCGCAGGGCTTTGTCACGGCCCAGCGTGGCGAGGATGAGGCCGGCGAGGAACACCGCGCTCAGCCCATAGGAGGCGATGACGAAGCCGATGTGGTTGGCGGAAAAGTCCATCAGCGCTCTCCGATCTCGGCAATCTGGATCTGGCGGATCTTGCGTGCCGCGATCTCGGCGCGCATGGCGGTGAGGTGCAGCGCCAGGAACAGGAAGGTGTAGGCGAGTCCCATGACGAGCAGCGGCCACAGCAGGGGGCCGGCGATGGTGGGCCCGCCCATGCGGAACACGCTGGCCGGCTGGTGCAGCGAGTTCCACCAGTCGACCGAGAACTTGACGATGGGAATGTTGATGAAGCCGACGAGCGCCACGACGCGCGCCACCATGGCGGCGCGATGCGGCTCCTCGATCGCCGCCCAGATGGCCATGTAGCCGATGTAGAGCAGCATGAGCACGAACATCGAGGTCAGCCGCGCGTCCCACACCCACCAGGCGCCCCACATGGGCTTGCCCCAGAGGGACCCCGTGGCGAGCGACAGGAAGCAGAACACCGCACCGATGGGAGCGGCCGTCTTGGCCGCGACGTCGGCCAGCGGGTGGCGGAAGATCATCGCCACGGCACTCGCCAGCGCCATGACGGTATAGACGAACAGCGCCATCCAGGCGGCGGGCACGTGGACATACATGATGCGCACGGTTTCGCCCTGCTGGTAGTCAGGTGGCGCAGTGACCAGTGCACCATAGAGGCCGATGGCGAAGAGCAGGACCGTGATGGCCCAGACGGTGGGCAGCACCGCATTGGCGATCTTCAGGAAACGGGTGGGGTTGGCGAGGAATTGCATGATGCCGCTTATCTAATGGAGGCCGGTCACTTGAGATAGGACCTCAGTGCCGCAGCCGAGGCAAGGGGGGAGACGACGAGGCTGACCAGCGCGATGGCGGCGAGAATGAGCAGCGAGGCGGTGGTGAGGCCGGGGGCCGCATTGGCTTGCGAGGCCGAGAGCCCGAAGATCAGCACCGGCACATAGAGCGGCAGCACCAGGATCGAGACCAGCAGCCCGCCGCGCCGCAACCCCACCGTGACGGCCGCACCGATGGCGGCCAGCAGCGACAGCGCGATGGACCCCAGCGCCATGGCAACGGCCAGCGGCAGGATGGCCGCAGGCTCGAGATTGACGAGGAAGCCGAGCAGGGGCGCGGCGATGGCCAGCGGCAGGCTGGTCGACAGCCAGTGCGCCACCGCCTTGGCCAGCGCCACCATCTCGAAAGGCACCGGTCCCATGGTCATGATGTCGAGCGAGCCGTCCTCATAGTCCTGCTGGAAGATGCGGTCGGCGGAGAGCAGCACCGAGAGGAGCAGCGCGATCCACAGCGCACCGGGTGCGATGCGGGCAAGCAGCGCCTGGTCGGGCCCGATGCCGATGGGCAGCAGCACCACGACGGTGAGGAAGAAGCCCAGTGCGGTGCCGACACCACCCCCCTGCCGCATGCTGAGCGTCAGGTCGCGCCTGATCAAGGCGAGGATGAGGTTCATGGTGCGCGCCCCAGATCGAGGCGCATGTCGGGCTCGCGCCCCAGCGGCACATGGGTGGCGGCGATGATCATGCCGCCATCGTCGAGCTGCCGCGCCATGACCTTCACGAAGCGTTCGAGCGAGGCGGTGTCGAGCCCCACCGTCGGCTCGTCGAGCAGCCACAGCACGCGCGGCACCAGCACGATGCGGGCCAAGGCGAGCCGGCGCTTCTGCCCGGCGGAGAGAAGCCCTGCGGGATAGCTCGCGAGCCGCGACAGGTCGAAGGTGTCCAAGGCCTCGTCCACGTCGCCGCCGCCGAGGAAGTCGCGCCAGAAGGCCAGGTTCTCGGCGACGCTCAAGGCCGACTTCACCGGCTCCTGGTGTGCCACGTAATGCGCCTGCTGGCTGATGGCGAGATCCTCCGATCCGCCCGCAAGCTCCACCGAGCCCGCCTGCGCCTCGTTCAATCCGGCGATCAGGCGCAGCAGCGATGACTTGCCGGAGCCGTTCGGCCCCGTCAGCTGCAGCAGCTGGCCGGGCCTCAGCGCCAGCGACACGTTGCGAAAGACGATGCGTCCGCCGCGCTCGCAGGTCAGGTCCTTGGCGTTGAGTTCCATCTGCCCTTGATCCGAAATGAAGAAGCCCGCGTCAAGCGCGGGCTTCCGAAGCACTCAGAGGAGGGCTGGCCTCACATCATGTACTGGCCGCCATTGGCGGAAATCGTCGAGCCGGTGATGAAGCCGGCATCGTCCGAGGCCAGGAACACCACCGCGCGGGCGATTTCCTCAGGCTCGCCGAGGCGGCCCACCGGGATCAGCGGCAGGATGCGCTTGTCCAGCACGTCCTGCGGGATGGCCTTGACCATTTCGGTACCGATATAACCCGGGCAGATGGCGTTGACGGTGATGCCCTTGGCCGCACCTTCCTGTGCCAATGCCTTGACGAAGCCGATGTCGCCCGCCTTGGCGGCGGAATAGTTCGCCTGGCCCATCTGGCCCTTCTGGCCGTTGATGGAGGAGATGCAGATGACGCGGCCGAAGCTCCTGTCGCGCATGCCGCCCCAGATCGGCTGGGTCATGTTGAACAGCGAGTTGAGGTTGGTGTTGATCACCTCGTTCCACTGCTGGGCGGTCATCTTGTGGAACATCGCGTCCCGCGTGATGCCGGCATTGTTGACCAGCACCTCGACCGGGCCCAACTCGGCCTCGACCTGCTTCAGGCCGGCGGCGCAGGCCTCGTAGTTCGAAACGTCCCACTTGTAGACGGGAATGCCCGTCTCGGCCTTGAACTTGGCCGCGGCCTCGTCATTGCCGGCATAATTGGCGGCCACGCTGTAGCCCGCCGCCTTCAGTGCCTTCGAAATCGCCGCTCCGATGCCACGGCTGCCGCCGGTCACCACTGCTACCCGTCCCATGTGTTTCTCCATCGATCGTTTGTTAGGACCCTCCCCCTGGCGGGGGAGGGCCGCTGGATTTGTCTCTTAGCGCTCCAGGCACATGGCAATGCCCATGCCGCCGCCGATGCACAGGGTGGCGAGGCCCTTCTTGGCGTTGCGACGGCCCATCTCGAAGAGCAGCGTGTTGAGCACGCGCGCACCCGAGGCGCCGACGGGGTGGCCGATGGCGATGGCGCCGCCGTTCACGTTCACGATGTCGGTGTTCCAGCCCATGTCCTTGTTGACCGCGCAGGCCTGCGCGGCAAAGGCTTCGTTGGCCTCGACGAGGTCGAGATCCGCCGCGTTCCAGCCGGCCTTCTTGAGCGCGGCGCGCGAGGCGGGGATCGGGCCGGAGCCCATGATCGCCGGATCGACGCCGACGGAGGCCCAGGAGGCGATGCGGGCGAGCGGGGTCAGGCCGCGGCGGCTGGCTTCCGCCTCGCTCATCAGCAGCACGACTGCGGCGCCGTCATTGATTCCGGACGCATTGGCGGCGGTCACCGAGCCGTCCTTGGCGAAGGCCGGCTTCAGCTTCTGCACACTGTCCAGCGTCACGCCCTTCTTGATGTATTCGTCGCTGTCCACCACCACGTCGCCCTTGCGGGTGGAAATGGTGACGGGGGTGATCTCGTCCTTGAACTTGCCGGCGGCTTGCGCGGCCTCGGCCTTGTTCTGGCTCTTCACCGCGAACTCGTCCTGCATGTCCCGCGTGATCTGCCACTGCTTGGCGACGTTCTCGGCGGTGGTGCCCATGTGGTAGCCGTGGAAGGCGTCCCAGAGGCCGTCCTTGATCATGGTGTCGACCATGGAATAGTCGCCCATCTTCACGCCTTCGCGGAGGTAGGCGGCGTGCGGCGCACGGCTCATCGATTCCTGGCCGCCGGCGGCCACGACCCTGGCGTCGCCCGACAGGATCTGCTGCATGCCGAGCGCCACGGCGCGAAGCCCTGAGCCGCAGAGCTGGTTGATGCCCCAGGCCGGGGTTTCCCTGGGAATGCCGGCGTTGATCGAGGCCTGGCGGGCGGGGTTCTGGCCCTGCGCGGCGGTCAGGATCTGGCCGAGGATCACGTCGTCGACCTCGGCGCCTTCGATCTTGGCGCGCTCCAGTGCTGCCTTGAGGGCGACGGCGCCCAGGAAGCTTGCCGGCACGCTCGACAGCGACCCGTTGAAAGACCCTACGGGCGTGCGCGCCGCAGAGACGATGACAATCCCATTTCCAGACCCGGCCATGATGCCTCCTTGATGACTTTGGTGTGAGCTTATGCGTGTTCTATCACTCTATGTGCAATGCGACATAGGTCGTGAATGTGGCATTGCCGAAATATTTTTTGCGCTTGCAATTGTGCAGTGCGGAGAGCAAGGTTTTGTGACGGGAAAAGCCTGAAAAGTCAGGTTGAAACGGCATGGGCCAAGTCGGATCAGGAGGACGCCGGTGAGCGAAGAGAAGACAGCACCGCAAAGCGCCGTGGTCATCAAGAAATACGCCAACCGGCGGCTCTACAACACGTCCACCTCCACCTATGTGACCCTCGACGACCTCTCCACCATGGTCAAGGCGGGCACCGATTTCCTGGTCTATGACGCCAAGACGGGCGAAGACATCACCCGCTCGGTGCTGACCCAGATCATCTTCGAGGAAGAGAACAAGGGCACCAACCTGCTGCCCATCAATTTCCTGCGCCAGCTCATCCGGTTCTATGGCGACTCCATGCAGGCCTTCGTGCCGGGCTATCTCGAGTTCTCGCTGGAGAACCTCGGCAAGGAGCAGGAGAAGTTCCGCAGCCAGCTGATGGACGCGTGGGGCGGCGATGCCATCAGGGCCATGCAGGACCACGCCCAGCGCAACATGGCCATGTTCGGCGATGCGATGAAGGTGTTCAACCCCTTAGCCGCCGTCATGGGCGGTGCGGTTCCCGGCGCCCCGGCCCCCGGCAAGCCGGCCCAGCCGCAGGGTTCCGGCAACGGCTCCCGGGATGACCTTCAGGCGCTGAAGGACCAGCTTTCCGCCATGCAGCAGAAGCTGGATACCCTCACCAGCAAGTAGTTGCAGTTCAGCGCGCCCGGCGCTGCGCGGTATCGCTCACCAGGTCGGCGAAGCTCGGTTCCGCGGGGCGCAGCGGCTCGTCGCGGCCCGGGAAGGCGCGGTCGAGCAGCGTGATGGCGCGGCGCAGCTTGGCGAGTTCGCCTTCGAGGTCCCTTTCGAAGCCGTCGATGGTCAGGCGCGCGGGTGGCAGCTCCTCGGTCCAGGGCGGAGCCAGTTCCGCCATGCCGAACAGCCGTCCCTGCATCAGGTCCACGCCCCACTGGCGCAGCAGCAGCGCGTCTTCCTCGGTCTCGACCCATTCGGCCACGGTCTTGAGGCCGAAGCTGCGGGCGAGGTCGATCAGCGAGCGCACGTAATATTGGTTCTCGCCATTCTCCGAAAGGTCGCGGCAGAACGTGCCGTCGAGCTTCAGATATTCGACGGGCAGCGCGCGCAGGCTGCGGAAGCTGGTGTAGCCCGCGCCGAAATCGTCGATCGCCACGCTGCAGCCGAGGAAGCGCAGTTCTTCGACGAAGCGGATGGTGTGGCTCAGGTCGCCGAGCGCCACCGTTTCCGTGATCTCGACGATCATGCGCCCCGCCACCTCGCGGTGCTTCGCGATGATCGACAGGATCTCGGGGTACCAGCGCGGATCGGTTGCCGTGGTCCCAGACATGTTGAGCGAGATCACCGCCGTGGGGTGGCGGGTGAGCATGTCGACGGCCATCTCGGCCACCACCTTGTCGATCAGGCGCACCAGGCCAAGCGTTTCGGCCACGGGGATCAGGTGCCCGGCCGGCACGACGCGGCCGTCGTCGCCGGTCATGCGCAACAGGGCTTCGTGGAAGACCGGCGCGCCCGTGCGGCCGTCCACCACCGGCTGGAAGGCGAGCTGGAAGCGGTTTTCCTTGAGGCAGCGCACGATCTCGGCGGCGTGGCGGGCATTGCCGGTGCGCTCGCTGCGGCGCTGTTCGGAAGGCTCGTAGATGACCACGTCGCCGGCGGGCTGCTTCCTCGCCTGGGTCAGGGCTTCCTCGGCGCGTGCGATGGCCATGGCGGGGTCGGCGGCATGCACCGGCGTGACCACGGCGCCGATGGAGAGCAGCGCCCAGACGGGCCCGCGGGCGGTCTCGATCACGCTCTCGCGGGCTGTGCCCAGGAAGCGCTCGGCGGCGAAGGCCAGGTCCTCGCGGCTGCAGTTGTTGAGCACGATGCCGAACTTGGAACCCGAATAGCGCGCCACGGCGTCACCTGAGCGTGAGACGCGGGCAAGCCGCTCGGCGACGGCGAAGATCACCTCGTCCGCCACTTCGAATCCATAGGCCTCGTTGACGGTGGCGAGGTTGGTGATCGCGGCGACGAGGAAGGAGCAGGCGGAATTCTCGCGCTCTGCAGCGGCCATGGCCCCGCCGAGCGATTCCATCATGCGGCCACGGTTCATCAGTCCGGTCAGCGCATCGCAATGGCCGAGGTAGCTCAGTTGCTGGTCCTGGCGGTGGCGCTCGTCGATGCGCCGCAGCGTGCCGAAGACATGGGCCGGGCGGCCGTCGAGGCCCGCGTGCCAGCGGCCCTGGTCCTCCAGCCACTGGCTGGCGCGGGCCGTGCGGCCCTGCGGCATGAAGCGGTATTCGATACGGAAGGCCACGCCCCCGCCCGTGTCGCGTTCGCCGCCGCGCATCACGGTATCATAGCGGCTGGTGAGGTTGTCGGGGTCGAGGAGGGCCGCGAACTGGCGTCCGGTGCCCACCGTGTCCGGGTCGCAGCCCAGCACCTGCGAGGCCCAGGGCGACCAGGAGATGACGTCCTGCGCAATGTCCCAGTGATAGGCCGCCAGCCCCGAATCTGCCGCTGCGCGGTCCATCAGCCCGGATAGTTCGTTCACGATCTTCAATCCCCAGAGGTTCGAGTCCCGATTGTAAGGGCAGACCGTGAAAGCAATTCTTAACGACAAGCGGTGCTTTCGCCTTCTGCCGCCGAAGGAGCGGGAGAAGGCCTTCGCTCAATAGCCCAGCGCGAACCCGTCCTTGCGCGGGTCGGAGCCGCCGACGAGCACGCCGTTCTCGCGGTCGATGGCGATGGCCTGCCCGCCGCCCAGCGGCCCGGGCGGAGAGGTGAGGGCGTGGCCCTTATCCATCAGACCTTCCTTCACGTGGCCGGGCACGGCGCTTTCCACCTGCACCTGGCCCGCCTTGGGGAAGTAGCGCGCCCAGTCGATCGCCTCCTGCGGGTCCATGCCATAAACGTAACGGTTCACCGCCACGGTCAGGTGGCCCATCGGCTGGTAGTCGCCGCCCATCACGCCATAGCTCATGTCGACCATGCCGTCCTTCTTCACCATGGCAGGGATGATGGTGTGGAGCGGGCGCTTGCGGGGGCCGATGCAGTTGGGGTGCGAGGGCTCGGCCACGAAGCAGGCGCCGCGGTTTTGCAACGCGATGCCGGTTCCCGGCGTCACCACGCAGGAGCCGAAGCCGTCATAGACCGAGTTGATGAAGGACACGGCCAGCCGCTTCTCATCCACCACGCTGAGATAGATGGTGTCGGAGTTGCGCATCGCGGTGTCGATGTCGAGTGCGCGGTTCATGTCGATCATGGCGGCCAGCTTCTGCGCGGTCCTGGCCGACAGCAGTTCGTCCACCGGCACCTCGTGGAAGTCGGGGTCGGCGATGTGGCGGTTCCGCAGTTCCCAGGCGAGCTTCATCGCCTCGATCTCGATGTGGTGGCGCGCGACCGAGTCCGGCGCATGGCGGCGGAGCCCGATCTGCGAGACGATGTTCATGGCGATCAGCGCCGTGATGCCCTGGCCCGAGGGCGGTATCTCCAGTACCTCGTGGCCCATGAAGTCCGTCGAGATCGGCTTCACCCAGGTCGATTCATGGGCGGCGAGGTCGTCCATGGTGAGGAGCGAGCCCTTGGCGCGCACCGTGGCGATGATGTCCTCGGCGATGGCGCCCGTGTAGAAGGCGTCGCGGCCTTCGCTGGCCATCAGCCGCATGCTCCGGGCCAGCGCCGGGTAGCGCATGATCTCGCCCACCTTCGGGGTGCGGCCATCCTTCAGGCAGTGCACGCGGCCGCCCTCGTCGGCTTCGAGGAAGGGCGTGTCCTCCGGCCAGTCCCAGGCCACGCGCGGGGTGACGGGAACGCCGTCCTCGGCAAGGCGGATCGCAGGCTTCAGCGCCTCGGCGAGGTCCATGGTGCCGAATGTCCTCAGGAGCTGGTCCCAGCCATCGATGGCGCCGGGCACGGTGATGGCATGGATCGAGCGGATGGCGATCTCGGTGAGGCCCGAGGCCTTCAGCCAGGCGGCATCCGCCGCCAGGGCGGAGCGGCCCGAGGCATTGAGGCCCGAGACCTTGCCGTCCGGCGTTCCCACAAGCGCAAAGCAGTCGCCGCCCACGCCCGTCATGGCCGGCTCCACCACGCAGAGCACGGCCGATGCGACCACCGCGGCATCGGCCGCATTGCCGCCTGCCCGCAGCGTGTCGATGGCGGCCAGCGTCGCAAGCGGGGCCGAGGTGGCGGCCATGCCGCGGGTG
>Ga0208783_10001947_pt1 | contig 12040 bp, 14 predicted proteins | sample DEB19_08_DNA_2_FD_184529 | JGI IMG/M metagenome (GOLD analysis project Ga0208783, IMG submission 184529) | Aqueous microbial communities from the Delaware River and Bay under freshwater to marine salinity gradient to study organic matter... | ecosystem: Environmental > Aquatic > Marine >... | reverse complement strand
GTCGCCGCAGCCCGCGACGCCGGCGCTCTCGGGGCCGCGCTCTCCGGCGCGGGCTCCACGGTGATCGCCTTCGCCGCGGATGACCGCTCCGCGGAGACCGCCGCGGCGGCGATGGCCTCCGAGGCGGCCCGGCTCGGGCTCGGGGGACGCCCGCTCGTCCTGCCGCCGCGGGCGGACGGTGCGCGCGTCCTTGCCGCGCCCGCCGGCGACGCGTGACCCGCCGCCACCTCCCCGTCACCGCCTCGCCACCCTTCCGACACCTTCGTTCCGGGACCGCAGGGTAGATTCCGCGTCATGGCTGCACTCGTCGTCCAGAAGTACGGTGGCTCGTCCGTCGCGGACGCCACGAAGATCAAGCACGTCGCCCGGCGGGTCGCGCGGGAGCGTGACGCCGGATCCGACCTCGTCGTCGTCGTCTCCGCGATGGGGGATACGACGGACCACCTCCTCGACCTCGCCGCCTCGATCACGGACGAGCCGGACGCGCGGGAGATGGACCTCCTCCTCGCCACCGGCGAGCACATCAGCGGGACGCTCGTGGCGATGGCGCTCCAGGCGATCGGCGTCCCGGCGATCAGCCTCACCGGCGCTCAGGCGGGGATCCGCACGGACACCACCCACGGCAAGGCGCGCATCGCGAACGTCGACCCCTCCCGCGTCCGCGAGGAGATCGCCCGCGGCAAGGTCGTGATCGTGGCCGGCTTCCAGGGCTCCACCGGGGACGAGCACCGCACCGGCGAGGTCACCACGCTCGGCCGGGGTGGATCGGACACCACGGCGGTCGCCCTCGCCGCGCGCCTCCAGGCGGACCGCTGCGAGATCTACACGGATGTCGAGGGGATCTACACCACGGACCCGCGCGTCGTCCCGGACGCCCGCCTCCTCCCCGTCATCGGCTACGAGGAGATGCTCGAGATGGCCCAGCAGGGCGCGCAGGTGATGCAGACCCGCGCGGTCGAGCTCGGCTGGGTGAACGGGGTCGTCATCGCCGTCCGCTCCACCTTCTCGGACCATCCCGGCACGCTCATCAAGGAGGTCTCCGCCATGGAGCTGCGCGACAAGGTCCGCGGCGTCGCCCTCGACCGGAAGGTCGCCAAGGTCACCCTCGTGGGGGTCCCGGACCGGCCCGGCATCGCGCGCGGCATCTTCGACCCGCTCGCGGCCGCCGGCATCAGCGTGGACATGATCGTCCAGAACGTGGGCCACGCCGGGACCACGGACCTCTCCTTCACCGTCCCGGCCGTGGAGCTCCCGCGCACCCGGAAGATCATCGAGCCGATCGTGAAGGCGGAGGGCTTCCGGGACCTCGTCACCGCGGATGACGTGGCGAAGATCTCGATCGTCGGCGCGGGGATCCAGAACGCGCCGGGCTATGCGGCGCGGATGTTCGGTGCGCTCGCGGATGCGGGCGTGAACATCGGGATGATCTCCACCTCGGATATCCGGATCACCTGCATCATCCCGTCGGCGGATCTCGACCGGGCGGCCCGCGCGCTCCACGCCGCCTTCCGGCTCGAGGCACCGGAGGCCGTGGAGGGCGGCGTCGGCCGCGTCTAGCCCCGGGCGCGCCGCGACATGACCCGGGTGCCCGCCCGAGTCGAGCGGCTCGCCTCCGTCGATTCCACGCAGCGCGTCGTCCGGGAGCTCCTCGACGCCGGGGAGCCGGAGGTCGTCCTCGCCGTCGCGGACCACCAGACCGCCGGCCGCGGTCGCCACGGGCGGACCTGGGTCGCGCCCCCGGGATCGGCGCTCCTCGTCTCCGCCGGGTTCCGTCCCGACGGGCTCGCGCCCCGGCACGGCTGGCGGCTCGGCGCGATCGTCGCGCTGGCGATGCTCGACGCGGCGGAGGAGGTCGCGGGCCTGCGGGACGGGACGCTCGCGCTGAAGTGGCCGAACGACCTCGTCGCGGACGGTCCGGACGGACGGCTCCTCAAGGTGGCGGGCGTCCTCGGCGAGAGCATCCTGGACGGCGACCGGCTGTCGGCGGCGGTCGTGGGGATCGGCGTCAACGGGAGCTGGCGCGAGGCGGAGATCCCCGCCGACCTCGCGGGCTCCGTGACCAGCCTCCATCTCCTCTCCGGTGGCCGCCCGTTCGAGCGCGACGCCCTCCTCGAGGCCTGGCTCGCGCGCCTCGAGCCGCGCTACCTGGCTCTCCGCTCGGGACGCTTCGATGCGGGTGGCTGGAGCGCCCGCCAGCGGACGACCGGACGCCGGGTCGAGGTCGCCACGGCGAGCGGCACGGTCGCCGGGATCGCCCGCGGGGTCGACCCCGAGAGCGGCGACCTGCTCCTCATCGACGAGACGGACGGGGCGGCGCGGGCGATCGGATCGGGCGAGGTGGTCCGCTGCAGGCTCGTGGAGCTCCCCGGTCGCCGGGGCGGGGTGGCCGGCGCGTAACGGATAGACTGCCCCGGTGTTGGAGGAACGGGAGGCGGACGATCCGGGATCGGCCGTCTCCGTGGCGGATCCCGATCATGCCCTCGTCGCGGCGGCGCGCCGTGACCCGCTCGCCTTCGAGGCCCTCTACCGGAAGTACGTGACGCGCATCTACAGCTTCGCCCTCTACGCCACGCGTGACCCGCACCTTGCGGAGGACGTGACCGAGCAGGTCTTCCTGCGCGCGCTTGCCGCGCTGCCGCGCTTCCGGACCGGAGGCGCGGACGGCACGGGGACCTTCCGGGCATGGCTCTTCCGGATCGCCCGGACCACGATCGCGAACGAGGAGCGGCGGATCCGCCGCCGGCCCGTGGCCCCCCTCGAGCTCGCCCATGACGTCGCCGCACCGGATGACCCCGCGGCCGCCGTGGAGGCCCGGGACGAGGCCGCGCGCGCCTGGGCCGCGATCGAACGGCTCCCCGAGGACCGCCGCCGCGCCCTCGTCCTGCGCATCGTCGAGGAGCTCAGCCCGCGCGAGATCGGGGAGATCCTCGGCCGCTCGGAGGGGGCGGTCCGCGTCCTCGTCCACCGTGCGCTCCGCTCCGTGGCGGACGAGCTCGCCCCGGGTCGCCCGGCGCCCCGTACCCGCTGGTGGCGCCGGTGATCCCCGCGGACGAGGAGCTGATCGCGGGCGACCTCTACCTCGAGCGTCTTCTCGCGGCGCGCAGCGCGGCGATCGCCGCGCTCGCCGTCCCTCCCGGCCTCCCGGCGGAGATCGCCGCTGCGGCACGTGCCGTCCGCCGCTCGCTGCCGCGCTTCCATCCGCCCTTCCGGTTCGAGGAGGAGCTCGCGCTCCGGATCCGCTCCGCCGCCGGTGGCGCCCTGCCGCCCGCTCCCGCCGGCGCGGCAGCCGCCCCGATCCCCTTCCCCGGAGCGGTCGCCGTCGTGGCCTCCCGGCGCCCGGGACGCGGTCCGCTCCTCGCGGGCGGGGCGATCGCCTCCCTCCTCTCCGTCGCCGGCGCGGCCCTCCTTGCCCGGCGTCGCGGGCGTGACCGCTCTCCCGGAGCCGCCTGATGCCGATCAAGCTCCCCTTCCGGCCGCGCCGCGATTCGGTCCCGTCGGACCTCTGGGTCCAGTGCCCGGGGTGCGGCGAGATGCTCGTGGAGAAGCAGCTCGAGAAGAGCCTCCGCGTGTGCGCCAAGTGCGGCCACCACTTCCGCCTCCGCGCGTCCCAGCGGATCGCGCTCCTCGCGGACGCCGGGACCTTCCAGGAGCGGGATGCGGAGCTCGTCTCCGTCGATCCGCTCGGATTCGTGGACAGCAAGGCCTACCCGGACCGGATCGCCGCCGCCCGGGCCACCACGGGCGCCCAGGATGCCGCCGCCTGGGGGACCGCCGAGGTCGGCGGGATCCCCGTCGCCCTGTGCGTCATGGACTTCGCCTTCATGGGCGGCTCGATGGGCTCGGTCGTGGGGGAGAAGGTGACGCTCGCCGCCGAGCACGCGCTCGCGGCGCGGGTCCCGCTCATCGTCGTCAGCGCCTCCGGCGGTGCGCGGATGCAGGAGGGGACGCTCGCCCTCATGCAGCTCGCCAAGACCTGTGCGGCGCTCGCCCGGCTCGCCGATGCCGGCGTCCCCTTCGTGAGCCTGCTCACGGACCCGACCACCGGCGGTGTCTACGCCTCCTTCGCGGCGCTCGGTGACGTGAACATCGCGGAGCCCGGGTCGCTCATCGGCTTCGCCGGCGCCCGGGTCGCCGCAGGGACGACCGGCGAGGCGCTCCCGGAGGGCTTCCAGCGCGCGGAGTTCCTCTTCGCCCATGGCTTCGTCGATCTCGTCGTCCCCCGGGCCGCGCTGAAGGAGACGCTCGCCGGCCTTCTCGGCTACCTCCGCCCACGCCCGGCCGCTGCGCGCCGGGAGGCCGCCGATGCCTGATCGCGCGCTCCCGCCCGTGGATGAGCAGGCCCTCGCGGAGGCGGTCTGGTCGCGGGTCCAGACCGCCCGCAACGTCCGCCGGCCCCACACCCTCGAGCTCCTCGGCACCTTCGCCACGGAGGTCCGCGAGCTCCACGGCGACCGTTTCTTCGGTGACGACCCCGCGCTCGTCTGCGGCTTCGCGACGATCGACGGGATCCGCGTCGTCTTCGTCGGCCACCAGAAGGGCTCGGAGGTCCAGGAGAACATCCGCCGGAACTTCGGGATGCCGCACCCGGAGGGCTACCGGAAGGCGATGCGCCTCTTCCGGATGGCGGAGCGCTTCGGCCTCCCCGTGGTCACCTTCGTGGATACCCCCGGAGCCTCGCCGGACGCCGCCTCGGAGGAGCGTGGCCAGGCGGAGGCGATCGCGAGCTCGATCGCGCTCATGACCACCCTGCGCACCCCCGTCGTCACCGTGATCACCGGCGAGGGCGGGTCCGGCGGGGCGCTCGCGATCGCCGTCGGGGATGTCGTCCTCGCGCTCGAGAACGCCGTCTACTCCGTCATCTCGCCGGAGGGCTGCGCGAGCATCCTGTGGCGGACCCCGGAGGCCGCCCGGCAGGCCGCGGTCGCGATGCGCCTCACGGCCGGCGAGCAGCAGGCGCTCGGCGTCGTCGACCGGGTCGTGGCGGAGCCCGCCGGCGGCGCCCACGCGGACCCGGAGACCGCCGCCCGTCTCCTCGGAGCGGCGATCGCCGAGGAGCTGCGCCGTCTCACCGCCATCGATCCGGACGCGCTCGTCACGGCCCGCTACGCTCGCTATCGCGCGATCGGCGCGTACACCACGACCGCCGAGCCTGCCCGCGGCCCCGCCCCGGACCGGCGGCGGATGACGGAGCGGATCCGCGACCTGCTCCGCTCCGGGCGCACGGTCGTGGGCCAGGCGGAACCGGTGGCGCGCAGCGAGGAGGTGGACGGGTGAGCGACGGGACGACGGGACGGCCGGACGAGACGAGCCACGTCCTCGCGCGCGTCGCGGACGAGGTCGTCCCCGCGCTCGCGGCGCGGCTCGAGGCGAGCGGCCTCGGCGAGCTCGAGATCCGCCACGATGGCTGGCGGGTCCGCCTCCGCCGATCCGCCCTGCCGGCCGCCCCGGAGCCGGTGGCCGGTCGCACCGCCGATCCCGCCCCGGGGTCGCCGGCCGCTCCGGCACGCCGCCATGCCCTCTCCCCCGGGGTCGGCTACTTCACGCCGTCCGAGAAGACCCCCGTCGGGCGCGCCGTGCGCAACGGGGACGCCCTCGGCTGGGTGGATGTGCTCGGCGTCCGCCAGGAGGTCGTGGCGCCCCACGACGGCACCGTGGCACGGATCCTCGCGGAGCCCGGCCAGGCGGTCGAGTACGGCCAGGAGCTCGTCGTCGTCGATCCCGCCCGGGGGAACGCCTGATGTTCCAGCGGATCCTCATCGCGAACCGGGGCGAGATCGCCCTGCGCGTCCTGCGCGCCTGCCGGCGGCTCGGGATCAGCCCGGTCGTCGCGTACAGCGAGGCGGACCGGGATACGCGGGCCGTCCAGCTCGCGGACGAGGCGATCTGCATCGGCCCCGCGGAGGCACGGCGCTCCTACCTCTCCGCGGCATCCGTCATCTCCGCCGCGCTCGTCACCGGCTGCGATGCGATCCACCCCGGCTACGGCTTCCTCTCCGAGGACGACGCCTTCGCGGAGACGACGCGCGCCCACGGGCTCACCTTCATCGGCCCGCCGCCGAACGTCCTCGAGCGCTTCGCCTCCAAGGCCGGGACCCGCGCCCTCCTCGCCGCCCATGGGCTCCCCACCGTCCCCGGCAGCCAGGGGATGCTCCGGGACGACGACCACGCGCTCGCGGAGGCGGAGCGGATCGGCTATCCCGTCCTCCTCAAGCCCTCCGCGGGGGGCGGGGGACGCGGGATGCGCATGGTGCGCACCGCCCGGGAGCTCCAGCAGGCGATCACGATCTGCCGCTCGGAGGCGCGGGCCGCCTTCGGGGACGATTCGCTCTACCTCGAGAAGTGGCTCGAGGAGAACCACCACGTCGAGGTCCAGGTCGTCGTGGACCGCTTCGGCAACGGGATCCACGTGGGCGAGCGCGACTGCTCCGTCCAGCGCCGCCACCAGAAGGTCGTGGAGGAATCGCCGAGCCTCGCGCTCGATGACGGCCGCCGCGCCGCGCTCCTCGAGACGGCGATCCGGTCGGTCGTGGCCGCGGGCTACGAGAGCGTCGGGACGCTCGAGTTCCTCGTGGACGGGAACGGCGACTACTACTTCATCGAGATCAACTGCCGGATCCAGGTGGAGCACCCGGTGACGGAGATGCGCTCGGGGATCGACCTTGTCGCCGAGCAGATCCGGATCGCCGCCGGGGAGCCGCTCTCGATCCGCCAGGAGGATGTCCGGCTGGACGGCCACGCGATCGAGCTGCGCATCAACGCCGAGGACGCCGCCCACGACTTCCGCCCTCAGGCAGGGCTCGTGGAGCGCTATCTCGCCCCGGGCGGACCCGGCGTCCGGATGGACAGCCACCTCTTTGCGGGGTACGAGGTCCCGCCGTACTACGATTCCCTCCTGGGGAAGCTGATCGTCTGGGGTCCGGACCGCCCGGCCGCGATCGAGCGGGCTCGTGCCGCGCTCGACGAGCTGGTCGTGGACGGCCTCGTCACGAACATCCCCTTCCACCGCGCCCTGCTGCGGAGCGAGCCGTTCCTCGCAGGGAGCTTCACGACGAACCTGCTCGACCGCGTCGGGGCCGCCGCCTTCCTGGCGGCCGAGAACGGCTGAGCGAGACCCGAGGAGCGCATGTCCGATCCCGCCGCCCCCGGTCGCGTCCTCCTGACGACGGCCGAGATCGCCCAGCTCATCCCGCACCGCTGGCCCTTCCTCCTCGTCGACCGGATCGTCGAGGAGGACCGGGAGCGCGGCTATATCCGCGGGGAGAAGGGGGTCACTGCCTCCGAGTGGTTCTTCCAGGGCCACTTCCCGCAGCTCCCGGTCATGCCCGGCGTCCTCCAGGTGGAGGCGCTCGCCCAGACGATGGCCGTCTACGTGGCGCGCGAGGAGGGGATGGGCGACCGGATCGGCCTCTTCGCCGCGATCGACGAGTGCCGCTTCAAGCGGATCGTCCAGCCGGGTGACCGGCTCGTCCTCGAGGTGACGATGGAGAAGCTCGGCCGGCGGATGGGCCGCGGGCGTGCCGTCGCCTCCGTGGACGGTGAGGTCGCCTGCGAGGCGCTCCTCTCCTTCATCATCCCCCCGGAAGGAGCGCTCCGATGAGCCCCACGCGGATCGCGATCCTCGGTGACATCCACGGCAACGTCGCCGCGCTCGACGCCGCCCTCATGGCGATCGAGGCGGAGAAGCCGGACCGGCTGATGGTCACCGGCGACCTCCTCATGAACGGCCCCGCCCCCGAGGCGGTCGTCGCCCGCATCGCCGCCCTCGAGCGCGCGGGCGCTCTCGTCATCGCGGGGAACACGGATATCGCCGTGGCGGACGCGGACTATGCCGCGGCCTTCCCGTGGCTGGACGAGGTCTCCGCCGCCCAGCAGGCCATGGCCGAATGGGCGCGCGACCGGCTCTCGGACAGCGAGCTCGACTTCGTCCGCCGCCTTCCGGCCGAGCGCCGGATGTGGGTGGGCGAGACGCTCATCCTCCTCTGCCACGCGTCGCCCGGGAGCCAGACCGCGGGCCTCCCCGCCGATCTCGATCCGTCCACCACGGTGGAGCGTGTGACGCGCACGGATGCCCGGGTGATCGCCTGCGGCCATACCCACCTCGCGGAGGTCCGGGAGCTCGGCCGGCGCCTGATCGTCAACCCGGGTTCCTGCGGCTACGCCTTCGACGGCGACCCCGCGGCCGCCTGGGCGATGCTCACGATCGGCGATGGGGACGAGCCGTCGGCCACCCTCCACCGCACCGCCTACGATGCGCAGAAGGTCGCGGACGAGGTCAGCGCGCGCGGGCTCCCCGGTGACGCGTACCGGGCCGCGACGATCCGGACGGGGAGGTTCGTGCGATGAGCGAGGGGCGGCGGGTCGTCGTCACCGGCACCGGGGCGGTCACACCGCTCGGCCTGACGGCGCCGGAGACGTGGGAGGCGCTCCTTGCGGGGCGCTCCGGCATCGGCCCGATCACCGCCTTCGACCCTGCCCGCCTGGAGAGCCGGATCGCCGGAGAGGTGAAGGGCTTCGATGCCTCCGGCGTCATGGACCGGAAGGAGATCCGGCGCAACGACCGCACGACCCAGATGGCCCTCGTGGCGATCGCCGAGGCGCTCGCGGACGCGGGGCTCCCGGACACCCTCCCGGAGGAGCTCGCGCTCGAGACGGGGATCGTCATCGGGAGCGGCCTCGGCGGGGCCGGGACGCTCATCGAGCAGATCTCGCTGAACGCCACGCGCGGCCCGGAGCGGCTGAGCCCCTTCTTCATCCCGGCCGCGATCGGGAACATCGCGTCGGGCGTGGCGGCGATGCGCTTCAACGCCAAGGGCCCGAACTTCGCGGCGGTGAGCGCCTGCGCGAGCGGCGGCCACGCGATCGGCGAGGCGGCGGAGATGATCCTCCGCGGGGACGCCACGATGATGCTCGCCGGTGGTGCCGAGGCGACCGTCTACGAGGCGACCGTCGGCGGCTTCGCCGCGATGCGCGCGCTCTCCACCCGGAACGATGACCCGACCGCTGCCTCGCGCCCCTGGGACCGCGGCCGGGACGGCTTCGTCCTCGCGGAAGGCTCGGCGATGCTCGTCCTCGAGGAGGCGGCGGCGGCGGAGGCGCGCGGAGCCCGGATCCTCGGCGAGATCGCGGGCTATGGGGCGAGCGCGGATGCGAGCCACATCACCCTCCCCGCCCCGGGTGGCGCGGGTGCCCTCCGCGCAGCGCGCCGCGCCCTCCAGAAGGCGGGGGTCGCGGCGGACGCGATCGACCTCGTCCTCGCCCACGCCACGAGCACTCCCGGCGGCGACATGGAGGAGCTCGCGGCGATCCGGACCCTCCTCGGGGACCATGGACCGGCCACGTCGATCAGCGCGCTCAAGAGCGCGGTCGGGCACACCCTCGGCGCGGCCGGCGCGATCGCCGCCGTGGCGGCCCTCCACGCGATCCGCGACGGCCGGATCCCCCCGACGCTCAACCTGACCGACCCGGAGCCGGAGGTCGGCGATCTCGACCTCACGCCCCTCGTGGCGCGCAGCCGCACGGTGGATGTCGCCCTCGTCAACGCCTTCGGCTTCGGTGGGCAGAACTCCGCGATCGTCATCCGCCGCTGGTCCGGGCGATGAGCGAGCCCGCGCCGGAGCTCGCCCGCCTCATCGCCCTCGTCGATCGTCTCGAGGGTCTCCTCGACGCCTCCTCCCTCGCGGAGATCGAGATCGAGGCGGGCGGGACGACCCTCACCCTGCGCCGTCCCTCCGCCCTCGCCCCCGCCGCTCCGGCGCCGGTGGCCGTGGCGCCGGCCGGTGCCGCGGCCCCCTCCCGCGCCCCCACGCCCCCCGCTGCCCCGGCACCCACCGGCTTCCATGCCGTCACGGCACCGCTCACGGGCGTCTACTACGGCGCCCCGTCACCCGGCGCCGCCCCGTACGTCACCGTCGGCGGCCACGTGAGCGCCGGGCAGGTGATCGGGCTCATCGAGGCGATGAAGCTCTTCAACGAGATCAAGAGCGACGTGAGCGGGACCGTGCGCCGGATCGCGGTGGAGAACGGGGCGCTCGTCAAGGGGAAGCAGACGCTCATCGAGGTCGAGCCCTCGTGACGATGCCGCGCAGCGTCCGGGTGACGGGCTGGGGTGCGCACGCCCCGGAGACCGTCCTCACGAACGCGGACCTGGAGCGGATCGTGGAGACCTCGGACGAGTGGATCGCGAGCCGGACGGGGATCCGGGAGCGCCGGATCGCCGGGCGCGACGAGACGACCGCGACGCTCGCCGCCACGGCCGGCCTGCGGGCGATCGCCACCGCCGGCCTGGATCCGGACGAGATCGACCTCATCATCGTCGCGACCCTCACCCCGGACTACCCGATGCCCGCCACGGCGATCCTCGTGAAGGAGCTGATCGGGAACCGGCGCGCCGCCGCCTTCGACGTGGCGGCCGCCTGCTCCGGCTTCGCCTACGGCTACGCCACGGCCGATTCCTTCGTCCGCGCGGGCGCGGCGCGCCACGCCCTCGTCGTGGGGGCGGAGACGCTCAGCCGCGTGACCGACTTCACGGACCGGAACACGTGCGTCCTCTTCGGGGATGGCGCGGGCGCGGTCGTCCTCTCCGCCTCGGATGCAGAGGGTGGCGGGATGGCCGGCCTCGAGCTGACCGCGGACCCCGGGGGCTGCGAGCTCCTCTGGATCCCGTCAGGCGGCTCGCGGCGGCCGGTCTCGCCGGGGACCCTCGCGCGGGGCGAGCACACGATCCGGATGGACGGCCGGGAGACCTACCGCTACGCCACGCGGACCCTCGCCGCGTCCGCCGAGGCGGCGATCGCGCGTGCCGGCTGGACGACCGCGGACGTCGACCTCGTCATCCCCCACCAGGCGAACATCCGGATCATCGATTCCGTCGCCCGGTCGCTCGGCTACCCGATGGAGCGGGTCTTCGTGAACCTGGACCGCTACGGGAACACCTCGGCGGCCTCGGTCGGGATCGCCCTCGCCGAGGCGGTCGGCACGGGCCGCGTCCAGGTGGGCGACCGGATCGTCATCGTCGCCTTCGGCGCGGGCTACACGAGCGGGGCGATCGCCCTGGAGTGGACCGCCGACCCGGCCGCCTCCGCGCGCGCCGCCGCCATCCCCCCGGTCCGCTTCGCTCATCCCGGGGATGGCGGCACGGACGAGGATCCGGTGCCGGCGGTCCTCCGCCCGATCCTCGCGGCCGCCGCCGCCGCAGCCACCTGAGACCATGAGCGAGCCGAGCCTCGGAAGGAGAGAGCGATGATCGACCTCAGCGGGAAGAGCGCCGTCGTCACCGGCGGGTCGCGCGGGATCGGACGGGCGATCGCCCTCCGCCTCGCGCGCCAGGGTGCGGACATCTGCCTCAGCTACAAGGGGAGCCCGGCGGCCGCGGAAGAGGTCCGGGCGGCCGTGGAGGCGCTCGGCCGCCGGGCGGTCGTCGTGCGTGCGGATGTCGCGAGCGCGGAGGACGCCGACACCCTCGTGAAGGCCGCGCTGGACGCCTTCGGCAAGGTGGACATCCTCGTGAACAACGCGGGGATCACCCGGGACGACCTGATCATGCGCATGTCGCTCGACGCGTGGCGGGAGGTCATCGACACGAACCTCTCCGGCGCCTTCTACGCCACGAAGGCGGTGACGCGGCCGATGCTCAAGGCGCGTGCGGGCCGGATCATCAACATCACGAGCGTCTCCGGCCAGGCCGGCCAGACGGGGCAGGCGAACTACTCGTCGGCCAAGGCGGGTCTGATCGGCCTCACCAAGGCGGCCGCGCGGGAGCTCGCCAGCCGCGGCATCACGGTGAACGCGGTGGCCCCGGGGTTCATCCTCACCGAGCTCACGAAGGACCTTGCCCCCGAGCTCCTCTCGGAGATCGAGAAGCGGACACCGCTCGGGCGCTTCGGGTCCGTGGAGGAGATCGCAGATGCGGTCGCCTTCCTCGCCTCGGACGAGGCCGCGTACATCACCGGACAGGTGCTCGCCGTCGACGGCGGCCTGGTGATGATGTGAGCCGCTCCCCGCGCCTCGCAGCGCTCCTGGCGCTCCTCCTCGTCCTGCCGGC
>Ga0208783_10001941_pt1 | contig 12057 bp, 8 predicted proteins | sample DEB19_08_DNA_2_FD_184529 | JGI IMG/M metagenome (GOLD analysis project Ga0208783, IMG submission 184529) | Aqueous microbial communities from the Delaware River and Bay under freshwater to marine salinity gradient to study organic matter... | ecosystem: Environmental > Aquatic > Marine > Coastal... | reverse complement strand
CCGCTGGTTGTCGATCAGGGTGAGAAACTGGGCGGGTCGGTAGATCGGAAGCGCGTCGGCCGGCACGACTCAGCGCGGGCGCGTCTCGTGCTGCGCCTCGACGGCGACGGCCATGGCCTCCACCTCGTCCATGGCGTTGCGGTCCCAGAGCTGCTCGACGAGATTGAGACCGAGGTGGAGGCGTAACGACTCCTCGATGACCTCGCTGCCGCTCTTTCCCGTTCGTGCGGCGCGGATCTTCACGGCCCGCAGCACGTCGGTGTCGAGCGTTACCGTCGTCCTGGTTCTTGCCATAGGTGCATCCTTGCACCGGAATGCTGGTTCGCGGACGACACATGAGCCGTCGATGTGGGACGGACGGTGCCGGACCCGCCGGTGGTTCCGTGCTCAAGCCCGAAACGTTGCCGCGATCCAGTGCGCGACGAGGTCACGATCGATCGGTCGGGTGAGCGATGCACGAGCAGCCGCCACGCGCTCGGCCCCGATGAGGTCGGTGCGGCCGGCCAGCAGGTGATCGGCCAGGTCGGGCACGAACTCGGGGTGGGCCTGCACCGTCCACGCCCGTTCGCCGACCGCGAGGGCGGCCGCCGGGCAGTAGTCGGAACGGGCTATGACCCGGGCGGCGGCGGGAACCTCGACCACCTGGTCTTCGTGGCTGGCGATGAGCGAGAAGTGCCGAGCGGCCGGCTGCATCGCCGGGATCGCCTCCACGACCTCGTACTCCTGCACGCCGACGCCCCAGCCTTCGGACGCGCGCTCGACCCGACCCCCGAGTGCCTGCGCGAGGAGCTGGTGTCCGAAGCAGATACCGACGAAGGGTCGTTCGCGGGCGACCAGATCGCGGAGCAGTTCTTCGATATCACGGATCCACGGTTCGTCGTCGTAGACCGATCGACGGCTCGGGGAGCAGAGCCAGCCTTCGCACTCGGAGAGCGACTCGGGCAGCTGCCCCTCGTCGGCCGCGTAGGGCACGATCTCGATGCCGACCGGCCCGAGCAGATCCGCGAAGAGTTCGGGGTAGTCGCCCGCGATGTGACGGCTCTTCGGGTCCACGTGACCGACGACGAGCAACCCCGCTCTCACCGGAACGAGAACACGGGTCCGCCCACCGGCTCCCGCGGTGGGAGCAGCCCGCGCTCGCGCAAGATCGGCATGACCCCCTCGCCGAACCAGTACGCCTCCTCGAGGTGCGGGTAGCCGGAGAGGATGAACTCGTCGAAGCCGAGGTCGTGGTACTCGGCGATGCGGTCGGCGACCTCCTCGTACGACCCGACGAGCGCGGTGCCGACCCCGCCGCGCACCAGGCCGATACCGGCCCAGAGGTTGGGCGACACGACGAGCCGGTTCGGATCACCGCCGTGCAGCGACGCCATGCGCGCCTGACCGACCGACTGGGTCGACGCGAAGTCGCGTTGGGCCGCCGCGATCGCCTCCGGGTCCATGCGGTCGAGCAGCGCGTCGGCGACGGCCCACGCCTCCTCGGCGGTCGGACGGGCGATCACGTGGAGACGGATGCCGAAGTCGAGCGTGCGCTGCTCGGCGGCGGCCAGGGCGCGCATCCGCGCGACGCGCTCGGCCACCATCTCGGGCGGTTCGCCCCAGGCGAGGTAGACGTCCACGTGGCGGGCGGCGACCCGTTCGGCAGCCTCCGACGCGCCACCGAAGTAGATGCGCGGCGTCGGTTCGGGCGGCATGCGGGTCGTGGCCGCCGCCACCGTGTAGTGGTCGCCCTCGTAGTCGAACGGCTCGTCGGCCCACGCGCCGCGCATGATCTCGATGAACTCGCCGGTGCGCTCGTAGCGGGTGTCCTTGTCTTCCCACACCCCGAAGCGCGCGAGTTCGGCCGGTTCGGCCCCGGTCACGATGTTGACCAACAGTCGGCCGTTCGACAGGCGCTGGTAGGTCGAGGCCATCTGCGCGGCCAGCGTCGGGGTCAGGAGGGTCGGCCGGAAGGCGACGAGGAACTTCACCCGGCGGGTGAGGGCGATCAGCGAGGCGGTGGCCAGCCAGGCGTCCTCGCAGCCCGTCCCGCAGGGCGTCAACATCCCGTCGAAGCCGAGCGAATCGCACGCCGTCGCGATCTGGGCGAGATACGGGAGGTCGGGCGGTCGGTGGTGCGGATCGTCCGGTCCGGGGAGCACGTCCCGGGCGTCGCCCCCGGTCGGGAGGAACCAGTGCATCCGCATGGGGTCGAGCCTACGAGGTGCGGTCTCCCGCGCGCCGGGGGAGGGAACCGCGCCGACCTCCGGCGGCGCCGGAACATCGGCCGCTACCGACGACCTACCCGGCGGTTTCGCGCGGGGTGTTGCAGCGCCGTGCCGGGGCCGAGGGTGCGTGGAAGACGATGCGGGTCATCGGGGTGGACGAGAGCAGCCGTATCCGTGAGACGTTCACGGCAGGCACGGCGTTGGTGAGTCTGCACGACTATCGGATCGCGGTGGTGGAGCCGGAGTCGCCGGAAGCGAAACCGGCGGCGGCGGGTGCGCCCGGCGATGGGGGAGTTCGTCTGATGGCGGCGACGCGGCCGGCGCAGGCGGCGGTCGAGACGGTCGCGGCGAGCGAATCGACGACGGCGCTCGGTGCCGTGCAGTACGTCGTCCAGCTCGTCAATAAGACGGACAACAACTTGTACGTCTACGTGCCGACTGCGCAGTCGGACGGAAACTACAAGGAAGCCAAGATCGCGATTGCGGAAGGTGCGACGAAGTCGTTGGTCTACACGAATTCGCCTCTGGGCACGGCCATGAACTTCCGGGTGACCAAACAGGCCTGTTTCGGAGAATGTACGAACTGCCCCACGGCCTGGGAGTGGCATCCGACCCTCACGACGGCACCGCGGACCCCGGGCACGCCCGAGAACGCGTGCAGCGATTCGATGCCCCAGTTCTTCTCGAATCAGGTGTACACCGTCGAACTCAAAGACAATTCGACGGGCGACGCCGGCTTTGCCGTCGGCGTTCTCTACGGTCCCCTCGGCGGCGAGGGGACGGGTGAAACCGTATGCAGTTTCATGCTGAAGAACAAGTTCGCCAACTGGATCACCGCGCACCCCGTGCTCGGGTTGCTGGTCCTCGTTGCAATAGTTGCGGCCGTCGTCGGAATCGGCGTGTTGGTGGCGATGGCGGTCGAGTTTCTCCTCGCGGAGACGGCCGTCGCCGTCGGCGAGACCGTGCTCGCGCCGGCCGTGGAGTCGGCCATCACGGAAGGAGCGGTGTCGGTCGTGGAGGCCGAGGTCGCGGTCGAGGCTGCAGCGACGGCGGAGATCGCCGAATACGAGGGCCTGACGAAGGAGAATTTCAGGTTCGGAACAACAGATTACTTGGCAATCGAGAAGTACCTCGAGCCGAAGAAGCCCATCAAACGCATTGCCCTCACCCTTGCGAAGTAACCTGAACTGATGAAGTGCGGAAGGCAGACGTTCCAGCGGGTCGTCGCTGTTGTGGCGCTCCTCGGTGTGGTCGCCGCGACGAACTCCTGCTCGTCCTCGGGCGATTCGCCGGATACGGCCGCGCCGTCGATCGAACTCACCGGAGGCCCGAACCTGTCGATCCGGGTGCAGCAGTCGCTCCCCGGCCCGGGAGCGTGGGCGCTGACCCTGCAGCAGAAGAAGGGCGGCGCGTGGGCCGACGTGAGCGATGCCCGAACCGTCGGTGACCTCGAGGTCGCGTCGCTGACGGTTCCGGCCGGCGAGTACCGGGTGGTCGCCGGCGCGCAGCACGGTCGTCCGGCGGCCGAGTCGGACGCGATCGAGTACACCCCGCAGCCCGACGTCGCGCTGCTGTCGGCGGGCGGCTCCTTGCTGACGACGTTGCGCCCGGTGGCCGCCGACGGCAAGGACTGGTCGGTCACGCTCGAGCGCGAAGCCGATGACGGCTGGGCGACCGTTCGCACGGTGCAGACGAACGCCGCCCGCCCCGTGCTGTGGAACGTCATCGACGACGGCACCTACCGGGTACGCACCGAAGCGCGTGACCGATTCCCGGCGTACACGGGTTCAACCCTCGACTACCGCTTCTCGCCGCTCGCCGGTCCGGTTCCGCTGAGTCTCGTGGATGCCGTCTTCGCCGGTCCGAAGGTGGCGGAGACCTCGGCGTCCGCCGAACCGGACGCGGCCGGCGCCGGGTCGGCGACGTTGATGGCGTCCTCGACGCCGAGCGGATGCGGTTCGGTGATGTCGGGAGCGGGGACCGACACGATGATCGCCAGCGGGTTCATCGGCTTCGTTCCGGTCGCCGGTCCGTTGCTCGCCGGCGGAAGCAACGCGGCGGGGCTGATCTTCTCGGGGAGCGGTGGCAATGCGGCGGCTGCTTGCCTCCAGGCCCAGTTCGCGTCCATCAATGCGCAGCTTGCGCTCCAGGAAGCCCAGATCGAGCAGCTCCAACTGCAGTTGGCCCAGGCGAAGAGCCAGATCATCCAGACGGTGTACGCCGAGGACCAGAACCAACTCGAAACCGATCGAACCGGCTACTCCAGCGCTCTCTTCTGGTTCGCAAACCAGAACGGAACGAATTGCGGCAACTTCGGACGGCTCATGTTCAACGCCGGTTTCTGGACGAGTTGTACCGACACGGTGCCGACCGATGCCACGGTCGAGTCCTCCGCCCAGAGCTCGGCCACGTACGCCAACGTCCAACAGGTTGTCGGCGGTATGGGCAGCGACTTCGATACCAACCTCGAGAACGTGGCCGGTGTCGATATCGGTACGGACGCGACGTGCGCCGATGCGGGGGGCTTGGTGCCGCCCGCGAACCCGGACGACGATCCCGACTGCTACAAAGCGGTCCAACTCGCGGGCAACAACTACCTGGACACGATCTTCCAGGAGATGGCGAGTCAGCTCGCGGTGGCGATGGCCGCCGACGCCGATGCCGGCGCCAACCTGGTTCCGCTGTTCGATCAATACAACGCGGGTCTCGCGTCGTATTACGCCCAGTCGGTGTTGGCGCTGCAAGAGGCCTTCACCATGGAGTATCTGATCAACCAACTCAACTACTGGAATGCCGGACGGTCGAGCGACCCGATCGGGTCGCTCGGAAGCGTGAACGGCACCTACTACTCGTTCGACGCACTCCAGGCGGTGCTCGGGGGCGACAAGCCGACGGCGCAGGAGCAGGCCCAGTACTACAACCGGGCCCAGAAGGCCCTCACCCAGTTGTATGTGGCGCGGATCAACATGCTCTACCGGCTGACGCTGAACTACATCGTCTCCGACAGTCCCGTCGGCGGGCAGGAGTGGCCATCGAACGCCGCGTCCTCGGACAACGAGATCAACTTCCACGTCGACTACCAGGACAACGTGGGGACTTCCGTCTCTTCCGCTCCGAACGAGTCGCTGTTCGTGTTGGCGGCCACTCCGATCGGCATGCTCCCGGCGCCCGCGACCACGGGTGGATCGTGGACGACGAATGCGGCGTTGTACCAGTACGACGGCCTGCGCGACGCGGGGGCCTGCTACGCGAACCTCGTGAAGTGGAACGAGGACAACGGCACCGCGGTCGAGGCGGCAAACGGTGACTCCTACCCGACCGTCGTGCCGACCGTGGCTGACGAGAAGGACGGGAGCTACGACTTCGACACGCAGTGTCCGTCGATTCTCGAGACCTCCGACGGAGCGGCGGTCACCGCACCCCAACCCACCTCGGCGACCCCGACGCTCACCGGCTGCGCGAGTTACGTCGCGGCGACCAACACGGCGGGCGGTAGTTGCTACGACGGAAACTCGCTCTTCCCGTACTCCGCCAACGACTCCACGGTCGGACTCGGATCGGCCGTCCTCACCAACCTCCTCCTCTGCAGCAGTACTGATCCCACGCTGACGTGGTTCGCGGTGGGTGCCGCCAACGCGGGGAACGCGGCGGGCCTCACGGAAGGCGATTGGGCCCTGACTTGCGGCAACTGGGCTGCGGTCGGTGCGGACGAGTGGGCCAAGTTCCCCCAGTCCACTCCGCCGAGCGTTTGGCTGGCCGGCGACAACGACTACGCATCGCTCGGCAACCTGGCGTGGTCGGGAGCCGCGGCGAAGGGCAGCAACTCCCTGGCCGACCCGCTGTACTACCAGCTTCAGAACATGACCGATTGCCAGCTCTACGACGTCGATTTTTCCTACCCCGCTGGCACGATTCCCGAGGTAATCGCCGCCGGATACATGATCCCCACCGGTCCGGCGACAACGTACGGAAATGACGAGGACTGCGGACCGTCTGTGAACGGTGCGGCGTTCTACTCGAACAAGAGTGGCAGCGCGCCCCTCAACATCGGAGGAGTGGCCGACCCGTCGGCGACGGTGACCTTGTACCCCTGGGTCGGCAACTCGACCTGCTCCTCGATCTCCTCGGCCATCGTGGCGGCTACCGCCACGACGCCGACGCTCGACCGGAGTAGCTGCACGTTGACCTTCACCAAGGTCACGTGCAACTACGGCACCGATAACCAGTGGAAGTTGCAGTCGCAACTCGACCTGCTCAACATGCCGGTGAAGAACGCCGCGACGGCCGACGGCAGCGGAGGGTTCCAGCTCCCGGTCACGCTCGGGGTGGTCGCGAGTACCACCACCGCGGCTTCCGGATCCGGGGGCAACTGCAATTCGGGATCGATCACCCTCTTCCAGGTGTGGATGTCGTCGGGGACCCCGCTCGCCGTCAACGGCTACACCGCGGCCGTGCCCACTGTGTCGGCGACGGACGGCTCGGTCACCCAGACCGGCTACATCACGGTTGCCGACGGCAGTTGCTGGCAGATCGAGACGGGTCGGACGGCCGACAACGTCGGGACGATGACGCTGGCCCAACTGCCCGATGGCTCCGACTGCGCGACCTGAGTGACCACCGGCCGAATGAGTGGGGAACGGATGCGCCACAAGCCGACGACCGTGCGCGACCGACTCGGAGCCCTGTGGGGTCTCTTGCGGATCAGCGACGAGGACTACGCGGCGTTCATGGGGTCGTACGACGAGCTGTTCGTCGACTCGCCCGAGAACACGAGGGCCGACTACGAGAACGGCGTTCCGATCCGCGGCTACCCGCAGGGGAGCAGCAACGAGTTGACCGAGCTTTACAAGGTGATACATCTCCTCTGCACGCTCGGCTCGGTGGAGAAGATGTACATGCCGCCGACGATCGACGCCTCGGAGTCGGTGCTCCAGAACCAGATCCTGTTCGAACGCATCGTCGCGGCCGATCTCGCCGTCTCCCCCGGCGACAAGGTGCTCGACCTCGGCTGCGGCTGCGGCGCGATCGCGGAGCACATTGCCGAGCTGACCGGAGCCGACGTCCACGGGGTCAACCTCGACCGTTCGCAGATCGAGAAGGCCTGGCGCAATCCCAATCTGCGCTGGTCCAATTTCGCGGTCGGTGACTTCAACAAGGCACTCGAGTTCGACGACGCGTCGCTCGACGCGGTGTACGCGATCCAACCCATGACCTACGTCAGCGATCACGAGTTCACCTTCGATGAGGTCTTCCGGGTACTCAAGCCGGGCGGCCGGTTCGTCATCAACGACGTGGCCGCCCTCGACGCGTACGACCGCGACGACGAGCACCAGCGAACCCTGATCCAGCACACGCGGGAACTCACGGTCTTCGGTGGGTTCTGGTACTACCGGTACTGGGAGGACTCGTATCGAGCGGCGGGGTTCGAGCTCCTCTCATCGGTCGGCCGACCCGCGGTGGAGTTGATCAAGAAGGAGGTCGCGCTGTTCGACCGGTACGAAGCCGCCTTCCGGATGCTGGCCCGTCTCCGGGTGATCCCGCGGAAGACCGACGCACTCATGCAGCGGATGAACGCGAACAGCCGCTCCTACATCCAGGCCGAGGAGGAGGAACTCCTCACCCTCAACTGGCACTGCGTGGGGCGCAAACCGGTCTAGGTCGGTGTTGGGGGCCCGGACTGCGGGTGCCGGGCCGGGAACCCCCGGCGGCAAGGTCATCGGACGGCGGACCGGCGAAGGAACTCGGCCTCCTACGAGCGCGATGCTGACCGGGCCGGGCACCACGGACGGGCCTGCGCAGACGTCGATGAGGAGGGCCTGATGAGCCACGGTAGGCGGTTGACGACGGCGTATGTGGCCGTAATCGCGGCTGCCGGTTCCTCGGTGACGGTCGGCGTTCGGACTGCCGGTGCTGCCGGAACCGCGTCGATCACCATCGTTCTCGTCTCCGAACCGTTCGACGGTCAGGACTTCTCTTTCACCACCACGGGCGGCGGACTGTCGTCCTTTATCCTCGATGACGACTCCGGTCTGGATCCGACCCGGGAGAACTCGAGGACCTTCACGGGCCTCAACGCAGGGACGTACACGGTCACCCAGGCGGCGGTCTCGGGTTGGGCCTTCGTCGCCCTCGACTGCACGGTCGGCACAGGCGACACCACCCTCCGGAAGGCTACGATCGTTCTTGCCGCAGGCGAGGAATCGACCTGCGTCTTGACCAACTCGAAGGTCCGCATGCCCGTCACCAATGGCACCGTAGAACTGGGACTGCAGGCCGAAGGCCAACTCAATATTCCGTGGGGTGACACCTCGGTGGCCGGATCGGATTATCTCGGCGTTCGCTATCTCCCCGAGAACCTCGACGGCAGCAGCCTCTGGGTCATCGTCAACGGTGGCTCGACTACGCCCAGCCTGTGGAAGGTCAACCCCGCAACCAACGGATTCTCGACCACCGGAATCACCGGCGCCGGTTCGACCGGATTGGCGTTCGACGGCACCTCGGTGTGGGTGGCGAACTCGGGTTCGAACTCGGTGTCGAAGATCAACGCGACGACGAACGCGGTCACGGCCACCGTCACCGTCGGGACGTTGTCCCGGCGCGTGGCCTTCGACGGCGCCGACATCTGGGTCTCGAACGACAACTCGGGCACGTTGTCGAAGCTCCGCCCGTGATCGCGTTCGACTGGCTGTCCGTTCGCCGTTCCCGGTGCGCCGGGGGACGGGCGAGTCTCGCCCTGGCGCTCGTCCTCGGACTGCTCGCGGTCGTGCCGATCCGGCCTGCGGGAGCGGTGTCCGCAGGGTGGGAACAGGTCCGTCAGTTCGGAACCCCGGCACGCGACTTCGGCACCGCGGTATCACGCGACGGCGTCGGCAATGTCCTCGTGACCGGGCAGACCGAAGGCGACATCACCGGGGTGACGGAGTTCGGCGCCGGGAGCCGTGATGCGTTCGTCGTGAAGTACGACGCAGGCGGCACTCGTCTGTGGACCCGACAACTCGGTACCGCCGCTTTCGACTCGGGCAACGCAGTCGGAGCCGACGGGGCCGGCAACGTTTACGTCGCCGGTTCCACCTCGGGCACGCTGCCCGATGCGCAGACGTTCAACGCGGGCGGCTTCGACGCGTTCCTGGCCAAGTACGCCGCCGACGGCACCCGACTCTGGGTGCGTTTGCTCGGCACGGCGGCTGACGAAGCGCCGCACGCCGTCGCCGTCGATGCCGACGGCAACGCGTACCTGGCCGGGCAGACGGGAGGAACGCTCCCGGGGTCGACCGACACGAACGCCGGGAGTGGCGACTCCTTCGTGGCGAAGTACGACTCGACCGGTGCGGTCGTGTGGGTTCGGCAGTTCGGGAGTGCGGCTTCCGACGGGGCCGCGGGGTTGGTCCGCGACGAGACCGGCGCGCTCCTCGTGGTGGGCTCGACCGAGGGAACCATGCCGGGCACGACCGACAGTGCGGCCGGAGGGTCCGACGCCTTCCTCATGAAGCTCGGGGCGTCGGGCGCGGTCACCTGGGTGAGGCAACTCGGAAGCGCTGCCACCGATAACGGCTATGCGCTCGCGGTCGACGGTACGGGCGACATCGTGATGACCGGTCGGGCGGGCGGCGCCCTTCCGGGAGGAGGCGTCGGCGCCATCGGGATGTTCGTCGCGCGGTTCGACGGGGCCGGTGCCGTGGAGTGGGTTCGGCAGACTGCGAGCACGGTCGCCGACGACGGCCGAGCCGTTGCGATCGATGCCGCCGGCCTTGCCTACGTGGCGGGATCGTGGGTGGGCAACTACCCGTTGAACGACCCGTTCGTGCCGTCGAGCCGAAACCTCTTCGTCGCCGTCTACTCCGTCGCCGGGACCCGACTCTGGATCGACCGACTCGGTACCGACGGCGAGGACGATGCGTACGGATTGGTGCTCGGAGGTGGCGGGGTGGGCTACGTCGCCGGTTCTGCGTCCGGACTGCTGCCCGGCGCCCCGGGCTCGTACCTCGGCAACGAGGACGTGTACCTGGCGCAGTACCGCTTCCCGACCGTCCCGGCCGCTCCGACCGTGACCACGGTCACGCCGACGACGGGTGGGTTCGGCGCCGCTGCTGCCCAGGTGGCGTTCTCGGCGGGGGCCGACGGGGGAACCCCGGTCACGGCATACCGAGCGACGTGCGTTCCGATCGGCGGGGGGATCACGCGTACGGCCGACGGGGTCGAGAGTCCCGTCATCGTTTCCGACCTCACCATCGGTGGGAGTTACTCCTGCTCGGTGGCGGCGACGAACGCATTCGGCGCCGGTCCGGCATCGGACCCGGCCCCGCCCTACACCGCGATCGGACCGCCGGGGACGCCGACGATTGCGTCGGTGACCCCGGGGAACGCCCGGGTGACGGTGGCGATCACGCCCCCGACCGGCAACGGCGGGAGTCCGATTACCGGCTACGAGGTGACCTGCACGGTCACGGCCGGTACCGGTGCGGTCGGTGTCGCCGGCGGCACGACGAGTTCCGTCGTCGTGACCGGACTCACCAACGGTAAGACCTACCGGTGCCGGGCCACGGCCGCGAATGCCTACGGGGCGAGTTTCGCCGGCGTGCCCTCGGCCGCATTCATCCCGGCGACGGTTCCGGGCGCTCCGACGGGAGTGGTCACCCGTTCGGGTGCGACCGCGCTCGCGACCGGACCGCTCGTCGTGTCGTTCTCGCCGCCGCTGTCCAACGGTGGCCGCCCGATCACCGCGTACTCCGTGTCGTGCACCTCGGCGAACGGCGGGGTGGCGCGGACCGCAACGGGGGCATCGGCGCCGGTGACGGTCACCGGCGCCACGACCGGCAAGTCGTACACGTGCCGCGTACGGGCGGCCAACGCTATGGGGACCGGGCCGTTCTCCGTCGCCTCGGGAGCAGTCATCGTCGGATCACCGCCGGCTCCGACGCTCACCGGAGTGACGAAGCCGGTCGCCGGGAGCCTCCGCGTGACCTTCACGCCGAATGGTGGCAACGGGAGTCCGATCACCGGCTTCGTGGGCGGATGCACCTCGAGCAACGGTGGCGTTCAGCGCTCGGTCTCTGTTGCCAACCCGGCCGCACTCGCGGTAGTCGTGACCGGCCTGACGGTCGGGAAGACCTACACCTGCCGGGTCCGGGCCGTGAACGCCCGGGGTACGGGACTCGCCTCGCTCTCATCCTCGGCCAAGGTTGCGTGACCGGGGCCGCGCAGTGGCGGGCACTCCGAACCGAGGTAACCGCCCACCCCATCCGGTAAGACCGATTTGAGGCTTCTGTAGGATCCGTTCGTGCGCTGTCGTGTCCTGCTCTACAGTCACGACAGTTACGGACTCGGGCACTTACGGCGTTCACTCCTCCTGGCCGGGGGCATCGTGGCCCGGTCCGATGTCGACGACGTACTCGTCGTGACCGGGTCCCCCCGACCGGGGGCATTCCCTCTCCCCGCCCGGGTCGACACCGTCAAGCTCCCGGCGGTCACCAAGGACGACAGCGGTGCGTACAGGCCGAGAACGCTCGGCCTGCCCTTCGCGGAGACGGTGAAACTGCGGTCGCAAATCATCGACATCACGGTCGAGGCGTTCCGGCCCGACATGATCATCGTCGATCACACGCCGGTCGGCCTCGGCGGTGAACTGCTCCCGGTGCTCGAGCGGATCGCCGACGGCCCGACTCGGCCCCGGATGGTGCTCGGTCTCCGCGACATCATCGATGCCCCGGAGCGCGTCGAGGATCAGTGGTTGCGGAGCGGAGCCTGGCCTGCGCTCGAGTCGGTGTACGACGCAGTTCTCGTGTACGGAGATTCGAAGGTCGCGACGACGGCGATGGAGCTCGATCTGACTTCGCGGGTCGGCTGTCCCGTC
>Ga0208783_10001939_pt1 | contig 12060 bp, 10 predicted proteins | sample DEB19_08_DNA_2_FD_184529 | JGI IMG/M metagenome (GOLD analysis project Ga0208783, IMG submission 184529) | Aqueous microbial communities from the Delaware River and Bay under freshwater to marine salinity gradient to study organic matter... | ecosystem: Environmental > Aquatic > Marine >... | reverse complement strand
CGGCACGGATCTCTGCATGCAGTCGATCGAGGCAGCGGGTGCGTCGTGGCAGCTCGTCGCCACCGACTGTGCGACGTGTGCGCGGATGGCGGAAGCCATGCGTGCGGCCGGCGGAGCGGCATCCATTGCCGTGGCCGACGAGGTCGGCGAGCTCGGCGGCACGACGCTCGCGCGCCATGTGGCGTCGTGGCAGCCGGCTGCGTCGTCGTTCGCGCCGTCGTCGGCGGAAGCGTTCGCGCGCGGCGTGGCGCTGGCCGCGCGGCTGGCGGAGGCGGTCGACCGCGTGCGCTGGCGGATCCGGGCGGGCGCGAACGGCACCATCGAGGGCGAGGTCGACGTCGACCTCTCGGCGCCGTGAGCGGTGCGGCGCGCGACGCGCTCGTGCTGGCCGCCGGGCGGCATCCGCTCGCCCGCGAGGTCGAGGCCGGGCTTGACCGTGCGCGCGTGGAGCGTGGCGCACGGGTGCTGGTGGCCGCAAGCGGAGGCGCCGACTCCACGGCGCTCCTGGCGTTCGCGGCGGGGCTTGCCGCGCGCGGGCGGATCGAGGTGGCGGCCGGACACGTCGACCACGCGCTGCGCGCGGAGAGCGCGCTGGACCGGGACGCGGCGGTGGCGTCGGCGGCGCGCCTCGGCGTGGGCTGCGCGGTGCGCACCCTGTCGCTCGCGCCCGGGAGCGGGCTGCCCGCCCGGGCGCGCGAGGCGCGCTACCACGCGCTCGCCGAGCTGGCGTGCGAGGCGGGGTGCGGCACCGTGCTCGTCGCGCACCACGCCGACGACCAGGCGGAGACGATGCTGCTGGCGCTGGCGCGCGGGGCGGGGCTTGCGGGGCTCGGCGGCATGCCGTCGCGGCGGCCGCTCGGGGACGGCGTGGCGCTGGTGCGGCCATGCCTGCGCATCGCGCGTGCGGCGCTGCGCGCGGCGTGCGCCGACCTCGGACTCGCGTGGCGTGAGGACCCCGGCAACGCGCGCGACGATTCGCCGCGCGGGCGCGTGCGGCACGTGGTGCTGCCTGCGCTGGAGGCCGTGTCCACCGGGGTCGCCGAACGCGCCGCGCGCACGGCGGAGCTGCTCCGCGTGGGAGACGCACTGCTTGGGGCGCATGTCGAGGGCATGCGTGCGCCCGACGGGTCGGTGCCGCGGGCCGCGCTGCGCGGGGCGCCGGCGGCGCTCGCGGCCACTGCGGTCTGGATGCTCACGGGCGACGCGCTCGACGATGCCGCGCGCTGGCAGGCGGCCGAGGCGGCGATCGACGGTTCCACCGAGCCGCGCCGGTTCCCGCTCGCGGGCGGCGGCGTGCTGCGCGTCGACGCGCACGCGCTGCGCGTGGACCCTCAGGGCGCGGGCGCGGCACCGCCCGATTCGGACGCGGCGCGGCAACGGTCGTAGTCGGTCCAGGTCACGCAGGTGATGATGCCGTCCTCGACCTTGGCGATCGTCGGCGTGGTGATGATCCAGCGGCGCTTGGACGGCAGCTCGAGCCGGTCGCATCCTTCGCAGGCGACGTCCTCGGCAACCTCGCCGGGCACGAACTCCTCGCCGGGTCCGTAGGGCACCTTGACCGCGATCACCGACCCGTCCTGCGGCCCGGCGAAGTAGGTGTCCATCACCTGGTGGCAGCGCCCGCATGACGGCCGGTAGAAGACGACCCACTTCGTCCCGGAGAGCGTGGCCGGCGTCAGCAACGGCGCGTGCATCGCGACGCCCGCCTGTGCGAAGGTCTTGCCCGTCCACTGCGCGGGGTCGAGCGCGATTGCCTCGACGCCGCCGGCACCCAGCGTGACGTCGGTGCGGGGCGTCACCGTCATGCTGCCCGCGACGCCGAAGCTCAGTGCCGCGAGCGCGACGAGTGCCATCGCGCGCCACGGCGTGAACCGCGCGGGAGGCGGCGGCTCGGCGGCCGGCCGGTTGGAGAGGAGCCACAGCCCGATGCCGCCGAAGGCGAGGCCGAGGACCGGGCCGATCCACACGCGCCCGGGAAGGGCGCGGTTTCCCGGAGCGGCGATGATCGCGGAGAGCTCGGCGAGGGCGCTGAAGGCGAACGCGGCGCAGGTGACCCACGCCACCGCGCGGGCGCGGCGCGCGGAGAGGAGCGCCAGCCCCGCACCGAGCAGCTCGAACGCCGCCAGGAGGCGCACCGCTCGCTCGGGCCCGAGGCCGCTCTTCACCGAGAGGTTCGCGAGCCAGTTGGGCAGCGCGTCGGCGCCCATGCGGAACTCGACCGCCACGCAGGCGAGCAGGGCGAGCGGCACGGCGATGCGGCAGAATGCGCGGGTCATGGCGGGTTCAGCGCGCGCCGATCGCGGCGCGCACGGCCTCGGCGTCCTCGGAGTCGGTGCACACGCCCACCACGACGCCGTCCTGCACCGTGAGCAGCACCGGGGTCGAGAAGACGTACGTGATGCCCTTCGGGAACGCGGCCTTCGTGCACTGCATGCATGGGTTCTCGAGCGGCTCGCCCGATGCATCGGGCACGGCGATCGAGATGGTCGGGGCCGGAAGCGTGCTTGCGAAGTAACGGAGCAGCAGCTCGTGGCAGTGGTCGCAGTCCTCGCGCATCAGGACCACGTGGTGGCGGCCCTCGTTCAGGTTGACCGGCAGCGGGCGGATGATGAGCATCACCTCCTGCTCGTCGAGCCGCTTGCCCTTCCAGGTCTCGAACTCCGGGGCGTACCAAGGCTGCGCGGTCGCGGGCATCGCGGGCCACGGTCGGCTGGTGGCGACGACCGGGGGCGCGGGCGGGGGCGTGGGCTCCGGCGGCGTGGGTGGCTCCGGCGGCGTGGGTGGCGCGGGCGGCGTGGCGGCCACGTCGTCCAGCACCACGGCCGCCCGCTGCGGCACCAGGAAGGCGATGGCGGCGCCGATCGCGACCGTCATGGCGCCGAGGCGCAGCACGGAGAGCACCGGCGTTGCCGCCGTCGACGTGCGCTCGGCGGGAGGCAGGAAGAGGAGTCCTGCCAGGAGCGCCCCGTCGATCGCGATCATCACCGTGGGCGACGGGCCGCTGGCGCCGAAGCACCCGCACTGGGCGGCACCCGAGGCGATCAGGATGCCGAGGATCAGGCAGAAGAGCCCCAGCACCGACGCTCCCAGCCACCGGGCCACGCGCACCGGCCCGAGCATCATCACCAGGGCGATCGCGAACTCCGTCGCCACCATCGCGCGCATCGCCGGGTCGAGGTAGCGCTCGCGCGGAATGCCCATGCCGGAGACGAAGAGCCAGTCCGTGACGTCCGTGACGGGCTTCGGGAGGAGCTGCGGGTTGCGCTCCCAGAGCTTCACGGCACCGCCGGCGATGATCCAGAGCGGCACGATCACCCGCGCGAGCAGGGTGCCCGCGAGGGCGGTCGGCGGGGCGGCGGATTGGGTTGCGGGGTCGTTGGTGGTGGCCACGGGAAGGCTCCTCGTCGCATCGTAGGGGCGTCCCGGCGGGGACGCCCGAATCCGTCCCCGGACCGTTCGCGAACCCGGCTCCGATGGTTGCCTCGCCGAAGGACCCGCACGGATCCGCGCCCCGTCGGTGGCTCATCCTGCCGGATCAGCTCGACCGAGACGCGTGGCGGGGCCGCATGCCTGCCACGGCGGCGGCCGCGCGCGCCGGAGCCGTGCTGGTCGAGAGCCGCGAGTGGCTGTCGCGGCGGCCATACCACCGTCAGCGGGTGGCGATGATCCTCCTCAACCTGCGGGCCTTCGCCGAGGAACTGCGCGCCGACGGCGTCGACGTGCGCCTCGTGCGGGCGGACGGCTCGCTGGCCGAGGCCGTGCGGCAGGAGGTGTCGGCCAACGGGCCGCTCGACGTGCTCGAACCCGCCGAACGCGAGGTGCGCGCGGAACTGGCTCCGATCATCGAGTCCGGCGGCCTGCGCGTCCACCCGAATCCGCACTGGTTGACCCGGGATTCCGACTTCGCCGCCGCCAAGGGGCGCGAGGGATGGCGGATGGATTCCTTCTACCGCGCGGTGCGCCGCCGGACGGGACTCCTCATGGAGGACGGCGAGCCGGTCGGGGGCAAGCTGAGCTTCGATGTCGACAACCGCGCGCGCTGGGACGGCATCCCCGCCGCGCCCGAGCCGCCGCGCTTTGCGCGCACCGCGCTTCGGGACGACGTCGAGCGCGACGTGACCTCGACCTACGCGGCCCATCCCGGCCGGCTCGACATCGACGCGCTGCCGGCGACGCACGAGGACGTGCATGCGCTTTGGCAGTGGGGCGTGCGCACCTGCCTGCCGCACTTCGGCCCGTTCGAGGATGCGATGAGCGAGCGCAGCCGGGGCCTGTTCCACACGCGGATCTCGCCGGCCCTGAACCTGGGGCGCATCTCGCCCGCCACGCTCGTGGCGGACGCATGTGCGTCCGGCGCCCCGATCCAGTCGGTCGAGGGATTCGTCCGCCAGGTGATCGGCTGGCGCGAGTTCGTGCGCCACGTGCACCGTTCGACCGACGGATTCCGCGCGTTGCCGTCTGGGGCAAGCCCCGTGCTCCCGCGGCCCGGCGACGCGGGCTACGCGCGCTGGGCGGGGCGCGACTGGGTGCCCGCGGCCGAGGCGCCGCCCGGCGTCGATGGGGGTGCCGCACCATCGCACTTCGGCGACGAACGAACGCCGCTGCCGCCCGCCTACTGGGGCGCGACGAGCGGGCTTCGCTGCCTCGACCATGCGGTCGAGTCGGTGTGGGACGAGGGATGGAGCCACCACATCACGCGGCTCATGGTCCTCGGGAACCTGGCCACGCTGCTCGATGTCGACGCGCGTGAGCTGGCCGACTGGTTCTGGGTGGCCTACATGGACGCATGGGACTGGGTGGTCGAGCCGAATGTCCTCGGCATGGCCACGTACGCGGCCGGGGGCGTGATGACCACCAAGCCCTACGTCGCGGGTTCCGCCTACATCGAGCGGATGTCCGACCACTGCGACGCCTGCGCCTTCACGCCGGGCGGCACGTGCCCGATCACGCGGCTCTACTGGGCGTTCCTTGCGCGGCACGAGCCGACGCTGCGGGCCAATCCGCGCCTGAAGCTCGTCATGGGATCGCTCCGGCGGCGCTCGGCCGAAGATCGCGAACGCGACCGCGAGGCGTTCGTCCACGTCCGGGACGTGCTGGTGCGCGGCGAGCGGCTGCAGCCGGCGGCAGCCGCGCGGCGGGGCAGGTAGACCACGTTCCATGCCCGTCCACGTCCGCGCCAGCCTCATGCCCGTCGACGCCCGGACGCTTGCCGACTGGCACTTCCGTGCCGGCGCCATCGACCGGCTGCTGCCTCCGTGGGAAGAGGTCGAGGTGCTGCAGCGGCCGGCCGCGATGGTGGACGGCGCCGTGGCACGCTTTCGCATGCGCAAGGCCGGCCTGTGGATCGAGTGGGTCGCGCGCCACCATGACGTCGAGCCGGGGCGCAGCTTCAGCGACACCCAGGAGCGCGGTCCGTTCCGGCGCTGGACGCACCGCCACTCGTTCCTGCCGAAGGACGACGGCACCAGCATGCTGGAAGACCACGTCGACTACGACGTGCCGGGCGGCGTGCTTGGCCGTGCGGTGGCGGGCGGCATGGTCGAGCGGGACCTCGCGCGCATGTTCGCGTGGCGGCACGCGCGCACGCGCCACGACCTGGCCCACCATGCGCGCTTCCCCGGCGAGCGCCTGCGCGTGGCGGTGAGCGGCACGGGCGGCATGGTCGGCGGCGCATTCCTGCCGTTCCTCTCGACCGGAGGTCATGACGTGCGCCGCATCGTGCGCGGTTCTGCCGACCATGCGCGCGGGGACGTGGCCTGGGATGCACGCGGCAACACCTTCGACGCCTCGGCGCTCGAGGGGCTCGATGCCGTCGTGCACCTGGCAGGGGCGGGCATCGCCGACTCGAAGTGGACGCCCGAGCGCAAGCGCGTCATCCGCGACAGCCGCGTGCTGCCGACGCACGCGCTGGCGCGAACGCTGGCCGGCCTGCGCTCGAAGCCCCGCGTCCTGGTGTGCGCCAGCGCCATCGGCTGGTACGGCGACCGCCCGGCGTCGGACCCGGTCGACGAGGCGAGCACCCGCGGCCACGGCTACCTCGCCGACGTGTGCGAGGCGTGGGAACGCGCCGCGGACCCCGCGCGCGAGGCGGGCATCCGCGTGGTGCACGTGCGCATCGGCGTCGTCCTGAGCGCCCGGGGTGGGGCGCTTGCCAAGCTGCTGACGCCGTTTCGGATGGGTCTGGGCGGCCCGGTGGGATGCGGCACGCAGGGGATGAGCTGGATCGACCTCGACGACCTGCTGGGCGTGCTGCGCTTCGCGATGAGCGCAGACGTCCATGGGCCCCTCAACGCGGTGGCGCCGGCGGCATGCTCGAACCGCGACTTCGGCCGCGCGCTCGGACGGGTGCTCGGGCGGCCGGCGGTGGCGCCGCTGCCGGCGTCGGCCGTGAAGGCGATGTTCGGCGAGATGGGCGAGCGGCTGCTCCTCGACGGCGCGTACGTGCGGCCGACGGTGCTGGAGCGGCTCGGGTTCCGGTGGGCGCTCGGTGACCTCGAGCACGCGTTCCGGTTCGAGACGGGAGCCCTGGCATGAACGGCACGGTGCTCTGGTACCGGCAGGACCTGCGGACCTCCGACCACGAGGCGCTCGTCGATGCCTGCGCACGAGGGCCGGTCACGCCGGTGTTCGTGTGGCATCCGTCCGGCGAGGGACGCTGGCCGCTCGGCGGCGCGCAGCGCTGGTGGCTGCACCGGTCGCTCCTGGCACTTGATGCCGACCTGCGTGCGCGCGGATCGCGGCTCGTGGTGCGGGTCGGCGACCCGGCAACGGAGCTGGCCGCCGTCGCGCGCGCCGTGGGCGCGACGCACGTCGCCTGCAGCCGGCGCCACGAGCCGGCGGCGATGGCCGACGAGGAACGGGTGCATGGCGCGCTCGAGGGTGCCGGCCTGGCCTTCGTCCGCCGCGGCGCGAACCTGCTGTTCGACCCATTCGAGGTCCGCTCGCAGACGGGCACTGCCTACAAGGTGTTCACGCCGTTCTGGCGGGCATGCATGGCACGCCCGGCGCCGGAACGCCCGCTGCCCGCGCCCGCGCGCATCCCCGCGCCGAAGTCCTGGCCGGAGGGCGTGACGGTCGAGTCGCTCGGGCTGCTGCCGAGGATTCCCTGGGACGCCGGCATGCGCGATGCGTGGACGCCCGGATCCGCCGGCGCGCGCGTGCGGCTGGAGGCGTTCGTCGCGGGCCCCATCGGCGGCTATGCCGACGCACGCGACATTCCCGGCGTGCACGGGACGTCGATGCTCTCGGCGCACCTGCACTTCGGCGAGCTGTCGCCGCGCGAGGCATGGCATGCGGCGGGCGACCGGCTGAAGCGGGCGACGCCGGCCGTCACGACGAACGTCGAGAAGTTCCGTGCAGAGCTCGGCTGGCGCGAGTTCGGCGTCCACGTGCTCGCCAACTTCCCGCGCACCGCCGAGGACCCGCTCCGCCCGGAGTTCCGGAAGTTCCCGTGGCGCACGGATGCGGCCAGGCTCCGGGCGTGGCAGCGCGGGCGGACCGGCTACCCGTTCGTCGATGCCGGCATGCGCCAGCTCTGGCACACGGGCTGGATGCACAACCGCGTGCGCATGGTGGTGGCGAGCTTCCTGGTGAAGCACCTCCTGATCGACTGGATGCACGGCGCGGAGTGGTTCTGGGACACCTTGGTGGACGCCGACCTGGCGAGCAACACGCTCGGCTGGCAGTGGGCCGGCGGCTGCGGCGCCGATGCCGCGCCGTACTTCCGCATCTTCAACCCGGTGACGCAGGGCGAGAAGTTCGACGCCGCCGGCGACTACATCCGCCGATGGGTGCCCGAGCTGGCCAAGGTTCCGTCCGAGCACCTGCATGCGCCGTGGGAGGCGCCGCCGCTGTCGCTGGCGGCCGCGGGCGTGACGCTCGGCGAGACCTATCCGCGGCCGATCGTCGACCACGCGACCGCGCGCGCAGCCGCGCTCGCCGCGCTGTCGGCGATCAGCGCGAAGCCCGGTCGGCCCGAGGCAGACGGCTGACGAGGAGCTTGTCCACGCGGCGCCCGTCGAGGTCCACCACCTCGAACCGCCAGCCGTGCCAGTCGGCGTGGTCGCCGGTGCCGGGCAGGTCGCCGAGGAGCGCCGTCACCAGTCCAGCCGCGGTCGCGACTTCCGGCAGCTCGTCCGGCGCATCGCGCGCGATGCCGAGCGTCGCCAGCACGTCGGGAAGCGGCAGCCGGCCGTCGATGAGCCACGATCCGTCGTCGCGGCGCACCGCCGACGGCTTCTCGTCCTCGCCGCCGCGGCTCAGGTCGCCGAGGATCGCCTGGATCACGTCGTTGGCCGTGGCCAGGCCCTCGAGCCCGCCGTGCTCGTCGACCACGAATGCGATGCGCGTCCGGTTGGCCTGGAAGAGTTCCAGCAGCTTGAGGGCCGGCATGGTGTCCGGGACGTAGACCGGCGGCTGCATCACCGCGGCCACCCTGAAGTCGCTGCCGGCGAGCAGCCCGTAGGAGATCAGGTCCTTGACGTGCACCACGCCGCGCAGCCGGTCGATGGTGCCGCCGCAGACGGGGAAGTGGCTGAAGGGCGCGGTGCCGATCAGGACGCGCACGTCCTCGGCGGGCATCGACTCGTCGATCCACGTGATCTGCGACCGCGGCACCATGATGCTCTTGGCGCTCATGTCCCCGACGCGCAGGGCGCGCTCGAAGATGCGGTGCTCGATCGGGTCGAACACGCCGGTGCTCGCCGCGCGCGCCACGATCGCCTTGACGTCCTCCTCGTTCACCTCGTCGGGTCGCTGGCGGATGCGCATCACCCGCAGCAGGCCGTCGGTCGAGGCGCTCAGGAGCTTCACCGGCCACGCGGCCGCGGTCGAGACGATCCACAGGATGGGCGCGATGAGGGTCGCCACGCGCTCGGGGTAGGCAAGGGCCACGCGCTTGGGCACCAGCTCGCCGAACACCAGGCTGCAGTAGGTGAGCAGCGCGACGACGATCGCCAGCGCGATGCCCTCCGCGTAGTGCTCGAGCGGCTCGAACCCCTCGACCCACCGGGTGATCGGGCCGGTGAGCTGCCGCTCGCCGTAGGCGCCCTGGAACACCGCCACGAGCGTGATGCCCACCTGCACCGTGGAAAGGAGCCGCGTCGGCTCGCGCGACAGCTCGATCGCCTTGCGCGCGCCGACGTTGCCGCGGTCGGCCATCTGCTGCAGCCGCGACGGACGCGACGTCATCATCGCCAGCTCGCTCGCGGCGAGCATGGCGTTCAGCGCCAGGAGCAGTCCCAGGATCACGAGCGTCGCCGTCATGCCGCGCGTTCCACGCTACCAAAGGCACGAACGCGCCATGCGCGCCACGCGAGCACCGCAGGCGCCATGCCAGCCGCGCCGGCGCCGCAGATCGTGACCGCCAGCCCGGCCGACGAGGTCGCGGCCGCCATGCCCACGAGCGGCCCGACCACGTAGCCGAGGCCGATCAGCGCCTCGAACCGTCCGCCCGCGTCGACCTCCGCGCCGCCGACCGCCATCGCGTAGTAGAGGCCGGAGTAGTAGATGACGCCGTGCCCGGCGCCGAAGGCGCAGAGGCCCGCCACGAGGAGCGTCGCGCTCGGCGCCAGCACCGCGAGGGCGAATCCGCCCACCAGCAGCAGGACGCCGGCCGCCAGCGCCGACCACCGGCCATGCCAGAACGTGCGCGTCGCCAGCAACGCCACCGTCAGCATGCGCGCGAACATCCAGAGCGACGCCACCAGCGTGCGCATGCCCTCGTCGATCCCGAGGTCGCGCACCAGGAAGGGGAGCACCGGGCCGATCACCGACACGAAGACGTAGCTCGTCGGCACCACCCAGCGCGTGGCGCGCAGGAGGAAGGGGTACTGCGGTGCCAGGTGCGCGTGCGCCTGCTCGGGGGCGTGCTCGGCGGGACGTTCCGGAAACGCCGAGAGCACCAGGACCGAGATTCCCGAGGCCGGGATCAGGGCCAGGAGCGAGAGGTTCGGGTCCCCGCGCGCCATCAGCGGACCCATGCCGACGAGCGCGATGCCGGTCGCCGACATCCACGTCACGTTGAACGCACCGAGGGCCCCGCGCATCTCGCGGCCGTGGCGCCCGGAGGCCACGTAGCTCTCCATCACCGGCCACAGCGCCGCGCCCACCGCGCTCACGATGCAGGCCGCCGCCACGACCCCCGCCTCGCCGGTGAGCGACAGCAGCGAGGCCGCCGCCTGCACCCACATCACGCCCCCGAGCCATCCGCGCGGCGTCACCTCGAACCGGCGCCCGAGCCAGCGCACCAGCGGGCCCGCGCTCATCGCCATCGCCACGTAGATCACGCTCTCGACCAAGGCCAGCAGCAGGTTCTGCCGCTCCGTGAAGCCGTACTGTCGCTCGGTGACGAACGGCACGCCCGACCACAGGATGCCGCTGCCCAGCGAGTTGAGCCAGGTGACCCCCAGCAGCGCCCACATCGGCACGCGGCGCGGGTCTGCGTTGTCGGGGGTCGTCACGGGGCGGGGAGGATAGGGGAGTGCCCGCGGCCCGCTGCGGCAGTCGCGGCGCGGCGTGGAACCCGGCGCTAGACTCCACCGCTCGTTCGATGACGTTCCGCCGGTCCTCGTAGCTCAATTGGATAGAGCGCCGCCCTCCGAAGGCGGAGGTTGTGGGTTCGACCCCCGCCGAGGACGTTTGTCCAGCGAAGAACACCGTGCCGCGGACGCGCCGATGGCGATCCGCGACTTCCAGAAGCTGATCCGGGACCGCTACTACGCCACCGACAGCGCGCGCGGGGCCGCGGGCACCTTTCTCTGGTTCTCCGAGGAGGTTGGCGAGCTCGCGCATGCGCTCGGCAAGCTCGAGAAGGGCACGCCCGACCGCGCGAACCTCGACGAGGAGTTCGCCGACGTGATGGCGTGGCTCGCGACCCTCGCGAACATCGCCGGCGTCGACCTCGAGCGCGCGATCCACGCGAAGTACCTCGCGGACGGCGGCCCCAAGGGGACGAAGTGAGCCACGCGGCCGCCGGGTGCGACGTCTGCCGCATCCATGCCGACCCGGCCCTCGCGCCGCTCGAGTGCCACCGCGGCACGCGCTGGATCGTGCGCCACCACGCGCTGCCCGCGCCGATCGCCGGATGGGCGTTCCTGTGCGCCGTGCGCCACGTGCAGGGCCCCGCGGACCTGGACGACCTCGAGGCGGCGGGGTTCGGCCGCGCGCTGCGGGCGGCGAGCCGGGCCGTGCGCTCGGCCACCGGGTGCGACCGCGTCTACGCGATCGCGTTCGGGCAGGGCGCGCCGCACCTCCATGTCCACCTCGTGCCGCGGTTCGATGCCGAGCCGGGCACGGCCGCATGGAAGGTGGCCGACTGGTACCGGGCGGTCGAGCGTGGCGAACGTGCGCCGGCCGATGCGGCGCGCGTCCACGAGGCGGTGGACCGGCTGCGTGCGGCGCTCCGCAGCGAACCGCCCGAGTGACCTACGCTGCCTCCGGCATGGATGCCGCGGCCACCATCTCCCGGCTCACGCTGCGGGCGCGGCAGGCGATCCACCGCGATGCCCTTCGCTTCGTCGCCGAACGGTACGGACTCGACGCGGTGCAATGCGACGCGCTGGCGGCCATCCCGGTGCGGTGGAAGCGCGCGCGTGGCTCCAGTGCCTTCTACCTGCGCGCGGCGCACGGGTTCGCCGGTCCGCACATCCTGGTGCGGGTCCCCGGCGGTGCGCGCGTGCGCTGGCACACCTATCGCCGTGCCCGGGCGCGGTTCGCCACGCCGCCCGGCGGCATCGACCTCGACGTGCCGACGTTCGCGGGTGCGGTCCTGGTGCACGAACTGACCCACGCCCTGCAGCACGGCGTGGCCGGCGAGCCGAAGCGCCGCTACAGCGAGGTGGAGACCACGGAGAACGAGCTCGAGTACGTCCGCCGGCGCGCGCCGGACGCGTACGCGCGGCTCGTTCCCGTCCTGCCGAAGCCGCGTCGCCGCAAGGCGGGGCCTGCCGCACCGCCGTCGGCGCTTGCCGCGCTGCGCGCCGCGGTGCTGCGCATGGCCGCGCGCGTGGTGGGAAGCCTCACGCCGGCTGCGCCGCCAGCGCCGCCGCCGCCGAGGTCCCG
>Ga0208783_10001936_pt1 | contig 12067 bp, 11 predicted proteins | sample DEB19_08_DNA_2_FD_184529 | JGI IMG/M metagenome (GOLD analysis project Ga0208783, IMG submission 184529) | Aqueous microbial communities from the Delaware River and Bay under freshwater to marine salinity gradient to study organic matter... | ecosystem: Environmental > Aquatic > Marine >... | reverse complement strand
GCGATATTTCGCCAGCGCTTCGGCGCAGGCCGGGTAGTCGTTCAGCAATGTATGGCCGTTGTAGTGGAAGTCGCCCACCAGCGGCACGTTGACGCCCATGCGGTCGAGCTTCTCGCGGATGTGCGGAACGGCCTTGGCCGATTCCTCGCGGTCGACCGTGATGCGCACCAGTTCGGAGCCGGCGCGGGCCAGCGCGGCGGTCTGCTGCGCGGTCGCCTCGGCATCAGCCGTGTCGGTATTGGTCATCGACTGGACGACGATGGGGGCGCCGCCACCTACGGTAACGTGGCCCACCTTGACAGGGATCGAGTTACGGCGGTTCTTGATCGCGGAATAGCTCATGGGTGATTAACTGGCCTGAGGACGGAGCAAGGTCAAGACAAAGAGCAGGCCCGCCGAAAGCACGATGGCGGGGCCGGTGATGGCATTGGCAAAGGCGGAGAATGCGAGGCCCGCCACCACCGCCACGCAGGCGAGCCCCGCGGCAGCGAGCGCCATGGTCTCCGGGCTGTTGGTGAGGCGGCGGGCGGCAGCGGCCGGAATGACGAGCAGTGCGGTGATGAGCAGGAGGCCGACGATTTTCATCGAGATGGCCGTCATCAGCGCGATCAGCAGCACGAAGCCGAGTTCGACGCGCCTGACCTTGACGCCCTCGGCCTGGGCCAGCTCCTCATGCACCGACATGGCGATGAGGTCGCGCCAGAGAACGCCGAGGATCAGCAGCACCAGCGCGCCACCGATCCAGACGATGGAGACGTCGCGCCAGCTGACCGTGAGGATGTCGCCGAACAGCAGGTCCATGTGGTCACCCGCAGCGCCGGTGACAAGGCCGACCGTCACGACGCCCAGCGCCAGGGAGGTGTGGGAGAGAATGCCGAGCAGCGTGTCCGTCGCCAGCACGCGTTGGCTCTTCATCAGCATCAGGAGCAGCGCCACGGCGACGCCCGTGGCGACCGCGCCCAGCGTCAGGCTGAAGCCGAGCAGCAGGCCAAGCCCAACGCCGAACAGCCCCGAATGGGCCAGCGTCTCGCCGAAATAGGCCATGCGCCGCCACACGATGAAGCAGCCGACGGGGCCCGCCACGGAGGCGATGGCGAGGCCCGCCAGAAGGGCGCGAAGGAAGAAGGGCTGGGTGAGGATGTCAAGCACGGGCGTCAGTGCCGGTGGTCATGCTTGTGGTGATCATGGCCGCAACCGTGGCTTTCGTGGTCGTGATCGTGATGGTGGGTGTAGGCGGCGATCATGCGCGCGGCGGAGGGGCCGAAGAGCTTGGCGAACTCGGGGTCCTGCTGCACCTTGGTGGGGCCGCCTTCGCAACAGACGTGGCCATTGAGGCAGACGACGTGGTCGCTCTCGGCCATCACCATGTGCAGGTCGTGGCTGACCATGAGGATACCGCAGCCGTGGCGCTTCCGGACCTCGGAGATCAGCTCGTACATGCGCGCCTCGCCCAAGAAGTCGACAGCCTGCACCGGCTCGTCGAGCACCAGGAGCTGGGGCTTTCTGAGCAGCGCGCGTGCCAGCAGCGCGCGCTGCAGTTCGCCGCCGGAGAGGCGGGCGACATTCGCCGCCTTGAGGTGCGCGATGCCGGTCTCGGCCAGCGCCTCGTCGATTTCGGTCTCGGTCGGCTTCAGCGTGAGCGACAGGAGGCGGCGGACGTCGAGCGGCACGCTGGAGGTGAGGGGAAAGCGCTGCGGCACATAACCGACGCGCAGGTCTTTTTGCCGGATGACCTCGCCCGAAGTGATCGGCTGCAGGCCGAGCAGGCAGCGCACCAGCGTGGACTTGCCGGCCCCGTTGGGGCCGATGACGGTGACGATCTCGTTCGGGCGCACGTCGAGGTTCACGCGGTCGAGAATGGTGCGGCCGCCCATGACGAGGGTCACGTCGCGTGCGCTGAGGAGGGCGTTGGTGACTTTCAGCATCAGCGGCCCTCCTGGCATGTGCTGCACAGCCCGGTCAGCTCGACCACGCTGCGGTGAATGGCAAAGCCCTGCCCCTTCGCCGCGGACTGCAGCGCCCCGAACATCTCCGGCGCGTCGAGCTCGGCCACGAGGCCGCAGCGTTCGCAGACCAGCATGGCCGCGGGCTTGCCGTCATGGGCGTGGGTGCAGGCGACGAAGGCGTTGCGGCTTTCGATCTTGTGGACCAGCCCATGGGCCTCGAGGAAGTCGAGCGCGCGGTAGACGGTGATGGGGGCCGGCCGGGGCCCAAGGCCCGCCATGCGCTCGATGATGTCATAGGCGCCAACTGCCGCATGGCTCTGGGCCACGCAGTTCAGCACCTCGCGGCGCTGCCCGGTGAGGCGGGAGCCGCGCCGCTCGCAGGTGCGCTCCGCCCGCGACAGGAGCTCGGCGGTGCAGGTGGCATGATCGTGCTGAGGCGTCGTCATGAATGTTATAATATTACATGCTTGCGGCAAGTTCCAGTTCCATCCACCATGGCGCGCAAGATTCAGGAGTTTGCAATGTCCGACCATACGCACGGAACCGCCAAGGCCACGGTTTTCATCGAGAACGACCGGGTCATCGTCACCGAATACCGCTTCGCGCCCGGGGCCAACACCGGCTGGCACAAGCATGGGCACGACTATGTGGTGGTGCCCCTCATGGACGGCAAGGTGCGGCTGGAGACGCCCACCGGCCCTGCCCACGCCGAAATGAAGGCCGGCGTTCCCTATTTCCGCCACGCCGGCGTCGAGCATGACGTGATCAATGCCAACGACACGGAGTATGCCTTCATCGAGATCGAGCTGAAGTGAAACTTCTCGTCCTCAACGCGGGATCATCCTCGCTCAAGTTCGCGGTGTTCGACGGGCACCTGAAGCTCATGCTGAAGGGCCAGGTGTCCGGCATCGGATCAAAGCCGAGGCTGGAAGTCGACGGCCATCCGGGCCGCGACGTGCCGCATGTGGCGACGCCCAGCGAGGGACTGCTGGTGGCTGCCGAGTGGCTGTCCGATAATGGTCACGAACCTGACCGGTTCAACGGCATCGGCCACCGCATCGTGCATGGCGGCACGCAATATGTGACGCCCATCGCGGTGAACGATCAGGTGCAGAAGGACCTCGACGCGATGCGCCAGCTGGCGCCGCTGCACCTGCCCTTCGGCCTCGGCGTGCTGCGCGAGATGCGGCGCGTGGCGCCGCAGGTGCCGAACATCGCCTGCTTCGATACGGCCTTCCACGCCACCCAGCCCGAACTTGCGACAAGGCTGCCGCTGCCGCGCAGCTATTTCGACAAGGGCTACCGGCGCTACGGCTTTCACGGCCTCAACTACCAGCATGTGGTGGAAGCGCTGCCGCATGTTGCGGGCAAGCCCCTGCCCCGCCGCCTGCTCGCCGCGCATCTGGGTTCCGGCGCCTCGATGTGCGCCATCTTCGACGGCAAAAGCGTGGCCACGACCATGGGCTTCTCGACGGCGGATGGCCTCGTCATGGGCACGCGAACCGGTTCCATCGACCCCGGCGTTCTCGTGGCGCTGATGCGCGACGAGCACCTCGACCTCGACCAGCTGGAAGACCTGCTCTATCGCAGGAGCGGCCTGCTCGGCCTCTCTGGCATCTCGCCCGACATGCGGGTGCTGCTGGCCAGCGACCGCACGGAGGCGAGCGAGGCGGTGGACTATTACTGCTATTCCGCCGCGCGCCACGCCGCGTCGCTGGTTCCCGCACTGGGCGGGGTCGATGCCATGGTCTTCACCGGCGGCGTGGGCGAGAACGCCGGCGCGGTTCGCGCCCGCATCATGTCGCACCTCAAGTGGCTCGGAATCGGCCCGGAGAATGTCTACGTCGTTCCCGCCAACGAGGAACTGACCATCGCGCGCGGCGTGAAGGAACTGCTCTAGCTCATCGCCAGGAGCAGCGAGCCCGTGGCGACGATGTCATCCACCGTGGCGCCGCGCGAAAGGTCGGACACGGGCTTCGCAAAGCCCTGCAGCACCGGCCCCATGGCCTGGGCGCCCGCCAGGTATTGCGTGAGCTTGTAGGCGATGTTGCCCGCGTCCAGATCCGGGAACACCAGCACGTTGGCCCGGCCCGCAACGGCGCTGGGCTCCTTGACCTTCTTCGCGGCCACCGATGGCGACAGCGCAGCATCGCCCTGGAGTTCACCGTCGATCTTGAGGTGCGGGGCCTTGTCCCGCGCGATGCGCAACGCCTCCACCACCTTGTCGGCGTCCGGGTGGCTGCCGCTGCCCTTGGTGGAAAAGGACAGCAGGGCAATGCGCGGCTCCTCGCCCAGGAAGCGGGCGGCACTTGCTGCCGAGGCAATGGCGATGTCGGCGAGTTCGGCCGCACTGGGCTGGACGTTGACGCCGCAATCGGCGAAGACCAGCCGCCGGTCCGGCCACTGCATGAGGAAGAAGCTTGACGGGGTGTCGATCCCCTCCGCCGGGCCGATGGTCATCAACGCCGCTTCGATGACACGCGCCGTGGGGTTGGCGGCGCCGGCCAGCATGGCGTGGGCCCCGCCGGTGGCCACGGCAGCCCCGGCACGGTAGAGCGGCTTCTTCAGCAGGCGCGCCGCCAAGGCATCGGTCATCTTGTCGCGCCGGGAGCGGATGGCGGCGATCTCCGCCTCGCCCGCATCCGGCACGTCAGACGCGCCGAAGACGATGGGATCGGCCAGTCCCTCGCTGCGGAAACGTTCCGCGGCGGCCCGGATCCGCTCATCCTCGCCTTCTGGCATCACGAGTTTCAAACCTCTGCCCTTGATTTTGGCCTTGGCTTCGTCAATCACGCTCATCTGGGACTCTCTCTCGGCAAGGATGGACATGTCAGCAGAAGAAAAGATCGAAATCCACCGCGGCCTGAAGGGCGTCTATTTCGAGCGCTCCGGCACCACCTTCATCGACGGCAAGGCTGGCGAGCTGCGCTACCGGGGCTATTCGATCCACGACCTTGCCCAGCACTCGAGCTTCGAGGAGACGGCATACCTGCTGCTTCACGGTGAATTGCCGACAGCTGCCCAGCTTGCGGCCTTCGATGCGAAGCTGAAGGCGGCCCGCAGGCTGCCAAAGGAAATCCTGTCGCTGATCGAAACGGTGAAGCAGTCGCACCCCATGGACGTTCTGCGCACCGCCGTCTCCGCACTCGCTGGCTTCGAGGCCGACGCCTACGACAACGCGGTGGAAGCGACGCGCGACAAAGGCATCCGCCTTGCCTCGCAAGTGCCGATGATCGTGGCGGCGCATGAGGCGATCCGCAACGGCCGCCCCGTGCCGGCACCCGACATGGCGCTGTCGCATGCGGCCAACTTCCTGTGGATGATCACTGGACGCAAGCCTTCGGCCGAGGGCGCGCAGCTCATGGACCGCGACCTCATCCTTCACGCGGAGCATGGCAGCAATGCCTCGTCCTTCACGGCGCGCGTGGTGATCGGCACCGAGGCAACGCTCCACGCCGCGATGACGGCGGCAATTGCGGCCCTCTCCGGCCCCGCCCATGGCGGGGCGGCGGAGGACGTGATGCGCATGGCGCAGGACATCGGCGAACCCGAGCGCGCTGCGGCCTATGTCAAGGCGAAGCGGGCGGCGGGCGAGGCGGTGACGGGCTTCGGCCACCGCGTCTACCGCACCGAGGACCCGCGCGCGCGCCACATGCGCGATGGCGTCGAGCACCTGTCGCGCGAAATGGGAGAACCGAAATGGTTCGCCATCCTGCAGGCAGTGGTGGATGCGATGAAGCCTTACGCGCGCTTCGGGGTGAATGTGAACGTCGATTTCTACTCCGGCGTCATCTACTACCTGAACGGAATCGCACCCGACCTGTTCGTGCCGATCTTCGCCGTCGGGCGCGTGCCGGGCTGGACGGTGCAATGCCTTGAGCAGCTGCAGAACAACATATTGATCCGCCCGCTCACGCTCTACGATGGGCCGGAGCTGCGCGCCTACCTGCCCATCGCGCAGCGCTGATTAACCCGGAAAGCATCCATCAGCTCGATGGCTTGCCGCTGAGCGCGGCATCGAGCTTGCGGTCACGGCCATAGATGTCAGGCCGGAACTCGATGCTGCCGCCATCGCCCTCATAGGCGGTGGCATAGATCAGGTGCACGGGAATGTGCTGCGGCAAGCTCACGCGCGTGGTCTTGCCGCTGGCGAAGGTGGCGTCGATCTTCTGCTGCGGCCAGCCTGCCATGTCACCCACCAGGTGATCAGCGAGATCCATCGGACGCGAAACCCGGATGCAGCCGTGGCTGAAAGCGCGGGTGGTGGCGAGGAACTTGTCCTTGGCGGGCGTGTCATGGAGGTAGATGTTGTAAGGGTTGGGCAGCATGAACTTTACCTTGCCCAGCGCGTTCTTCGGCCCCGGCTTCTGGCGGAAGGTGAAGGGGAAGTTGCCCTTGCCATAGGCATTCCAGTTGATGCCGCTCCAGGACGTGAGCTTGCCGTTCATGAAGACTTCGAACTCGGCGGCATAGGCCGAGGGGTTGCGCCGCAGCTTCGGCAGCATTTCGCCGGTGGCGATGGAATAGGGCACGGTCCATGTCGGGTTGATCTCGACGTATTCCAGCTCGTCGGAGAATTCCGGCGTCTGGGTGGCCACCGCCCCGACGACCACATCCATGCGGTCGATGATGTCGTCGTTCTCAACCTCGTTGAGTTCGAAGGCCGCGAGGTTCACCATGAAGTGGTGATCACCGAGGTCTTCGGGCATCCAGCGCCAGCGCTCCATGTTGAGCATGACCTGGCGGGCACGGTCGGCAGGCGGCACGTTGAGGGCCAGGATGGTCTGCTTGCCGATCAGCCCCTTGGCCTCCAGCCCGTTGCGGAGCTGGAAGCTGCGAACAGCCAGGACGGTGGAGGAATCATAGACGTCTCCCTCCTCGTCGCCGCCACCCGGGTGGTCGCCCGTCAGCATCAGTTTCTCGCGGATGTCCGGCACGCGCGGGTCGCTGGCGCCCGGCTTGATGTCGGTCCCCATCGGGATCGCGTCCCAGTCGATCGATTCTCCCATGGCGCGGTAGAGCGACAGCATCTTCTTCAGCGCCTGGTAGTGCGGGTTGTGCGATTCGAATGCATCGAGGAAGTCGCCCGGATCGCCCTGCTTCGAGACTCCGGTCATGATGGCCAGCACGTCCACCGTCTTGCGATTGCGGTAATTCTTCGGATCGACCTTCTGCGGCGTGAGACGGCCGATCTTCAGATCGGTCGCGTAGTTCACGAAGAAGGCCGTAAAGAACAGCTCGGTCAGAGCCGCACTGTCGGCATCCGCCGGGTCGATGGTGTCGCGCAGTTCGATCAGCGCGTCGATGGGATAGTCGGCAGGGTTCAGCCCGTCATCACCCGCATCGGCGAGACGTTGGAGGAAGGGCGTCATGCGGCCGGTTCCGACCCAGTAAATCGGGGCCTGGTCGCGGATGTAATGCGCGATCAGTGCCGGGCGGATGCGCTCCAGCGGAAGCGGCAGGCGCTCCTGCGAATCGAGCACGGCGGCGATTGCCGACTGCACTTCGGCCGCAGGCGGGGCGGCAACCGATGGATTGGCTTGAGCAGTGGCGGCAAGACCTGCCCACAGCAGAATTGCAAGGATAAGTCTCGTTGCCGTCCGCATGTCGTTCCAGCCCTCAAACGTTCAGCAGAAGGAATTCGCGCTCCCACGAGCTGATCACGCGACGGTAGTTCTGCATTTCCTCGTACTTGACGTCATTATAGGCCTCGCAGAACTTTTCGCCCAGCACCTGCTTCAAGGCTTTCGTATAATTAAGCTTGTCGAGGCTTTCATCGAGGCTGATCGGCAGGGTGTGGGCATAGCGGTAGGCGGAACCTTCCACCGGCTCCGACGGCTTTATGCGCTCCATCATGCCCAGATAACCGCAGGCAAGCGACGCGGCGAAGGCGAGGTAGGGGTTGGCATCCGCGCCAGGAACGCGATTCTCGACGCGGGTGTTCGAAGGGTCCGACGACGGAACGCGCAGCGAGACGGTGCGGTTGTCGATCGCCCAGTGAACGTTGGTCGGCGCATCCGAATCAGGCACCAGCCGGCGGTAGGAATTGACGTTCGGCGCGCACAGCGACAGCGCCGCAGCAAGGTAGCGCTGCAGGCCACCGATGTGGTTGAGGAACAGCTTCGAGGGCGTGCCATCCTTGTTGGAAAAGATGTTCTTGCCGGTCTTCAGGTCCATCACCGACTGGTGGATGTGCATCGAGGAGCCGGGCTCGTTCTGATGCGGCTTGGCCATGAAGGTCGCATAAACGTCGTGCTTCAGCGCGGCCTGGCGCACGGTGCGCTTGAACAGGAACACCTGGTCGGCGAGTTCCAGCGGGTCGCCGTGGTTGAAGTTGATCTCAAGCTGGGCCGGGCCGCTTTCATGGCTCAGCGTGTCGACATCGAGTTCCTGCGCCTCGCAGTAATCATAGATGTCCTCGACGATGGGGTCGAAGTCGTTGGCGGCGTCGATGCCATAGGCCTGGCCGCCCGGCTCCTTGCGGCCAGAGCGCCCGACGGCGGCATCGAGCGGATAGTCGGGATCGATGTTCTTCTTGACGAGGTAGAATTCCAGTTCGGGCGCCACAACCGGTTTCCAGCCCTTTTCCTTGTAGGCCTGCAGCACGCGCTTCAGCACGTGGCGGGGCGAAATTTCCACCGGACGGTCGTCGAGGTGGAAGGCATCGCAGATCACCTGCGCGGTCGGTTCCTGATACCACGGCACGAAGCGCATCGTGTCGACGTCGGGCTTCATGTAGATGTCGATGGCGCTGTCGGACACCGCGCGGGTGTCCTGCGTGTAGCGCCCGTTGATCGTCAGCGTGAAGACTTCCTCGGGAACGCGCAGCCCGCGCGAGCGGTTGCCGGAGAGAAATTTCTTGGGCGGAAGAATCTTGCCGCGCGCCGTGCCGTTCATGTCGGCAACGAGGCACTCGACCTCGCTGATCTTGTGCTCGCTCAGCCATTCCTCAAATCGCGATTGGGTCATGATAATCCAGGTATTGTTGAAACAACCCAATGTAGCGCGGAAGCTTGACCAAACAAAAGGGGGGCAGCTAAACCCTTCCCATCATGTCGAAATCCATTTTCGCGCCGAGCTATTACCAAGCCACAGCCATTCCCTCACCCGCCTACCCCGGGCTTTCGGGCGACATTTCCGCCGATGTGTGCATCGTGGGGGCGGGCTACACGGGGCTTTCCGCCGCGCTGGAACTGGCGGAAGCCGGCCACAGGGTGGTGGTTGTGGAAGCGGAAACCGTTGGCCATGGCGCGTCAGGCCGCAATGGTGGGCAGATCTGCACCGGGTTTTCCTCCGGCCAGAGCAAGATCGCAGCGCAACTCGGCAAGGAGGATGCGCGCCGCTGCTTCGCCATCGCGGAAGAGTCGAAGCGCCTGCTGGTGGACCGGGTGGCGCGCTACGGCATCGACTGCAACCTGCGCTGGGGCTACATGCATGTTCTGCCAAAGCCCAACCGCATGGACGGGCTGAAGGCGTGGAAAGACGAGTGGGACGCGCTCGGTTATACCGACACGCAGATCCTCGATACGGCAGCCCTGCATGAGAAGCTCGGCACAAGGGCCTATCACGGCGCACTGCGCGAGGGCGGTGCAGGCCACTTCCACCCGCTGAACTATTGCCTTGGCCTGGCGCGCGCCGCGACGCAGGCTGGCGCCGTCATCCATGAGCATTCACCTGCCGTCGAGGTGGATACCAGCCTGAAGCCCTTCGTACGCACCGCTCGTGGCAAGGTGAACGCGCGCTTCGTCATCATCGCCTGCAACGGCTATCTCGGGCGGTTGGTGCCGCAGCTCTATGGCAAGGTGCTGCCCGTCACGAGTTACATCATCGCCACCGAACCGCTGGGCGAGAACCGCGCCCGCGCGCTGATCCGTGATGGCGAGGCGGTGGCTGACACCAACTTTATCGTCGACTACTTCCGCATCCTGCCCGACACGCGCATGCTGTTCGGCGGCAAGGCGAGCTACACCACCATGGAGCCCGCGCATCTTGCGCCTGAAATGAAGCAGTCCATGGTCAGGATCTTCCCGCAGCTGCGCGAGGCGAAGGTCGATTTTGCCTGGGGCGGCTACATCGCCATCACCCACAACCGCATTCCGGATTGCGGGCGGCTCAGCCCCACTGCCTATTATGCCCATGGCTATTCCGGCCAGGGCGTGGCATTGGCGGGCCTGTATGGCAAGCTGATCGCCGAGGCCATTCGCGGCACGGCGGAGCGCTTCGACCTGCTGTCGCGCGTGCGGCATTACCCTTTCCCCGGCGGACCGGTGCGCGTTCCCCTGCTCGCCGCCGCCATGTTGTATTACCGTCTGAAGGATGCATTGAACTGATGAGCAAGCTGTTCTCCCCGGTCACCTATCGCAGCATGACGCTCAAGAACCGGGTGATCGTGGCACCCATGTGCCAGTATTCGGCCCGGCACGGCCTGGCCAATGACTGGCACCTCGTGCACCTCGGGCGCTTCGCGCTCGGCGGCTTCAGCCTCGTCATCGTCGAGGCAACAGGCGTCACGCCCGAGGGTCGCATCTCCTATGGTTGCCTGGGGCTGTGGGAAGATGCGCAGATCGCACCGCTGAAGCGCATCGCCGATTTCCTGCACCAGAATGGCGCCAAGGCCGGGATCCAGCTGGCGCACGCCGGTCGCAAGGCCAATTCACCCATTCCCTGGCGCGGCGGGTTCAACGAGACCGAGGCGGAGAAGCAGTCTCTGGGCTTCGAGGCATGGACCTCGGTTGCGCCTTCGGCAGAACGGCACAGCGCCACCTATCCGGTTCCGGAGGCGCTCGACGCGGCGGGCCTTGCCCGGGTGCGCGACGGCTTCGTGGCGGCGGCGATACGGGCCGACGCGGCGGGCTTCGACATGATCGAATTGCACTCGGCACACGGCTACCTGCTGAACCAGTTCCTCTCGCCCGTCGCCAACAAGCGCAATGATGACTACGGCGGCAGCCTCGCAAACCGCATGCGCTATCCGCTCGAGGTGGCCCGTGCGGTGCGCGCAGCCTGGCCGCAACACAAGCCCGCCTTCGTGCGCATCTCGGTTACCGACTGGATCGACGGCGGCGTGACGGTGGAAGACAGCGTCGCCTATGCGAAGGAACTGAAGGCCATCGGCTATGACGTCGTGCATTGCTCGTCGAGCGGCTTCGACGGCGCGAACATTCCCGTCGGCCCGCTGTACCAGGTGCCGCTGGCGGAAGCGGTGAGAAATGGTGCCGACGTCCACACCGCCGCCGTGGGGCTGATCACCAGGGCTGCCGAAGCCGAACAGATCCTCGAGAACGGCGCGGCAGACCTTGTTGCGCTCGCCCGAGAGGCCCTCGACGACCCGAACTGGCCACTGCATGCAATGCGCCAGATGCTGACCGGCGACACATACGGCAACTGGCCGCAGCAGGCAGGCTATGCCGTGCGCAACAAGGATCGTGCCCTGGGTCTGGCGAAATAGCTACTCCGCGAAGTGAGCAGCCCTTGCACCCTTCTGCCAGGCCTTGAGGCAGAGGTATTCCATGATGAGCGACGACGCCGCGAGCGAGGTGATGTCGGCGTGGTCGTATGGCGGCGACACCTCCACCACGTCCATGGCGACGAAATTGACGTCGGTGAGCTTGCGGATGATGGACGCCGCCTGATGATAGCTGAGGCCGCCGGGGATCGGCGTGCCGGTGCCGGGCGCCACGGAAGGATCGAGGCAGTCGATGTCGAAGGTCAGGTAGGCCTTGTTGCCGCCCACCACCTTGCGGATGACATCCGCCATCTGGGCCGGGGTGCTCTCATGCACTTCGTCGGCATAGACGATCTTGAAGCCATAGGTGCGCTCGCCGGCGAAGACCGTGCGGATGCCGATCTGCACAGATTTTTTCGGGTCGATCAGGCCTTCGCGCACAGCGTAGCCGAACATGGTGCCATGGTCGATGCGGCCGCCGTCATCGGGCTCCACATCGCGGTGGGCGTCGAAATGGACGAGCGAAAGGGGGCCGTGCTTCTTGGCATGGGCCTTCAGCAGCGGATAGGTGACGTAATGATCGCCACCCAGTGAAATCATCTCGGCGCCAGACGAAATGATCTCCGCCGCGTGGTCCTCCAGGCGCTGCGGAAAATTTTCCTTGCGGCCCCAGTCG